>Ga0307478_10000087_pt1 | contig 110292 bp, 103 predicted proteins | sample atmos_gasesECM4C_2_FD_203713 | JGI IMG/M metagenome (GOLD analysis project Ga0307478, IMG submission 203713) | Hardwood forest soil microbial communities from Morgan-Monroe State Forest, Indiana, United States - atmos_gasesECM4C_05 | ecosystem: Environmental > Terrestrial > Soil > Temperate...
CTGTCCAGCAACCGAGCACCTGGTGCGGGCGGTCAGAACCGATCCTGCTCCATCCAGTGGGCTGCGAAGCAAGAAAAATTCCGGCCGATGCAGGAGTGTTTTTTCTTGACTTCTACCTTTATAGAACTTATCAGGGTGTGGCTGCGGGCAGCTTATTGTGATAGGCCGAGAGGCGGATTGCCGAGCGGAGCAGTAGGTCCATTTCCGATAGGACTCCTTATCGAGACTGTCGTCAATGGTGCAGCGGGCGAGATCGGCGGCCAGAAGATTTCAAGCTGCGCGAGTTTGGCGACGTTCTAACCTGTCCGACAGGTTTGATTCTGGGCATGAGGTGGAAGTAGACCCTTTCCTGCCAAGTCATTCTCCGGTGCATCACCTTTTCGAAGATACGCTCAATTGCGACCTTACTTGGTGGAAAAGACTGAACGTGATGAGACATATTGACCTCCTTCGTCTCGTTATACTTGCCTTGCAAGACGTAACTAAACCCTCGGAACGTAGAATTGGCGGAAAGAACTCGTGGATTGATTCACAGTCGCCCGAAGAAGAAAATGAAGCCCGCCGCGACAAGCTGTCACACATGAGATGCCTTCAATGAAAACCCATAGAACGTCACGCGCCCGCAAGCACGCGGCGTTGCAACAGACGCTCAAGTGTGGACATTAGTGCCTCAATCCCGGAGGTTTTCGCCACAAAAGCGTCTGCACCAACTATTGTGGTAATGGCAGGAATCTCGTGCATGCTGAAGAATACAATTTTTGCGGATGGATGGATTCGCCGCATTTCCTTAGCGACTTCAAAGCCGTTCTTTACTGGGAGGGAGAGGTCCAAAATGACAACGTCCGGGACGAGTTTCAAAAACTCTTGAATGGCGTGTTCACCGTCCGCGGCTTCACCGCACACCGCCCACTTTGGGTTCCCGGCGAGTAAACTCCGCACACCCATCCGTACAACTTCATGGTCATCCACGATCAAGACTCGGCTTGGCATGACGGCCAGACAGGCCGTTGCTCCGGGTGATCCGGGAAGGGTTGAGCAGACTGGCAGTGCCTATACTGAAATCCTACTCACACGATTGGCGGCAGTAAATACACGGATTCCTTTAGTTGGAAAATAACGGCCCTGATTTAGACTTCAATTTAGTTCTTGCCAAGAGGTCGCCGCATATTTCGCGATGAGAGCACGAACCTAGCGTGACTCTTACTGCCTCCTTCTAGGACTAGGAGGGTATTCAGGGTGCCACGTGGGTTCTGCCTGAATCCCGGCGTGCCCTTGACATCAGCGACGCTACAACTGACGACCCGTAGGGTGTCTTGGGACTCTTGCGCTCCCCGGGGTCCGCCCCCACTTTGGCAGGTCCAACCCCTAATCCGGAAGACAGCAATTTGACGAAGTCTCGCGTTCCTTCTTCACGCTGCCGACTCGGCCCAGGCCAAGAGTTGAGCGAGACTTGTCTGGTCGCTGCCGCCGAAATTGGGCCGCCAATCCGCCCCTGCGTTGAGCAGCGATGTCGAATCGCACCGTAGCAGCCCGATAAGAACCTCAGCCACGATCTGGCCGCCGAGCGGTCCCAAGCGGTTCCCACCTGCTCGAACGTCGGCCTCTCGCAGAATGTAATACCAGAGTGGGGTTTCGCCGCTCCAGCCGATCTCCACTAGTCCAACTTCGCTGGAACTCAACGGCGGGATGTGCAAGTGTCGCGCCAACGCTTCCCCAGAAGGTAACGCCGTACCCTGTCCGCGCTGCAGATCACGCATGGCCAGCGAATGATAGTCTGCGACCTCCAAGTCCCCGGTGATCGCGGATGGAAGCTGAATCAGCGGCCGCACCAACTTGCCGTCGATTTTCTTGGCGCGCTGAGCGGTGGGGCTGCCCGGGGTGTCGAAGAAGAGATCCCACTCAACTCGACGCTCCATTGGCACGGCGCGAAAGCCCAACAGGTCGGGGAAGAGACGGAGAGGCGCGGAGCGGCGGTTAACTTGATAGCGCTGGCGGATCTGGCAGTGGCCATAGCGATATGCGGCGTCGGCAAACTCAAGGGGGATGTACGTCGCGGGTTTGGGCAGATAGTGTCTCGGGCCTTCGGCTAACAAATCATCGACCAGCGCTTGGCCTACCAGCATAGGGAGGAATTCATGTAGCACGATCCAGTGGTACGACCAAAGCGTTTGACGCGCAGCGTGGGCAAAAACTTGGGAGCTCTCGACGCTCGTCTCCCGCGCTTGATCCACAAAAGCGTTGTGTACCTTCAGCATCGCAACGTGGAGTTGCGAGACGAGCAAGTGCGAATCGTCACGCGGATCGGCACACAGCGCGAGCCCTTGCGAGTTTCTCGGCAGATCATCTCCACCAGTTCCAAGAAGAAACCTTGCGGGGTCGTCCCGCTGAAAAAGAAACGGGTGGCCGACCGGCCCGTCGCCATAGAGTCCCTCAAGATTCAACTTCGGCGAGCGAGCATTGCGTAGCTCGCTAACGTCGGCGTGGATCTGAAGAGCCGAACGGTCAGCAGTCACGTCATGGGCAATGAATTGCCCGAAGATCGGCCACCCTGCCGCTCCTTCCGCTTCCGACCCCGCATCGTCGACCTCGGTGCCGCAGTCGCACACGCCGCCCGCGCGACCAAGCGCACGGAGGAACTCCTCATCCGCTGTAAACGGCGGGACATGAGGGAACATTCGCGCGTAGCGCTGCGGGGCAGTGGCCGCATCTACGCGTTGACGAGCGCGAGCGGCAGACAGGCAATGGTCCATTACCGGCGATCTCTTGCTCATTGCAGTGGACATTATGCTCATGGGGCACCTCGCGAACGCGCCTGGCTCTGAAACAGGCGGCAAATCGTTTGTACGTCGGTCTCCAAGGAATTGCCGGCAAAACGAAAAGACGCCAATGCGCGGTCGGCTTCAGCCTGGTCGCGAAAGCCGCAGGCGTCAGCAATAACCACGGGAATGTAGCCGAGGTCTGTCGCATGATAAACGGTCGGCGCGATTCCCACCTCCAGCGCGATGCCCGCGGTGGCGAAGGAAATGAGCCCGCAATCTCGCATGGCGATATCGAGAGGAGTGCCGGCGAATGCGGACATCGTGATTTTGTCTAAAATCGCTTCGCTGGGCAGTGGTGCGAGCTCCGGCACCAATCCGAACCCGGGAGAATCCCGAAGAAACCAGGGCTTGATGTCCTCGACACGAGTCACATGCTGCCACGCCAAAGCCGTGCGAAGTTGCGTGATGCCCGCTACTTCCTTGGGTAAGGACATATGCCGCGTGAAGAACACCCGGAAGCCTCCTTCGCGGGCAGCGCGTAGTACTTGGACCACGCGACCCACGACTTGAGCCCCGTTCGGTATCTGCGAAACGATACCGACTTGCATGTCGTAGACTAGCAGCGCCATCTGCTCCGGACGGCACACGTCTTCGAGGCCGCGCGGGATCTTGAGTCCGAAAGCGTTTTCCAACGTGATTAAACCCCCGTGTTTAGATTCGCGCCGGCGAAGATAGTTGCGTCTAGATGGGCCTCCCAAGTTCCCATAGTATCTTGGCCTATCTGAAGGTTAAGGGCCAGGGCCTGGAATTGGACACCCTCTGACACAGTTAGAACGACGCCGTAACTCTTGAGGAACGGGCTTCTCGGAAACTGGCCCAGCCTTCACCGATTGATTCTGAACCGCGCCGCAGGTATCATGGGACGTTCATGTATCAGGCGAGAACAACCTACCTGGCCCCATTACACCTGTGCATGCGTGTGCTGTTGGCCGCCGCAGCGGTGTTGCTGCTTGTGCCTTCGCTATTTGCCGCCGATCCTGACATCTTCCCTCTTTCACAGATTCAGCCCGGAATGAAGGGCGAAGCCTACACGATCTTCGCAGGCGACCAGGTTGAAAAGTTCGACCTTGAGGTCATCGGCGTGATGCCCAATTTCCTCGCGCCGAAAGAGTCGATCATCCTGGTGCAACTGCTGGGCCCCAAGGTCGAGCACACGGGCGTGGTCGCGGGGATGAGCGGTAGCCCGGTATACATCCAAGGGAAACTCGCCGGGGCGATCTCACTCAGGCTAGGCGCTTTTGCCAAGGAACCGCTGGCAGGCGTGACGCCGATTGAAAACATGCTGAGCCTGCCCAAAGGCGCGTCCGGCACAATCCGCGCCGACGCTTCACCGGGGTCAGCCGCGGCTACGGAAACAGCGAACCGCATCGACATCCCGTCAGATTGGGCATCGCGAGCGGGGCTCTCAGGCGGAAGTTTTCTGACGCCAATCGATACGCCGCTCGTCTTCTCAGGTTTCAGCGGTCAAGCCATCCGTCAGTTTGAAAATGAGTTCGCGGGATACGGAATGGCGGCCGTGCAAGGCGGGACCGTCGATGCGCGGCCCGACGACGCGAACATCAAGCCCGGGGACATGGTCAGCGCCGTCCTCGTCGAAGGCGATTTGTCGCTGCAAGCTTCGTGCACGGTTACGGCGATCGTAGACGGGCGTGTCTACGTGTGCGGCCATCCGCTCTTCGGATTCGGCTCTGTCCAAATGCCAATGGCGCGTGCGCGTGTGCTGACGACCCTCAGCTCTCAGCTTGAATCCACGAAAATTGTTAACGTTGGCGGAACGATTGGCTCGTTCAGCCAGGATCGCGTCACGGCGGTCGTGGGCAGTTTGGGTTCCTCGCCGAAGCTGATCCCAATTGATATGGCCGTGGCCACGCCGGACGGAGACAAGCACCTCTCCTTCCGCATGATCACGAATCCGAAGATCACGCCGATTCTCATGGGAATTTCGGCGCAGAATGGCCTGATTCAGAACAGCGTCTACGGCGAAGGAACCACGCTTCACTTGACTGGTGGCATCGAAATCGCCGGCCACTCGAGCGTAACGCTCGATAATCTCTTCGCGCCAAACGACTCTTTTGTTCCCGACGGCATTTCAGCGTCGTCCGCGATCCAAGGCATTTTTCAAAGAATTTTCTCGAACCCTTATGAGAAGGCGAACATCGAGCGCGTGACGATCCGCCTCGAGGCGTTGCCGGAACGCCGCCAAATGGCGATCGAGGGCGCTTGGCTCGATAAGTCCGAGGCTGAGCCAGGCGACACCGTGACCGTGCGGGTTCAGTTGCGGCCGTACCGCGGCTCACCGGTGATTCGCGACATCCCCATCACCATTCCGCCGCAAGCCACTCGCGGCACGACGATGCAAATCCTTGCCAGCGATTCCCTTACTTTGAACCGTATGAGCTTCGTGGGCGGATCGCAGGCGCGCTTGGAAAGCCTGGAACAACTCATCTCGGTGCTCAACCGCGAGCGTCGAAACAACCGGCTGTACATCACGCTGCTCGGTTCTGCGCCGACCATGGTGGTGCAGGATAAAGTGATGCCGAACGTGCCCGCGTCTCAGATCAGTCTCCTCGACCAGCGCGGCGGCCCGGCGAGTTTCTTCGTTGTTCGGCAGTCGGAGGCGGGAGAATGGTCGATGCCGCTCGATCAAGTCGTTCAGGGGTCCACATCCATCCCGATCCTAATCAAGTAAAACGCATGCTGGCGCGCGTCGCCGGCGTCTTTCGGGTGCGGGCTGCGCTTGCAGCCCGTCGATTTGTGAGGAGTTATATGCGCAATTTATTTTCAGATGGCTGCGGATCGCGCGGCACAAACATACTCGCTCGCGCGAGCGCGCCATTCTTTCTAGCCGCGATCCTGTTGGCTGCCGCCTCTCCGGCCATCGCCGAGCACACGCGCTGGTGGCGCCAAACCACTTTCGAAGATTTTGACAAAGGGACCGCCAAGGGCGTTGCGCTGCGCAGCGATGGCAAGATCTTCCTTGCTCCCCGCTTCGCCGAATTCGCGGACGCAGATCTCGCTTATCTGCTGCAAATTCGCGCCGACGCAAAGGGCAATCTCTACGCGGCAGGCGGTTCGAATGCGAAGGTGCTGCGATTCGACGCGAGCGGCAAGTCCAGCAGTGTTTTCGAATCTTCCGAACTTGCGGCCCAGGCTCTCGCGTTTGACTCAGCGGGCAATCTCTACGTCGGCACTTCGCCCGACGGCAAGGTCTACAAAGTAACGGCTGGCGGCCAATCCTCCGTTTTCTATGACCCCAAAACGAAATACATTTGGGACCTCGCCGTGGATAAAGACGGTACCGTCTACGTCGCAACGGGCGACACCGGCAAGATTTTCTCGGTCGCACCGGACGGAAAAGGCCAGGTCTTTTATTCCAGCGAAGAAACGCATATCCGTTCGCTGGCGCTCGATTCAGCCGGAAACGTTTTGGCTGGGACCGAGCCAAGCGGCCGGGTCCTCCGCATTCCAAAAGCCGCAAAGGACCGGCGTGCGTTCGTCCTGTACGAGACCGCCAAGAAAGAAATCACGGCTCTCCTCGAAGCGCCGGATCACAGCCTCTACGTAGCCTCGGTCGGCGAAAAAGCTCCAACTATACCGGGCCAGACGCGCCCCCCGGGTTCCGAGGCTAACCCCGTGACGAATTTTACGATTCCAGGAGCCGTGCCTGGAGCTGCCATCGGAGGTCTTCCAGGAACCGGTCAGATTAATCCCTTCACCCCTCTCCCCACTGTGAATTCAAGCTCCGTCTACCGAATTGCTCCGGATGGCTCTCCCGAAGAGCTGTGGAGTGCGCGCGACGAAGTCGTGTACTCGATCGGCCTTCTTCCCGACGGAAAGCTCCTGCTGGGCACAGGAAACGACGGCGCTGTGCTGAAGCTCGAAGGCAATCACGTATTTTCGAAACTCGTGAAGGCACCTTCGCGCCAGGTTACCGCCATCGCCACGGGGCCTGGCGGAAAACTGTTCCTGGCGGCCGCCAATCCCGGCAAAGTGTTCGCACTCGGGCCTGACAGCGAACCGGAGGGCACGTTCGAATCTCAGCCCTTCGACGCTCACATCTTTTCCCGCTGGGGCCGGACCGCGTGGTGGGGCGAAAACATTTCATCAGGAGGCGCGAACGGACAGCGGGTTGCGATCTATGCCCGCTCGGGCAACACTTCCGATCCTGGCGCCAATTGGAGCGACTGGGCAGGCCCCTACGCAAACCCTGCCGGTGATAAACTCGACTGCCCTCCCGCTCGTTTTGTGCAATGGAAAGCCGTCTTGCGTGGATCGAGTGGCATCCCGGCGCCGGCGATCGATTGGTTCGGCATCGCCTACCTCCCCAAAAATATTCCCCCTGAGATAACGGCGATCGCGCTGCAAGATCCCGGCGTGCGAGTTCAGGGAATCGCGCTGCCGACCGCGGGCACCGGCATGCAGACCCCCGCCCAGCTGCGGATGCCGCAGCCACCGGCCCCAACTTCGGGCATCTCCGCCTTCAATGCAGCCGCCATGTCGAACACACCGCCCTCCGGAACGGCGCATTTTGATCCGATGCCGCAGGGCTTCTCGCAAAAGGGCTACCAGTCGGTGCTGTGGACCGCAGAGGATGCCAACGACGACCAGCTCGAATTCGCCATTTATTTTCGCGGTGAAAACGAAACTGCGTGGAAGCTGCTCAAGGACAAGCTGGACACGCGGTTCTATGCATGGGACACAACCACCATGCCCGACGGCGCCTACTACCTCAAGATCTTCGCCAGCGACGCGCCCGCCAATCCAACTGGCGAAGGCTTAACCTCGCAGCGCGAGTCGGACCGCTTCGTCGTGGACAATACCCCGCCGGGGATCAGCGGCCTCACAGCGGACGCCGTCACTGCGGGCGTGCGCGTGCGCTTCCAGGCCAGCGCGCCGGTCAGCTTCGTCGCAAAAGCGCAGTACAGTTTGGACGCGGGAGATTGGACGCTCGTCTTTCCGTCAGGCGGCTTGAGCGACGCGGCTCGCGAGAACTATGATTTCGAATTGCCGAAGGTTTCGCCAGGCGAGCATACGGTGACCGTCCGCGTCTACGACCAATTCGAAAACGTCTCCAGCGCCAAGGCCACAGTGCGAGTTTCCACGAGCGGCAACTAAAAGCTTTTAGTAAGCACAGGCTTCAGCCTGCGGGGTTTCTGTCGCCCGCGCGAGAACCAAAAGCCACAGGCTGAAGCCTGTGCTACCCAAGCCCGTCATCCTCAGCGAGCTTCTTCTCCGCGTGTTGACGAAGTTCTGTGCGCCCTCAGTGCCCTTCGTGCCCTCCGCGTTAGTTTTTTCGTCCGACCAAAGATAAACGCAGAGTACTCAGAGAACGCAAAGGACACAGAGAGAACCGTCCACAACCGAGATAGCACCCATCAGCTGGCCCAGCGCTCCTGCACCGCTGCTCTCGCCTCGTACCTCTCGATGTGCAGCCCAATTCCAGACTTGCCGCCCAGCCCCGAGTTCTTTTGCACGTGCACCACCCGCGCAACGCACTTCACATCAACAGAAACTCTTCCGGCGAGCTCCTGCGGCATGCGCAGTGACAGCTCCACTGGCGTCCCGACCTGCAGCGGTACACGGGTCCAGAAAAAAACACCGCGCTGCGAGATGTTCTCCGCCACTGCGGCCTCCTCGGTCGCCGACGGATTGTTGAGGACCCGGAATCGCAATGGCACACGCACACTCACACGCGTATCGAGACGCCGTTCACTGGAACTCATGCTTTCCTCCCCGCCTGCCGAAGCGGCAGACCCGCACGCAGGAATGAGTGCGATGCGGTCATAAAGTAGGAAGGGGGTGAGTCCGATTTTAGACGCATGCGAGCCGGACGCAAGGAAAATGCGCATGGTCTGATAGGCTTGCTCCAAGCCGGGACAACTTGTGCCATAATGCGCCGAACTTAAGAGTTTTCTTACGGGTGCGGGCTGTACTTGCAGCCCGCCGGAACATCAGTCGCGGGCTTTACTTGAAGCCGACTTAGAAAAAGATGCGGGCGGTACTTTTACGGAATGGTTTCTGTGAAGCGTGGAGCCCGCCGGAAAAAAGTCCGCGCCAGACTCGTTCATACTGGGTGGAGAAGCGTTTACCCTGATCCTGCCAAAGGCGGGAGAAGGGCAGCCCGAGAAGAAGCCAACGGGTGCGGGCTTTACTTGAAGCCCGACTAGAAAAAGATGCGGGCTGTGCTTACAGCGCGCGATAAATCTTGAGCGCACCCAACACACCATCGTTCGCAGGGCCAAGCCTCGAAGCGATTCGCGAAGCGAGGCGGCGCATCGCTCCGCACATCGAGCAAACGCAAGTGATGATTTCCTACCCGCTCGATGAGCTTGCGGGCGCGCTGCTCTTTTTCAAGTGCGAAAATCTGCAGCTCTCCGGCTCGTTTAAAATTCGCGGCGCTGCAAACGCGGTCTTTTCGCTGAGCGAGGCCGAAGCGGCGCGAGGAGTAGTCACGCACTCCTCCGGCAATCACGGCGCGGCGCTCGCGCTCGCGGCGCAGATGCGCGGCATCCGCGCCTGGGTGGTCATGCCGCGCAACGCCCCAAAAGTGAAGATTCGCGCGGTGGAAGCCTACGGCGCCGAAATCACCTTTTGCGAACCGACGCTTTTGGCTCGCGAAGCTACCGCTGCGCAACTGTTGCGCTCGACCGGCGCGACTCTCGTCCATCCGTACGACGACGACCGCGTGATCGCCGGCCAGGGCACCGCCGCACTCGAATTTCTGGAGGAAATCCCTGACCTTGACGTGATCTGCGCGCCGGTCTCAGGAGGAGGACTGCTTTCCGGCACAGCCATTGCGGCCAAATGCCTGCGCCCGGAAATCCTTGTCATGGGCTGCGAACCGGAAAACGCGGACGACGCCGCGAGGTCCCTGGCCTCCGGTCAGATCGAGCCGGGATCAAACGCCTTCACGATCGCCGACGGCTTGCGCGCGACGTTGTCAGCCCGCACCTTCGCGATTCTGCGCGACCGAGTCGACCGTATCCTGCTCGTCACCGAAGACGAAATCATTAAGTCGATGCACCTGATCACCGAGCACCTGCGCAGCACGGTCGAGCCTTCGGGCGCAGTAGCAGCATCACCCGCACTTCACCGCCAGATCGAAGGCGAAGACCTGCGCATCGGAATCATCCTGAGTGGTGGAAACCTCGACGCCGACTCGCTCCCTACGAAGTAGTGAGTAGCACAGACTTCAGTCTGTGGGGGTTGAATTTTTCGAGTCTAAGAAAAAACCACAGGCTGTGCTACCCAAACCGCTAGTGAACAGTGATAGTCACAGCTGAAGAAGTCGACCCGTTGTAGTTTCCGTCCCCGCTATACGTTGCCGTGATGGTCCCGCTCTTCGCCAGCATAGCGGAGCTCAAAGTAGCCGTTCCCGCAGCAAATCCATTTGCGTCGGTGATGCCACTCAGAGTAGCGGTTCCCAGCGTGGTGGTTGTCGTGTTGGAGTTGTTGTTGCTGCTGCCGCAACTCGTGCCCAGTGCGATCACGAGGACAACGGTTGTCGCCAGCAACACGACGCTGCGGCGCCTTTTCATCGCGAGCAGCAAGGAAAGACAAGCAATCGTAGCGGACACTTCAACGAGAATAAACGGATTCGACCCGGGCCAGCGTCGTGTCACTGGGAAGGCAGCGCCTGTGGCAGCGGTGAACGTAACCATGCCGGTCGGCGGGACGCCCGTGCTGCCAAGAGCTGGATTCGAAGAAAACAATGTGTCGACCACCACCGTCACCTGGAATGTCTGATTTGCGGCGACCGACGCGGGACTCGCCGTAATAGCCGAGGTCGTAGCAGCTTTAGTCACCGTCATGGTTGGAGCGTTGGTGCTGCTCGCCTGAAAGCTAGTGTCCCCGACATATGCCGCCTGGATACTGTGAGTGCCCACGGCAAGCTGTATCTTCTGGTCCTCGAGGAATCCCCCACTATTCAGCGTGAATGTTCCACCATCAAGAGGAGACCCGTCGGCGGTTACAGTCACGGTTCCGATCGGTGCCGCGCCCGTGGGTGTTGGCGCGCAAACTGTCCCCGGCCCGTTCACACTTGTGACCGCTGCGCTGTCGACGACAGCCACACTGAGTACATATCCTGAGCCATAGGGGACCGACATGGAGGTCCCACAATTAGAGTTGACCGTCACCAGCGCCAGTCTCGTCAGGCTCGTTTCGGAGTTGACCATTACTGGAACCGAATTCGAATCGCTTCCCAGAAACGTGCCGTCGCCCGCATAGTGCGCGTGGACGTTGTAACTCCCTCCCGGCAAAAGAATCGTGGAGTTGGTGGCAGGGTTCACAGAGCCGGTGCTATCCAGAGTGAACCCGTCGACCCCCTGACCCGTGCTGCTGCTGGCAATTAGGGAGACATCGCCAGTTGGGGTGCCTGTGGCGGGAGCAACAGGCTTAACCGTGATTCCCACCGGAATTGCATGCCCGTGCGTAATGTTGACCGCGTTCCCGTTATTCAGGCTCAACGTAGTCGTCGACCCGCTCGTAATGGCTGTGCCCCACTTCCCCACAAGATTGGATACATTCACCGATCCAAGTCCAGTCGCCTCATCAAACCCCGTTGTAGCAGGGAATCCGGTTTCGCTCGGGATGTTCGTGTTGCCGGTAGTCACGTCGTTAAAAATGCAAGTTGCAGCGTTCGGCGGGTTGGTCGTGCTAGACGCATTGCAGTTTGCAAGGGTTTCGCTCGCTGCCAACTTGTAGAGAACGACGTCTGCCTGTCCCTGGCGGCCACTGGGAGATCCTCCCATTTTTTGAACAACAAGCGACATGATTCCCCCGAATGCCTGAACCGATGCGGACGTGCCGCTAATGATCGTGAAGTTTGTGTTGGTTGCCTGACAATTTCCGGAGGACGAAATGCAAAGTACGTATCCATCGTGGTCGGCGGCGGCCACGGCGACATCGGGGATAGCGCGGTTCCCTGCAGGAATTCCCGCGACTCCTGCCTGCCAGAACGGTTGTGAAAAGAACATGCTCTGCCCACCGCCGCTGGACCAAAGGCCAGCGGATGATGCGCCACACTGCGCGGCAGTGCAGCTCTCATTCCACACATTTTCGGGAATGTAGCCTTTTGCGGATTCGCTATTTGTCCCGTTCGTGGACTGCCAGTAGGTGCCCGCGCTATCCATACAGGTCGGCAGCGGGTCACAGTCGTGAAACTCGGTCCCACCGACGGCAACAGTGAATGGTGTGGACGCCAGAGCATTGACGGACGGCGTCGTCGTCGTCGCAGGGGCGATGCTAGGGTCATCGCACGAGTCCGGGCCCCCATCGCCTGAAGCCACAAGATATGTGATTCCTTGCGCCGCAGCCTGCTCCGCGGCTACACCGTAGAACTGCTGAGTTACCGCCTGACCGACCTGGAGCTCGCAGCTCGCGAAACTCTCCGTCATAACGTCTGCCAGGTTGTTATTAATTATGTAGACTTCCGAGAGGTCTGAGCCGTCCACGGCGTTGGTAGATTCGGAGACGACAAAGTCCACAGTCGCGCTCGGGGCCACCGCACCCGGCCAGGTCGCGTCGAGCACCGCTTCGGCCTCTTCTCCGCCGCCCAAGTCGCCGGGGTCAGGACCGTCCAAAACTACAGTCGGATCGTTTGTCGGCAAGCCAAATAAACTTCGGAACATGTGAACATCCTGAACGTTGATGTTCGAGCGGGCCACTACCCCGATGGTTACGCTGCTCCCCGTCATTGACGACCCGATGTTATAGATTTTAGCGAAATCGGCCGGCGCGATCCCGTGAGAGCCGTCAGTGAAATTGATCTGCGGTCTTCCCCCCTCGGTCCTGGTGAGAGTCGCGGTACGCCCGGACCGGATCGACGCAGGTTTCTTGCGAAAATCGTGAAGCGAAACCACTCCGGAAACGACTGGAGCGAGCGCGGCCGGAATTTGCGGGTCATTCGCGTTCGCCCAATGAGATTCGCCATTCACGACATATCGGTGAATTGGAGTGTGCAGCGCCGCCTCCAGCTGAGCTGCAGTACCTGAAAATTCGATTGTGGTACGGCCCCTGGAAACCTGGATGGATTGGAAGCCAAATGAAGACAGCCAGGAGGTCACTGCTTGAATGTCCGCATCTGCTGGACCGAATTGCCGTCCAAATTCATCGGGGGTGAGCCACTTGTGAAAATTCGTCGAAGACGTAGTCTGCTGCTGGACGAGCAAATCCTGCAACGCCGATTCTTGTTCCGGGCTGCGCTTCAAGACCAGCAGGATACGATTCATTGGCAAATCCGGTGGCGCTGCACCTTGGTCGAACTGCGGACGCGCTAGCGGGTGCGTATTTCCTCGTAGCGTGGTCAGTCTGGAATTGTCTACTCGATCGGTAATCCTTGGCCGCGCGGTGTTGCCTTGTGCGGCGGCGAGGAGCGGCGCGGCCAGGATCAACGCAAGGGCAGACATCACGGCGCGATGAAGTCCCCCTACAGTCGAATGGCACCCACGAATCCCTCGCACAAGGTGGTTTTCGCCGCACGCAGTCTCATGGAAACACACACCTCTAACGAATTGTTGTTTCACGTTCCCCTCTGGACAGGCTGATTTGTTCGCGGGCTCTCCCATCGAAGCTCAGGGTAAACATGTAGAGCCCGCACCCGTTGAATGAATGCAGATCAAACCCCACAGACCCTGCGCCAAGGACGCAGAGCAAGAGTCTCCACACGACTTCTATGCTCCCAATGCAATTTCTTGGATGCAAAATTTGGTCCCGGGTTTTCCCGCAGGCTGGGTGGCGTGTGTTCCCCGAGGCACTTTATTCCGGCGGGCTCCAAGTAGAGCCCGCACCCGATTCCGGCGGGCTCTAGTACAGCCTGCGCCCGATTCCGGCAGGCTCTAAGCAGAGCCCGTACCCGAGTACGCTCCAAGGCTACGCCTTCCCCCTGCTCATGCCATTACAGAATTGTTACAGTTTCCGTACCGGTTAATGGGCTGGAACATTTAAAGGACGCGGCGCCTGTTTTGTGACGCAGAGCCTATAGCGCCCCTTAGGGTCGGCATCCTGAAATCAAGTTGGATGCCCGCCTGAAGACGAGCTCTACAAAAAACCGAATCGTCACGTTCTCGCGCACCCGGCGGGATCACTAATCGGGAAGTTTCCAGTTATCCGGAGGGAACGAGATTTGCCAGAAATTGGGCGACGGCGAGGTGAATTCGATCGGAACCAGATAGCCCTCGGCGCTCTCCCTGGCTGCGCGCGTAACGCGCGCTTCCGCTTTTTGCCGGGTTCGCTCGTTCCTAATCTGCATCGTTGCGCCCGATCCAAAAAGGCGCGGCGACACGATCATGGCTCCGTGGACGTTCACCGCAATCGTGTGCACCGCAATTTGCACGGCCTTGTCGTTCTCGGTCGTCTCGAGTGTAAGTGGAACGCGAATAATGACTCGGTGGCTTCGGCGGCGTTCTTCGGGGTGAAGCACTGAAGTTCCATTCGTGGACTGGATTTTCGATTGGATCACAGGTCTAACCCCCAAAATCCCATTTTTGGATTGATTAGCTCGATTCCCAATTCCCAGCCTTCCGCTCGCTCGACGCCGCGCCAAACGACCCTCGCTGAGTTTGATTCCTTGCTGACCAGGTTGGTCAGCTCGATCTCTTGCTTGACGTCCAAACCCTGGGCGAGAACCAGCAGGCACCCATAAGGTCCCACGACACGGGTGTGCGCGTCCTTCTTAAGCGTTTCGCCGCCTGCGGCCCATTGAACGGCCAGGGGAACTCGCGAGTTGACTCGCACACCCCTGCGCCTTTCCCGGTCACCGGGTTGCGAAGCCACGTTTACAACAGGTTGGATACCCTTGCCCGGAACACGCAGGGCACGTTTGCCCCGAAGATCGGTCATCCCAGGCCCCCTGAATCAATCGAGGAATGACCGGATCCCGGAGGGATGGGACATTCCCACGCGCAAACGAGTGCGGGCTGCGCTTGCAGCCAGCGAAGTGAAAGGTTAAATGTGTGAAGCGCGGGCGTCAATGGTACGTCGGGACAGGTGGAAATTTGGCGCCGTACAGGTGGTTTGAGTAGCACAGGCACTCTTGCCTGTGCGGTTTTTGCAACCGCAGTTGAACCGCTAGCCCATGTGCGGCCTACAAAACCGCACAGCCAGCCCCTCGCAGGAGCTCGGGGTAAAGAGTGGGTGTGCTACGCGACTTGGAGCTTCCGGTCAAAATCGCTATGATGTGGCGGCAAAATCTTCCGGACGGGTGTGGGCTCTACTTGGAGCCCACCAGAAAAAAGGAAATGCTTATGGCGTCGATACGCGAGGAAAAAATCACGCTTCAGGTTGCCGACGGAACTTCGATGAATGCTTACGTGGTGGCTCCCGAGGACGGCACCAAGCTGCCCGGAATGCTTGTGTTTCAGGAGATTTTTGGCGTGAACCAGCACATTCGCGACGTCGCGGCGCGCTTTGCCAACGAGGGTTTCATCGCCATCGCGCCGGAGCTTTTTCATCGCACGGCGCCTGGGTTCGTCGGAGACTACGCGAATTTGCCGGCCTGCATGCCGCATATGCAGGCCATGACTCCGGACGGCAACATTGCGGACGCGCAAGCAGCATTTGGCTGGCTGCAGAAGAACCCGCGCGTCCTGCCGAATGCGACCGCCAGTATCGGTTTCTGCATGGGAGGGCGTGCCTCGTTTCTGGCGAATTCGGCGCTGCCGCTGCAGGCAGCGATTTCGTTTTATGGAACGGCCATCGCGCCAGCGCATCTGTCGCGCGCCGCGCAGCAAAATGCGCCCGTGCTTTTCTTTTGGGGAGGTCTCGACTCGCGCATTCCGCCGGAGCAGGTTCGCGCGGTCGTCGATGCTATGAAGCTGGCCAAGAAAACTTTTGTGAACGTCGAATTTTCGGACGCCGATCACGGTTTTTTCTGCGATGCGCGCTCCAGCTATAAGGAAGCGGCAGCAAAACAGGCGTGGGAGCTTACGCTTAAGTTTCTGGCAACGTACGTGGGGAGCTGACATGGATCGACAAATGAACGACACGCTGGCGATCAAGCAAGTCGTCGAGGACTGGGTGGTCTCGCGCGACTCGGGCGACTGGGAGCGCTTCCGCAAAGTCTGGCACAAAGAAGGCGTGATGATGGCTACGTGGTTCCAGGGAACGTACGAGGAGTTCATCCGCGTCAACGAGGAAGGCTGGAAGCGCGGGGTCAGCATTCTGCACCTGCTCGGGGGAACGTCCGTCGAAATCAAGGGCAAGCGCGCCATCGCTCAGACCAAGATGACGATTTCCCAGCGCGCCAAGGTGCACGACGTTTTGGTAGATGTGCTCTGCACGGGCCGCTTCTACGATTTCTTCGAGAAGCGCAAGGGCCGCTGGGCGATTGTCTTGCGAAGACTGTTCTACGAAAAAGACCGCATGGACCCTGTCGATCCATCCAAGACGGTCCAGCTCGACCCTGACGTTCTGGCTCAATTCCCGGAGGGCTATTGCCACTTGGCGTACCTCCAGTCCAATCTAGGATTCAAGGTCAAAACAGACATGCCGGGGCTGAAAGGGCCGGAGGCCGACGCACTCTACGCCATGGGAAAGAAATGGCTCACCGGAAAAAGCCCCAAGCCATGAGGAGCCTTCTCGTAGGTTCACGTAGAACTCGGCTTAGTTGGAGCCGACGAAAATGTTCCAGGTGGAACAATTGTTTCACGTGAAACATTTTGGATGTTTCGAACTGTGCAAATCTGTTCGAACGTGCTCGCCCCCGCGAAGGAAAAAGGAGCGAAACACCGAAAATCCCGACCCTTCGAAAAACCACGAAGGATCGGCCACCCTGAAATTCGAGTCAAAGGCTGCGCCACCCGTCCAGGGCGATTCGCCACAACTACGGCGTCAATCCGAAATTTCGGCATGATCGGGCCAAAAAGGCCAAGTCATCGTGTCCGACCGAAATCAGACTGTTGCTCGCAGCGTGAGACAGAGGATGCACATCAAGAAACGGGACGATTAATAGATCATGAAGATGAGTCCGAAAGAATGCGCGCTGAAAGCTTTAGAGACGGCAAAACAAGACCTACGCCGTGATATGTATCTGATCCCTGTCGCGTTTGTAATCACTGATGGGGAGATACTTGATTTCACCCTGGATTTTGGCGACGCGGATCAGAAGGCATCTGTATATGCTCAGTTAGTTGAACTAGCGAAGGCGAAAGGCGGACGAGCAATCATCACAGTAAATGAGGCGACGGTAACGGATGAGACGGGAGCGGAAAAAACCGCACAAGATGGCATATACGTTACCGCGTCAGGACCGGAGATGGAGACGTGGAGCCTCTCCTTGCCCTACACGAAGGTGGGGAATCAAATCAATTTTGGCCAACCAAGCGAGACTTCGAATGATTTTCTCAATCTATTGCGCGGTTGGTCTACCAAACCTCCGATTGTTTATTGACCTTGGTAATTGGCAAACTCTGTTACGGGTACTCTGCGACGAATAGCCTGATAGGCGGAGAGAAGTTAGCACGAGAGAGCGACAGACTGCACCGCTAAAGTGTTCACACTTCCTTGGCTTGCCTGATCAGGGCTCTGGGGGAGTACGCATTCGCTTTGTATTGGCTCAGCATGCGGTGGGTGTTGAAGAAGCTGGCGTTCAACGAAATGCACGACCTCATCATCTGCAGATAGGCTTCCGGCGCGCGGTAGAACATGGGGATGATCTGGTGTTCGAGCTTTTCGTAGAGCGAGGCGACATCGGCGGCCGATTCGTCGCCGCCAGCCGAGGTGTCATATCCAATGGCCCAGCCGGTCACTCCTTCGACGCAGCCCTCCACCCACCAGCCGTCCAGCACGCTTAGACTGGGAACGCCGTTGAGCGCCGCCTTCATTCCGCTTGTGCCTGAGGCTTCCTGCGGCCGCTGCGGCGTGTTCAGCCAAAGATCGACGCCCGCCGTGATTAGTTTTGCGAGGACCATGTTGTAGTTCTCGAGATAGACAATCTTGATGTTGTCATTCAGCCCTTTGGCGGCCTGAATCACGCGGTGGATCAGCTCTTTTCCTCCGGCGTCATGGGGATGGGCTTTGCCGCTGTACAGAATCTGCATCGGGCCTGCGGACTTGCTAATCCATTTCAGGCGCTCGATATCCTTGAAGAGCAGATCGGCGCGCTTGTAGGTAGCGGCGCGGCGTGCGAAGCCAATCGTAAGCAGCGAGTCGCTGAGTTGCACTCCAATGCGCTTCTGCACCTCCTTGAAAAGCGCGGCTTTAGCGAGGCAATGGGACCTGCGGATATCTTCGAGCGGAATGCCCACGGCGTACCGCATGTAAGCATTGTCGCGGCGCCATTCCGGAATTTCTCGGTCGAACAGCTCTTGAAATGGCGGCGAGGCCCACGTGGCCGCGTGAACCCCGTTGGTAATCGCGTGGATGGGAAACTGAGGAAACATGTTCTGGGAAACTTCGCCGTGCCGCATGGCCACGCCATTCACGTAGCGCGAAAAGTGAATCGCGAGGTCGGTCATGTTGAGCATATTGGCATTCGCGAAGCCGGATTGCTGCAGCAAGGAAGTCCGGTACTCTCCCAGCACCTGATGTACCAAGTCCCAGGGAAAGCGGTCGTGGCCTGCCTCGACCGGGGTGTGCGTCGTGAAGACGCAACGGCGGCGCACAACTTCGATGTCCGCTTCGACGGGGACCGTGTACCTGCGAACTTTGAGCTGCTCCTCCAGCATGGCCAGCGTGAGGAACGCGGCATGCCCTTCGTTCATGTGATAGCTTCCGATGTGCGACACGCCCAGCTGCCGCAGCAGCGCAATGCCGCCGACCCCGAGGAGAACTTCCTGGCAGATCCGGTAGCGTTGGTCGCCGCCGTACAGCATGTCGGTGAGAGTGCGGTCGTACTCTGAGTTCTCAGGCAGATCGGTATCCAGGAGATACACCGGCACGATGAAGCCCGACAAACCGTGGACGCTGTAGCGCCAGGAGCGGACCTGCACATCGCGATCCTCGATGCGAACGCTGAAGGTAAACTCGACCGAAGGAAGCACCGTTTCAGGCTGCCAGGGATCAGGCTCCTCGATTTGGTTTCCGTCTTGATCGAAGTGCTGCCGGAAATAACCCTTTCGGTAGGCCAGCGAAATCGCGATCATCGGCAATTCCAGGTCGGCAGCCGATCGAAGCATGTCGCCGGCCAGAATGCCTAAGCCGCCTCCATAGGTGGGGATCGCCGGATCCAAAGCGATCTCCATACAGAAGTAGGCGATTTTCGGGGCGCTTTTTTCAGTCACCATGCACGCAGCATCATAACACCGGAGTCGTCCTTAATTGGGTAGGCGAACGTCAAGCCAGTTTCGTAATCTGCATTGTTTACAAGGGATTGAGAATCCGGTCAAAAGCAGTGTCGCGCTAGAAGCGCCAGGTTTTTGTAGCACTCCCAAGACTGGCAGCGCTGCCGGCAACTCGGAGTACAATGCGGTCCGCTGTCTGACGCCGACAGCTAGCCGTGGTACGAGAATTCCGGAGGAAAAGATGCGCCATGCGATTTTGGGAGCGGGCGGGGTTGGAGGGGTTGTGGGCGCGGTACTTGCCAAGGAGGGGGAATCGGTCACTTTGATCCTTCGTCCAGAAGCGCTGAAAAGCTACCCGCTGGAACTGTCGCTGGAAAGCCCGCTCGGCTCGTTCAGCGTGCCTGTGGAGCGCGCGGCAAGCGTCGCCGCGCCGTTCGACGTGCTGTGGGTCACAGTGAAGGCTACGCATCTCGATACGGCGCTGCAGAGCGTCGTTGTCAGCCCCGACCAGCTTGGAGCGGTCGTTCCCTTGCTCAATGGAATCGACCACGTAGTACCCCTAAGGGCGCGGTTCGGTCATGACCGGGTCGTTCCCGGAAGCATCGGGATCGAATCCGAGCGCGCCGCGCCCGGCAAGATCGTTCATCGCGGAATGAACCCGCGGATCACGCTCGCCTCGATGGGCGAGAGCACGCTGGTACCTGCGGCGGAAAAATTGCGCGCGTTCGGCATCGCCTGCCAATTCTGGCCGGATGAGATGAAGATCCTCTGGACCAAGCTGTCCTTCCTCGCGCCATTCGCCCTGACGACCACCGCTGCCGCCAAGACCATCGGCGAAGTGGTGCGCGACCCGGAATGGAGAAAGAGGCTGGAGGGTGCGGCACGCGAGGTATGTGCGGTAGGCACAGCTTCCGGGACACCACTGGACGTGTCGGTGGTCTTGCAATTTTTCGAGAAGACTTCGCCAAGCGGCCGCAGTTCGATGCAAAAAGACGTCGCCGCCGGGAATCCCCCTGAACTCGACGCCATTGCCGGACCGATCTTGCGCGGCGGGCAAACATACGGAATTGATGTGCCGGCTACGCGAGAACTTGCAGCTATGATTCGGGGAAAATCCGCAAAAGCCGTACGGCAATGATCCGTTCAGTGATAGGTGGTCTCCGATTAGGCAACCATCCGGAAGTTATCGCGCTGGGGCTAGCGTCAAAGCCTCGAGAGATTGGGGAATCGCAGGGGTCGCCTAAGTGCTGTGACTGTCGCTGAATTTGGCGTGCGTAAGAGAGTAAACGGAGCGTTTCGGCAACAACTTTAGCCGGCCCGTGCTTCGCTAGGACCAACCAAATGAGACACTCGCCCCAGAATCAAACCAAATGCCGCAAGCCCCACCTGTGTATCACGGAGATTATGGGTAGAAAGGTCCGCCCTTTGCGTGTCAGTCTGTATTCGACTTTGAGAGGAAAGACCTGATGATCTCTGCGCTCGACCATCCCCATCGCTACGAGCGTCTTCAACTCGCGACTAAGAACCCTCGGAGCAATTTCCACCGTGCCAATGTTACCAGTGAGGAGCCCAGTCTTTATTTCTCCGTACCGCCGGCAGCCGTCCTTCAACCCCCACAGAATTCTTAACTTGTACTTACCACTGACCATTTGTTGAAACCGGGCAGCCGGGCAAACAGTTTTCCCGCCTATTTGCACCGTCAGTATGCCAGATTCCCCTTTCCAACTTGCGCGGCGCGCCATGATTTGCCCTCGGGTTTCGCGACACAGACTAATACCCCCGAGCCATAGAAATGTCTATAGGGACATTTTTGTCCCTTATTGTTGACGTTGAGTCCTCATGTTAGTTTTCGCGGGACTCGAAAAGGATTGAAGAGCTCACGGGCAGGCCCAGGAAGGCGAAAATGACGGAAACAGCTACATTCCAATCGCAGACGGCGATCGTAACGGGAGGAAGTCGTGGCCTTGGCCGCAGCATCGTCCAGGCGCTCGCTGCGAGAAAAATGAGAGTAGTCGCGGTGGCGCGGGGTGCCGCGAGTCTCGAAGCCGTCATGGCCGAGTACGCGTCACAGGAAGCAAGCCGCCTGAAGCTTGGTCTGAAGCTGAAGAATTCCGAAACCGCTATGAACCTCGCATCTCGCGTTGCGATTTTGCTTTTGCTTGCGTGTATGAGTTGCCTCGCGCAAACCGGTAAGACCGGCGAAGGCAATGATACGCCAAGCCCGAAGCTGGAAAAAATGCCGGAGTCTCTCGACGCACGCTTGGCGCTCAGTGCTCTTCCTCCGCACCTGCGGGATGGCGCAACCATCTATCTCCTCGACCCGGCCAAAGGTTACATGGTGAATCGCAGAGGCACTAACGGTTTCAGTTGCTTCGTTATGCGCACGGAATGGATGTGGCCAAAATTTGCTTTCCGCGACGATATTTTTGTTCCCATGAGCTACGACGAGGAAGGATCGGCGAAGATGATGCCGGTTTGGACGGACGTCGCGCAAATGAGAGCGCGAGGGCTGCCCCCCGAACAAGTCTACGAAGAGATTATGAAAAGATTTGGCAACGGGACCTATCAGAAGCCAGCACGCTCCGGCATCTCCTACATGATTGCCCCGCTTATGCGAAGCTATCCAGCGCCGAACGCCACGGAAGTCGTGACTTTCAGCGGTCCTCATTACATGTTCTACGCGCCAAACGTCAAAGATGCCGATATCGGCGGAAAACCATTTAGCCCGTATCCGTTCCTTCTGCCGCAGGGTCCAGGTCCTCACGACGTGATCATCCTGCTTGTGGGCGAAGCTGAGAAAGCAAAAATACTAGCGGACTCAAGCGATCTCCTGAAGGAGCTTTGCACCTACCGGACGTACCTGTGTCTTAACACGGGATCGAGCGAGCACCATTAGAACGATCGCTCACGCCGCTGATCCTGGTTTCATTTTTTGAACATCAGGCACGAGGAGGATAGCCATGGCTCAAGGCCAGGAGTTTATCAAGGTTGGAAAGGTTGACCGGGTGACGCAAATCACGATTGATGAACCGCCAATGAATACGATTAGTGTTGAAATCTTGCAAGAGTTGGCAAAACTGGTTGCGGAGTATGAGAAGGATCACACAGTTCGAGCGATTCTTCTGGATTCAGCGAATCAGAAACCTCCATTTGCCGCCGAAGCCGCTGCTCTCCTGGCTGACCCATCCTGGGAGGGGCAGTTCCAGATGGTTCGGGAGGGAGGGCGCGCTCTCTCAGCGATTGAATTCTCCTAAAAGCCAATCGTAATGGCCATCTACGACGGGACGTGTATGGGAGGCGGCTTGGAACTGGCGCTTTCTTGTCACATTCGCGTGGCCGGTAAAGGCGTCTTATTCGCCGCTCCCGAAGCTCCCGCCGGCGCCATGCCGAGCTGGGGCAACCCTCAAAGACTTGTCCAGTATTTCGGCCGCTCCAAGGCAATCGAGCTCGCACTAACCGGATGCCAGATCACAGCAACGGAAGCCCACGCTTTGGGGGCGTGAATCACGTTGTGCCTGGTGCCGAGTACTCTCCAAGGCTCGTGAAATCGCTAACGGGATCGCCCGGATGAGGACCAAGAGCATCAGGGGCATCATGACTGCGATGCATGTTCCTTACCGCAACAGCCTTGCCGAGGGCAAGGCAGCGGAGCTCGAACGCTACATGGAGATTTACGATCCGAAGACGTTCAGGGCCGCGGTTACTGCACTCTTCGAGCAGCGCACCATCGAGTTCGCAGATTGAAACGGCACGGCCAATTCGCAAAATACTCTAATAAAGGAGACTGTTCATGATCGACCGGGCACCAATGTACTCGATGACCTACCACAAGCCGGAGCGCCTCGTCCGACTGACGTGGCTCGCGGGCACTGCGGGGATGACGGATCAGGACTTCAAGGAAACGCTGGAAACGTTCGCGGAGAGTGCTCTACAGCATCGTGCGCAAAGGCTTATCATTGACGTACGCGAGTTCAAGCATCGCCCATCGCCGGAGATTTCGGCTTGGCGCGATGACGTAGTGGTGCCTAAGTACAACCGAGCAGGGGTAAAAAAGATCGCTTGGGTGTGGCCGGGGACCACTCCAAGCAACGAGCCGACGAGCGAGAAAGACAAGTTTGAAAACCGCTATTTCGCGACGGAAGCCGAAGCACTCGCTTGGGTCTCGACGTAAGAAACGTGGGTCAAGGGGAGGCAAGTGGGATTCTCCGGAGTCGCTCACCTACGCGGAGATTGCGGACAAGCTGTCGGCGGCCGTTGCCGAGGGCAAGGCAGCGGAGCTTGAACATTACATTACATGGAGATTTACGATCCGAAGACGTTCGCGGCTGCGGTTACTGCACTTTTCGAGCAACGCACCATCGAGTTCACAGACTGAAACTGCAGGTCCATCCGAGCTAAGACGGAGCAGAGTCAGGCGACCTCATAGGAAGCTCAGGGTGCAAACCAAGTATTCTTCTGGCAAAGTGATTAGCGGAAAGGGCGCGTAAAATTGGCGATTGTGCCCGCGTTAGCGCGTACTCGCAAACTGACTCACGGCCTAGAGTTCATACTCGTTGACACCATAAGAAACCTACCGATACACTGAATCATCCAGCCCGCCAATAGCTGTTTTCCTTGGAGGAAAAATGAAGAGGTTCATCATACTCCCGCTCGGGATCCTGTTCGTGTCGCTCTTCAGCATTTCGTTTGCGTGTCCTCGGCAGGCATTCGCACAAGACCATGTTGTCGCTCCATCGGATCTTCAAAAAGACGTGGCGGGAGCGTCGGCCACTCGCCAGAAAAATCAGAGCAAGCTACAAGAATTCGTTTCCTCCCCGGAAGCTCAACATGCGTTGAAATCGGCCCATTTGAACGCAGGGCAGGTCAAGGATGCAATCCCACAGTTGAATGACGACGAGCTGGCGCAGTTGTCCGCCAGGGCAGAAAAAGCGCAGCGAGACTTTTCGGCCGGCAGGATGAGCGACCGCGACCTGATCATCATTCTTATCGCCATCGCGGCATTGATTCTCATTATTGTTGCCGTTCGTTAGCGACCGCATGAGAGTTCGTTCTCTATTCCTCGCCATTCTGGTGTGCTTGGCAGGCGCCGTGCTCGCTCTGGCCTCGCCGCAACCTGGGATTTGGATCGATGTTCCCTTTGTCGCGCAGACGATGGATGGCTGCGGATCTGCGTCTATTTCCATGGTGATGCAATACTGGGCGAGCAAGACTGGACTCGGTGTGCCGGATGCGGCGGACGCTGGGCGAATCCAAAAAGCGTTGGTCGTTCCGTCGCAAAACGGCATTCCCGCGAGCGCCATGCGCGGCTATTTTGAGAAGTCCGGTTATCGCGCCTTTGCGTTCCAGGGAACATGGGAAGACCTCGTGCATCATGTCAAGGAAGGCCGCCCGCTCATCGTCAGTCTACGGGCGAGCGCCCCGTCGCGCGCTCTTCATTATGTCGTCGTTGTCGGAATCGACCTGGAACGCAACGACGTCTTCATCCACGACCCTGCACAGCAGAAAATGCTGCGGATCTCGAGGCAGGGATTCGAGTCCGAATGGAATCCCACACACAACTGGACTCTACTCGCGGTGCCCCGGTCAAACGACTAGGCTGCGTTCTGCTTTTTCTGTTGTTCCGACCGATTCCTGGGGTTGCCCAGCTCATGCCACCCGCGAGGGATCGCGCGACCGAAGTGAAGCGGCTGTATGACGCGGGACATTGGAGCGAGGTCGTCGAGGCGCTCCCGGGGGGTGACAACGAGAATGCCGACCTGCAAATGTACCGCGGGCTGGCCCTTGCGAAACTGGGACGCTGGGACGATGCGCAAAAAACCTTCGAAGCCGGCGCAGCGCGGTATCCGGCTGACGCGCGCTTTCTCGTTGAGCTCGGGGGAATTGCCTATCGCGAAAAGGCCTTATCGCTGGCTGAACGGGACTTGCGCCGGGCGCTCGCGATTCAACCCAAGGACGACTACTCCAACGATTTCCTCGCCTCGATTTATTTTCTCCACGGCAACCTCGAGGCAGCCCTGAAGTATTGGAACCGCACCGGCGGGCCGAAACTTGCCGATCTCACCTTCGACCCTCAGCCGACACTCATGCCGCTGGTACTCGACCGCGCTGTGCGTTTTTCCCCGGGCAACGAGTGGCGACGCGACGACTTTCTTCGCACCGAAGAGCAATTGGGCGCCCTGGGCCTGTATCCTCACGCGTTATATGACCTGCAAGCGCAGCCGGATGGCTCGTTCAACTTGACTATCCGCGCGCCCGAAAGAAACAGCTGGGGCAATACGAAGTGGGAGGGCGCTCTCTCCCTGCTACGGGGCCTGCCTTATGCATCCGTCTATTCCGAATTCTACAATCTGAGAAAGCGCGGGATGAACTGGCTCTCGTTTTTCCGCTGGGACGATCAAAAACGGCGCCTCACCTCCGAACTGGCCGCGCAGCTGGCTCTGAATCCTTCGGTTCGGTATCGAATCTATGTGGACGCTCGAAATGAAAACTGGAACGTCACGAGCACGCTTACGCCAAACGCTCCTGTGGAGGCCGGCTTGAATTTGCAAAAGGCTGCTGCCGGAGGAGAGATTCGATTTATCCCTAGCGGACGATGGGAGTGGAATACGGGAGTGGAGTACTCGTATCGCAAGTTTCGGGGTCTGGTTGGGATTCCGGCAGGAGCATCGTCGTTTTTTACCAACGGATCGTCGCTTGCGCTCCGAGCAGGCATGAAACGCTCCCTGATTCGTTTTCCGGAGAGGCGATTAACGCTGGAGTCGAACGCATCGGCCGAGACCGGAACATTCTTTGAAAGTCCGCTCGGCAGATACGGCCGTCTGGAAGGCGCTCTCGCGGCCACTTGGTACCCGCAATCGCGCGGTGACAACTATGAGGTGCAGGCCAGTTTGAAAGGCGGCAAAACATTCGGTCTCGTACCTTTCGACGAGCTATTCACTCTCGGATTCGACCGGGACACCGATCTCACGCTTCGAGGACACCCAGGCCTGATCAACGGACAAAAAGGCAGGGCGCCGCTGGGGCGCAATTTCGTCCTGGCGAACTCTGAGGTGGACAAGATCTTGTATCGAAACGGGTTCTTCACGGTGACACTTGGTCCGCTGATGGATACCGGCCGGGTCTACGATCCCTCAGGGTTTTGGGGGACGAGGAATTGGCTGTGGGACACGGGCGCGCAAGCGAAAGTTCGTGTGCTCGGAAGTTTCGAGTTCGTGCTGGGCTACGGCAAGGATCTTCGCACGGGGAATAATTCGTTCTTCACAAAAGTTTCTCGCTGAGAATACAGAAACCTTAACACAGAGAACGCAGAGAAAACCTACAGGAGAGTGCTGCTCTGTCCTTTAGTTCCATTGACACGGGGCAACACCCCCGGCACAGTAAACACAACAGTGGGAGGGAGTTCGCTCGATGGCAACGTGCCCTGCTTGCGATCGCGATGTCGCCACTCCGTTTTTTCTTAACTTAGATGCCTGGAGACACCTCGTTTGCCCTCATTGCCAGGCAAGACTGGAAATGCAACCGCCGCGATCTGCCGCATTTGGCCCCCTTATGGTGCCCCTATTTGTACTCGCGCGGAAGGGCCGCGTCTTCGAGGTCATTGCCTTCGTATTCGCATTCGCAATCATTTTCCTTCTGCTACTGGAAAGCGTATGTCCTAAACTGCGGCTCCGGAAAAGGCCCTTGCCCAAGCCCACCATCCGGCTAAACATTGACGGTCCCCCAAATTAGGACAGTACCGCTTCGTTCTCGGCCCCCCAGGGTTGGCTAATCGGCGCCCGATGCGGCCTTGGCCTGCTCTGGGTGCGTCAGCGGCATAGCTACCAAATGCTCGGATAGGAACCACACCTGTAGCTCATTTGTGCGGATCACATCACTTATAAGCAGATCGTTGGTGCCATCGTCGCCGACCTCAGACGCCTCGCGAGCCATCGTGCGTGCTTCCTTCAGAATGAATTCATGCGCTTCGAGGAGGCGAGAAATCTGAACAGGGACTTCTTCCCTGCCGCGAGGCGGGCGGGGAATGATCGTTGTTTCCGCCACGTCTGCCGCCATGGCGATGCTCACTCCGCCGAGGAGCTGAATTCTTTCGGCAAGCGCGTCCACGAGTTCGTCTTGCTCGCCGTGGTGCTTATCAAAGAGCAAATGAAGTTGGTAAAACGTCGAGCCCGCAACTTGCCAGTGATGTTTTTTGTACATGTCACGCAGTGTGATTGTATCGGCAAGGACCTGATTCAGGTTGTTGACGCTAGATTCGCACGCTGTTTCATCGAGGGCGATCGGCAGCTTGGCAATCTTGCCGAAGGGTTGAATTTCCTTGGCATGCTGGTGCAGTACCGGCTTGGCGCGCTGGGCTCCGTCTTCTAGCTGACTGATTCGTTGTATCTCGGTTTCTCGCTTCTTTGGGCTCATGAGGTTTCCTCCTTGGCATCCTGTGGCAGCGACCAGGGTCTCGTCCCGTATACGCCCGGAGTTACACAGTGTCAAGCGAGGTACAGAAATGACCGAGCGGAACCACGGATGAACACCGATAAACACGGATAAAGGCGTGATTCGTGATTTGTGAATCGTAACTCGTGATCCGGCCGGACGCGCCTCACGGGCTACGAACCATGATTCACGATGCCTCATCCGTGCGTATCCGTGTCCATCCGTGGTTCAAAAATCTGCGCTGTTAATTCGGGAGCAAGACGGCGTCGATCACATGGATTACCCCGTTGGACTGGAAGACGTTCGCGATGGTGACTCTGGCGGTTCCACCCTTTTCGTCCGTGATGATGAGGTCCTTGCCCTGCATACTCGCCCATAGTTTGCCGCCGCTCACGGTTGTCAATTCGGCCTTGCCGTTTCCTGCCTTGATCGCCTTGGCGATTTCCTTCGAATCCATTCGGCCTGTCACGACGTGGTAGGTGAGGATCTTCGTCAACGTTGCTTTGTTCTCGGTCATGAGCAAATTGTCGACGGTTCCTGCCCGGAGCTTCGTGAACGCGTCGTTCGTGGGAGCAAAAACGGTGAATGGGCTGGGGCCCTGCAACGTATCTACAAGACCTGCCGCCTTTACGGCAGCCACGAGGGTTGTGTGATCCTCCGAGTTCAGCGCGTTCTGCACGATGTTCTTGTTGGGAAACATTTCGTGGCCGCCGACCATCGGATTGGTCGCTGCGAAGATGGCCACTGAGGAGATCAGCGTCATGAGACACAACTGCGCAAACTTTTTCATTTCTGTTTTCCTCTTTCGTTTGATTTTAGATTGCCCTGCAGCCTGTAGTACGATGTGTGCGTGAGATTGGATGAGACAAATTCAGAGTGAACTTTGCATGATTACTTCACAATGCGGGGATGTTCAGTGGCACAGGCTTCAGCCTGTGGGGTTTGCTTGGACGGGACGCGGGCCTGGACAAGACGAAACTCCACAGGCTGAAGCTTGCACTATTGAAGTGCTGTCATCCGATCGGGGTCATGGCCGCTGCGACGGCGCGCCATTTCCCATCTTGCTTCACGAACACGCGCGTGACCCGCCACTGACCGCTGACATCTCGCCCGTCGCCAGCCGCCCCTTTTCGCACTCGGCGGTCCGTGAGGATTACCGTATCGCCGTAAATTCCGCGGATTTGGATCTCATCGCAGTAGCCTTCGATTTGGCCGGGTTTGCGATCTGCAACTTCCCTCAGCATTTCCGCGGCAGTGGCGATGTGGCCGTCGGGCTGGACTTCGAACATTTTGTTGGCGAATAAACTTCGCAAGAACGAGGTGTCACCCTTGGTGGCCGCATCCACCCACTCGTGATCGAGGTCGACGATTTCTTGTTCGACGCCGCTCATCTCTGATTTGGCACGATTGGCAGGCGGCAGATCCGCATTCGCCTTCGCCGATGTCGACGCGCGCAAGGGAGTCATGTTCGCGCCAATGGCGCGCCAGTTCCCGTCGAGCTTTTTCAGAACTCGCATCACCGTGTACTCGCCGACGATTTTGCGGCCATCGGCTGTAGCGCCGGTTTGCGACGTGTGATCGGTGAGTATCGCTGTGTCGCCGTAGATTCCGCGCACCTCAACTTGATCAATATTGATTTGGACCTGACGGCCCGGTATGGCGAGGTACCTGCGCATTTCCGCGCCGGTGACCACTCCGCCGCCGTTCTGCACTTCGAACATGCCATCCGCGAAGAGCTGCTTGAGGTAATCTACATCCTGCATCGTGGCGGCGTGCAGCCACTGCTCGTCGATGGTCTTCAGTTCTTGCTCGATACTGATGCTTTGGCTGGCGCCCCTCGTCGCTAGGAGCAGCGCAGCCGTAATCATTGCGAGACCCACCCATCGAATCGACTTCAAGGAAATTCTCCTTGCGCGCCGCAGTGCAACGGTGCCCGGGCTAACAGTGGGACAACCACTCCTGGCTCGCTTCCTGCTTTCCGATCCAAACAAGACAGCCAAGAGTTGGCTGTCCCACTAAACAGGACCACCGATCGTGAGTTGTCCCTATTTCGTGATAGGTACAAGCGCGCCGCCTGCGGGCCTCCACATGCCATTTTCTTTGACGAAAATGCGCAGGACTCTCACGTTGGTGCCGGCCACTTTGCCGTCTGTGCTCTCGCGCTGCAGGAACGTGTGGTCCGTCGCAAGAGCAACGTCACCGTACAACGCCATCAGCTTGAAATCATCGGGATGCGGGCCGACACCTTTCGACGGATGCGCGGCTCTTTGCCTGGCAATCATTTCGGACTTGGTTTGTACCTGGCCTTCCAAGGAAATCTCGAAAAACTGATCGGACCAGTATTTGTTGCGGAATTCGATACACTCCTTGTAATCCTGATGATACGGAGTGGCTCCGGCGCTGCACAGCCACTGCTGATCCGCGTCCCAAAGCACCTTCTCCAAATCGCTCCACTCCTTGCTGCCCATTTTGGGCGCCTGCTTGGCCGGCTCTTGACCTACAGCCATCGCTGAGACCGCCATTGCGGTAACCACGCACAGCAGACGAATCGGCTTCACGAGTACGCCTCCTTCTGCAAACTGTGTGATTGGGAGAGCTTATTTGTGGCTATCTGGGCTGTCAATACGCGCAATTGCTGCACAAGCGGCAGCCGGAAGCTGATTCTTAGCAACTCAATTTGGTGAAGAGGGAGCGCCGTGAGCAGAAATTCACGCAGCGTTGAATCGAGCAACGGCTCGGTTGTAGGCGCGCGTGCTACCCTTCGCCGCCCACTTCAACTTCGCCAGCCCCGTCGCATTTCGGGCACTCGCCGGTGCCGTTGCACGAGGGACAAGACGACCCGTGGTCAAGTGAGTCGGAAGCGCCGGCGAGCATACCTCCCGAGGTGAATCCGCTGCCGTGGCATGCGCGGCAAGCTCCGTCGCCATCACAATCGAGGCACATGTGCGTGGACATGATGCGCCTCCCTTCAGTTTTTAGGCGGACCCCAAGCAGAGCCCGCACCCGTGCGCTGATTCTGCTCCGGTCCCCCGCGACTGTCAAATCGAATCAGAAAATGAAATGAATAATTCGTTCAGGTTCGAGACAGCACAAAAATGGCCATTGAAGGCGGGGTTTGGTAGCACAGCCACTCTTGGCTGTGTGTTGTTGTAGACTGAACCTGCGTCTCCTCACTGTTGGAGTCAGCAAAAACCGCACAGCCAGGAGTGGCTGTGCTACTAAAACCCGCAGCCCTCGTTAACCTGCTACCAACTGCTTCTCCGCTTGTTGGACGGCCTCGTAGATCTGGTCGAAGCTTTCGATGGCGAAGAGTTTCTTTTGGAGTTCATCCACTTTGACGGGAGTCGCTAGGACTTCTTCCAGGTCGAAATTTTGGATTTGACATCCTTTCTCGATTACGTTCGTGCACTCTTTATGGGAGCTGATGACGCCGCTGCCGTAGACCTTGATCTCTCCGTCCTGCCGAATCAGCCCAAACTCCACCGTGTACCAAAACAAGCGGCCCAGTCTTTCCAGGATGTCCGCGTCCTTCACTCTGGCGCAAATGGCGCCGTAGTGTTGGAGAAAGTCCGCAAATACGCGATGCGCGTGCATGGGGACGTGTCCGAAGACGTCATGAAAAATATCGGGCTCAGGAATATATTCGAGCGAATCGCGGCTGCGCAGCCACGTGGTCGTCGGGAACATGCGCGCTGCCAGCATTTCAAAAAACGCTTCGCCAGGAAGGAATCCGCTGACTGGAGTTGTGCTCCAGCCGGTCCTGGGCCTTAGGCGGTCGGCAATCGAGTAGAGATTCGGCAAGTGATCGTCCCGCAAGCCGATGATTTCGTAGCCTTCTAGGTATTCGCGGCAGGCGTGCGCATCCACTTGCGGGCGCCGCCAGCGTACGAGTTCGGCCCAGACTGCGTGCTGCTCAGGGGTATAGTCCTGGTATTTCTGCTCGATCAGGTAAGGCGCTGCCGCGACAAGAGGTTCAGTAGGCATGACGTACCTCCTCTCGCTCTAAGATCCTTTCGGGGGCTCCTCTTCTCCCGCCTTCAGCGGGATCAGGCTGAACAAGTCGAGCCCGCTCCCGTTGCATTCAGTATATCAAATGCGGGACAGCAAAAATCGGCAGGGTGGCCTAGGCTGCGAGATTCTCTACCGTGCTTCGCCCGAGGCTTTGGAAGGTACGTTGAGGAAAACGTGAGCGCGCGGCCTCTTTTTCATTTGCATCTCACGCCCGGGCGGCGGTCTGCAAGCCGAGGATGGCGTTCTTGTTGTTCTTCAACCAGGTTTTGAAGTCTTGCAGCTCGGGGTTCAACGATTTTGAGAACGTCACATCGCGAACGCCGCAAAAATATTCGTTGAAGTCGCGCTTGAACTGGAACATGTTGCCGAGATCGTCCGCGCCGGGGAAACCGAGCCCGCGATACGTTTCAGGAGAAACGGCGTTGTAGCGCACTTCCTGGTCCATGAGTTCAGTGAAACCCGCGGCCATTTCGGCACCAGTGAGGTGTTCGCCCGCTATGCCGACCGTCTTGCCGATCAGCTCGTTGCCGCGCTTGAAAATGCCGTAGGAGCACTTTCCGATGTCCTCGGCAGCAATGCACGGCAGCTTCTTGTCGTCCATGGGAAACGTGATGGCGAGTTTTCCGTCCGGGCCGCGTTGCGGGCCTACTCCAAAATAAATGAAGTTGTCCCAATAGAACGAGGTCAGGAGGCACGTCGCGGGAACGGTGAAGTCCTTGAAGAAATGATCGGACTCGCCTTTGCCGTCGAAGTGGGGCACTTTGTATTTCCCGTGCAACGTAGGCATGCGGCTGTCGGTCAGCGGCACCCACTTCCGCGTGTCTTCGAGCGTAGACCAAATGACGTGCTTGAGTCCTGCGAGTTTCGCGGCCTCCGCCATCGTCTGAACCTCGGCGATTTCTCTCTCCGGAGAAAAATGCGCCCAGAAAAATGTTACGCAGAACGCGCCGTACGCGCCTTCGAGCGCTTTCTTTACGCTGGCGGGATCATCGATGTCCGCGGCGATCACCTCGGCGCCCAACCTGGCCAGTTCCTTGGCTTTGGCTCCGTTTACGTCCCGGGTGATCGCGCGCGCTCTGAAGTCGCCTTGCGAATCGCGCAAAATCGCCCGGACCAAACCTCCGCCTTGCGCGCCGGTCGCGCCGAAAACCGCAATGGTTTTCTTTTCAGCCATGACGAAACTCCTAAAGGAAAAACAGTATCTCTCTTGATCGCATTTCCGGCGCGAATCATACCATCTTCGATGTTTCGCGGAATACCGCCAGTAGCACAGGCTTCAGCCTGTGGCTTTTCGCGACGACTAGGCCACCTCGCTTGCAACAAACACCCACAGGCTGAAGCCTGTGCTACCAAAACCCGGATCAAGCTGGGAGCGCGCGAACCCAGATGCGGCTCGTTGCAGGCTTTCCAAGGTGAATGGTGCGATTGCCAACGACCAGCGTCATGGTTTCGTCGTACTCGCGCTTGCGGACACGCGCGCGCGCGCCGGGATGGATCGAGAGGCCGGAGAGAAATTGCAGAAACTTCGGATCCTTTTCGTAGACGCAAAGAATTTCCACCGTGCGCCCCGCGGTCACATCAGAAAGCGGAACCGCGCCGTGCCTGCGGCGCAACTTGGCGAGACCCCCCTGCAGCGGCACGCCATGAGGGCAAAACCCGTCAGCGCCAAACCGCGCGAGGAGCAGCTTTTCGACTTCGGGGGAAATTCCGTGTTCGAGGCGCTCGGCTTCGTCGTGCGCGCGCGTCCAATCGAGGCCGATGACTTCCGTCAGCAGCTTTTCGGCGAGCTGGTGGCGCATCGCCAGCCGGTCGGCGAGGCTGCTTCCCTTGCGCGTGAGCGAGATGCGCCCGTCGCGGCCGACGACGAGCAGCCTGTCGCGCATCATGCGCTTCAGCGCGTGCGTCACCGCCGGCGGCGTGACGCCCAACTCTTCCGCCAGGCGCGCGCTGATTGGCTCGTGCTCTTCCTGGACCATCTCCCAGATGGCCTTCAGGTAATCTTCGCGCGAGACACTGGTTTTTTCGCGCGGCATGAATCTCCTTCGGGTGCCGGCTCCACTTGGAGCCCGCCAGAAATTTGCTCAAGAATTTGTGATCAACCGCCCGGCGGGGAGCTCGCACCTGCTGCCGGGCTGGCGTTCGATTCTGATTTTTCGCGGAGCCGCCGCGCCAGGTTTTCGACGCGCGTCGAAATTTCGTCTCGTATCGACCGATACATGGAAAGATTGAAACCGAAAGGGTCGCCTACGTCCCAATCTTCGATCAGCGGAGTGGGTTCGCTGAGAATTGCAGAGCCGGACTGGCCGGTCATGTTAATGACGAGATCGGTTGCGGACACTTCTTCCTCGCGGAGTGGCTTGGAATGCAAATCTTCACCCGAAATTCCCAGCTCGCTGAGAACCGCAAGAGTGGTTTTGGGAACTTCGCCGAATGGCAGAAGCCCGGCGCTCGACGCGTCGATCACATCCGAAGCGCGGTGCCGCGCGATGGCCTCAGCCATCTGGCTGCGGCACGCATTGCCTATACACAGAAACAGAACCTTGGTACGCGCAGGCATGTCCTCGTCCTAGGCGGCCTCCTCCTCGTGGCTCAGGGTAAACAAGCGGAGCCCGCACCCAGAAGACAGGATGACATGAATTCTATCGAGGCTCAACGGGACCGGCGGAAACAGCGGGTTGCGGCACAGAATCGTAAGGAACACGCTCTTTGGCAGCACCACTACGAGCGACGCGCAGAAAATATTCGTGCACCGTATTGTCGCTCGTGAGTTCGGGGTGGAAGGTTGCGATCAAAATACGACCCTCTTGAATTAGCACAGGGTTCCCATCGGAGTTTGCCAGCACCTGTACGTCTCGCCCAACGCGTTCGATGATCGGCGCGCGAATGAAGACCATTTCGATGGGCTCGGGCGAAATCGTGGTGAGTCCATGCCGTACTTCGCTCGCGAGCTGGCGGCCATATCCGTTGCGAATCACCGAAATATCGGCAAGCCCCAAGGATTGCTGCTGCGGGTTGCGGACATCGCGCGCGAGGAGAATGGCTCCGGCACACGTACCAAAGATCGGGCCACCGCGCTCGCCGAATTCGCGCAGACCCGCTTCGAGGCCTTCGTCGACCAGGAATTTCCACTGTGTCGTGCTCTCGCCGCCCGGCAAAATGATCGCGTCCACGCCGTCGAGATCGCGTGGCGCGCGGACGAACCCGTGCTCCACGCCCATGCGCGCGAGGGTCGCCGCGTGCGCTTCAAAATCGCCTTGTGCGGCAAGAATCCCGACTTTCACTGGTCTTCCACCTTGACTCCGAAAAAGACTCAAAAAAATGGACTGTCATTTCGAGGAGCGGAGCGACCAGGAATCTCTCTGTTCGCAAAGTACCAAGAGATTCCTAGCCCTCACGCGGCGGCTCGGAATGACAACAACGGGCAATTACTTACCGCAAGAACGCACGCCTGTGCTACCAGCCGCGCGTCTGGAGCAGGTCCTTTTCTTCCAACTGACGAATGTCGAGGCCCTTCATCGCCTCGCCCAGTTCTTCCGAGGCTTCGAGGACGGCTTTCGGGTCCTGATAATGTGTCGTGGCCTTCACGATGGCCTTGGCGCGCTTTTCCGGGTCACTGGACTTAAAAATTCCCGAGCCAACAAACACCGCTTCGGCTCCCAGATGGCGCACCAGCGCGGCATCCGCCGGAGTGGCTATGCCGCCTGCGGAAAAATTCGGCACCGGCAATTTTCCTGCAGTGGCGACTTCGCGAACCAAATCGAGTGGCGCGGCCAATTCCTTCGCTACGTGCATCAACTCGTCGCCGCGCAGCGTCGTCAGGCGCCGCATTTCGCCCGTGATCGTGCGCATGTGGCGGACCGCCTCGACTACGTTCCCTGAGCCCGCTTCGCCCTTGGTGCGAATCATCGCCGCGCCCTCAGCAATGCGCCGCAGCGCTTCGCCCAAATTGCGAGCGCCACAAACAAAGGGGACTTTAAAATCGTGTTTCCAGACGTGATTTTCCTCGTCGGCGGGCGTCAGTACTTCGCTCTCGTCGATGAAGTCCACTTCGAGCGCCTCTAGAATGGCCGCTTCCGCGAAGTGGCCGATGCGCACCTTGGCCATCACAGGAATGCTGACGGTGTTCATAATTTCGCGAATGATCTTCGGCGCGGCCATTCGGGCGACGCCGCCTTCTTTGCGAATGTCGGACGGAACCCGCTCGAGCGCCATCACGGCGCAAGCGCCAGCCTGCTCAGCGATGCGCGCCTGTTCGGCGTTGGTGACGTCCATGATGACGCCGCCCTTCAGCATTTCAGCGAGGCCGACCTTCACGCGCCACTGATCGCTCGCATAGTTTCCGTTATTTCCCTTTGTCACTGTCATTGTCTTTCTCCTCGCTCCCGTCGTACCGGTGCCGCGACGTGACCAACCTCGTTCCTTATTGAGCCTGAGCCCGGTATTTTGTGCGATCGATGATGACGAATCGTCCTTCGCCACGCGCGAGCAAATCCCCCGCCTCGTTCCGAATTTCACCCTCATGATACAACTGGCGGCCGTCGCGGCGGGTCACAAATCCCTCGACGACGATGTCGGAGTTCACCCGGATCGGACGCTTATATTCGACTCGCAATTCCGCGGTCACGGCGGTCTGCGAATGGAATCGCGTGGCCTTGCTCATGACTTCGTCCAGCAACAAGGCAATGATCCCGCCGTGAAGAAATCCCGAGCCGCCTTGGTACTCCGCGCCCAAACGGAATCGCCCTACGATGCGCTGGCGCGCGTCGTCTTGTTCGAACGCCAGCTGCATCCCGCGCGAGTTCGCTCCACCGCAGCCGAAACAGGGATTCTCGGGTTTTGGATCGAGCCTCATGGGGTCATTCTAAACTTCACCAGTTCCTGAAAAACTCGCGAGTCAGCCTGTGCCACGTAACCTGGAAGGATGCCGCGGCCTTCTCGGCAAGCTCTTTAGACCAATTCACCTCGCAGCACAGTTATTGCTTGGCCGGAAATGAGCACGCGGTCGCCCTCGCAACGGGTGCGCACAAATCCGCCACGCGCCGAAGCCTGATATCCGACCAGATCGTCCCGGCCGAGACGTTCCTTCCAGAACGGTCCCAGGCAGCAGTAGGCGGAGCCGGTGACCGGGTCTTCATCGATTCCCGCCCCTGGAGCGAAGAAGCGCGACACAAAATCGCAATTCGAACTCGACGCAGCGCTGGTGACAATCAATCCGCGCGTCCCCAACCCGCCGATCTTCGTGAAGTCTGAGCGCAGAGAACGCACGGCATCTTCATTTTCCACTTCGGCAAAATAGTCAAAACGGGTCAGGCCAACGCTTTTGACTCTTATTCCGAGTGACGATTGCACTTCTTCGCAGGAAACGCCGTCGCGCATGGCCGGCGTGGCGGGAAAATCCAGCTCGATCCAGGTTCCCTTCTTCTTGGCAGTGAGGACACCGGATCTAGTATGGAAACACGCGGTTTCATTTTGAGTGAGATGTCCTTGCTCCCAAAGCACATGCGCGCTCGCCAGCGTCGCGTGGCCACACAGATCGACCTCGATCGTTGGCGTAAACCAGCGCAGATCGAATCCGTGAGCGCGCTTCACTAAGAAAGCAGTTTCCGACAAGTTCATCTCGCGAGCAACTAGTTGCATCCACGCTGCGTCGCACGGCTGCTCCAGCAGACACACAGCTGCGGGATTGCCTGTGAAGGGCTTATCCGCAAAAGCGTCGACCTGTGTGATCGTGAGTCCCATTTCTGTCTTCCGCGGTCATTCTCTGCTTTTGCCCGTCGTTCGAAAGCCAGAGCGACCCGATGCCCGCCTAAAGGCGGGCGCTACACTAACTTCTAAACCAGCGCGACGCGGGGAACCTCGGCGCGACGCGCACCACGCTGGCGCTTGCGCATTTCGTTGCGCAGCACATCTGCCATTATCGCGATCCCTTTTGCGATTTCCTTCTCGTTGACACCCGCAAACCCGAGCCGCAACGTATTCGGCTGCGGACTCTGGAAATAGAAATAGCGGCCAGGGGCAAAGATGACGCCGCGTTCGCGCACGTGAATCAGCAATTCGTTCGAATCAAATCCGGGCGGCAGCTCGACCCAAACGCACATGCCGCCCTCTGGGCGCGTCCACTTCGATTCGGAAGGCATGTGCTTCGTGAGCGCCTGCTCCAGCGCAGCCAGGCGGCCGCTATAGGCTTTGCGGGTACGTTCTAGGTGACGGCCGAGATGTCCCCGGCGCATGTACTCGGCGAGAATCGCCTGAGGCAGCTGGCCCGTGTGTAAATCAGTCGTTTGCTTCACCAAACGCAGCCGCTCGATTACGTTCGAAGGCGCCACGATCCAGCCCACGCGCAGCCCAGGAAAAGCAATTTTCGAAAAGCTGTCGATCTGGATCACCAGATTCGAACGATCGAGCTGCTTTAGCGAGGGAGCGCGCTCTCCTCGAGCTCGAAGCTGCGCGTAAATGTGGTCTTCGACGATCGGCACTTGGTAGCGCGCGGCGATTTCAAGCAAACGGCGACGTTCCGCGAGCGGCATCGTCGTCCCAGTCGGATTTTGAAAATCGGGCGTCAGGACGATCATCTTGACTCGGTTCTGCAGCAGAACCGCTTCGACCGCGGAAACATCGATACCAGGATTCTGCCCCGGCCCGGTTTCGGTCCTTACCGGAGCGCAAAGAATTCTCGCGCGCGCTCCGCCAAACGCCGCAACCGCTCCCGGGTAAGCTGGGTTTTCGATCAGCACAGTGTCCCCGGCGCGCAAGAACGCCTTGCAGATGAGATCGAGCGCTTGCTGGCAGCCGTCGGTGATCAGAAGATTCTCGTCGGACGCGCTGTATCCCTCAGACCGCAGCATCGCGACGATCTCGCGCTTCAGCGAGGGGTAGCCATCCGACGGACCAAACTGCAGAATCACCGCACCCTCGCGGCGCCAGACCGCGTTTGTGCACTTCCTTAATTCTTCGATCGGAAAGAACTCCGGGGCAGGCCTCGCCATCACGAAGGAAATTGCGCCCCGCGGGGCCATCTGCGTCAGGCGGCTCAGGCCGTCGTCGCCGCGCTCATCCGCAAAAAGCGATTCCCAGCGGAGTCCGCCGTCCACGGAAACCGGATGCGGAACGACGGAAATTTTTCTTGCGTCGCCATCGCCGCGTATGAACGTGCCTCTTCCGACGTGGCCGCTGATGAGGCCCTCGGACTCGAGCTCGGCGTACGCGTTGGCGACGGTTGTACGATGTACGCCGAGCTGCGTGGCGAGTTCGCGACTCGCGGGGATACGGGCGCCGGGACGCAGATCTCCGCCATGGACTAGCGCACGAATCTGGTCCCGCAACTGGATATAGAGCGGTACGTGGCTCTCGGGTTGCAGATGTAGTGGAATCATGGGCATCTTTGTGGCGGGCTGCAAGCGCAGCCCGGACGCGTTCCAATTAGGCCAATCTATAGTATCTTTTTTGATTGAAAAGAGCCAATTTGTCTCTCGCAGTATTTTGTAGCACAGCCACTCTTGGCTGTGCGGGTTTTGCAATCGTGGCCGAATAGGCCGGCGCCCGTGCGGCCTACAAAACCACGCAGCCAAGAGTGGCTGTGCTACTGACGCAACTCAATTCGCCCGCAATGATTCCGAATGAGCGTTACACTTCATGTCCTGTCTGTCTCACTCTAAGTGCACGGAGGAACTGAATTCGATGGCCGATGGCAAATCGCTCGACGGAAAAGTCGCAATCGTAACGGGCGCGAGTCGCGGGATTGGCCGCGCCATCGCCCTGCGCCTCGCGCAGGATGGTGCAACGCTCGTCCTGGGCGCTCGGACGGAGGCCGACTTGGCTAAGGTCTCGTCGGAGATCAAGTCGGCAGGCGGCACAGCCACTCACTTTGCGAAGGACCTGCGCGACCCCGAATCTCCCGCAGCGCTAGTGAAGGTCGCGCTCATTGGCTACGGGGCCATCGACATCGTCGTAAACAACGCAGGAGCGACCAAGCCGGGCGACTTCTTCGAACTGACCGAAGCGGACTGGACGGATGGATTCGCGCTGAAGTTTTTCTGCGCCGTGCGCCTCACGCGGGCGGCTTGGCCTCATCTCAAGGCGCGGCACGGCACAGTGCTAAATATTATCGGCGCGGGGGGACGCACTCCAGGAGCCGACTTCACGATAGGCGGCTCGGTGAACGGTGCCTGCCTATCGTTTACGAAGGCAATCGCCGACATTGGCATTCGCGACGGCGTCCAGGTGAACGCGATCAACCCTGGACGCGTAAGAACCGATCGATTCAAACTGTGGCTCGCGGCTGAGGCTGCCAACTACGGCGGCGATCAGAACGCCGCGCTCCAGGCAATCGTGCGCAAGTCGAACATCGTGCGGATAGGCGAGCCCGAGGACGTGGCAAATCTGGCGGCATATATGGTCTCGCCGCAATCCCGGTACCTGCAAGGCGCTTTGATCGACCTCGATGGCGGACAAACCAAGACGATTTGAAATCAGTGCCGAAGCGGGTGAGGGAATGAAAATTAGCGCAAACTTCAGCGCGTTTGGGTTTTGCGGCTCCGGGGCAAATCAAACCCCAACAGACTGAAGTAGGTTCTGCTGGCTACTTGCTTGAGGTGCTTTGTCCTAGTTTGCGCAGGCGCTCTTGCAGCTTGCGGCGCAGAACTGATGGCGTGTTGGGGTTGAAGGCGACGAGGTACCACAGCGGCTGGCTGCGGTCGCGAGCGAGCCAGGCGAGCGTGGTTGAATCCGCGTTCGGGTGGCGCGCAACATTCTCACGGATCGCGGCATACGGGTGCTTGGCCAGGCGGCTCAAGGTTTTCGAATTGACTTTGGGGTGTTCGCTGATCAGGCGCAGCAGATAGAAATCCGACTCCGGAGCCTCGCGCGCCAGCTTGTCCAGCATTTCCGCCTTGGAATCCGCATTGAGGACCAGGCCGACTTTCTCGTCCCAGGAACCGTTGATGAAATTGAGCTCGCGCGTGCGCTCGTGGATCAGCTCTTCGATCACGCGGCGCTCCTGATTGAGGCGCACCTGCGGCACGGTGGTTGTCTCGAGCGAATCGAGAACCCGGAGAAGGTGTTGCCGCTCGCCGAATATGATCTGCGTCGTTCGCGGCGTGGAACCTTTGGAAGGGGTCTGCACGAGATCAGAGCGTCTCATCGCCACCTCACTCAGTAAGATCGAGTTCGCTTGCCAGATTTGCCAGCTCATGGTCTTGTCGGGTGCGAGCTGCCCTTGCAGCCCGCCAGGAAAATGTACAGACTCCTCGAATCAAGTGGTAAGCCAGCTTCTATATTTGGGCGGGCTGCCCTTCGAAACCCAGGACAAGCAAGTACAGCCCGCACCCGTCGAGCCAGGCTCGAGCCAGAAATTCCCACAACGATCTCTTCTCCCTGCTTCGGCGGGTTCCCTTCGCAAACTCAAGGTCAACGAGTACACCCCGCACCGTCACGCGGAAGAAGAAAACTCCAGGCCGATCCCCCTGCGCCAAAAGGCCTACACGGACGAACTAAACTGCGAGGCGGCTCCCGTCAGGCCCCACCACCTCGAACCGCTCGTAGATTGGCTCGTAAGACATTTGGAATTATCCGACCGGCCACCAAAGCTGTAAAGTTTTGGGCGCAGCGGAGGTTCCATCCGCGCAACACGATGGCCGCGGAAACCGGACCAAAACGCGAGTTTATTCCCGTTCAGCTTCGACTGGCACAGCCTCCCTTCCTGAGCAAGAAGCCGGTTGTGGTCAACCGCCGCGAAAGGCGCACAGGCAAGAGTGCCCGTGCTACGAAACCCTCCAGCTGTTTGCCATTCCTTGCCGAACCGCGTAATTTGAGGTCATAGGCTGATAACGAGCGCGAAGCAGGGTGGAGGCTCAATGTCCGCGTTTGACGACCACAAAGAAGAGATCGAACACTACGAGCAGCTATTCGGAGCGCACCGCGGACGCCTCGCCGTAACGCTCGACCGCGTGACCAATGCGATGGTGCTCGTCGGCCAGCACGGCGTCTACTGCCACAGCCAGCGCGATCCCTCAAAGCCCACAATGGACATCCAGATCATCACGGACGAACTACGCAAAGCCAAGGAGTTGATCCAAAGCGTCATGGAAGACCTGCGCGTCGAACGGGAAAATCGCCTGCGTACCAACTGAGCCACGCGACTCAGAACAGTCACGTCAAAGGAACGTGCTCCAAAATTCTCTGTTAGCCCGATCGTTGCGATCTCTTTGATCGGGGAAAATCGATTAGGGAAAATCGCCGGGCGAGACGCCGGCACCACGCTAACAACCGGCATGAATCGTATTTTGTTCAACTCCTCACTAGAAAAGGGTTCGTTTCGCGCTCCTGGCCAATAGTTGTTGCGTCGCCGTGGCCGGGGTACACGATCGTAGCGTCAGGAAGCTCGAGTAATTTCCCTTTGATGGAACGGATGATCCCGTCAAACGAACCGCCCCAAAGGTCTGTGCGTCCGATGCTCCCGGCGAAAAGCGTATCTCCGGCAAATAGGTTCCCAGTCCCGTTCGCAGTGTGCCCAGCGACGCTTCCCTGCTGACCGGCTCGCCGCTCGCCGGGAAGGTACAGGCAGATGCTTCCTGGAGTGTGGCCTGGCGTGTGGAGGATCTGCGCTTTGTATCCACCCCAGCGGACCGTGTCTCCGTCGCGCACCAACTGGTCCACTTGCACTTGCTCGGGCTTTTTTAGGCCGATCAGGGCCGCCTGCACGTCTAGCATCCGGTACAGGGCCAGGTCATCAGGATGCATAAGAACAGGCGCTCCGGTCGCGTCGTGCACGCGGCGCAATCCGCCAACGTGATCGATGTGCGTATGCGTAATCACCATCGCGGTGACGCGCAAATTGTGCCGCTTAATCACGTCCAGAATTCGGCTGTCATCCTCGCCGGGATCGATGACGATCGCCTCGCCTGTCTCCGGGTCACCGACGATGTGGCAATTGCACTGCAGCATTCCGACAGGAAGGATTTCGTGGATCAGCTGTTGCGAATTTTCCATGATGTTCCGTCTCGTCCTCGTGCGCTCATGGTATTGTACATTTTGTGACGGGCTCCAAGGGCAGCCCGTGAGGATTGCATCCAGCTATGCCGCTCGACACACCATTGATCGCATTGCACGAGTCTGCAGGCGCGAAGATGGGTGAATATTTTGGCGCCAGGCTGCCAGCGCGCTTCGGCGAATTCGCAGCCGAATATGCGGCGCTGCGCAGGGCGGTGGCCGTCATCGACACGAACTTCCGCGCAGCCTTCTCCTTCACCGGGCCGGACCGCCAACGCTACTTGAACGCCGTGCTGACATCGAACGTCCGCGACCTGAAGGCGGGCCGAGGAACCGTGGGGCTGCTTCTCACGCCGCAGGGGCATATCCTCGCGGAGGTCGAAACCTTTGCGCTCGAAGACAGTATTTTGGCCTTTTCGCATGCAATGGTTCGCGAACGAACATTTTCCACGTTCGAAAAATTCATCATCATGGATGACGTCACCCTGGAAGATGTAACCGCATCGACCGCGACTTTGGATCTTGTGGGACCTCGCACGGCGGCGCTGGTTTCGGAGATTGCCGAGCGGAACTTTGCGGACATGCCGCTTTTCGCACACGAAGAAGCGGTGCTCGATCGGATCGCCTGCCGAGTCGTCCGCCGGGAAATTGCCAGCGATCCGGCAGCAACACTTATCGTCTCACGCACGCAAGTCGCTGATCTGTGGCGCGCGCTGGTCGGTCGCGTGCGCCCCTTTGGCGGTGCTCCTGCCGGCATGGAGACTTTCAACTCTGTGCGTCTCGAAGTTGGCACACCCTGGTTTGGAACCGACTACGGCGATAAGCAGATCCCGCACGAGGCTGGCCTGGAGCAATCCCACATCAACTACGAAAAGGGCTGCTATACGGGACAGGAAATTGTCGAGCGCGTCCGGTCGCGCGGGCACGTCAACCGGCGCCTCACAGAGCTGCAGTTCCCCACCTCTGCGGTCCCGTCTGCGGGAACAACGCTGCTGCGCGACGGGATCGACGTCGGCAGCGTCACGAGCACTGGGTACTCCCCGCGGGTTGGACGCGCCATAGGACTTGGCTATGTTCGGCGCGAGCAATCGGCCATCGGCACAATTCTGGACGCCTCGGGGACGCCCGCGGAAATCACCGAGCCACCGCTTCCGACGAAGAAAACGCCGGTTTGAGCCGCGTTTCTGCCGATTGTTTATTCGCGCAGGTTCAGGTATCGTTCCCACTCTTCGAGAATTGTGAAGTAGCGCAGGCCTCAGCCTGTGGGGTTTCTCCTAGTGAACGGCAACCCCCAGAGGCTGCCCTTCGTGCAACTCAGGGTAAAAAAAAGCCCGTGCTACTGGAGAGAATCGCGCGTGAATGCCGCTCCCCGCTTGCTCCTCCTTCTTGGCTTTACATGTCTCTGCATTGCATCGCCACTTTGCGCGCAGGACGGGCCGGAAGCGGACGGAAACGAAATACAGTTCTGGACACAAGGCGGACACGGCGTAAGCGGCATCACACAGCACACCGGAATTTGGTCAGCGGGCTTTCGTTATGGCTGGATCTTGACCGAGCCGCATGGACCTGGCTTTCTGCGCGGCAGTTTCGAATACGCGGTAGAGGCAGTGCCGGCTGTTCTCATTTTTCAGCCGGCGAACAGGGCCTACGGCGCGTCCGTCAATCCGTTCGCGCTCAAATGGAACTTCGATACGAGCGGCCGAGTCGTTCCGTACGTGGATCTCAGCGGAGGCGTGCTGTTCACGAACGTGCAGGTTCCGACGGGAACTTCGCGCATCAACTTTACGACGAGCGGCGCTGTAGGCCTCCACTTCCTCACTTCGAAGGTCACCTGGACCGCGGATGTGCGCTTCCTTCACATCTCCAACGCTGGCCTGGAAGCGGCTAATCCCGGGATCAACACCCTGCAATTGCGCCTGGGTATTGGCTGGTTCACCCACGCCCGCCGGTAGTAGCTTAGCCACAGAGACATAGAGGCGCAGAGAAAACCTAAGGCATTTTGGTTACTTGAGCTTGCGCTTGTTTCTTCTGATTTCTGTGTCTCCGTGCCTCGGTGGCTGATTCGGCGGACCGGCCGCGATCATGTCGAGTTCGACGCGCGCGCCCGGCGAACTCAGATTGTTGATGCAGATCGTCGTGCTGGCCGGCCGCCACTCGCCGAAGTAACGATTCATCACTTCGTGCATCGCATCGGCCTCGCGCATATCCGTCAGATATTTCGTTACTTTAATGACGTTCCTCCAGGTCAGCTTCTTGTGGTCGAGAACGATCTTGATATTTTCCATCGCGCGCCGCGTCTGCTCGCGGATGTCGTCGGGCTGAACGTGCTCCTCTGGTACATGCGGATGCTGGTGATAGAGCGGCGAAGAAGTCGCGCCTGAAATGAAGACGAGTTCTGCGGGCGTCTCAAGGCTCACCGCTGGCGCATACGGCATCGTCGCGGCCTCTTCAGGTCTTGGTTGAACGGCTTTGATTTCGGTCATGCGTCCTCCCGGTTTGGTGCCATCATACCGTTTCGGGTTTAGCCACAGAGACACTGAGGGACAGAGCATACCTAAAGTATTCTGATATTTCTTCGGATCTCTGTGCCTCTGTGACTGGCTCTTAGGCGAGGTTCAAAGCGCGCTTGAAGCTACCGCGTTCGTTGCTGATTTTCTCTTGCAGTTGCAGGATTGAGTAGAGCAAAGCCTCGGGCCGCGGCGGGCATCCCGGCACGTAAATGTCGACCGGAATCACCTGGTTGACGCCCTGCACGACTGCGTAGTTATTGAAGACCCCGCCGGAGGTGGCGCACGCGCCCATCGAGATCACCCACTTGGGCTCCGGCATTTGCGCGTGCAGCTGCTTGATCACGGGCGCCATTTTTTGCGACACGCGGCCAGCGATGATCATCAAGTCCGCCTGGCGCGGAGATGGACGAAATACTTCCGAACCAAATCGCGCGACGTCGAAGCGCGCTGCAGCCATCGACATCATCTCAATCGCGCAGCAAGCCAGCCCAAAACCAAGCGGCCAAATCGAGCTCTTGCGCGCCCAGTTCACCGCCTTATCAAGCTGCGTGAAGATGATCCCTTCATCCTGAACCAGCTTGCCGAAGTCGTCCGGCCTTTCCAGTGTTACGTTTTTGCCGATCGATGTGCTCATCAGGCCCAGCCCTTCTGATACTAGTTTCTCACATCGGTGGGTTCTGTTCCACCCAGGCTGAACCGGCTCGCCCCCTAGTTGTATAGGAGATGTCAAAACAAAGATTCGACAAATTGACTACGGCTTGACGCCAGCGTGACAACGTCGCGGGTGAAAAGCCCTAACATTCGTGGTGCCGCTGACAGGTATCGGCAGAACCCGCAGTCAGAGTAGTTGCTGCGGTCCCTGCCGGTAGCAGCCGTTTCCGAACGGCGACGCTAGGCGGGCTGACGCCCAACGCTAGACGTCAGGTACTTCCAATCTCCAGTGTAGTCCCCTCCTGCGAATCCGCCGAGGTTCACCGGACGCGGCCAGCACCTTGTTAGAGCGGGGGCATGCTGGCTGCGAAATTCATGTCTCGGCGGATTCACCCTCCAACTGACAAACGAATAGCCACAAAGACGCAGAGACCCGGAGTTAAGAATCGAAGGGATATGCTTATTTTCATTTTTGTCTGTGACTCTGTGCCTCTGTGGCCCGTGATTTGCCTCTTTGGTTGACACGTCGATACGCCCGCCGTACCCTTATTTGAGTAAGCTGCAAATGGGGTTCTTGAGTGCGGTTTTCGGTCCTTCCCTATGGATCTGTTTGAGGAAGTCGTCAAGCTGCGGCGGTCGGGCAAACGCGGCGCGCTGGCAACCATTGTCCACACGAACGGCTCGATCCCGAGCTATGAGAGTTCGCGAATGCTTGTCCGTGAGGATGGCTCGATCGCCGGGACAATCGGGGGCGGGTGCGTCGAGGCAGAAGTGTGGGCCGCGGCCAAAGAAGTGATGCAAGCGGAAGCGCCGCGCAAGATGACCTTCAGCTTGAACAACGAAGCGAATTACGACAACGGACTCATTTGTGGCGGCACACTCGAAATTTTCGTCGAGCCGATTTTGCCCCAGCCGATCCTCTACATTTTCGGCGGAGGCCATGTTTCAATCGCTCTCGCGAACGCAGCGCATACAGCGGGTTTCGCGATTGGCGTGATTGACGATCGCGAATCATTCGCCAACCGCGAGCGATTTCCAATGGCGCAGGAGATTCACACCAGCTTCGAAGGCGCGTTCGAAAAGATCAAACCCACGGCCGCGACGTATATGGTGATCGTGACGCGCGGGCACAAGGACGACATGCACGTGCTGCGCTGGGCTGTTGGAACGTCGCCTCGGTACATCGGAATGATCGGCAGCAAGCGGAAAGTGCTCTCCGTGTATCGGGCGCTCGAAAAAGAAGGCATTCCGCCCGAGAAATTCGCGGGCGTGCATGCCCCGGTTGGTCTCGATATCGGTGCGCTGACTCCAGAGGAAATCGCGGTAAGCATCACCGCGGAACTGATAGCTATCCGCCGAGGCGCAACCAATCTTGCGCACAAGTCCGTAAGGCAGGAACTCGCCGCGCCGGCGTCGATGCACACAGGCAGCTCGTAGTAGACAGCACAAAGGGCATTCATTGTAGTTGTTCGCAGACCGCGCTCACACAAACAGCTCACAGCGGGCGTTCGCTGTGAACCATCACCTAGGGGACACGTTTGCTTGCCGCCCTTATCCTCTCCGCCGGCGCGTCGACCCGGATGGGAAGACCAAAGGCCCTGCTTCCCTACCGCGAAGGCACTTTCCTAGAACATCTCATTCAGGTGACGCGTCACCCTCGCGTCGGAGTAACGCGCGTCGTGCTGGGGGCCGGCGGCGAAATGATTCGCAAGCTCGCGAAACTCGACCCATCGATAGTCGTTTTGAACGAAGACTGGCAACAAGGGCAACTTTCCTCTGTCCAAGCCGGACTGCGAAGTCTCGGTGGATTGAGCACCGATGGCATCGTGCTATGTCCTGTCGATCACCCGCTCGTGAGCGCCCCGCTGGTGAGCGACTTGATCGCTCATTTCTATGCGGGCGGCAAGAGTATTCTTCTGCCCACCTATCAAGGCCGCCGCGGCCATCCCATGATTTTTTCAAGCGCTCTCTACGACGAACTGCTCGCAGCGCCTGCTGATAAAGGAGCGCGCGCCGTTGTTTGGGCACATGCGGCGGACGTCTTGGAAGTTCCCACCGATGAGGAAGGCGTAGTCCTGAATCTCAACGACCCTGACATGTTGCGCCACATCACCGAAGACCAGGAAGAATAGCCACGGAGGCGCAGAGTAGGACAGGCTTCAGCCTGTCCTACCTCACTGCATTTTTGTGAGTAGTGCTTGCACGGCGTCGCGAGCAAGCTGCGCAGCATGGAACGTTGCGGGCGGGAGCCCACCCAGCGTCTCCGATAACTGCTCGGGAGTGATGGCGCGAACCTCGGCAGGGCTTTTCCCGCGCAGTAATTCCGTCAGCAGCGACGAACACGCTACCGCTGTGACGCATCCTCGCGTACGGAATCGCGCCTCGGCCACGTGCCCCGCTTCCATGCGGACCGAAAGCTCCAGGATGTCGCCGCACACGGGATTCTCGACCGAAACCACCGTTGTGGCAGCGTCGAGTGTGCCTGCGTTCCGCGGATTCTGGAAATGGTCGAGGACCGCTTCGCTGTACATGCTGAAAGTATGGCCCGCGCAGTCGCAAACATCAATCTGTGCGGCGACCGTCAGGAAAATCGCCGGCGGGACGCCAGCGCCATGAAGAGTGCTGTCCTCTACCCTGGCTTAATTCCAAGGAGCTTCGCGGCGTTTTCGCCGAGGATGGCGCGCTGGTCGGCTTCGCTCAGCCCCGCGACGCCCAGGACGGAATCGACCTGCCGCGGGTCGCCCATATACGGGTCAGCTACGTCGAATGGAAAATCGGTGCCGAGCAGGACGTGACTTGCTCCAACTTCGGCAACCAGGTGGTGCAGGCCCTCGGCGGTAAACACAATCGAATCGCAATACAGCTGACCTTTGAAGTATTCGCTGGGATTCGTTTTTACCGGCTTGCAGTTTTTGCTGAGCTCGGCGCAGTGGTCGGCGCGCGCCGAGTAGGATGCAAAATAGCCTCCGCCGTGGGCGCCGCAGATTTTCAGGCCGGGATAGCGGTCCAGCGTTCCATCAAAGATCAGGTGCGACAAGGCGACCGTAGTCTCCAGAGGGTTTCCAATGACATTGGGCAGAAAACCGTTGCCGCCAAGGCGCTTCAAGCCCTCCACAAAAGTTGCGGGATGGAGAAATATCAGAATGTCCAAATCCTGAGCCTTCACCCAGACAGGATCGAACTTGGGATTGGAAAGGTCATCCCCGTTGACGCTGCCGCCAATTTCAAAGCCCCGGAAGCCGAGTTGCTTTACGCCGTGCTCCATTTGTTGGGCGGCGAGATCCGGATGCTGCAGGGCCAGCCCGCCGAAGCCCACAAACCGGTCCGGGTGTGCCGCACACAGGGAAGCGATTTTTTCGTTCTGGCGCGCGACGATTTTAGTGGCGAGGTCGCGATCTGCCCAATAGTTGTACTGCGGAGCCAGACTCACAGCCTGGGTATCGACGCCGTGCTCGTCCATGAAGCGAAGCCGCGCTTCAACGTCTCTCGTTGGGCTAAGAAGCGGGCCGTTGAACGTGGGCGGGCCTCCGTTCGGAACAGCAGACTCGGGATGGTCTTTGAGCAGGTCCTGCAAGTCAACGTAACAGTGCGCGTGAATGTCGATCGTGCGGACGCGGCGCCCACCGACCATCACCTCCCTGCGCTTCCCTGGTGCGCCCGACTGAGCGGCCGCCGCAAACACAGGCGAGAAACCACAATTGACGAAACAAAAGCCGGCCGAAGCGCCAGCAATGTTCTTCAGAAATTTTCTACGGTCAGGCATGTTCCTCCGGTGAACCATTCGCGCACCTGGCGGCGCGCTCGATGAGCAGGTTGCGTTCGCGGGCGTTTCGTGTAAGAGAAGCTGCGCGCTCGAACTCGGCGCGAGCCTCATCCAGGCGGCCGAGTTTTGAGAGCAGATCGCCCCGTACGCTTGGCAACAGGTGGTAGCTCCTCAACGATGGCTCCGAAGTAAGGGCATCGACCACCTCCAGGCCCGCCGCAGGGCCAAACGCCATCGACAACGCGACCGCTCGGTTCAGCTCGACGATGGGTGAAGGAGCGCGTTGCGCAAGCGCGCGGTATGTATCTGCGATGCGCTCCCAATCCGTTTCGCCTGCGCTGTGCGCTCGCGCGTGGCATGCCGCAATCTGGGCTTGCAGGGTATAGGGCCCGGGAATGCTGCCGAGCTTCTCAGCACGATCGAGAGCTGCGAAGCCACGGCGGATCAGGAGTTGGTCCCACCGTGCGCGATCCTGGTCGAGCAGCAAAATTGGTTCTCCAGTCGGCCCGGTCCGCGCACCCGAACGCGAGGCCTGAATTTCCATCAGTGCGACAAGTCCGTGAACTTCGGGTTCCTTTGGGACGAGCTCGGCTAGGATGCGGCCAAGCCGCAGCGCTTCCTCGCAGAGTCCGGGCCGCATCCAGTCATCGCCCGCTTTCGCGGCGTAGCCCTCGTTGAAAATGAGGTAGATCACTTCGAGGACCGATTCGAGCCGAGCGGCTCGATCGGCACCGCGAGGCAATTCAAAAGGAACCTTCGCGTCGGCCAGCGTTCGCTTAGCTCGCACAATGCGCTGTGCGATGGTCGGCTCTGGGAGCAGAAACGCGCGCGCAATCTCGTCCGTCGTCAAGCCACCGAGAAGGCGAAGCGTGAGAGCAACACGCGCCTCCGACGAAAGAACCCGGTGGCAGGCGGTGAAGATGAGACGCAAGAGATCGTCGCCAATGTCTTCGTCGATCATGGCGTCGAGATCCGCCACGGCCGTCTTTTGCTGAACGTCGCGCTCCCGGCCGAGTTCATCGTGTTTGCTCTCGATCAGCTTATTCCGGCGAAGGTGGTCGAAGGCGCGGTGCTTGGCGGTGACCATGAGCCAAGCGCCGGGATTTTCCGGAACGCCTGACTCGGGCCATTGTTTGAGGGCGGCGACAAAGGCGTCTTGCGCGAGTTCCTCAGCGAGTCCTACATCGCGGACGATCCGCCCGAGCGCCGCAATGAGCTTCGCCGACTCGATCCGCCAAATCGCCTCAATTGCGGGATGAATATCGGTAGCCGCCACGGCTACCGATCAAACCATCTTCCCTCCCTCCGTGCAAGTATCGTGGCGATCGGCGAGCGCTCCACGACTATTTTTTGTTGGCCGCTTGCGCGCGCAGGCGCTGTTCCCGCTCGCGGATTTCCGGCGTCGCGTTCTCGCCAAAGTCCTCCACTTCAAACACGCGGCGAATCTCGACTTCTGCGCCGCCGTCGAACGGAGCACGCTTGAGCCACTCGATCGCTTCGTCCATCGACCGCACCTGCCACAGCCAGAAACCGGCGATCAGCTCCTTTGTCTCGGTGAACGGGCCGTCGATCACTTTCCGGTCCTTTCCAGAGAACTTGACTCGCACGCCTTTCGAACTTGCTTGAAGCCCTTCACCCGCGAGCATCACGCCGGCCTTGACCAACTGCTCGTTGAACTTCCCCATTTCGTTTAGGAGTTCTTTGCTGGGGAGAATACCGGCTTCTGAGTCCTTGTTTGCCTTCACTATGACCATCACTCTCATCGTCTTAGCTCCTTTGGGAATATTGCCGAGCATGACTCGACAGAATCATAACTCCGGCTCTATTTAGACATCGAATGACCCGGGCCAAAATCGACAAACTCGGCGCCATTTACAGGAAAAATCCGCTAAACCTGGGCCGTTCTTGAACTTAACTCCATCTGGAAGAAGGTTCGCTGAGAATTATCGCGACTTCACAGCATTTTTCGAACGGGTTCCTCAACAGTGAGGACTGCGCCACCAATGAACGATCCGCACCGCAAAACCGTTTGCCCTCAGCATCGATTCCGGGCATTATCAAGCAGGACAATTCGCCTGCGGACGCGACTGGTGAAGACGGCACCCGCGTGAAAGACTGCGAGCAAGCAAACAACAACCCCGTTCAGTCAACCCAACGTGGAGGACGTGCGTCTAACACTCCGATGAATCGATCCCGGCTCGCCATTTTTTCCTCTCTTTCCATTCTGTGCTCCACGGCAATCCTGGCGTGGAGCGCACCGCCCGCCGACCGGGGCCAGGGCACCCTCCTTGCGATGATGCAAGGGGAACTCGACCGCGCCAAGACAGCACTCGCGAAGTCCGACCCCGCACCCTACTTCATCAGCTACGAGGTTTACGATCAGCGCACGATCCTGGTCACGGGAAACTACGGCACCATCGTGACCTCCGCCACGGCGAATCACCGCTGGGCCGACGTGACGATGCGCGTCGGCAGTCCAGCTCTCGATAACACTCACAATGAGAATCGCGAGTCAGGTATTACGTCCGGTCCGCTGCCCCTCGCGGACGACCGCGACGCGATTGCCCGCAGCCTGTGGGAACTGACCAACCGGGAATACCGGCGTGCAGCACCCGCCTATGCCAAGGTGTTGACGAACAGCGCGGTTGAAGCGGCTGAGGAAGACAAGTCTCCCGATTTTTCGCAGGAGGCCGCGCAGGCGCATGTCGACGCGCCCATCGGGGCCATAGCGATCAACCAGAAAGAGTGGGAAGACAAAATTCGGAAGTATTCGGCGCTCTTCCGGAAGTACCCGGAAGTTTACAGCTCGAGCGTAACGCTGCAAGTCGAGCAAACAATCTCCTACTTTGTCTCCAGTGAAGGAACAAAGGTGGAGACCCCCGGCCTGATGGCCAGGCTGGTCGTTGAGGCGAACACGCGTGCCGATGACGGGATGGATCTCGTACGCGTGGAAACCTTTGAGTCCACCAAGCCCGAGGGCCTGCCCTCCGAAAAAGAGCTGACTGCTAAGGAAGAAAAGATGGCAGCAGACCTCAACGCTCTGCGCGCGGCTCCCCTTGCCGAGCCTTATGACGGGCCTGCGCTGCTCTCCGGCCGAGCGGCCGCCGTATTTTTCCATGAAGTCCTGGGGCATCGCCTGGAGGGTCATCGCCAGCGGGGCGAAACCGAAGGGCAGACGTTTACCAAAAAAGTGAATCAGTCGGTGCTGCCATCGTTTCTGAGTGTTTATGACGACCCTACGATGGGCAGTATTAATGGCGTTCCGCTGGCGGGTTCCTACGCGCACGACGACGAGGGAGTTCCCGCGCAGCGCGTGCCGCTGATTCAGGGGGGCATTTTGAAGAATTTCCTGATGTCGCGCATGCCGATCACGAATTTTTCGCAGTCGAACGGGCACGGGCGGCACCAGGCCGGATTTATGCCGACCGGACGGCAAGGAAACTTGATAGTTCAGTCGACGAAGACTGTGAAGGACTCAGAACTGCGCGCGCAACTAATCGAAGAGGCGAAGAAGGCCGGGAAACCCTACGGGCTGTACTTCGAAGACGTGCAGGGCGGGTTCACGCTGACTACGCGCGAGCTCCCGCAGGCTTTCCAAGTGCTGCCCGTCATCGTGTGGCGTGTCTACGCCGATGGGCGACCTGACCAGCTTGTACGCGGCGTCGATATTGTGGGCACGCCGCTGGCCTCTTTGAACCGCATTCTTCTGACTGGCGACGCGACGCAGGTGTTCAACGGAATCTGTGGCGCGGAGTCTGGCAGCGTGCCCGTCTCGGCTTCGGCGCCCGCGATGCTCTTCAGCGAACTCGAAGTGCAGAAACGGAGCGCTTCGCGTGAACGGCCGCCGCTCCTGCCACCACCGGGATTTGAAGGCGCCGCTGGCGGTGCGAAATGAAGACTTCCCGGCGAGCTCGCGAGTGGCGCAGGGCGCCGCTGGCTCTGGCGTTGCTGGTGGTTTCGCCTTTTGTAGCGGCGGCGCAGCAAAAGCAAATTCCCTCCGACGCTGCTTCCGATCCGATTCTGCGCGCGCTCCAGGCGGAACTGACGCGGTCGAAGACGCAGCTCAAGATGGACAACGTGGATGCGCCGTTCTACATCGAGTACCGCGTCTTCGACGTCGATCAATTCGAGGCCAACGCGGCATTTGGCGCGCTGCGGGATCAGACCCGCACGCGGTTGCGCCTGCTCCGCGCCGTTGTGCGTCTGGGCGACTACAAACTCGACAGCTTCTTCAATACCGGCCAAGGTGTAAGCGACATCCTTCCTCTCGATAACGACGAACTCGCGATTCGCCACCAAGTGTGGCTCGCTACCGATCAGGCCTACAAACGAGCCAGCGAGGCGTTCTCTGCCAAGAAATCCATGCTGAAGCAGTTGAACAACGATCAGCCCGTGGACGACTTCGCCAAAGCGGAGCCGGTCGTCTCCATCGATCCCGCTGCGAATTTGGCGGTGGAACCAGCGAAATGGACGAAAATGCTTGAATCTGCGACGGCAGTCTTTCGCACCGACTCCGAGATTCAAGCCTTCAATGCCAGCCTGACCTTTACCGCGCTCTCGCAATACTTCGTAAACACCGAGGGCACAATCACGCGGCACGGATCGACGCATTACCAGATCATTTTGACCGCTAGCGAACAGGCGCCGGACGGCATGAGGCTTGACCGCTCGCCGCAATACACAGCAAGCCGCATCGAGGAAATGCCATCGGCCGACGAACTGCAAGCGGACTCAGTCAAACTCGTCGCCGACATGAAAAAGCTTCGGGAAGCGCCGATCGTGGATGAGGAGTACCGCGGTCCGGTTCTCTTTTCAAATGACGCCGCCTCCGACATGTTCTTCGACTTGGTCGTGCCGAATATACTGGGGCGGCGTCCACAGCCCGGACGTCCAGCCCGCACGGTCGGTTTGTATGCGAGCAGTTGGAAGGCTCGCGTGCTGCCCAGTTTTATGTCGGTACTGGATGACCCGACCGCCGAAACATTCGCTGGTCACGGCCTCGGAGGGGCTTACAAGGTGGACGACGAGGGGGTTGCGGCGGCTCCAATCACGGTGGTCGACAAGGGTACCCTGGTGAACTATTTGATTGGCCGAGTGCCAATTCGTGACTTCTCCGCGTCCAACGGCCACGGCCGCGCTTCAGGCAACGGCAGCACGGCGCCTGCGCCCGGCAATTTGTTTTTCAAATCCGCAAAAACAAATACGCGCGAAGAACTCAAGAAGCAGCTCCTCGACGAATGCCGCGATCGCGGATTGAAGTACGGCTATTTCGTCGACACATTGGGGCCGCGCCTCTCTCCGCGAATGCTCTATCGCGTGTGGACCGACGATGGCCGCGAAGAACTCGTGCGCGGAGCGATCTTCAATGAGCTTGACGTCCGCGCGCTGCGCAGCGACTTGGTGGCCGCCGGGGACGATCCTCTCGTCAGCAATCGGCCCGGCTTGCCGTTCATGACGATTGTGAGTCCGTCGGTTCTGTTTGACGAACTCGAGGTCAAGCGCGCCGATAACACCAGGGAAAAGCTGCCTGACTACCCTGCTCCCACTCTTACCGCCGGCAGCAATTGATTTATCCTCCTGCGCACCGTTCGCTACACCGCCTTGTTCACAGCCAGAATGTAGTCCGCCGCATCAAATAGTTGGGGGAATTGAAGCCCTGAGGCTGGGGAAATGATCACCGTCACCGCGAATATTACCTGCCCAGTCTGCGGGTACGTAACGGCGGAAAACCTGCCGGCCGATCGGTGCGTTTATTTCTACAAGTGCCGGGGCTGCGGCGTTCTCCTGAAGCCGAAGGTCGGTGATTGCTGCGTATTTTGCTCCTACGCGGACCGCCGCTGCCCTTTCTCAGCGTGAGTCGACCTGTTAAGATAGTACTGTCCAGCTGCAGATGGACTTTTTCCGCAGTTGCCTCGCTTGCTGCTGCGTAGTTATGTGGGCTGGTGCTCGATTTGCGGTTTTTGGCTGAATCGCGCACTCACGTCGCGCCAACCGCTAACAAGCCAGGTTGCCTTGTCAGCTGCATCCGAATGGCGCGCCAATTTGCGAGGCTTGACTGCGGGTACGGGAACGCGAACCGCGAGGAGCGCCCAGCGACAATTGAGGCAACTAGACATGGAGAAAGATATCGACACAAACGTACTGGGGATAGACCCCCAAGAATTTCAAGAATGGGTCGAGTCCTTCGACGAGGTCGTACACGAAGAAGGCCAGGACCAGGCGATCACGCTGCTGAACCGGCTTCGCAACCACGCCCAGTCGCTCGGCATTGCCCTCCCGTTTACCGCGAATACTCCTTACATCAACACGATTCCCGCTGAAAAGCAGCCGATCTTCCCTGGCGACCAGGAAATTGAGCGCCGGATCAAGAGCCTCGTGCGTTGGAACGCGCTGGCAATGGTGGTGCGCGCGAATCGCGTCGATCACAGCATCGGCGGCCACATTTCGACGTATGCCTCGGCCGCGACGCTTTTTGAGGTTGGCTTCAACCATTTTTTCCGCGCGCGCTCGGAGCATTTTGAAGGCGACACGATTTACTTTCAGGGCCACGCTTCTCCTGGTGTGTACGCGCGCGCGTTCGTGGAAGGCCGCCTGTCGCTAAAGCAAGTCGAGAATTTCCGCCGCGAACTGCGCGATGGAGGTGGATTGTCCTCCTACCCCCACCCGTGGCTCATGCCTGATTTCTGGGAATTTCCAACCGTGTCCATGGGGCTCAGCCCGCTGATGGCGATTTATCAGGCGCGCTTCGATCGGTACCTCGAAGATCGCAGCCTGAAACCTCGCACCGACGCGAAAGTCTGGGCGTTCCTGGGTGACGGCGAAACGGACGAGCCCGAGAGCCTGGGAGCGATCACCCTCGCTTCGCGCGAAAATCTCGACAACCTGATTTTTGTGGTCAATTGCAACTTGCAGCGCCTGGACGGCCCCGTTCGCGGCAACGGAAAAATTATTCAGGAACTCGAAGCCGTGTTCCGCGGGGCCGGCTGGAACGTAATCAAGGTCTTGTGGGGCTCCGACTGGGATTTGCTTTTCGAGCGCGACACCGAAGGCCTGCTGGTAAGACGCCTGGGCGAAATGGTGGACGGCGAATTCCAAAAGCTGGTGGTCGAATCAGGCGCCTACGTTCGCGAGCATGTATTCGGAAGCGACCCGCGGCTACTGAAAATGGTCGAAGACATTCCGGACCAAGCCTTGTACGCGCTGCGCCAAGGCGGGCACGATCCACGCAAGGTGTACGCCGCTTACAAGGCGGCGGTCGAGCATAAAGGCTCGCCTACCGTCATCCTGGCACGGACAATCAAGGGATACGGACTGGGCGAAAGCGGAGAAGGGCGAAACATCACGCACCAGCAGAAAAAACTGAATGAAGAGGAGTTGCGTGAATTCCGGTCCCGCTTCGGCATTCCGATCAGTGACGAGCAGATTGCTGAGACTCCATTTTATCTTCCTCCCGAAGACAGCCGCGAAATCCAGTATCTGCGCGCGCGAAGGAACGAGTTGGGCGGATATGTGCCCGCGCGTCGCGTGCGGTCTGAGCCACTAGTTGCGGAACACGATGCGCTGTTCAAGGAATTTCTTTCCGGCAGCGAAGGCCGCGAAGTTTCAACCACGATGGCCTTCGTCGGGATGCTGCGCCAGATGCTGCGAGACCCGGAAATCGGAAAGCTCGTAGTTCCCATCGTGCCCGATGAAGCGCGCACCTTCGGCATGGAATCGCTCTTTCGACAGGTCGGGATTTACAGCAGCCGGGGCCAGCTGTACGAGCCGGTCGACGTTCATACGCTGCTCTACTACAAAGAAGCGAAGGACGGGCAGATCCTCGAGGAAGGCATCACTGAAGCAGGCTCAATGGGATCGTTCATCGCTGCTGGCTCTGCGTACGCGACCCACGGTATCAACACGATTCCGTTCTTCATTTTCTACTCCATGTTCGGCCTGCAGCGCATCAGCGACTTCATTTGGGCCGCCGCGGACATGCGCTGCCGCGGTTTCATGCTGGGCGGCACGGCGGGCCGGACGACTCTCGCGGGAGAAGGCCTGCAACATCAGGACGGCAATAGCCACGTACTCGCGCTGCCCATCCCGAGCATGCGTGCGTACGATCCGGCGTTTGCGTACGAAATCGCGGTGATCATTCAGGACGGCATCCGCCGCATGTACAAAGACGGCGAAAACATTTTCTACTACATCACCGTCATGAACGAACCGTACGCAATGCCGGCCATGCCTGACGGCGCGAAGGACGGAATCCTCAAGGGAATGTACAAGCTCCGTGCGTCGGAGCTGAAGAAATCGAAGCTGCGTGCGCAACTTTTTGGCAGCGGCGCGATACTGCGCGAGGCGCTGAAGGCGCAGGAAATTCTGGCAGACAAATACGGAGTGTCCGCGGACGTGTGGAGCGTTACCAGCTACAAATCTCTGTATTACGATGGGATCAATACGGAGCGCTGGAACCTGCTACATCCGGAGGAGAAGGCACGCGTTCCCTACGTTTCTCAATCCCTCGCGGGTTCGGATGGCGTACTCGTTGCGGCGACCGATTACATCAAGGCGCTGCCCAACTTGATTTGTCGCTGGACGCCGCGGCGACTGGCGTGCCTGGGAACTGACGGCTTTGGACGCAGCGATGGGCGCGCAGCTTTGCGCGACTTTTTCGAAGTGGATGCGCGGTTCATCACCCTGGCGACTCTGAACGAACTCCTACGCGACGGAAAAATCGAAGCTGACGTGGTGCAGAAGGCGATCAAGGACCTCGAAATCAACCTCGACAAGCCGAACCCGCTCTTTGCCTGAGGGCGGAGAAATGCAAATCCACGGGGCGTTCCAGCTCGAACCTCTGCACACATGACCACAGTCGTGGTGGCGCTGATTTTTCGTGACTCGAAGATCCTGATCTGCCAGCGGCGCCACGATGATACGCATGGACTTCAGTGGGAATTCCCAGGAGGCAAGGTCGAGCCAGGCGAAACGCCTTCCGAAGCACTCACGCGCGAACTCCGCGAAGAGCTCGGCATCGAAGCCGTCGTTGGCAAGGAAATTTTCCGCACACGCCACCACTACCGGGAATATGAGTCCGAACTCGAACTCATATTTTTCCAAGTAGCCGTCGACCCGGCCGCGACACTTCAGAATCGCGTCTTCGAGCGATTCGAGTGGGCAGAACCTTCGGTGCTGCCGAGCTACGATTTTCTGGAAGCGGACAAGGAATTTGTTGAACTGATTGCCTCGCGAGAAATTCGCTTCGATTAAATAGGACAGGTACTCGCCTGCACCGTTTCGTGCACTTGACAATCAGCGTTTGCCGTATCGGCGATTGCAAAAATCGCACAGCCAGGAGTGGCTGTGCTACGTGAGACTTCTTCCCCCATCAACCACGATGACCTGGCCAGTTAGGAATGCCGACTGCACTAGATAGATGACGGCATCGTCGATGTCCTCGGGCGTCCCTGTGCGCTTTAGCGGAGCGCGCTTGACGAAATCGCCAGCCAATTCTGGAGCATCATTGGGAAACGAGATCGTGCCGGGAGCGATAGCGTTCACCGTTATTTCAGGCGCAAGAGCGCGGGCAAGGCACCGCGTCAGCATAATCACTCCGGCTTTGGACACGCAGTAGTGCGTATACGCCGGCCACGCCAACAGGCCGCCAAGCGACGCGAAATTGATGATTCGGCCGTGACCGCTTTTGCGCAGCATCGGCGCCGCCATCTGTGAGCACAGATATTGCGACTTTAGATTGGCGCCGAGGATGCGGTCCCATTGCTCCTCGGTTAGTTCTTCAAATTTTGCGGAAAAAAAAATCCCGGCGTTATTAACCAGAATATCCAGCCGTCCAAATTCCTTCTCCGCGGTGGCGAACATCGCAGCCACGTCCGCGCGCTTCGCAACGTCGGCTTGCACAGTGAGCGCGCGCGACCCCATTTCCTTGATTTTCGCGGCGACGTCCTCTGCGTCCACCCGTGAAGTTCGGTAATTGACGATCACATCGGCGCCTTCCGATGCCAGGCGCAAAGCCACACTCCGGCCGATGCGCTTGCCTGCTCCCGTAACTAGCGCAACTTTTCCAGCAAACGACGATTGCGACACAAAAGCGCCTCTCAGTTGAAGTCTGGCTTGCATGGTATCCCAACTCAGGGGGAAAAAGTCGGAGCCGCTCCTGGGCCCTGACAAGTTGGACCCTTCGTTGCCGCATGGGACGCGCCGCAATACAATCGAACCGAATCAAATCCAGTGCCGAAACAGGATTGCTCGGGAGAGGTCGGAGTGTGAAACACATTGGAATTGTCGGCTGCAGTGCCGAAGGCGCCGCACTTTGCTATCGCACGATTTGCCTTGAAGCGGAAGCGCTTTTGGGCAAGCACGCGCACCCCGAAATCAGCCTCCACACGATTGCGCTGGCCGAATACATGGGGCCCATTTGCTCCGGAAATTGGCAGGGCGTGGCCGACCTGATGTTGCAATCGGCTCGCAAGCTGCATCGCGCCGGCGCTGACTTCCTCATCTGCCCTGATAACACCATTCATCAGGCTCTTCCCTGCGTGCTGCCGAATTCGCCTCTGCCGTGGCTTCACATCGCTGAAGAGGTTGGTAAGGAAGCGCAGCGGCGGGGCTTCCGGAAATTGGGGCTTACGGGAACAAAGTTCCTGGTCCGCGGCCCCGTCTATCCGGAGAAGCTGGACAGCATGGGCATCGGCTATCTGAAACCGACAGAAGAACAACAAGAGCGTATCAATCAAATCATTTTCGACGAGCTGGTGCGGGCTAAGTTAGAGCCAGAATCAGAGGCATTCTTCCAGCACGTGATCCAGGAATTCAAGAAACACGGCTGCGACGCGGTCGTGCTTGGTTGCACGGAAATTCCGCTGCTGATCAACGACGCTAATTCCCCGCTCCCCACGCTCGATTCGACCCGACTCCTGGCGCGCGCAGCGCTCCGTCACGCGATTGCATAGCCCCATGCGCTGGTACGTCCCTCAACTGTGCTACTCTCCGAGACTTCGGGAGGGGCGATGAAGCTGGACCTGCTGGCGATCGCAGCGCATCCGGACGACGTCGAGCTCACTTGCGGCGGCACGCTTCTCAAGGCTGCCGACCAGGGCTACAAGACCGGCATCCTCGACCTGACCGCTGGCGAAATGGGAACGCGCGGGACGCCGGAAACGCGTTTGAAAGAAGCGGCCAAGGCTGCTCGAATTTTGCGCGTGGCTCATCGCGAAAATTTGCGCCTGCCGGATGCACACCTCGAAGTCACTCAGAAATCGAAGATCGCCATCGCCGAGCGCATTCGCGCGCTCAAGCCCCAAACCGTGATTCTCCCTTACTGGGACGGCAGGCACCCCGACCATTACAACGCCGCGAGGATCGGGTATGAAGGCTGCTTCCTTGCCGGCCTAAAACAGTTACCAATCCAGGGCGAGGCATTCCGCCCGTTCAAGATTCTGTATTCCACAGTCTATTATCGAGAAGTTCGGCCCACGTTTGTGGTGGACATCAGCCGCTATTATGATCGTCGGTATAGCGCCATCTTGGCGTATCACTCCCAGTTCCGGCCAAAGGCAAAGGATAAGAAATCAAAGGTGGATATTCCGCTGGATCGCCTGCATCACGAAGTGAACCTGATTGCTCGATACTACGGCCACTTGGCGGGCGTCGAATACGCTGAGCCATTTCTGACCAGGGAGGTCATGCAGGTGGAGGACGTTGTCAAGTTGCCGGTGCGCTCGATTTAGAACTACTTAGCCCAAGCGTTAAACCAAAGGACCTGCTACCGCCCCTCGCTTTCCTGGGCCCTGGTGTAGCCTGGCAGGGTTTGGGAATCCCCGCGGCGCTCGACGCGCACTCGGATCATGGTCTCGGTAGCCGCGCCGGTTGGCCGCAGGACAGCAATGGTAGACAAAGCCTCGTTGTAAAGCTTCGTAACGAGGAACGTCTCGTTACTGCCGACCTTCTTCCAAACCTGTCCGATGCGGATAAGCTGGGTTACCATCGTGTCGTTAGGTCCGCAATCAGGTTAGTGAGAACTGCGGCAGGTGTCAAATATTCGTAACATCGGCGTTTTCCACACCAAACAAGAAAACCCATTTCCAGCTCTCGACATCTGATCGGCAAGTAGGCTGCTCCTGCGGCTACGGTTTGCGGTATAATGGAGCGACAAAGTTTTGAGGAGGAGCCATGAGACGGCTCTTGAACTCGAACGGAATCCTCGGAGTCATTGCGGCGCTGCTGCTGGTTGCGCCGGCCGGATTCGCGGCGCGACCGCAATCCCAGACGCAGGCGAAGCAGCAACCGGTCGCTGCCGACCAGGGTCAGGCGTCGCAAACCCAGTCGCAACAGCAACCTACGGCGGACCAGGCGCAAACACCACAGGCGCCGGACCAGCCAGCTTCGGACGAAGAGCAGACTCCGAAAGGCGTCAAAGCAGGCTCTGAAAAGGACATTAACTCCATCGGGAATCGCGGTGTGGGCAAAGGCATCAATCTTTACTCCATCGAGAAGGAAATTGCCGTTGGAAAGCAGTTTGCCCAGGAAGTAGAAAGAACGTCCAAGCTGATCAACGACCCAGTTGTGACCGAGTACGTGAACCGGATCGGCCAGAACCTCGTGCGGAATTCCGATGCCAAAGTCCCATTCACCATCAAAGTGATCGACTCGGATGAAATTAACGCGATGGCGCTCCCCGGCGGTTTTTTCTACGTGAATAGCGGACTGATTCTGCGAGCCGATGAGGAAGCGGAAATGGCCGGAGTGATGGGGCATGAAATCGGCCACGTCGCTGCGCGGCACTGGGGCCGGAATCAGACCAAAGGCGAGATTGCGCAATGGGCGACAATTCCCCTGATTCTCCTAGGCCCCGGCGGATGGGCCGGCTACGGGATTTACGAGGGCCTCAACGTGGCGATGCCGCTCAGCTTTCTTAAGTTTTCACGCGACCAGGAGCGCGAGGCGGATTACCTCGGTCTTCAATACATGTACAAAGCTGGATACGACCCGAACGCTTTTGTGAGCTTTTTTGAAAAGGTTGAAGCAGAGGAGCGACGGCGTCCCGGCAGCATACCCAAGATTTTCTCGACGCATCCGCCCACGCCCGATCGCGTGCAAAAGGCGCAGGAAGAAATCTCGACCATCCTTCCGGTGCGGAGTGAATACATCGTCACGACTTCGGAATTCGACACCGTGAAAGCGCGCCTGCGCAGGATTGAAAACAAGACCAAGCTGGACGACAAGAAAAGCACTTCTGAGAAGCCTACACTGCGCACGCGCACCGAAACGCAGCAGCAGGACAAGACCAACAAGCAAGATACCACCCAGCAGTCGGGTGACGATTCCGATCCAGACCGCCCTGTTCTTAAGAAGCGGCCCGACGACAACAGCACGAACTAACGCAACCACTCATCGGCGGCTTGGTAGCATAGGCTTCAGCCTGTGGATTTCCGACTTCCGGAACCAAAAGTCCACAGGCTGAGCCTGTGCTACTTACGGCCGTGCAAATTTTACGAACTCGGCTGGTGTGCAATTCCCATGCGGCGTAACTCTTCGGCGTAGTACTTGCGATAGAGCACATCCCACTCTTCGCTCCCCTCGAGAATCTCTTTTTTCTGGGAGCTAATCTTCTTCCGGACCCCCTCGTCCACGGTTTCCTCTTCCTTCAAAACATCCTGCAAGATCTGAACAACTTTCTGCCGTATGGTGTCGCGGTCCTCGATAAATTCAACGTCGTCACTGGCCACCAAAACATCGGTAATCACGTGGGAAAGTCGTATGGTCTTTTCGCGGCTAAGTCGCATCAGCGGGTGCTTGATCTTCCCTTCCCGTAGTAGGACAGGCTTTAGCCTGTCGGGTTTTATTGCATGAAAAGACAAAACCGGCAGGCTAAAGCCTGTCCTGCCGGTTCAGCGCAGGATCAGTTTTCTTTGCCGGGCCAGTTCGCCTTTCACCTTTTTGTACATTTCCTGGTATGAGGCGCCGGCACGGCGCATGTCGTCTGCATGTTTGTTCAGAATTTCTCGAACCTCTTCGTTCAGGCGGTCCTCGACGTTGATCTCTTCTTGCATGGCCATGCGTACTCGCTGCGCGAGCTTGTCAGGCGCCGGCGCCTCGACCATCTTGGCGGCAAGCAGGCGCTTCACTACTTCTGCGGCCATGTACCCAACGTAGTCGCGCGAGATCAGCATCGTGTCGGTCCCTTGAAGAAATCGGAAAAGCAGTTTACTGTCCCGCGCGAAGAAGTGTCAAGGAAGGCGGACGCAACAAAATTCGTCGATGTAGATAGGATTCTCCATTCCGTGACCGTTTCTTCCCTCTGTGGCACTCTGGGGTGCTCTGCACTCTCTGTGCTAAAGCTTTTGAAAAGCTCAACACAAAGAACACATAGACAAACCAGAGGTTACGGAGACACCGTGGCAAGTTCTCCGCCGGCGATGAACAAACAGGTGCAGAAGCGAGCGATTCCTTCGAGCGGTGAGATGCTTCCGGTCATCGGGCTCGGCACATACAAGGGGTTTGATGTCGGCTCGAACAGGAAAGATCGGGCTGCTCTGTCGGATGTGCTTCGCACATTGTTCTCGTACGGGGGGTCGGCTATCGACAGCTCCCCGATGTACGGCCGGGCTGAAGGTGTTGTCGGCTATTTGCTGTCCGAGTCGCAAGCGCAGGAAAAGGCATTCCTTGCCACGAAAGTGTGGACGTCTGGCGGCAGCGCAGGTGTCGATCAGATGAAGCGCTCGATGCAACTTTTGCGGTGCGAGCGTATCGATCTCATGCAGATTCACAACCTGGTGGATTGGCGCACACATCTCGCGACGCTTCGCGCTTGGAAAGATGAAGGACGCATTCGGTACCTCGGCATTACACACTACTCTTCGAGCGCCCACGCTGACATGGAACGAATCATGCACGCGGAGACACTCGACTTTGTGCAGCTCAACTATTCGCTGGACGATCGCGAGGCGGCGCGCCGCCTCCTGCCGCTGGCCGCCGAACGCAGCATGGCAGTGCTGGTCAACTTGCCATTCGGCGCCGGAAGCTTGTTCAGAACGTCGCGGGGAAAACCTGTCCCGCCGTGGATGCGAGAAGCTGGATGTGAGACATGGTCGCAGGCACTCTTGAAATTCGCGATTGCTCACCCGGCGGTTACTTGCGTTATTCCCGGAACCGGCAATCCCGAGCACATGGATGAGAATTGCCGTGCCGGGCTTGGCCCGGTGCTGGACGACTCGCTGTGCAAGCGCCTCGTCGCGTTCTGGGATTCAGACTGCCGATGATGCCTTGGTAGCACACCACTCTTGGCTGTGTGGTTTGCAATCGTCGCTAAATTTGGTGGCGCAGCTACGGCCTACAAAAGCGCACAGCCAGCCCCTCCCCGAGGCTCGGGGTAAAGAGTGGCTATAAGAGTTTATGACTACACAGGAATCTTCAGCAGTTTGGACATATTGCCGCCGAGAATCGCGATGCGATCGGCATCGCTCAGCCCCGGCTGATTCATCACATCGTCTACGGGAGTGAATGCCCACGGGAACGGATAGTCCGTGCCGAGACCGACCTGGCTCGCTCCCATCACGGCAATCAAGTGCCGCAGGCCTTCCGAATTGAAAATAATCGTGTCTACATAGATCTGTTTCAAGTACTCGGTAGGCTGTTTTTTCAGCTTTTTCGTGCATTCCTGCGGGAAGACGCGGCAGCCCTGATCGAGGCGCCCGTCGTAGCTCGGCAGATAGCCGCCGCCGTGCGCGGCGCAAATCTTCAAATTCGGAAATTTGTCTAGCGTTCCCTCCATGATCAAGTGGGAAAGAAACATTGTCGTCTCGAGGGGGTTGCCGATGACATTGTTGAGCACGCCATTTCCTTTCACGCGATCCCGAATGCCAGTGACGATGGGCGCATCCTGCGGATGAACAAAAATAAGGGCTTGCAATTCCTCAGCCTTTGCCCAAAAGGGATCAAATTCCGGCGATGATAGCTCTTTCCCGTCGCAACTCCCTCCAATCGCCGCGCCGCGCAAGCCGTATTTTTTCATGCCCACCTCGAGCTGCTGCGCCGCCAGTTCGGGAAACTGCAATGCCACCGAAGCAAACGCAACGAAGCGATCAGGGTGGGCCGCGCACATTTCCGCGAGCTTTTCATTTTGCAGCTCGATCAGCTTGGTGGCGAGTTCCTGGTCGGCCGAATACCAGAACGCGTTGATGCTGACGGCCTGAACGTCGATGCCCATTTCGTCCATGGCCTGAATCCTCTCGGGGCTTAGCCCGGCATCCACGTATCCGCCGCGCGCGGTTCCAGGACGGCCACCCCTTTCAAATTTCGTGCCCTTCAGCAGCGCGTCCGTTTCAGGCACAGTGACGTGGCAGTGCACGTCTATCGTTTTCACACGACGCTTCCCCACCATGGCAGGCTTGTGTTTGACGCCGCTTCCCACTTGAGGAGAGCGTCCCGCCGCAAACGTGTCGCAAACGTTGCATCCCACAAAGACGACTCCAGCCGAGGCACCCACCACGCTCCTGATGAAATCTCTGCGATTCGGCATCGCTTCTCCTTTAGCCCGCCGCGACAAAGCTGCGACGGCTTCTTCATTTTTCTCTGCGGCCTCTGTTGCCCTCTTTGGTCTCTGTGTTAGGGTTTAATCTAAACGCACAGAATGATGGGAAAATGAAGAGTCGCCAGCGTTGACCCACCGTTAGGCGCGTCTGGGCGGAGTCTATCGGTGCACACATTCCCTGTCGATAACAATTTGCCGCAATTTTTCTCTTCACACATAAGATCTGTCGGGCAAAAACAAACCAGTAACGGACCTGCAGTAATACCCGCTGTTAAGCTGGAACGCAGCCACAATCGCGGCTAGACTGGTACGCCTAGAAACGCACGGCCCTTTTCTTGGACCAGAAGCGGGAGGTGTTGTCATGACTTTGCCGACCCGTCCGTTGGGTTCCAGCGGATTGCAGATTACCAAAGTGGGATTTGGAGCCTGGGCCCTTGGCGGAGGCGGATGGTCGTTCGGCTGGGGACCCCAGGATGACACCCAGTCGATCTCGGCGATGCGACACGCCCTGGACCTGGGCGTGAACTGGGTCGACACAGCTGCCGTCTACGGCTTGGGACATTCGGAGGAAGTAGTCGGGCGGCTTCTCCACGAATTGCCAACGGGCCAGCGCCCGCTTGTCTTCACGAAGTGCGGGCTGCAATGGGACGCGAACAATCCCATGGGGGTGGCGAAGCGCGTCCTTACGCCGGAGTCCATCCGCCGCGAGTGCGAAGCGTCGCTTCGGCGGCTCCGGGTCGAGCGCATCGACTTGTACCAATTTCACTGGCCCGACGCCGTTGGCACTCCCATCGAGGACTCCTGGCGCACCATGCTGAAGCTGATGGAAGAAGGAAAAATTCGTGCGGCGGGCGTCTCCAATTTCAATGTGGAGCTGCTCGAGCGGTGCGAGGCGATCCGGCACGTCGATTCGCTGCAGCCACCTTTCTCGCTCATAAATCGCACAGCGGCAGAACAACTCCTTCCCTGGTGCAAGAGCCATAACACCGGCGTCATTTGTTATAGCCCGATGCAGTCCGGGATTCTGACGGACAGCTTCAGTGCCGACCGTGTCGCGAAGCTCGCCAGCGATGACTGGCGCCGCCGGGGCCCGGAATTTCAGGAGCCAAGCCTCAGCCGCAATCTCGCCTTGCGGGACGCGCTGCGCCCCATCGCCAGCCGCTATGGAGTTTCCACGCAGTCGATTGCGATTGCTTGGGTGCTCGCGTGGCCGGGCGTGACCGGTGCGATTGTCGGCGCTCGCACTCCTGCACAGGTCGACGGGTGGATTCAAGCTGCAACTGTGCAATTAACGTCCGAAGATCTCGCGGAAATTTCCGCAGCGATTGCGCGGACCAAGGCAGGCACAGGACCTTCCGCGCCGCCCAAGGAAGTTGCTTTGAGCGGCGCGCATCCCGCGTAGTGAGTTCCAGTCCGAATCCACCAGCGTAGCCGTTGACGCCGCAACCCGCCCCGGCTATAGTGGCCCACTTTTCCAACAGGCCGGGCTGTCCGCCTCCCGGCAGGCAGGTGCTTTCTTGCCCTGATCCCGGGAGAGCGGCAGCCCCAAAAAATGAGGAACGCCTTGCTGGAACGAATTTTTCATCTCGCCGAATATAAAACCACTGTTCGCCGGGAGCTTCTGGGCGGCCTGACGACGTTCATGGCCATGGCGTACGTGGTGGTCGTGAACCCGCGGATCCTCGGCGAAGGGGGAATGCCGGTTGAGGGCGTGCTCTTCGCAACCTGCGTTTCCGCGGCGCTCGCCACGCTGGTGATGGGCCTTTGGGCGAACTACCCGATCGCGCTTGCTCCCGGCATGTCCCTGAATGCGTATTTCACGTACTCGATCGTGCTTGGGCGCGGAGTGCCGTGGCAGACCGCCCTCGGCGTCGTCTTCCTCTCCGGAGCACTGTTTCTGATTCTCACACTCACCAATATCCGCGAACACATCGTGAATGACATCCCCGATTGCCTGAAGCACGGCACTGCCGCCGGCATCGGATTCTTCATCGCGTTCATCGGCTTGCGAAACGCAAAAATCATTGTGGCCAGCGCGGCCACATTCGTGGGGCTCGGAAAATCCTCCGATCCACAGGTTCTTCTCGCGGCTTTCGGGCTGATTCTAATTGCCATTCTGATGGCGCGGAAAGTCGGCGGCGCCATCTTGATCGGCATTGTGGTGATCGCGCTCGCGGGAATTCCACTCGGCCTGACGCATATCCCCTCGAGCTTTCTATCCTGGCCGCATCCCGGCGGGACATTCCTAAAGCTCGATTTCCGCTCGGCGATGAAACTTGGGCTCGGCGATTTGGTTTTTGTCTTTTTCTTCGTCGATCTCTTCGACAATGTCGGGACGCTCGTCGGCGTGTGCGAACAAGGCGGCTTCCTGCGCGATGGAAAATTGCCGCGCGCGAGCCGCGCCTTGCTCGCCGACGCCTTTGGCACCATGGCGGGCGCGCTGACCGGCACGTCTACAGTGACGAGCTATATTGAGAGCGCGGCCGGCGTCGCGGCGGGCGCGCGCACCGGCTTGGGAAACATCGTGGTCGCCGGACTATTTTTGGTGGCAATTTTCTGCGCGCCTCTCGTCGCTGCGATTCCGACCTACGCGACCGCCCCTGCCCTCATACTTGTGGGCGCGCTGATGTGCGCCTCGCTCGCCAAGGTACGCTGGGACGAGTTCACGGAAGCGTTTCCTGCGTTCATTACCCTCGTCGCAACTCCGCTCACCTTCAGCATTGCGACAGGCTTGAGCCTGGGCTTGCTCTCATTCACCTTCATCAAAATTGGCACTGGAAAAGTTCGTGAGATCAGTCCGCTAATCTGGGTTTTGTCGGCATTGTTTCTGCTTCGCTACGCATTCCTCGGCGCGGAATAGAAATTCCCTGATGCCTTCTGCTCCCCATGGCGCTGGCGTCTCGCCGGCGATTTTGGCATTGTCGGCCGCACACCAGGAATCGCCGGCGGGTGACGACGGCGGCACAGAATCCTTTACGGTGGGTGTAGTTGCAATTGGCAAGAACTGGGTCGAGTGGCAGGAAACATTATGGGAAACCTGAGTTAAGGAGAGATCCCGAGGCCGCGCGTCATATCGATGACCTGCAGCCGATCGGTTGCGCCAACACGCCTGAGCATCCGGTGAATGTGATTCTTCACCGTCTGTTCCGAGATGTTCAGGTGGCACGCGATTTCCTTGTTTGTAAACCCTTGCGCAATCAGTGGCACAAGTTGTTGCTGGCGGCGCGTTAAGCCCAGCTGCATTCTGACATGCGCGCTCGGCAATGCCGTCCACTGTCTTGCGACCGTCCGAAACAAAGCCATGCACAGGTTTGAAGGGCACACTGCTTCTCCTCGCGCCACGGCCTGTACTCCGGAAATAACGTCGGCGGCGGATGCGTCCTGCAACAGGTATCCAACCACTCCGGCCCGCACGCACTTCAGAAATGTCTCGTGGTCGCTATCCATGTCGATCAAAACGATCTTCACGCCGGGCGCGCGTGTCGCGATGTCATGCAGGAACGCATAGTCCGAAAGCTCAACAGACAGCGCGTCCAGTATCAATACGTCCGTATCGAGATCCGCAACGCACGAGCTAACTTCCGGCACAAACGCAGACACGCCGCGCACATCAAAGTTTCCCGTCTTGTTCAGGATTCTCGCGAGCGCCTCTCGCAACAGCCGGTTCCCGGCCACGAGATACACCGTGACTTTTTCGCGAAGCATCATGCTTCACCCACGGTCCAAGCCCGCGATTTGTGGCCCGTGCGACTCTGGGCAGAGACGGAAGGCAGACGGGACAGGTGCGGGCTCCACTTGTTTACCCCGAGGATCGAATGGCTTGCCCTGAGGTCCGAGGGGCTTACCGTGAGTTTCGAAGGGCAGCCTGCCGGAATACCGACTTCATTGAACATGCACGTACTCATCTCCCCCAAGACGGCGAAGCGCCGCCGTAAGCAAACTCCACCAAGGAAAAGGTCATTTCCTTCGCGAAGACGCACACTTCACTTGGAAGGGGGTCAGAACTTGCGAGCGCTGCTAGTTACACAACTACCGTATCAGGGTTTTGATGAATAAGCAGAATCCGAAATTGAAAAAGATTTACATCTTGTTTCAATGCGGCACAGTTTTTAGTTACCGTTTCGGCATTTTCGTGGGACGAAACGCAAAATCGGTCGGTACGAACGCAATCCCGATCCCACCGCGAGAGGTACACAGTGACGTTACCTCACCTCCGAGTTCCTTTGTGCCACGTCACGTCCTCCCGTCAAATTTCCTTATATCTTCGAATTCCTGTGATGCGCAAACACCCAGCGAAAATCCGAACATTCACTGGACTGCTCTTCGCAGCTTCCTTGCCCGTTGACTCCGTGCCTCCTTTCTTCCCTGCCTCCTCGCCCGCCTTACTCCTATTTCCAGATCCTCCATCGAAACCCACCTGGAAGCCTGATTTGACGCACGCAGCGAAGTCGCGTAATCTACAGTACGCAAAGGGCTAACGTACAATGGGCGGTTAGCTCAGCGGTTAGAGCGTCCGGTTTACACCCGGAAGGTCGCGTGTTCAAATCACGCACTGCCCACCAATTCGGAATCATTTTTCAGTGCGGGCTTCCTTCGAAGCTCACGGTAATGAGCCACAGCCCGCATCGTTTCATGGCGGGCTGCAAGTACAGCCCGCACCCGTACCGCGGGGCCGTAGTTCAGTTGGTTAGAACGCCTGCCTGTCACGCAGGAGGTCGCGAGTTCGAGTCTCGTCGGCCCCGCCACCTTTTTAGATCACTAATGAAGACAAATCAGCCGCTCCTCTGTGATGCCTGAACAATTGGACCAAGGTATCGGCGATACCTTGGTATGGGAAGGTGGCGGGCGACATTCTTGCGCAACTAACTCAACCCATACAGACTTGACGAACTGTTTGTCGTCAGTGGACCTCGTTCGGCGGACTTTGGTAAGCTGTCCCCCCGCTGATTCCATCCAAGGGCAGGCGGGACTTTTCGAAGGCGACTTTTTTCAGCCCCGACAGATTGAATTCCAATGGCGTCCGACCCGATCAGTGCCCAAGCATCTGCACCTGCCGCCATCTCGCAGCCTGTTTCCGCGCCTCTCACCCGCGCCGCAATTTTCTTGGTTGTCACCATCAACCCTGGAGACGAAAATCGCGCGACGGTTCTCTCTCTCTGTGCTGACCTCGGCGCCCTGCTCCGCGCCGTAGGTTTTCGTGAGCCCGAAGGAATCCTCTCCTGCATCATGGGCTTCGGCTCTGACGCTTGGGACCGCCTCTTTGGCGCGCCGCGCCCGGCTGAACTGCATCCCTTCCGCGAAATTCGCTCCGGCACCCGGCGCGCGGTGTCCACGCCCGGTGACCTGATCTTTCACATCCGTGCCAGGCGCATGGACCTCTGCTTTGAACTCGCCACGCAAATCATGGCGCGCCTCGAGGGCGCCATTTCAACGGCGGACGAAGTCCAAGGTTTCCGCTACTTCGACCAACGCGATCTCCTCGGTTTCGTTGACGGGACCGAAAATCCCACGGGCAGCGCGGCCGACTACGCCGTCTTCATTGGCAATGAGGACCCCGCCTTCTCCGGCGGCAGCTATGTCATCGTTCAAAAATATCTCCACGATCTCGACGCGTGGAACGCTCTCCCTACCGAAGCCCAGGAAGGCATCATCGGGCGCACGAAAGCCTCCGACATCGAACTCGGCGAATCCGTCAAACCCACCTCCGCCCACAATGCTCTGACCGTCATCGAAGAAGACGGCGTAGAAATCAAGATCCTTCGCGACAACATGCCCTTCGGCCGCCCCGGTTACGCCGAATTCGGCACCTATTTCATCGGCTACAGCCGTTCGCCCCGTACCATCGAGCAAATGCTGGAAAATATGTTCCTCGGCCGTCCGCCTGGCAATTACGACCGCATACTTGATTTCAGCACCGCGGTCACGGGAAATTTGTTTTTCGTTCCGACCGCCACGCTCCTCGAAAATCTTTCCGCTGGTCAGCCCGCGACTGCCTCAGCACCGGTTCAAACATCCGCGTCCGACGCGCCATCCAAGAATGGTTCGCTCTGCATCGGTTCCTTGAAAGGGGAAAATTCTCATGAATAATCTGCATCGCGAGTTGGCTCCCATTTCCGATGCCGCGTGGGCGCAAATCGAAGAAGAAACTTCGCGCACTCTAAAACGATATCTTGCCGGGCGTCGCGTCGTGGACGTCCGCGGTCCTTCCGGCACGGCTCTCTCCGCGGTGGGCACCGGCCACCTGCGCAAGATCGACGTGCCCGAAGGCATGCTCGGTCACCAGCGCGAAGCGAAAGCCCTCGTCGAACTGCGCGTTCTCTTTGAGCTTGAACGCCAAATGATCGACGACGTCGAACGCAGCGCCAACGATTCCGATTGGCAGCCCGCGAAAGACGCCGCGCGCAAGTTAGCCTTCGCAGAAGACCGCGCCATCTTCGAAGGCTACGCCGCCGCCGGAATCGTCGGCGTCCGCCAGGGCACCAGCAATCCCAAAAAGCCGCTGCCTGGCGATGTGCGCCAGTATCCCCAAGCCATCGCCCAGGCCCTGAGCCAGTTGCGGCTGGTTGGCGTCAATGGCCCCTATTCCGTTCTCCTCAGCGCAGACGCTTACACGGAACTCGCCGAAACCAGCGACTACGGCTACCCGGTTCTCGAACACGTCAAGCGTCTCGTCGAAGGCAAAATCATCTGGGCGCCCGCCATTGACGGCGCTTTCGTCGTCACCACACGCGGTGGCGACTTCGATCTTCACATCGGCCAGGACGCATCCATTGGCTACCTGAGTCACACCAACACGCACGTCCGCTTGTACTTGCAGGAAAGCTTCACTTTCCTCTACCTCACCGCCGAGTCTGCGGTCGCCCTGGGCCCGCCCCCAAAGTCACATTCCGCGTGACACAACATGTCTAGCAACTAGCGCGCCTGCCTCAACGGTCGCCGTTGCAGGACCGCAAAACCGACGGCGGTTGAAACCGGGCGTTTTTGACGTACGACTGCCCTCCCGAGGTGCTCTTTTTCCCCGGCCAACGCGAGTATCTTAAGTGCGCGAAGTGTCGTGGCGGAATTCGGAGACCTGTCGCAAGAAAAATGCGGCAAGCTCCGAGGAACCCATGACGGTTCGCTCGGATGACGACGAGTCTGTGCGCGAGTCGCTGCCGGATTCGCTGAGGGGGTTGGGCTATGACGCGGAAGCGTTCTCCTCGGCCGAAGAGTTTCTCGGTGCTCTTTCGTCGATCAGCTGTGGGTGTACAAAACTAAGTCGTGAGGCGCCCCAGTCACTTCAGCGGGATTTTCTTGCTCGGATCTGACCGGACGATCAAGTACGTGATATCGCTCTCGAGGCTGGCCCACCCGTGCGGCACGCCGCCCGGGATGATCACCACGTCGCCTTTGACAACTCGGCGCGACACGCCGCCTTCAATGCCGTCGCTCCCCTGGTCCGTCCATTCCCCAAGATTCGACGGCCGCGGCGTCGCGGGCTTTTTCAGGGTGCCACCCGTCACCAGCGTTCCGGCGCCATCCAGCATGTAATACGTTTCGCTGACGTCGGTCTGGTGCACCGTCGCAGACGCCGGAGTGCCCTTGGGGCGAAAAACGCCAAACACACCGACGCGATAGCCGCCAACATCGATCACCCGGATCGGCCGGTCGCTGTTGCGATCCTGAGGCGCGCCTTTAATGAACGCCTGAACTTGCGCGGCGGTGACGTCCGTCGCGGCCGTTGGCGCTTGGGCTCTCGCGGAAGTGGCGGCGAGCAACACGAACGCTACCATAGCTATTTTACGCATGAGTAGCTCCTCCAATTTTTGTGGACGTAGACAAAGAGGCTTTACGACGCGGGAGCATAGCATATTCCGGCGCGGTCCAGTCCCATTTGTGTTCACCGAGCAAGGGTCCAAACGGCTTTGCAAAGGCACGTTTCTCGTTTATCCTCTCGCAAAGCTGCGGCCGGATTGTTGCTGCCCTGTTTACGAAATCTGCGATTGTGAGGCGCCATGAAAACTTTGGTCTCAGTACTTGTACTTTTGGCAGTTGCGCTACCAGCGCGGGCTGCACATACATTTCATGTCGAAGACATGCAGCGGCTTTCGCGCATCGGTGGCCTGAAACTCTCGCCTGACAGCAAATGGGTGGCGTTTGCCGTGTCGCGCCCCGATATTTCGAAGAACAAGTCGGTGAAGAATATCTGGATGGTTTCCGCGAACGGCGGCGACCTGCGGCAGTTGACATTCGCAGAACAAGGGTCCAATGACGGGCTGCGTTGGTCCCCGGATGGGCGATATCTCTACTTCCTTAGCTCCCGTGTGGGCAACAAGCCGCAGATTTTCAGGCTGGCGATCTCCGGAGGCGAGGCCAAACAAATCACCAACGTGCCAACGGGTGTTGGCGGCTACATTTTGTCCCCCGATGGTAAAACGATTGCCCTGACCGCGAGTGTTTTCCCCTCGTGCACCGACATGGCATGCAACGAGAAAGCCGAAAAGGACCGCGCCGATAATCCGGTGAAGGTGCGCGTCATCACCGAGATGCCCTTCCGGCGATGGGATGAATGGGTTGACGGGAAGAGATACCACATCTTCGTAATGCCCGCGGAGGGCGGCACGACGACCGATGTTACTCCGGGCGACGTTGATTCACCTATCTGGACGGAAGACGGCACCGAGGAGGTCGCCTTCTCGCCCGATAGCCAGGAAATTTGCTTTTCCCGTTACGTAGAAAACGAAGCGCTGACGGGAAATAGTGACCTATTTGTGATGCCCGTGACCGGCGGCACCCCGAAAGCCATCACCACGAACAAATCGACGGACCGCACGCCGCTCTATTCTCCCGACGGCCGCTACATCGCGTATAGCGCCACTTTGCGGCCGATGCAGGAATCAGACCTGGTTCGCGTGTTCCTCTATGACCGCATGACCGGGACGCATCGCAACCTGACGGAAGCCATGGACCGGTCGATTGACTCCTACACCTGGGCCCCTGACGGCCGGAGTCTGCTAATAACCTATGAAGATCACGGGGAGGAGCCTCTGTCACGACTGGACATCGCCACTTTCAAGGTAACTCCGCTCGTGACGTCCGGTGCGATTGGTGACGCTGATATTTCCCGCGACGGCTCGTTCGCCGTGTTTGGCAAAATGGACTTTTCTCACCCCGTGGACGTGTTTCGGTTGAACCTGACTGGTTCGGCTGCGGTTCCTACGCAGCTGACTTCGATGAACACCGACGCGTTAAAAGACATCGAGCTTGGCGAAGCGTCCAGTTTCACTTTCCCCGGCTGGAACGGCGAGACCGTGCAGGCATGGAAGGTGATGCCGCCCGGATTCGACTCCAAGCAGAAATATCCGTTGCTGCTCCTAATGCACGGCGGACCAGAAAACTCCTGGGGGAACCTGTTTCATTACCGCTGGAACGCTCAACTGTTTGCGTCGGCAGGCTATGTGGTCATCCTGCCGAACTTTCACGGCTCGTCCGGCTTCGGCCTGAAATTCCAGGATTCCATCAAGGGCCAGTGGGGCGGAGCGCCGTACGAAGATCAGATGAAGGCGGTCGATACGGCAATCGCTTGGCCGTACGTTGACGCGACACGTGTGGCGGCTGCCGGCGCGAGCTACGGCGGCTATATGGCGAATTGGGTCGAAGGGCATACGGACCGGTTCCGCGCCATCGTCTCGCACGATGGCCTGTACGATTTGGTGACCAGTCTTTACGCCGGCGACTTTGTCGGCGGGACTTTGCAGGAGTTCAAAGGAACGCCTTGGGAAAATCCGCAGGCGCTGATCAATCAGGCCCCCGCCACTTACGCTGCGAGCTTCAAGTCGCCGATGCTGATCATCCACGGCGGAAACGATTATCGTGTGGATCCCAGCCAGGGCCTCGCCATGTTCCAGGTGCTTCAGGCAAGGCGTGTGCCCTCAAAACTCCTGTTCTTCGAAGAAGAAAACCACTGGGTTCTCAAGCCCGCCGACAGCATCTTGTGGTACCATACCGTGCTCGACTGGCTCGACCAGTGGGTGAAACCCGACCGGGCTGAATATCAAAAGCGCCTGCAGGAGATGTCCGCGAAAACATCCCAATAAATGCGAGGTGCTTTGCATTTTTTGTTTTGTCGCGAGGGCACGCCTGTTGAAAACTTAATTTCTACAGGAATTAGCCTATTCCAATCGGTACCTTTTGCTGGTAATCTCAAGTCCTGCGCTCTTAGCGCCTCCGGTATATCGTGTACGGTACGGCTTGACCTAAGGTCGAAACCCTCCAACGAGGTGCAGTCAATGCGACACGAATATGACATCTTTGAGAGATTTCCGGATGGATCAACTCTCTGGCGTGCATCCATAGCAGGGCGATACGAGGCCAACCGAAAAATCAACGAATTGGCCGAGCATTCAGATAACCAATTCTTTTCCATCGACATTCGGGCCGCAGAGGGGCTGCCGCCTAGGTTTGCCCAAGACGACCCACGCCCGCTAGTCAAAAGCGCAGCTGCGGGATAACCAACAACTCTCCCTTTCGGGCGCCTTCGTTCATGCCAATTCGTCCGCGGCGCTGACGGGCTTGAAAAAAATCCAATCCAGGGTTCGTCGATCCCTCGAAAGACTCGCATCCCCAGGCTCGTCCCAACCCGTGCAAGCCATTGTCAGATCGGGCCTTGCCGTCTGCCCGAGCGTCCTCAATTTGACTAACCTTCACATCTGAGGTGGATTAACTCATCGGGTGCGACCCCGCTCTTGAGACTGGCGAGCGGGCCTAGGGAGTCCTACCCTTAGAGTCACCTCTTGAGGGCAACGTGGCGACTGACTATATCGTCCGGCTTAAGTGTCCCTACGGGGACCGCGATCAGCTGCTGATACTGGAAAACCGGCAAGAAACCCTGAAGCAGATCCTCGAAACCGCCTGGAACTTCGAGTGCCCCGTCCATGGGGTACAGCGCGAACTCCCGTTAGAAGGAAACGAACGGGCCCTTTGGGCAAGTGCAAAGTCGCCGTTGAAGGAGGTGAAGGAAAGGAACAGCAGCGTTCAGGCGACGCCCCCGAAGCGATCGAGTAAGCGCATCTCGGTCCGCGTGCCGGTATCCGTCTCCGGCCGGTCCAAGGATGAAACCGCCTTCCGCGAAGACACCACCACTCTGCTTGTCAATGCCGCCGGCGGGCTGCTGGTCCTGAGCGCCGGGGTCACCCTGGGCGACACGGTTACCGTCGCCAACAAACAAACGCGGCAAGAACAGTCCTGCCGCGTTGCCTACCTGGCGAGGGATCTGCACGGAAAACAGCGGGTGGGCGTGGCATTCAATCACCCGACGCCTCTGTTCTGGCGAGCACAACGCCGCGAAACGCGACTTCCGAAGAGAATCCGAGTCCGTGTTCGAGGGTCGGACCGAAGCGGCCAGAAATTCGTTCAGAAAGTCTGCGTCGTCGACGTGAGCCGGCACGGCGCCCGCGTGGAGGATATTGGATACTTAACCCGGCCGGGAGACATGATTGAGGTGCGGCGCTACTGGCAGACCGCCCGCTTCCGTGTGGCCTGGATCGGCGCAGTCGGGACGCCGCAAGCTGGGCAGGTTGGCGTGGTCGCTCTCGATCCGGAGAAGAATATCTGGGGCGTCGAGCTGCCTTAGCTACCAGTTCCGTATTTAATTGCCGCTGACGAGTTTGAACTTTTGTACGCGGCGCCCGTCGACCGACTCGCCTACGTAGATATTTCCTTTACTATCCACCGCCATCGTATGCGCGTGCATGAATTCACCGACCTGGTGACCCGGGCGGCCAAAGCTGCCGAGTACTTGCCCGCTCGCCCGGTCCACGATGTCGATCTGCTCGTCGATTTCATTGATGACAAACATGAACTTCTCGTCTGGATCGCGAGAAAATTCGACCGAGGAAGCTGAGCCAACCAGCATCGCCTCCCGTTGAGCTCCGGTTCCGGACGCAGAAATGGGCGTCCAGACTTTGTAGCTGAATGGCATGTCCTTTTTGAAATTGCCCATCGTGTCGAAGATCTGAAGGCGGTTCATCCACCGGTCACACACGTAGACGGTGCCATCATTGGTGACTCGCACGCAGTGCGGCGTGGGCCGAGCCGCCGTGGCGGTTTCTTCCTGCGACCGGTGCAATTTCCACTGGCGCAGATAGTGACCGCTGCGGTTGTACACCACAATTCGGAAGTTGTTCCCGCCCTTCCCTTTTGCGTGGCCATCGGCAACGTACATGTCGCCGTTGTGCGGATCGAAGGCGATTTCAGATACGCGGAAAAACTGCGTCGGGCTGGAATTCAGGGGCGTGCCGTTTACCGTGCCGTCCGAGGAATCGAACACGCCTTTCTTTCCAATCTGAAGCAGGAGTTCCCTTCCGTCGTGGGAATATTCCTGAACAATGCCGTCCTCGGAGCCGTCGAGCCAGACATGGCCCTCGCGGTCGATGGCGCAGCCGTGGAGATCCTTGGGAAGAAGCTTCGCGTCGCCCCAGGAGTTGACGACTTTCCCGTCGGCGTCAAACTCAAGGACAGGAGGCGCAGCCTGCCCCGCGTTCAGTTCGTCGCCCGTTAGCCCTTCCACGTGACCGTCCATTCCGCCGACGTCGCTGACGCGCTGAACGAGGAACACGTGATCCTGGGCATCGACGCACACACCGCCAATTTCGCCGGTCACCCAACGCTCCGGCAAAGGCTTCGGCCAATATGGGTCCACCTCGAACTTGGGGACACCAGTCTGCGAGTGTAAAGGTCCCGCACAAGAAACAATTGCGAAGGCAGTTCCCACGCACGCCGCGCGTATTTTGGAAAAGCAACGGTCCCGGTTGCAGCTCACTGGTTTCCCTTCCCAGACTCGAATCCGACGCTACGCGTTGTCAGAGCCTGTCCTACTGGAACTCGCCAACAGCGCGCAAAATGCCGACTAGCTAAAGAACTTATTCAGTTCCTCGAGCAGCATTTCCGGTTTTTCCTCTGCGATGAAGTGGCCGCTCGGTATCTCCCTGCCAGTGACAGTTGTGGCTCGCTCTCTCCAAACTTGCAGGACATCGAACAGCTTAGGCCATGCGCCGCGCTCGGCCCAAAGCACGAGGACGGCACAAGAAATCTTGTGGTCGAGATCGGCAGCATCGTGGATGAGATCGATCGTGGCGCCTGCGCGGTAATCCTCGCAGGAGCCGTGAATTGAGCCCGGGAGCTGGAAACATCGCAGATACTCCGCGAAGGCTTCTTTGCTCAGAACGCCCGGAGGAATTCGGCTGAATCGCGACTGCAGCCAGAATTCGGCGCTGTTGCCAATCAGCGTTTCGGGCAGCGGTTCCTTCTGAATGAGGAACCACCAATGAAAATTCACCGTGGCGAGATCGTTCGTCACGCTATGCAGAACCTTATAGGTGGGAACAATGTCCAGAATGGCCAGCTTGGTTACGCGGTCCGGGTGATCAAGAGCCATGCGGTGCGCCACGCGACCGCCGCGATCGTGGCCGACGACCGCAAATTTCTGAAAGCCCAGGCTCGCCATCATTTCCACCTGGTCCTGCGCCATCGCGCGCTTGGAATAGCCCAGATGATTTTCGCCGTCCGCAGGCTTGCTGCTGTCACCATAGCCGCGCAGATCGGCCGCGACGACTGTGAACTTCTTGGCTAGGGGCGCAGCGACCTCACGCCACTCGATATGCGTTTGGGGATAGCCATGCAGGAGGAGGAGAGGCGGCCCGCTCCCGGCGGTCACATAGTGAATCGAAGCGCCGGTAGTTTTAACCGTGTCTCGCTTGAAACCTGGGAAGAAATCTGGAGTGGAGGAAGATGACTGTGCCCCTTCGCCGCTTCCAGGGCTGGCCCCAGCAAACGCACGGCTCGTCGAGGCCATCGCTCCAACTCCCAGGGCGGCCGCTCTCTTCAAGAGTTCTCGTCGGGGATAGTCAGGCATGGCGTTTTTCCTCCTATACTGCTGTTCCCGAGTTGCGCGCTCTATTCGCGCTCCGCCTTTGCGTCCTCCGTGTCCTCTGCGATCACAGAGAACGCAAAGGAGGCAGAGAAAACCCACGAGACCAATGCTGCTTTCAAAAATTCACGCGTGCGATAGGCTCGATGCGATCGCGGGGCTTCGCTTCCCGACGTTGGTGGCTTGCTCGAATGCATAGGCCATCTGCAACACGCCCCAATCGTCATTGTGTTGGCCGACGATTTGGATTCCGATCGGCAGGCCGCCTTTCGAGAACGCGCACGGCACCGAGATAGCAGGATTCCCTACTACCGAGATGTAATAGGCTGACTTCATCCAGGCCATATAATTTTCCATTTTGACGCCGGCAATTTCTGTCGGGTACATGGTCTTCACGTCAAACGGCAGCACCTGATTGACTGGCGCTACAAAAAATTCGTACTTCTCCATGAACTCGCGCATCCGCTGGTACAGAGCCGAGCGCTTGGCCTCGATGCGCGAAAGTTGCGGCCCCGTGAGCTTTCGCCCCTCCTCGACATGCCAATGGACGTAGGAATTGAGCTTGTCTGAGTGTGCTTCCAAAATGTCACCGAATTCCTGCTCGTAGGTCCAATGGCGCCACGCAAGAAGACACTCATTGGCATCGGCGAAATCGGGCTCCGCTTCTTCGACAATGCAGCCCAGCGATTCAAATACCTTACGCTGCGCCTTCACCGCGTCTCGAACCTCGGGATCCCAGGGCAAGCCCATGTCCTTGAACATGGCGACGCGAACGCCGGCGAAATTTCGCCCCGCCAGTGATGCGGCAAACGGGGCACCCGGCTGATCGATCGCGATCGGCGAACGGCGATCAAATCCGGCAAGAACGCTGAGGAAATAGGCGCAATCTGCAACGGTTCGCGCTACCGGGCCAGCGACACTCAAAGTGAACCATCCCATGCGCGAGGGAGCGTTCGGGGCACGCCCAGGAGACGGGCGCAGCCCAACAATATTGCAAAAGTTGGGCGGGTTGCGAAGCGAACCGCCGAAGTCAGATCCGTCGGCGAGCGGAACCATGCCGCAAGCCAGCGCGACTGCACCACCGCCAGTGCTGCCGCCGCAGGTCTTGGACAGATCGTAAGGATTCAGCGTGGAACCGAAAATAGGGTTCGTTGTTTGTGAGCCGAGTCCAAACTCAGGCACATTTGTTTTTCCAATGACGATCGCCCCAGCCTTTTTCTCGCGCTCCACGACCAGACAGTCAAAATCCGGCACGAAATTGCTTCTGAGGGGAGAACCGTACGTGGTCCGAATAAATCTAGTCTCGTGCAGATCCTTCACTCCAATAGGAAGCCCATGCAGCGGGCCGAGCCAGTTCCCTTTTGCGAGCGCCTCGTCTGCCGTTTCGGCCTGCGCCATAAGATGATCCTGTGGCATGAGCGTCACGATGGCGTTCACTTTGGGATTCACGCGCTCAATCTGCTGCAGGTGCGCTTGCATTAATTCCCGGGCAGACAATTTCTTTGTGTGGAGCAGCAATGCCAACTCAGTCGCCGGCAAGAAACACAGCTCGCTGGTCGAAGCATCGCTCTGCCCTTGAGGAGACGCTGCGGCAACGGATGTCGGGCTCGCGTTCGAGTAACTCGAGGATTCGGCTGCCATAAAGGGTGTAACTCCTGCGGAGGCCGCGACCGCGGCTCCAGCTTGCAGCAGCGCGCGGCGCGTAATCTTGTCTTTCATATCACACCATCCGGATCAGATGCCCGCCATTATCCGAGATTTCCTGCGCTTCACCAAGCCCGCCCAGGCCGAGAGGCCAGTTCCTTCGCGGGCCACGATTAGTGTACCCTTATCGGCACGCTCGCGTATCGAAGTGACAGCGGAAATGAAGGAGGGCGGACAAGATGAATGTGAAAGCGACGAGTCCTGCGGCAAACAACTGGTTGAACGTTGCGGCGATCCTGACCCTGGTCCTGGCAATGCCGCTGGCCATCGGTTTCGTCCGCACCGCGGCTGCTGATGAACACTCAAACGGCGCCGAAGATGCGGCGATCAAAGACGTGGTCGCCGGTTTCAGCAACGCCTGGAATGCGCACGACGCGCACGCCATGTGCGTCTCTATCGCTGACGATGTTGAGTGGGTCAACTGGCGCGGCGAACCCCTCGGCACTCGCGCGGAAGTCGAGGACGAGCACGCCAAGCTCTTCGCTGACCTTTACAAGAATACGCATCGCACGGACGTCGTGAAGACGATCCACTACATAAGTCCTGAACTCGCCGTCGTCGATGATTATTGGACGATGACGGGCGCCCGGAAGCGTGATGGATCAGATTGGCCGTACCGCGCTGGGCTCTACAACTTTGTGATGGCCAAGCGCGGCGGACGCTGGATCATCATCGTCTCGCACGCCGCCGATTTCAACGCACAGGCACCGAACTCGAAGTAATCGTGGATGGCAAATGGAACAGGCTTCAGCCTGTGGATTTTCGTCCTTGCAAGCCCTACCCCCACAGGCAGAAGCTCTGCGCCACTTCACCACACACCACTCAGCTGACTATTTTCTGGCCTTCAGATACCAATCTAAGATTTGCTCACCGGTCCAGTACAGCACACCGTTGAATTTTGCTAAGTATTCGTAAACAGCCTCGAGGTACTTAATGCGGGAAGGCGTGCCGCTCAGGTAAGGGTGAATGGCGATGGCCATGATCTTCGGCCGATTCGAGCCTTCTTCGTACAGACGGTCGAAGGTGTCCTTGCATTTCTGCACAAAGTAGGACGCTTCGTGATGTTGCACCGCCATGACCGGGATGTCGTTCGTCTCCAGTGAATAGGGCAGCGTGTATAGAGGCCCGTGCTTGGTTTCGATTTCGGACGGCTCATCGTCCCACACCCAATCACAGATGTACTTGATGCCTGCAGCTTTGAGGTGGTCCGGCGTGTCGTAAGTCTCGGTGAGACCGGGGCCCATCCAGCCAATTGGCGGCTTGCCGGTGAATTCTCGAATGGTTGAGACGGTGCGCTCGATCATCGCCACCGGATCCGGTTCACTGTGCATGGACCGCTGATCAAAGCTGTGGCCCATGAATTCCCAGCCCGCGTCTTTGCAGGCCTGCGCCAATCGAGGATAGTCAATGCACACTCGCGCATTGATCGAGAGCGAAGGCCGAATCTTCAGCCGCTCAAACAGCGCGTGAAAGCGCCAAAAGCCGACGCGCATGCCGTATTCGTGCCAGCTCCAATTCGGCACATCGGGCAGGACCGGCACGCCAGTGGGCGCCACGAGCACCGTTCGCGGCATCGCGCGCGCGATGTCCCACACCTCCACATTTACGACCGACCAGATCACAAGGCGCTCGCCTCCCGGCAATTGCAGCTTTGGCCGGTCAACAATCGCCGAGTATTTCGCGCGTTCCCAGGGAAGAGCCATCGGAGACACCACCTTGTTTGGCTGGAGCTATGCACCGCGCCACGCCTCTGCGACTGGCGCGACAAAGTGCCGCCCGAGTCTCTATCAGGCGCCTAAGCTTCGTGTCAACGGCGAATCTAAGAAAATTGCTCGACCGTTTGATGGGCAATTCGTTTTCTCGGCGGTTTTCTCTCGATACTCTGCACACTCCGTGCTGAGGTTTGGCCTTTCCTCGAAAGTGGCAAGAAATAACGCAGAGGACACAAGGGGCGGCAGAGGGCATGGAGGCCGCAGGGTAAGAGAGAACTCGAACGGAGTGAACGGCGAACTAGGTTGCTTCCAACAGCTTTTCCAGTCCGGCTTGGTCACGTATCGTGACACTAGACCCCTTGATCTGCAGCAGATCTTTTCGCTTCAGCTCTGCGAAAAGCCGAGTGACAGTTTCCCGCGACGCTCCGATCATCTGCGCGATCTCTTCGTGCGTGAGCGCTAACCTGAACTTGATCGCGCCGTTCTCAGCCGGCTGGCGAGCGCTCCACTTCAGAAGAAAGCGCGCCAGCCTTTCCCTCGCCGAATGCGACAGGCCGATCGTGCGCATCTCAGCCACTGCTGTTCGGTAGATTTCGCTCAGTTCGACAGCCACCCGGATAGCCGCTTCGCCGTGCTCGTGCAGAAAGCTCACAAAATCCGACCGGCCAATAAAATTCGCGTGCGTCGGCTCGATTGCGTCCCCTGTCGTTTCGTAGGATCGCCCCGAAATCGTCGCCGGCAAACCCAGCACATCACCAGGTTCGCAAATACGAAGAATCAGTGTTCTGCCGTCAGCGGAGGACGTCGAGAGCTTGACGTGTCCGGCAGAAAGAACGAATACCCCTCGCGAAGGTTGCCCCTCCACAAATAGCGTGGCCCCTTTCGCGTACGTGGCTGGCGCGGTTATCTCGGAGAGCCGCTGGTGCGCTGCGGGAGAGAGGTCGCCAAACAGACGGGCCTGCTCATGGGGATACGTAAGAACACTCTCGATGACTTGGGGACCGTACGGAACGCGCATGGAACTCCCGGAAGCATTATACGCTTCCCGCACCACCGGCGAAAACGAACTTGGCGCGAGCTGATGGAGAAAATTCCACTTCTTACCGCCGGCCACGTAGGCAGGGCTGAGCAGAACCGTAGTTCCCTGTTGACCTTCCACCCAGTTGTGGTATTGCTTTGCGCTGACTTTTGCGCGAACAGCATGACCATGCGGTTCCGGCGAGGCATACCTCGTCTGCGAGCTGGTGCGCGTCGGAGACTCTCTTCAAAATCGCACCGCACGCGAAAGGACAACCCCAATGTTTGAGCAAACCCTCGACCCGATGGGGCACCTGTGGCTCAGCGTACTGGTTTCTCTCGTGCCGCTGTTCGCTCTCCTGTTCATGCTGGCAGTCCTGCGCATGACGGCGTGGCTCGCCACCATTATCGTCGGCGTAATCACCATTCCGCTGGGAGTGTTCGTATGGCACGCGCCGCTCGCCAACACGCTCAGGTCGTACCTGTATGGCGGCTTGACAGGCTTTTGGGTGATTGACTGGATCACATTCTGGGGCCTCATTATTTTCAACACGATCGTTCTCACGGGAGACTTCGAACGTTTCAAGAACTGGCTGATTCATCACGCGACCGCCGACATTCGAATTCAAACGATCATGCTGGCGTGGGCATTCGGCGCGTTGCTCGAGGGCTTAGTTGGATTTGGCTATCCGTGGGCCGTCGTGGTTCCCATTCTCGTCGGGCTGGGAATCGCCGACCTCGACGCCATCCGTGTTGCTGCCCTTGCAAACAACGCTCCTGTTTCCTACGGCGCGCTGGGCGCTCCAATTCTCGGACTCGCTGCTGTGACTCAGCTGCCAATGAATGCGCTGTCTGCCTCCATTGGAAATATCGTCGCGGTTCTCGCGCTGCTCCCTCCCTGGGTGCTCATCTACCTCGTCAGCGGCTGGGATGGCGTTGCCGAGGCTTGGCCGCTCGCGATTGTTGGTTCTCTTTCTTACGTTCTTGGACAGTGGCCCGTTGCGCATTACCTCGGACCTTATCTGCCGGATTTGAGCGGCGCGTTGGTTTCATTTTGGATTTTGTTCGCTTTTGCGAAGATGTGGCGCCCGAGGACAGTTCGTGCCTTCGGCGGCAAGCCTCTCGGATCGCCCTCGGTCCCAGGGTCAGCCGGCGCTCAGGTCGTCACTGGGCGCGAAGCGGTTTATGCGTGGGTTCCGTTTCTCGCGCTCATCTTGGTGGTGGTAGCTTGGACGGGACCGTGGTCCAAGCTTCCCTCTCTGAGTCTCATGAGGCTTTCGGTTGCGGCAAGATCTTCTGTTACTCACTCGGCGCTTTCCTCGACCTTTAACTTCGCCCCTCTCAGCGGCGGGACATCAACCCTGGTTGCCTGGTTTCTGATTCTCGCAATCCTGCGTCCCAGCGGCAAGATTTTGCGCGAAGTCTTTTCACGCACATTCCGGCAGATGTGGGGAGCGCTATTGGTCGCGTTTTTTATTTTCGCCCTCGCCTACATCTTTGTTTACACCGGGATGGCGAACTCACTGGCCTTCGGACTCTCCAAAATCGGCTTGTTCTTCGTGGTCCTCGCGCCGGTGCTTGGCTGGATCGGCGTCGCTCTCTCCGGAAGCAACACTTCCACGAATGCCATGTTCGGTCCTGTGCAGGCCATGACGGGAAGATTGCTGAACCTCCCTGTCTTACTATTGCCTTCCTTCAACTCCGTCGGTTCGGAGGTGGGCAAGCCGATAGCGCCGCAAACCGCCAGCGTAGGCGTTTCAACGAGTAAGCTTGTGCGCAGCGAAGGCCAAGTCATCCGGCACAACATGGGTTGGACCCTCATTCTGCTTGCCTACCTGATCCTGATCACCATCGTTTTCTATTACTTCTTCCCGAACAGCATGATGCTATAGGTCCGGGCTTCGCAGTCCGTCCCGTTTTCAGTGCTTGCCACAATTCGCCTGCGTTTCCTCACAGTGACCCAGAACGAGACATTCCTTCCGTCGCACTAATCCTTTTGCCTAAAGTGACGATGCTTCACCTGTGGGGTGAGATGTCAGTTTCCTCTCAGATTGGGCGCAACTCCTGCCCTGCCACCAAGAGGGAACGTGAAGCACATTTGCGGGCTAGTTTTGACTCTTCTGCTTGCATCGATCGCGCACGCGCAGGAAATTGAAAAACCCAAACCGGCGGGAACCGCCCACCACGCTTCCCTCGCCGTGCCGCTTGCAGTCGCAGACCAGGTCGCGATCGCGGGCCGGGATTTTGCCACGTTTCGCGATCCACAATGGAGCGTGCTCACCCTCGCCCAGATCGGAGCGGGCACCGCCGATGCTGTAACCAGCCTGAACTATATGCGCACGTGCCACAATTGCGTCGAGATCGGCCCATCCAGACTATTCGTTGGCCAACACCCCGACGCGCACAAATTCTATACCGCGGGCGCTATCGAAATTACCGTCCAAGCGGTTGCGGCACACTACTTTCGGGCCCACGGGCCCATCCGCAAGTGGTACTGGCGAGCGCTCTGGGCCGCGCCGCAATCGCTCTCCCTCTACGAGCATGCGCGAGCAGCTCAGAAAAACGCAGCGCTGAAGTAGGACAGGTTTTAACCTGTCGGGCTCAGCCATCCAACAGAGATAGCGAACCGGATAGACGCCAGCCCGTGGGGCTCGCAAAGGGGAAAAATCACAAGCGACAGGCTCAAAGCCTGTCCTACCTACGGGGTCACAGGTGGAATGTACGTGAACGTTCGCGCGAACAGCCACATCAAGAAAACCACCAGAACCGAATTCACCATAAAATACAGCATTCCATAGCCAATCAGGTCTCGCGCTTTGACCTTTAGCAGACCGAGCACCGGGAGCATCCAGAATGGGTTAATCAGATTCGGCAGCGCCTCGGAAGTATTGTAGATTTGCACCACCCATCCCAGATTCACGTGCAAATCCTTCGCAGCCTGCAAAACGTACGGCGCTTCAATGATCCATTTGCTTCCGCCCGATGGAACGAACATCCCGAGAAATGCCGAATACACCGAGACCAAAATCGGAAACGTATTTGCCGACGAAACGCTTACGAAGAAGTGCGCCAACTTTGCCGACAGCGCCGAAAAAGTGATGATCCCAAAAATCCCGCCATAAAACGGGAACTGAATCAGGACTCCCGCCGCTGCCGGCACTGAATCGTTAACCGCACGAACGAAAGAGCGCGGCCGCCAATGCAACAGAAGCCCGACCATCAAAAACAAGAAGTTGTACGTGTTGAGATCAAGCGCCGCAATCGGTCCCCTGGCCCTTAAGACTTCAACCATGTAGGCAAGGCCAAAACCGCCAATGATTATCGAAAGGAAAGGCGCGTACTCCAGCCACTCCGCAGGAGATTTTCTCGGCTCGACCGCTTTCAGTTCCAGTCCATCAGTGACGCCGAAGGACTCAGCGTCTTTGCTGGAACTGGCCGGCGCCGAAAGGTAAGCGATCGTAACGCATGCAACGATCAGGACCGCAGCAGTCGCCGCGCTCTGCCAGGTATAGATCGTCCCGGTAAGCGGGATTACGCCGCTGATCTTGAGAAGCGCGGCAGGTATCGAGCCCGGCGTTGCCATAACGAGCGCCGCAGACGAGGAGAGTCCCAGCGCCCACACACTTCCATTTCCTACATAAGCGGCCACTCCAATCGCCCGGTAGTCGATGCCGCGCACATTCCGCACCACTTCCCGAGCGAGAACACTGCCAAAGATCAATCCGAATCCCCAACTCAGCAGCGACGTCATCAGCGCCAAAAAAGCGACGAAGGCCACCGCAGACCGTGGCGTGCGTGGAATCTTCGCGAGCCTTTGAATTAGCCCATACACTGGCGGCGACGTGGCCACAACATAGCCGCCGATGATGATCATGGCCATCTGCATCGTGAATGGAATCAGGCCCCAGAAACCTTCGCCGAAATACCGCACCAGATTCCGCGCGCCAGCGCCCGCAAATAATCCTGCCACAAAAACGATGACGATCCCGACCAGGGCAAAAACGAATGCGTCAGGAAACCACTTCTGGCACCAGTCGGCCAGCCTCATTCCCAGCCGCGCAACTGCGCCTGCGGATTCCTCGCCAGCGTCCGGCACCGAATTTTGCACTGGAGTTGATTTCATACCCGAGTTGAAGAACTAAATCAGACGGGCTACCGATCAAGTCCTGCGACCTATCATTCCGAACGAAGCGGGGAATCTGCTTTCGTCCGCCCCACACCCAAAGCGGATTCCTCGGTGCGCTGCGCGCCTCGGAATGGCACAGCGATGAGTTCTAATTTCGTGAGCCGTGCCCAGGTGTCTACCGTGGCCTGACTCAAATTAGCCAGTTAGCGCCGCCGCGATCTGGCTCATGTCGGAAACATTTTCGAGAGTCTTGATGGCTGCGATGATAGATTCGGCTTTCGCCTTGGGCCACTTCGCAAATTCGGCGCATCCACGGAACTTGTCCGCCACCTCTTCGTAACTCATCGGGTTCGACGGGCTGCCCTTGGCGAATTCCGCGCGTCCGGTATAAACCTTCCCGTCCTTCATGGTGATCTTGATCAGACTGGTCATCTTGTCTAAGCCGGCGTTCTCCGCCTCTGGATCGATGTAGAAGTGAATCCGCTTGATCATTTCCTGCACGTCGGGCCGCTGCACGACAGCGTCCTGAAATTCGACGAGGCCCGCTTTGCGATCGAGCAGCAAAATGCTCATGCAGAATTCCATGCTGAATTTTCCTTGCAGGCCCGTGGTCGGATGGCGGTGCAGGAGCGAAGTCGTCATGGCGTGATTCGCGCCAACGTCCACTTTTTCAACGTCCGACGCCTTGACGTCATGCTCGTGAATCAGATCGAGCATTTTCCCCATCGCCGGATGGGACAACGAACCAGACGGATGCGGCTTGATAGAGACTCCCGGGGAAACGAGCGTCCACGGCTTGCCAAAGCGCCCCACGATCGCGTCCGGATCGAATCCACCTCCTTCGGCCTGGAAAAACCCAAGCGGCGCTTCCAAAATATTGTCCGCGGCGGTCCAGCCAAGAGCAGCCAGATCGGCCGCCACGGTGCCGTTCTCTGCCGCATGCCCCGCCTGGAACGGTTTGGTCATCGAACCGAAATTATCTCGAAAGCCTCCTCCCTCTGTGGCGCCGATGCCGATGGCGTACACGGTCTGCATGGCATTCAATCCGCGCAATCTCGCGCAAGCAATCGTGCTCCCGAAGCTTCCGCAGGTGCCCGTGGTATGGAAACCTTCATCGTAATGACGCGGAGCGATAGCCTCTGCAATCTTGGTTTCGATTTCGACTCCCGCGTGATACGCCGCCGTGAAATCTTTGCCGGATTTGTGGCCCAACTCGCATAGCGCGAACGCGGGCGGCAATACGCTAACCGTCGGATGTGTAAGCAGCCCGTAGATTCGATCCTTGGCCGCCGCGAGTTGCGTATCGTCAAAATCGTCTGCGTGAATCGAAACGCCGTTCGCGAACGCCGCAAAGCGCGGGTGAGCCTTCATTCCGGTGCCGATGATGCTGGCCTTCATGTCTCCTGATCCGAACGACTGCACGTATTTCCGCGCAATTGGCCCCATCACCGACACCGAGCCAGCGAGCGAGAGTCCAAAACCATCGAGAATGGATTTCTTGCCCAGCTCGATGACCTCCGCCGGAATATCTTCGTATCTCAAATTGACAGCAAACTCTGCAACGGATTTCGTGAGGCCGGGCGCCTTCGGAAACTCGGCAGCCGCTGGGCGCGCAGCAGAAGACGCATCCACGCGCCGTCCCGTCAGCGCCAACGCCGACACCGCAAGTGAAGTCTTGAACAAATCACGCCGATTCATGGTTCATGTCCTCATTTTTTCAGTGGAATTCAATTCTTTGCCGCACGCAAGTACGGCGCAACCGAGTTTCCGTAAATTTGAGCGATGTTTTCCGTGCCGATTTTTTTCCGCACTTCGGCGGACAGTTGATTGAAGAGAAGTATGTCCTCTTGCCAGCGCCGGTCTTGGCCCTTCGGCTCGGGATAGTGCTGGTCGCTGCCTATGATGAAGCGATCCGGAAAATCCGTGAACAGCTTGAGCCACTCGGGCTTGATTTTGCCGTCCGCAGCAAGGGGATAGTTCAGCCCATGCGCCTCAGGATCTGCCTTGATTTCCATATACAGATTGGGATGCGCCTGCAATAAGCGGCGTTCGAGCTCCACCGTTCGAAGGCCCGTAAAGTCCGAGCCGAGGTGACACCAAATGATTTTTGCCCGCGCGTTGTGCGCGAGCAGCCGTTCGAACGCCGCAATGTTCGCATGCAACCGAGGGGCATTCGGGGGAGACTTCAGACCACTGGGCAGTGCCATGTCCTGCGGCACGGCCTCCATGTGAAGGTCGAACGGAACGCCGTGCTCCGCAGCAATATCGGCGAGCAGCAAATAGAGCGGATGGTCCGCAGGAGCATATTGATACGGCGTGAGACCGTCGAAATGCTCCGCGGTCATTTCTCCGAAGCCAATCACGCCTTCGCGCAGCAGTTCCTCCGCGCGGTCTTTGAATTTCTTCTGAACTGCTGGGCCCCAGTCGCCGCTGGCTACGGACTCCATGATCATCGCATTCAAAGTTCCCCCACCGCCGACCACCGCGAGTTTGCCGGGATACTTCTTCGCCGCGGCCAATACAACCTCCGCATCGTAGTGACCGGGGTGGCTGTATGTATCCGGAGGCATCTGAAGGAAGATCATGGCTGCGTTCTCTCGTCCGAGGGCTGCAAGTGAACTTCGGATCGTCCCCGGGATATCCTTCTCATCAAAGTGGGTGTGGCCGTCGACGTATGGCGTCAGCGCGGGGACAGGCTCAGCGGAACTCGGCATCTTGGCAGCGCTGGAAGTCGTTTGACGCGCGAGGGATGCATCAGCGAGAACTACCAGCGCAGCGATGGCGATCGCCGGAATGACGAGAATCCCCACAACTTTCCCCAGCGCTCTTTTCATGGCTCCGCCTCCATTTTCGTGCAATTCCCTGCCGTATCTTGCTGATAGATCGCGGCCTCCGCTCGTGACTCGTTCATGCGATTCTGTTCGCGGTCTGCGTTCGAACGCAAGGAATTTCTTCTGAATTCGGCGCGATGTTAAGATGTGACGCGAGGACCGCGATGAGCGAGAAAATCCAAAAAAGCGATTCGGAGTGGCGCAAAGTGCTGACGCCTCAGCAGTATCACGTCACCCGCCAAAAAGGGACCGAGCCGCCCGGCACCGGCGAATACGAAGACACGGAGGACCCGGGCACGTATGTCTGTATTTGCTGCGGTCAACCGCTCTTCAGCTCTGAGGCCAAGTTTCACTCGGGTTCCGGTTGGCCAAGTTTCTATGCGCCTCTCGATGAGGAAAAAGTTGAGGTTGAGCGAGACACCAGCTACGGCATGATGCGCGAGGAAGTCCTGTGCGGCCGCTGCGACGCGCATCTCGGCCACGTATTTCCTGACGGCCCGCGCCCCACGGGCCTGCGCTACTGCATCAATTCCGCCGCACTGAAGCTCGTCGACAAGGACGAATAATGCCCGGTACGCGGGACCGAGCCCCAACCGCGCTGGCCGATCACCGCCTTTCGTTACGGCATTTCCTGCAAAAGAAACCCGCCGCGCCACGCGCCGACACCAATGGTGGCCGGCAAGGCCTCCGCCGTTGCCTCCGCAATTGGATAGCTCTTTACTGCGCCGCCATCGTTTGCGTTTTGATTTTTCCCTCGCCTGTCCGAGCCTGGGGCTGCAAAGGTCACCAGGTGATCGCGTTGCTTGCCGAGAAGCATCTCACGGGGCCCGCGCTCGCGATGGTCAACGAAATTTTGCGCGCTAGCCCCATTGACCCGAGCCTCAGCCGCTACTGCAAAGACGGTGGCACCGACGCGATGGCAGACGCCTCCACGTGGCCCGACGACATTCGAACGCTGCGCCCCGAAACGGCTCCGTGGCACTACATCGATATTCCGCTGGGTACGACTCGCCGCGAAGTCGAAAAGTACTGCGACCCACAGGAACAGTGCGTCACTTGGGCGATCTCAGATGAACTCAAGACGTTGCGCTCCGCGGATTCGGAACCGCAGAAACGAGCGGACGCGCTGCGCTTCCTCATTCATTTCGTGGCAGATTTGCACCAGCCTCTGCACGCAGTTTCGAACAACGATCTGGGAGGCAACTGCGTCCCCGTCGCGTTCTTCGACGAGCAGCCGCAGCTCAGAAATTCGCAACTGGAAATGTATGCCCCAAACCTGCACGGCGTGTGGGACACAAACATCCTGGAAAGGGCGACCACAGGTAAAACGGTCGAGCAAGTCGCCTCAGAACTTAACGAGTCGTTTCGAAAGAAAATCCGCCGCTGGCAAAAAGGCCCGGCAAACGTCGATTCGTGGACCTGGGCAAGCCATCAAGTCGCCGCGAAGTACGTCTACGCCAAACTTCCAGCCCGAGTGCCCGTTGAGTCTCCACAACCCGTCAGATCGTGCGCCGAGGATAACAACATTTCAGCGCGGATGCTGAAGCTGAACGAGCGTTTAGAGGAACCGTACCAGCGCGGCGCCGTTCCAATCATCCGCGAACGCCTCGCGCAGTCCGGCGCGAGACTCGCTTTGCTGCTCAACCAGCTCTGGCCGTGACGCCTTGTCGAGGGGCATCCCGCATCTTGCGCCCCCCGCTGCATGCTATTTACGTCTCCGGGGTCAAATATCATTCTTCATTCTCGCGGCTTCATTTCCTGTACTTCCTTTACCTCGTCTCTTTTTCAAACCCACTTGCGCCTGCCAATGGCTCTTAAGCTCTCTCTAATCAACAATTACAGAACTATTACAAAGCGCTTTTACTCCTCGTGCTAATTTCGCTATAGGAGCCGCAGTGGCAAGGACAACAGGACCGAAAACGGGGCCGGGGACAAGGGGACAGGGACCATGGACGACAATCTGAAGCGAGACAGGACGTTTACTCAGCCAGTCAATTGGATCACGACTTTCTTCATGGCCGCTTTCCACGTTGGGGCGATTGCGGCGCTATTTACATTCGGTTGGAAGCCATTTCTTACCGCGGTTGTGCTCTGGTGGGTTGCCGGCAGCCTCGGAGTCGGCATGGGTTACCACAGGCTCCTTACCCATCGCGGTTTCAAAACGTTCAAATGGGTTGAGTATTTCCTGACGGCTTGCGGGACGCTAGCGCTCGAAGGCGGCCCGATTTTCTGGGTGGCGACGCATCGCGTTCATCACCAGAACACGGACAAAGAGGGCGACCCACACTCGCCTCGCGAAGGTGGGTTCTGGTCCCACATGGGTTGGATCCTCACCGGCAAGGCCATGCACAATAAGCTTGATTCCCTCCTGCCGTACGTTCCCGACCTTCGCAAAGACAAATTCCACGTATGGATCAGCGAATGGCATTGGCTTTCCATGGTCGTCCTGGGCGTCCTCCTGCTCGTTTTCGGCGGAGTACCCTACTTGCTGTGGGGCGTGTTTTTCCGAACGGTGATTGGCCTCCACTGCACGTGGCTTGTGAATTCGGCCACGCATATGTGGGGCAAACAGCGTTTCCTGACCGGTGACGACTCGATGAACAGCTTTTGGGTCGCCGTCCTCACCTTTGGCGAAGGCTGGCACAACAATCACCATGCATCGCCCCAAGTCGCCCGCCACGGCCTTACCTGGTACGAAGTCGACGTGAACTGGTACGGCATCTGGGCGCTGCGCACCCTCGGCCTCGCCTGGGACATCTCGCTGCCCAAATTGCCAAAATTCGGACGTGAGCAGCTGACGAACCCCGCGACGGCCTCGGAAGAGCCGCCCGGGCTGTTGCCGTCCGACGCCGAAGCTCTACCGCAAGAAGCAGCCGGAGACTAACCGGGTGCCTGCACCTCGCAGTGTCCGAGGGCGGCGTTTGGCCTCTCGGGCTTTGGCTGAGCGGATCCGATCGACGCGGATAAGCGCCTGCGGAAGTTTGAGAAAAGAGGAAACGGCTCCACGGCCAATTCTTTTGGGTGAGGCGGGTGAGCCACCCGCCCCACCAAGAGGGTTGAGAGGGTCGATACGGTGGTTGAGGGTCAGAACTTCTGGGTTCCCCCTGACATGGTTTCAGCAACGCGCCGAGAGACGCGCCAAGAAGTGCATTCCTTAGGTTATACGCTCTTGTTCTGATCGCAGCTCAGCTACTTTCCTAAGCAGCCATTCCCGTTTGCCCTCGTTGTGATGCTCGGGGGTATAGCGCACGTTCGTGATGGACCTTCCGGGGCGACAAACGAATTGGAAGCGTTCGCCGCCCGGCGAAAGCCCCTCGAACACTCCGGATTCAGCATTGAGGGCTTCAGCGGGATCGTAACAAATGATTGTCTCGTTGATACCTAGCATTTCGTTTTAACTCCTTTCCGAGGAATTGCCGGAACGGTGGGGCCGGACTGAGGATCATCGTTATCCGGCTTCGCTATTTAGACGCCGCATGCTGTGGGTGTCAAGGCATTTCTTCGTCGTTTCTACAGCTCCTACCGTAGTAAAATCCATAAAAACCTGGTCGTTCCACCGCGGCACTGGTGGTTTTTTTTGGTCCGCGTCTAATTTAGTATGGCGGTATGGACTACCGCCTGTCGCAGAGTCAAGGCAGGTCACGAGGTAGCCATTCAGTAATTTGGACGAATTCCGTGTTGCGCATCAGCAGACGAGCGAAGAAAATCGCGTTTTTCGTGACGCTGGGAGCTTGCCTGGTTGGACTGACGGTGGCGCTCAACGTCACCTGGATTCTGCTCAACTGGCGGGAAGTCGTGCCGCTGGTCCTCGGCGTTATTTTCTTCAGCCTGATCATTGCCGGCCTAGTGGTTTACACAGTTTTTCTGGTGCGTGAAATTCACAAGAACGAGCAGCAGGATAGCTTCCTGAACGCGGTCACACACGAGCTGAAAACACCGATCGCGTCGCTGCGCCTGTACCTCGAAACGCTGGAGAGCCGACAGCTCAACGACGCGCAGCGGCAGGAGTTTTATCGCATCATGCTCGAAGATACGGACAGGCTGTTCGGAACCGTCGAGCAAATCCTGAAGGCGGGCGAAGCGCGCCACGCGAGCAGCAAAAAGAATTGGGAGCAGGTTGATTTCTCCGCAGTAGTTGCGGAGACGGTGGAAGTGACGCGGCTTCGCCATCACTTGCCGCCCGACGCTCTGCACTTTGCCGGCCCTAACGGCGAGAAAATCTACCTGCGAGGAAATCCTCAGGAGTTGCGCACGGCGGTTTTCAACCTGGTCGAAAATGCGGTTAAGTATTCGGCCGAAAACAAGGAAATTCAAATCGACTTGCTGACGCCGGACATCGACACGGTATTGCTGCGGGTGCAAGACCGCGGAGTCGGAATTCCTCGGCAGGAATTGAAACGGATTTTCAAACGATTCTACCGCGTGCCGAGCATGGTAAAGGGCGGCGTCACGGGCACGGGGCTTGGCCTCTTCATCGTGCGCTCGATCGCCCGGCGGCACGGCGGCGAAGCGTACGCCGAAAGCCCGGGCGCGGGACACGGAAGCACATTTACGCTTCGCCTCCCGAGGGTTTATCCCGTATGAGCCGGATCCTCTTGGTGTCCATATGAGCCGTATCCTCGTAGTGGAGGACGAGGCGCACCTCGCGGAGGGGTTGCGCTTCAATCTCGAACAGGAAGGTTACTCGGTTGAGATCGAGGGCAATGGCGACGGAGCGCTGACACGCCTACTGGGCGCAGAGGAAGAGTTCGACGCACTCGTGCTGGACGTAATGCTTCCGGGCAAAGATGGTTTCACGGTAGCGCGCGCCCTTCGTGAAGCCAAGAATTACATTCCTCTCCTCATGCTCACCGCCCGATCGCGCCCAGAAGACGTCTTGGAAGGATTTGAATCCGGTGCCGACGATTACTTGCCAAAGCCGTTCAACCTTTCCATCCTCATCGCACGCGTGGGAAGCCTGCTGCGCCGCAAAACTTGGCAGCACGGAACAGGTCATTCCGCCGCTAAACCTGCTGCGCGCAGCGCCGGGCGCTTGGACACATATCGATTTGGCGACCGGCTGGTGGACTTTGAAAACCTACGCCTGCAGGCGGGCAAAGAAACCGTTCAACTCACTTTGATGGAAGCAGAACTGCTTCGTTACCTTGTCGAGAATGCCGGACACCCGGTTTCGCGAAAGGCAATCCTCGAAAATGTATGGGACCTGCACGAGGATACGGACACGCGCGCCATCGACAATTTCATCGTGCGCCTTAGAAAGTACATTGAGGAAGACCCTACCAAGCCGCGCCGCCTGGTAACGGTCCGAGGCCTAGGCTACGAATTTGTTCCGCTTCCTGAGAAGAAACGGAAATAGACGCAAGCCGCACAACCTTCAGAATAAGCAACGTGTGTCGGTCTTTTTGCAAAGCTCGCCGAGTTTCCAGCTTCGACGCTTAGAACTTGTACCCAACGCCAAACGAAATGATCGGGTAGAACTTGAACAGCGTCAGGTCCTTGTTGATCTTGTTCTGCTCCGCCTGGACATTGGCCTGCACGGTAGGGTCGGTTGCCATGTTGACGCAGGGCGGTCCGCTTGTTGTGCACGCGGTGCCGCTAAAAGAAAGCGACGTGCGAGGCGTTCCGGTGTAGGCAACGCCGACCTCGGCAAGGATGCTGAAGTGCTTGGAGTTGCGCGGAACCAAATTTCCAAAACCGACTCGAAACGTTGGGGCAACCTTGGTGAAATCGAGCTGGCCGACGCCTTTGACTGGATCGGCGGCGTCGCTCATATAAGCAGTGTTATTCAGCGTGAAATTTTGACCCCCAGGGACAGCGGCGATCGCCTGCACCTGGTTCCCGTTGTAAAAAATCAGGCCGGGGCTCAGATGCAGTTGATGGCCAATGGGAAACCAATCCACGTTTGCTTCGCCGGAACGAAAGTAAAGATTGCCCGTGTACTGGACTCCGTCTTTGCTGAAATTCCGGCTGTACTCAAAGAAATTGAAACCGCCGCGCAGATTGAGTTTGTTCGCTATCGGAAAGGCCACTTCCGCGCCTGGGCCGAGCGTCGATAGCTTCAAGGCAACGCCGATTTTTCCGGTCTCGTTACCCGCAGCGATCTGAGCGCCGCAGGCGAGCGGAAACACTCCGACGAAAATGAGCAGAACGAGGATTGCCGTAATTCTGGACTTTGTCACAATTGACTCCTCAATGAGATTTCCCCCGCGGGTAGCTTCGATAGGTCAATTATCCCTCCCTGTTCCCGCCCCATTCCGGAAGCGACGCGCGGCGTGGCCCAAGTGAATATTGCCTTTTAGAACACTGACGGACGGTAGAGGGCGCGCTGAAAGCGGTTGTGCTGGCTGCGAAAACAGAGAGGTAACACAGTCACTCTTGGCTGTGTGGTCTTTGCAATCGTGGTTGAATCGGTACTCGAAGTGCGATCTACAAAACCGCACAGGCAAGAGTGCCTGTGCTACGAAAACCTATTACCAGATTTGGCAGCGCATCCACGAGGGGCGGAGCATGGGGTCGCCCTCCTTGCAATCGAAGGCCTTCGCGAATTCGGGCAAATTGGAAGGCCCGGCGATTGCGCGGAAGCGAGCCAGCGGATGCGAATTGGTGGTGACCATGAGCCGTTCGAATTCCGGGCGGTCGTTCGCGGCCCAGATTTGCGCGTAGGCAATGAAAAAGCGCTGCTCCGGAGTTAATCGGCCGATCGGCGCCGGTTGCTTGGCCTGCTCGGCTTTCAGTAGAGCGCGGTGCGCGATGGCGAGCCCTCCGAGGTCCGCAATGCTTTCGCCGAGTACGAGCTTGCCATTTTCGTGAACGTTGTCCTGCACTACATAGCCGTCGAGCTGCGTTTCGACACAAGCTGCTCGCTCGTTGAAATTCTTTGCATCTTCAGGAGTCCACCAATCCCTCAAGTTGCCCTGAGCGTCGAATTTCCTGCCCGAGTCATCGAACCCGTGCGTCATTTCATGGCCGATCACCGCGCCAATCCCTCCGTAGTTCGAGGCATCGTCGGCTTTGGGATCGAAAAATGGAGGCTGCAAAATGCCGGCAGGAAATACAATCTCATTCATTCTGCTGTTATAGTATGCGTTCACCGTTGGCGGAGTCATCTCCCACTCCGTGCGGTCAACCGGCTTTCCAATCTTGCTCAGGTCGCGCTTGAATTCAAATTGCGCGCCGCGAATTTGATTGAGGACGTACGGACCACGATCCACCTCATAGGCGGTGTAGTCGCGCCACTTCTCCGGATAGCCGATTTTTCGCATGAACTTGGCGAGTTTCTCGAGCGCCTGTTGCCGAGTCACCGGGCCCATCCAGGGGAGCGTCTGCAGATCTTCCCGTAGCGCTTCGGTCAAGTGGTTGACCATATCCAGCGCCCGGGCCTTGGCCGCGGGCGGAAAATATTTTTGAACGTAGATCTGGCCGAGCGCCTCGCCGAGCTGCCTGTCCGTCGCCGAGACGCAGCGCTTCCAGCGCGGAAGCAATTCGGTGGTGCCCTGCAAAACCCGCCCCTTGAAATTGAAGTCCTCATTTACGAAGGCATCGGATAGATACGGCGCCATCGTGTTCAAGAGGTGCCAGCGGAGATATGCGCTCCAAGTTTCAAGGCGAGTCTCCTTGAGTTCCCGGTCCATTGTTTGGAAAAAGTTGGGCGCGGAAACGTCGACGGCATCGATGTTCGGGTAGCCGATCTCCTGAAAATAGTCTTCCCAAGACCAGTCGGGTGTGAGGGCCTTCAACTCCGCGTGAGCCATCTTGTGATAGGTTTTTTCGGGGTCGCGCCGGTCAACGCGGGTCATGGAGGCGTTGGCGAGCTTCGTTTCGAGATCCAGGATGGCCTTCGCCTCCGCGGCGGCGAAGTTGTCATTGTCTCCAGCAAGCGCAAGTATCTTCGCGATGTGCTGTTCATATTGGTCGCGAATCTTTTTAGATTCGTCGTCCGTCTTCGTGTAGTAGTCGCGATCCGGCAAGCCCAGGCCGCCCTGGTCCGCGCCGCCGATCACCTGTGAACTGTTCTTGGCATCCTGCGTCGAGCCGAACTGGAACGGGGCGCCGACGCCCATTCGTTGCAGGCGGGCAATCTCGGACTGAAGTTGCGGAGCACTTCGCATGCCGCCAATCAGGCGAAATTCCGTGGCGAGCGGGCTAACCCCCGTTTCATTGACTTGCTTTTCGTCCATGCAACTCGCGTAGAAATCACCGATTTTCTGCTCAGTTGAACCCGGGCCCGCTTTCGAATTTGCGGCAGCCTGCTCGAGAATTTGATGCAGATGCTCACGATTCCTTTCAGCAAGCTCGTTGAAGCGCCCCCAACTGGGGTACGCAGCGGGGATCGGATTGCCGGTAAGCCAGGCGCCGTTCGCGTACCGGAAAAAATCCTCGCAGGGCTTACAGGTCTTGTCCAAGCTTGAAAGATCCACCCCATGGGATTCCGGGCCAGAAGGCTTTGGCGTAGCCGCGGTTTGGCCCGCTCGTGAAATTCGGATGGAGACGCATGCAAGAAGTACAATCGAGACTACCGTCCACCCCGGGCCGCGGAGAAATCTGAAGGCGATGCTTCGACTGTCGACTCGCAATCCGGTTAATCGTTGGCCTAACATGGAAGCAACCTCCAAACGAACGGCGCAGGGCGGCTGTTGGTACGTCTGCGATGGCAAATTGCAGCGAACATATGCTGCGCGAGAGCTGGCGATGCGCGTAGTTTAAATTTCCGGTCGTAACGCGCTCCCGCGCTACTTGCTTTCCATGCACAGCATCACACATTCGCGCCGATAAAACGAGCGCTGAAATGAGCCCGCACCCCTTTGTCGCAGCCGGTCTGTGGCGCGTTTTGGCCCGGCCAGAAGCCTTCGAAACAGCGCGACACGGACGGACGGCAGGCGTAGAATGTTGTCTCAAGGAAGTAAATTCGAGATGCAGACCCAAGCCGGTAGCTTCGTTTTCGCATCCAACGATCAGAAGTATATGAGTGTCAAAATTGGGGGGCTCTTATGAAACGGCATTTATTTGCAGGCCTCGTCATTCTGGCGGTCGCATTCGTTTCGAGCCCTCGATCTGCAAGCGCTGAGGACTACAGTCACATTCGGATCGTGCGGCTCAGCTTTGTCGAAGGAACTGTCGAATACCAGCGTCCCGGTCAGGAATGGCAGGACGCATCCCTGAATTTGCCCATCCAAGAGGGTTTCTCCCTCCGCACGACCGACGGGTACGCCGAGGTGGAGTTTGAGAGCTCGATGGTCATACACCTGGCGACAAATACGTCCGTGGAGTTCACCGGTTTGGCGCTGCGCGATGGCGCGCGCATTACCGAACTTAGCATCCCGGAGGGTACCGCGATCGTCAGCGCAAAGTTGAAACACGGAGAGACGCTGTGCGTCTCTGCCTCAAATTTAACTGTAGATCTGCCGCGCAACGCACGATTTCGCTTGGATGTAGCTCCTCCATCAAGCTGGGTGACTGTGCTGCATGGATCGGTCGAGGTGAAGTCCCAGTCGGGGACCGCCTCCGTGGGCAGCGGACACACGCTCCGCTTGGGTGGGACCGGCCTGGGGTCCACGGAAGTAGCCCGCACTTCGGGGCAGGATGAATTCGACAAATGGGTTGCGAAGCGCGAAGACGCGATTGGACTGGCTCAGAATGAAACCTCGAGCATTCTGACCAGTAACTCCTACACTGAGGGGTTTGCCGACCTCTATGGCTACGGGATTTGGAATACGATTCCGGGATACGGCGCAGCTTGGACTCCATACGGCGTTGGGTCGGGCTGGATGCCGTTCATGAACGGCGGGTGGCAATACATGGGACTCACGGGCTGGAATTGGATAAGCCTTGAACCGTGGGGCTGGATGCCCTATCACTTCGGCTCTTGGATCAACGCTCCCGGAATCGGATGGGCATGGCTCCCCGTTGGCGCAACAACTTGGACACCGGCAACAGCCAATTGGGTTTACGTAAACAATCAGTTAGGCTGGGTTCCCACGGGGCCGACCCAAAGCGCCAACCCGGGTAAGGTTAGGGGCAAAGCGGCCCCGAACACCGTCACCGCGATTCTGGCGAATCAGACAGCGGGCGGGGCCATTAAGGCGGGAAATACGGTGTCGCTGCCGACAGGCGCAACCTTGCGAGCGGCAGTCGCTCCATCGCCAAATTTTGCGACCGCAGGGACGCGTCAGCCCGCGAACACCGCCATCCAAACTGCGCCGGCGCAGATCGCGCGAACTGTAGCGCCGCCAGCGTCTCTTCATGCACCGGGCACGGCGGCCCCGCAGGCGCGGGTTGCGCAACTGAGTTCAATGCCTCGTTCCGTCTTGGCGCCCCATTCGATGCCTGCGCCTTCTGTCTCGCATGGCGGGGCAATCGGAGGGACGAGTCGGGCATACAGCGGCGGAGCGCGCGCCACTGGTGGTAGCGCAGGAACGATGAGCGTAGGCGCACCGCCCAGCACAACTTCGAGCGGCAGCACGGGAGGCGGCAGCGCGCACGCGGGCGGGACCTCGGGATCGTCGAGCGGACATCACTAAGCCGGCCGAAACCGCTAACACCGTCACAGCCAAGCGCGCAGTCACCTAGAACCCTGCATCCATCATTCCGGAGGAACGTCCGGTTCAGTTAGAAACATGCCTGCCGCCCTTGCGGCTCCTGAATTCGATTTTTTTTCCCGCGTATTCGCATCCAATGCGCCCAACACTGCAATTACCACACAGCAAAACATCAAACCATTTGTCTAAACCTGAATTCCGAAGTTCAAAGCAAATTTCTACGCCGTAGACCGCGGAAAAGGCTTACGAAGGGCAATTAGGCTCGTCAGCGAAGTGGCGTATACTGTTGGCCTACTATTCGAGTTAAAATGAAGGGGTTAACAGATTCGAAACGGTGCGAACTAGGCTCGCGTCCAAGCGTAGCCGACGGAAGCGGCGCAGGTTTGTGGTCGCCCTGTAGATAGCGGACAGGCGTTCGCAAGACGCCGAGGCTGCAAAACCCAATCGTTGAGTGCGAGGACCAGGGAAATGCATTTCGTTCTTGCGTTTTGTGAGTGGCTGGAACAAACACCAGTGGGAACGGCGGTTCGTGACTCCCTCTGGCTCTTTCCAGTCATCGAGACAATCCATATTTTCGGCATTATTTGCCTGGTGGGCGCCACCTCCATCCTGGACCTGCGCCTCATGGGGTTAACGTTTCGAGAAGAGCCGGTATCCAAGCTGGCGAAGCGCTTTCTGCCTTGGGCCTGGGGTGGTTTCCTCATTCAGGTGACTACCGGGCTTCTGCTCTTTTCCTCAGAAGCCACGAAGATGTACGCGAATCTTGGATTCCAGATCAAAATGATTTTGATCCTGGTCGCGGGGCTGAACGCCTTCGTCTTTCACTCCATCGCGTATCAGAGCGTGGGCAAGTGGGACAACGATCCCAAAGCGCCTCTGTCAGCGCGTTGCGCGGGGTGTCTTTCGATTCTGCTGTGGTTTGGGATCGTCGCCGCCGGCCGCTGGATCGCCTACGTCTAACCCGTTTTTCACAACGATAGCCTCGGAAAGAAGCGCTTGCCGTAGTCCAGCACGTAAGTGCTCGGAATGCGGGAACCTGCGAGGAAAGCCCCGTACGGCGACACGTTATTGCGCGGATGCGCCTGGTTCCAATTCCCCGAGCTCCGCTCGCTGCCAGCTACCGATCACGGACACGACGAGTCCGCACACTGCTGCGAAAGACAACCACAGCGCCGGCATGGCGCGGTTTCCAGTTTCGTGGATTAGGTACGTGCAAATCGCGGGGGTAAATCCTCCAAAAATTGCTGTCGCCAGGCTGAACGCCACTGAAAAACCTGAGGTCCTGATCTCCGGCGGCATGATTTCGGCAAGGTGCGGGATCATCGCGCCGTTGTACACACCGAAGTGAACTGACAGCCACAGTTCCACGATCAACAGCCGGGTGATCGAAGGATTGCTTACCAGCCACAGCATTGCGGGATAGGAAGTTACGATGGCGGAGGCCGAAATAAGAATCAACATCGGCCGCCTCCCTACCCTGTCTGAGATAGCTCCGCCAACTGGCAGCCAGAAAAAATTCGACAAGCCGATGCACAGAGTCACGAGCAGGCTCTCGCGGTTCGTAAAATGCAAAACTTCGGCAGCGTACGTCGGCGTGTATGCGGTGATGAGGTAGAAGGAAACGGTCGTAAGGATCGAAAGCATCATTCCGGTGCCGACAATTCTCCAATTTGCGGTGAGCGTCGAGAGAATCTCCGAAATTCCGGGATGATGTTTTCGCGCGAGAAAAGCTTCGGTCTCCGCCAGCGAACGCCGCAGCCAGAAGAGCAGCGGCACAATCAGGCAGCCGATAACAAATGGAACCCGCCATCCCCACGCGGCCATTGAGGCAGGCGGCATAAAGGCGCTGAGCGCCACTCCCAGAAGCGCCGCGAAGATGACCGCGACTTGCTGGCTCGCCGACTGCCACGCGCAATAGAAGCCGCGATGGCCCGGCGTGGCGATCTCCGACAGATACACAGAGACGCCGCCCAGTTCGACGCCCGCCGAAAACCCTTGGAGCAGCCGGCCCAAGACAACCACAAGAGGCGCAACGATCCCGATCGTTCTGTAACCCGGCGTGCAGGCAATTACGAGCGTGCCGATGGCCATTAGGAATAGGGTGAGGATCAGCCCGGAGCGCCGCCCGTGACGGTCGATGTACGCGCCGAGGACAACGGCGCCGAGGGGGCGCATGAGGTAGCCCGCTCCAAAGGTGCCCAGTGTCAGCATCAGCGATGCGTAGGCGCTGTTCGACGGGAAAATCTCCCGCGCGATGTACGACGCATAGTAGGCGTACACCATGAAGTCGTACATCTCTAGGAAATTGCCGCTCGCGACTCCGATGACGGCGCCGATTTTCGAGTTGGATTTTTGGTTAGTCATTAAGCAGAGCTCGAATAGCGGTTGGTTATTTCACCGAGCTACCCGCCGCGCCCGCTAAATAAAAATATCCGACCTTGTTGTTCGACGGGGAGCCGTACCACATTCTGCCGTCGGAATCGCGGAAAAATTCCCGGATCGTATTTTCTGAATGCGGAAATGGATATTCGACGATTTTTCCGCTCTTGGGGTCGAGATGCCCGATCACGTCCAGATAGTAGGACGAATACCAAATGCTGTGGTCGGTTCCGATGGCGATTGCGTACGGGAAGGAATCCAATCCTCCGGGCACTTCGTACTCCTTGAACGTCTGTGTCTTCGGATCGAAGTGGCCAATCTTTCCGCCCTGATATTCGCCGAACCAAACGGTTCCGTCCGTGTCGACAGCAATTCTGCGCTCGTAGGTGTTCGGCGTGGGTGGAGTCCACTGCGTGACCTTCAGCGTCTTGGGATCCACTTTGCCAATCTGCCCCGTCCCGGGATTCGTGAACCAGACGTTCCCTTCCGCGTCGAAGTCCAGGCTATAGGTGTGCTCCGCCTCCGGGAAATCGTGGAACTTTTTGCTCTCCGGGTCGAACATCGTCAGCGGATAACCGCTGGACCAGACCATTCCCTTGGAGTCGATTCGCACCGTGTGGCGTGAGCCTCCGTCTTCTCTTCCCTCCAAGCCAGGACGATACGTGTCTTGATACTCGGTGATCTTTTGCGTGGTGGGATCCCAGCGGCCGAGCTTGTCGGAAGCCTGCTCCGTCAGCCAGACGGAACCGTCGGGCGCAGCGATCGCGGAATGGACGGCCGCCGTCCCCGAATTAGGAACAGGGAAATCTTGCATCTCGCCAGTCTTGGGATCGAGGCGGCTGATTTTGTTCGCGATGCCGAAATTTGGAATCCAAACGGAACCGTCTTTGGCCGGCGCCGCGCTGAACGGCATGCGGCTTGGACCCGGCATGTCATATTCCACGTAGACGATGTTCATCGCTTCGCTGCTGAAGGGACGAACAGTGTCTTTGTAATTGGGCATGTCGGCCGGAGATCTGGGGAGGCTGGAATCCTCGCCGTAGAGCTTGTGCAAATACGAAGCGATGTCCGCGGCGTCCTCGTCGGTCACCCGATAGCCCAGGCTGAAGTGCATCGCGTCGCGCATAAACTGCACGCGGTCCTGCCAACCGTCGGCGTCACGCCGGACACTCGCCATGCGCGTTTGAAATCCATGGCAGATGAAGCAATTCGTAAAGACTGTCTTCTTGGCCTTCTCTTCGGGCCAAAGCTTCTTTGCCTGATAGATGGAAAGCTCATTCCAGCGAACGGCGCTCTTCTCCAGCGCAAAATCAACCGAGGCGGTTTGGTCCTCGGTGAGACTCACCCCGCTCTTGGGATCGACACGAAAGCCCGGAGCCCTGACCTGCACGCGGTATTCTCCGGCGGGCAATTTGTCGACGCGGTAATGGCCCTGGCGGTCCGACAGCACCCAAACACTGATTTTTGTCTTGGCGTTTTGCGCCTGGACAAAGGCACCCTCGAACGGCGCGCCTTCCGGATTCTTCACTGTGCCCGAAACAGTCGCTGAAAAACAGGGCGCAGCAGCCGAAAGCGCAAGGCTCAGCAGGGCCAGCAACTTAGTTTGAGATTTCATTCCGCCCCCTAGTCGGGTACCGGCTCTGATTGGAGCCCGCGTAAAATTTGTCCAGACTTCACCGTCGAATTTATGAAACGTGATGCAATTATGCCTGATACACAGGAAAAATTCAGCCCTTGGAGGAACCGGAAGCAGTTCAGATAGGCAGGGGAGGTAAGCCCGTCAGCACAAGTTGTCGACGAACACAGCATATACGGCAGAGGCGAGCCACGAAGTTATGTCGGCGTAGGAGCCAAGCGCCAGTCCTTTCTCGGATCGGTGGCCGGCATTCGGGCTAGCGAGCCCGCTAGCCCGAGCGCAAGCACCACGAGCAGGCACGGCAGAACCTTGGTGCCCATTCCAGAGTCGCCCGCTGCGTGATCCCCCAGAAATTCGATAGCGCCGTTATGTCGCGCGTACCATCCGTGCCAATACAGTTCGTCGTCCTCAAGCGACTTTTGCATTTCGGCCTGGCTGAAGGCGCCATCGGCGTTAGGGAGGCGAGACAGCTCCGCGAGCTGGGCGTATTGGTGCTTCAGAATCCAGTTGCCCCAAGCGGTTCCGGAAAGGGAATCCTGGGTTAACACAGGATTGGGTTGCTTGCCGACGACGACGTTGAGGCCCGGGAAAATCTGCTTTTGCGGAGAGTTTTCCAGGCCCTCAAGGTGGACATGCAAAAATATCCCCAACGAAAAGTCGATCAGGCATCCCGCAACCACGAGGGTCCAGAGGGCGCGGCGCAAAGGAAACGTGGCGGCGAGCAAGGACAATCCCAGGATTTCCAGCGGCAGAAGTGTGAGATGAGCCGTGCCGAGCGGATCTCGCTCCCCGGTCGAGGCAATGCCCACTGCCACGCAAAACGGAATCATCGCGAGCCAGAAAGAGCGCTCCGGACCGGACTGGACGCGCCTGTAGAAGAAGCGATAAAACAGCCAGAGAATTAGCGGACCGCCAATCACTCCCATGCTGAAGATGAGGTTTGTCTGGTAAAAAACGAACGCGTCATCACGAATGGCGCCAAGGAATCCTTGGTTTTTGAAATCGTCTAGCAGCGGAGGATTCCGCAAAACAACGGGCACAATTGAGTCAATCAGATTGCCCGCTATCTTAACCATGTTGTTTCCTGGATACTGCTGGCTCGAAGTCACGCTGGTATTCGAGCCGAACGTCGTGCGTGCTCCGTAAGTGACAATCGACCAGCCAAACCAGGTCGCCAGAAGCACCCCGCATACGACGGCGATCGTAGCGACTTCCCGCCATCGGCGCGATCGCTTGGGGAACACGCGGAAGACGTAATGCAAGGCCAGGAACAGAACATACGGAGCAGCCGAGTAATGGACCAGCAGCGCAGCGGATAAGGCAATGAACGCGACAGTCATGCGCAAGAGATCTTTTTTTCTCCAACCCGCAAGATAAAACCAGAGCCCAAGGATTACGTAAAACGCAGTAAACGCCTTTGTCCAGGTGTAGGTCACGTTCTCCATCACCACGGGGTTGAGCGCGAAAAGCGCGACCAGCGGCCGTACGAAAGTCCTGCGGCGTCCGACTAACGCTGGCATGATCAGACAACACGGCAGAAACATCAGCAGATTGAGAAACGCAAAAATCAGCTGGAAAATCTCGAACCGGTCACTGGTTTGCCCCAGGAAGAAGGCCGCGAGCTCGTTCATGGCCGGCGGTCTGGCGGGAAGCTGGTACCCCATGATGATCGGACTGTTCGCAGGAAAGTGATGAAGGAAAATGAGGGTTCGCTGAAAATGCTCCAGCCAGTCACCGTACCAACCTCCCCCGGAGTAGTTTCGAATCATGGCCAGGATTACAAGGGTCCAGACAAGCAAAGAAACGAAACTTACGACGGCCTGGCGTACCCGAAACGAACGGAAGAGCCGAACGAGATCGCGCCGGCTCACGATGGCCAAACTAAGCGAGGCGACGGAGACCAACGCGAACGCCTTTGACGGTATCTCCCCAGCCGGACTGAAATGGTAAATGACTCCAAAAGCGAGATATACGAGCACGAAGGACGCGCCGATGGAGCCGCAAAGTTTCTCCATGGGGCTCCATCTCAAACTGCGGACAAGAAAGAAGCCAGGAGCGAAACCGCAAACCACTAAAAGGATCACTGCCAAGGGGAGTTCAATCGCAAGCATATGCTAACAGTCTAGCCGCCGCACTAAGGCGTTGACAGCGGGCCGATTCTGGACATTGCGGAGAAGTAATGAGTGTGACCGCGCGTCGTCTTGGAGCCAATCTCGATTCGTATCCACACGTTGTCCGGGGAAGCAGACTGGCGTATATTTTGACGCAGCCTGATTAAACACACATCATTTTCGGTTTGGGGGATTTCGTCACATGAAAACATTCGGCTCAATTGTGACCGTTCTGATTGCATCGCTGTGTGCTGCGGGTGCCGCCCGCGCGCAAACTACACAGGGCGCTGTGGTGTTCGAAGACCGGTGCGCGGCGTGCCACGGAAATCCGACTGCCGTGGCGAAGACGCCGGACATTCTCTCCCTTTGGAAAATGACTGCGGACGCCATTTACACAAACCTTAAAGCCGAAAAGGGCCCGCACGCATTCCTGGTGGGCGTGAACGATTCTGATTTGCGCGAAGTAGCCTTTTATCTGGGCCGCCGCCGCGTGGACATAGAGAAAATCACGAGCGCCAGCCTGATGCCAAATCAGTGTCCCACCAATTCCCCGCTCGGCGATCTTTCCGCGAAACCGATGTGGAACGGCTGGGGAAACGGCCTATCCAACGCGCGGTTCCAATCGGCGAAGGACGCGGGATTGCCCGCAGACAAGATTTCTCAGCTCAAGCTGAAGTGGGCATTCGCCTTTCCAGGAGCTGACGAGGTGTACGGTCAGCCCACCGTGGCAGGGGGCCGAGTGTTCCTCGGAGTCGATACGGGTGCCGTGTATTCCATCGACGCAGTGACAGGTTGCGTCTACTGGTCGTTCCAAGCGGACGGCGGCGTGCGGACCGCCATCAGTATCGGCCCGGTCAAAGGAAAAGGCTCGACGAAGTATGGCGCGTACTTCGGGGATGTCCGCGCGAATGCCTACATGCTGGACGCGGAAACGGGCAAGCCGGTATGGAAAGTGCAAGTGGACGACCATCCAGTCGCGAAAATCACTGGCGCGCCAATGCTTTATGAAGATCGCCTTTACGTCCCGGTCTCCTCACAGGAGGAGCGTTCCGCCGGCTGGAGCACCGTGTATCCCTGCTGCACGTTTCGAGGGAGCGTCGTCGCGCTGGACGCGAGCAACGGCCACCAGATCTGGAAGACCTATCCTGTCGTTGATCCGCCCAAGCCCACAACCAAAATGACCAGCGGCGTGCAGCAGTACGGCCCTAACGGCGGTGCCGTGTGGAACACGCCGACGATTGATGCCAAGAATCACATCCTGTACATCGGCACCGGCGACGCGTACTTACCCCCCGTTTCCAAGAACACCGATGCAATCATGGCGCTGGACATGAAAACGGGCAAGATCATGTGGTCGATTCAGGACACCGAGGAGGACGCTTGGGTCTCCGGATGCGGAGGCGAAATCAAGTCGGCCAATTGCCTCCCACCCGCCGACCTTGGCCCTGACTATGATTTTGGCGCTTCGCCCATACTGAAGACTCTGCCGAACGGCCACAGGATGCTTGTCGCAGGGCAAAAGAGCGGCATGGTTTGGGGTCATGACCCTGACCGCGACGGAACGGTCGCCTGGAAGGCTCAGCTCGTCCAGAAGCTCGCCCTTGGTATGATCACCTTTGGCGGGGCCGCCGACGATCAGAACGCCTACTTTGGTTTGCGCACTGGCGGTGTGGCTGCGGTCAGCCTGGACACAGGCGAAAAGAAATGGTTCACCCCTGTAGCCGGACCGGCCGGTTCGGGCCCGCGAGGAGAAACAGCTGCAATTACGGCTATCCCAGGCGCTGTTTTCTCAGGAGGTTGGGACGGCGTGCTGCGCGCATTTTCAAGCCAAGATGGACACTTGCTGTGGGAATATAATACGGTTCACAGCTACGATACCGTTAACCACGTCCCCGGCAAGGGTGGCTCAATGGCTGCGCCAGGGCCAACGGTCGCAGGCGGCATGCTATTCGCGGGCTCGGGCTACGTCTTTGGCGCCGGCATTCCCGGCAACGTCCTGTTGGTCTTCTCCGCTGATTAGATACAAAGAGCAGCCAGGAATGCGCGGAAAACCTTCTGAACTTGTTAGCACGTTCGCGGGGAAAATGAGTCGGTACAACCCACTGAGCAAAAAAATTGCCTCAACAGAATCGCTTTCAGCGATCAAAGGTCTGAGCCCGCTTTTCCACACTCTCCCAAGTGTCTTTCCGTGTGACTTAGTGTTGTCCTGGAGGTGGTTGCTGCGTCGGCCCTGGTTGCGAAATCGGCAGGGAAACACCGGGCGCACCTGGTTGAGACGGGACTTGATTCTGGGGTGGGATTGGGCCTAGCAGCAGGGGGTTGAAAATGAACTCCCACTTCTCGTACGTGTCTCCGCCTAAATAGAGACGGAACGACGACAATTTGACCTTGCTTCCTACGCCGATGATATTCCCACCGAT
>Ga0307478_10000088_pt1 | contig 109715 bp, 103 predicted proteins | sample atmos_gasesECM4C_2_FD_203713 | JGI IMG/M metagenome (GOLD analysis project Ga0307478, IMG submission 203713) | Hardwood forest soil microbial communities from Morgan-Monroe State Forest, Indiana, United States - atmos_gasesECM4C_05 | ecosystem: Environmental > Terrestrial > Soil > Temperate...
CAGCTTCACTCTTGGCTTGCATTGATTTCATGAGATCGGCCGCTGAAGCTCCTTCGAGCGACAGTCCGTATCCGACTTCTCGCACAATCCGCTCCTTTAGCGGTTGAATGAAGTGAACGCGCGTGTTGCGGCGCGTCACTTCCGGAGCCTTCAAGTACAACTCGGCCAATTCCCGCGCTCGACTGAGCGCCTTGCCGTTCGGCACAACTTCGGCAACCACTCCCCATTCGTGTGCGGTACGGGCCGCCAGTGGCTGCGGGTTCAGCAGGAACGCCTCGGCTCGTCCCGCCCCAGCGCGATAACTCCAGGTGGTAAAGATTCCGTCGCCGGGCGCAATGCCAGCACCGAAGTGCGCCACATCCTGGAACGTTGCGCCCTCCGCCGCCACAATTACACTGGCAAGTAGCGCGTAGTCTGAATGCACATGCGCGCGTCCCTCGATCGCCGCAATGACCGGCACGCGTATGTTGGCTATATTTTCCAAAACTTGAGCGCCTTCATCATGAACTTGGCTCCACACGCCAGGATCGGTGACGTCGCCAAAAGATGACCAATCGACATCAGTAATGAACTCCCCGCCTGCGCCCGTCAGGATCACGATCTTGTTGGCTCGATCTTGCGCAATGCGGTAGAAGGCATCGACAAATTCCGTGTGAGATTGCGCGGTCATAATGAACGGCCCACCATTGCTGTGGAATTCAGCAACCAGCACACCGTTAGCGTCGCGCGTCACCTTTAGATTGTGATAGGCACTGAAGTAATCAGCTCGCAGTGTTTGCATCGTTCTCCTCCTTGATTTGCCTCCTCAGAATGATCCGCTACTCTAGACTGAGCTTTCGGTCGTCGAAATTGCTCGCTCCAAACAGCATATGGCCCTGATGGTCGATCAGCGCCACGACGCAATTGTCCGGAGTCAAGAGCCCCTTCTCACTCAGTTTTGGACGATTGCCGTTTGATGATTGTTGAGCCATACGATTCGTGTTCTCCTTTCAACTTATCTTTGCGGCCATCCGTTTATCACTCTCGGGTGACCAGTCTTTACTTCTCGGGGCCCTTTGCGATTTCGCTCGTGGTCGATTTGTACTGAGGTGACCAAAACTTCTCGGCAGCGGCATAGTCGCGCTTGTTGAACAAAGTATCGAAGGCCTCCAAAACCGGGGCTTTGTTCTTCTCCTGTTGAGTCTTCACCCATGAGGAGAGTCTTCTCCAGGGGTAACTACCACCACGTTTCAGCCTGTACTCCGTAGGTCAGGCCGTCCGTTCTATTTACGTACGGCTCTCCGCCCACAAAACCGCGGAGGCCCTCCGACCAGTTTGCGTAAGTCAGGAACGCGCGGAGCACCGGCCTGCTGAAGAACTTACTGCCGGCTCCGATTTGCGGAGCGATCGTGAATTTGTGCAACCAGCCGTCGTACTGACCGCTCCGGCTGTGGGTGTGATCAAAACCTCCCTCAAATGCGAGGGAGATATACTTCGTAAAGAAAACTTCCGGCCTGGCCCCAAACGAGATCCACTGATCCCAGCCGTGCTGCGGATTGCCGTCTTTAGTTCGCTGGAAAATAAAGATTGGCATGATGGCGAACCTGTTGTTCGGTTGAAACAGCATTTGTTCGGTCACCAGGAACCTGGCCTGGCTATTGAGAGACGGAGTCGGATTATCGATCGACGTGCTGAAGTTGCTGGCTGGGCCGGTCCCGTACGCGACGTAAAGCGTGTGAAAGCCTCCGTGCCACTCGAGGCGTTGATGACGCACTCCGAAGGCGTATCCGCTCGTCGTCGGAATTGTGGCGCCCGCAGCGGTAGTGCCACCTTTCGAAGTAGCGAAATTGAACCATCCGCTCCAGAGCCCTGCGGGTCCTTTGATGTCGTAGTACCGCACGTCGATGTTGCTCTTCGCGAGATTGCCATTTTCAGTGACGATGTCCGGCCGCGCGCCGGACAGATACGCCACGGCCAGCTTGCCGATACCAAGATGCAGGTCCTCAAAGCCCGCGCCATAGCCGCTCATATCTAGGGGATAAAAGTCGTCTATCTCAACGTGCTGGCGGCGGTAGTATCTTTCGCCCGCCCAAAACTTAGCGTCCGGCTGGCTCTCCAGCACGTTGCCCGCTTGCACGAAGGCTTCACGAAGGCGGAACTGATCATTGCTAGTGATACCAGTCATACCGCCAAAATTTGCGTAACTGGCGGAATTGGTGGTGTTTGCCTCTAACATCACCTCTGTCCTGATCCATGCTTTGTCCGAAGCGCGCTCTGGATTGAGCCAGTTGTTGACAAAAATGAATTCGCCGTAGGTTTCCGCTTCGTTTCCCAGCCGGAACTTGGCGCCCGCCCCGGGGGCCTGGAATGCAACTTGTTGGCCGCCCTCGCCGTTCAAACCGTAGCCGGAGCGAAAGTAACCGTGGAACTCGAAGCTGCCCAGCTGTTCCTGCAGCTTCGAGATCTTCACGTCCGCTTCTCTCAAGAGGTCATATGTCGGCTCCGAAGGCAGCTGGCCTTGAAAGTTCGCCCCGACGTTACCTGACTGTCCCTGAACCGCATCTTGAGCAGCCTTCTGGGCGGCCAACTCTACAGCGGAGACGGTGCCAGCCTTTGCTTGTTCCTCTTTTTTTTCCTGGATTTGCTGTTCGTTCTGGATGAGCTGTTCCAGCGCAGCGATGCGCTGTTGCAGACTTTGAGTAGTCTCGTCGTACTGCTGCTTCAGTTGCTGCAATTGCTGCTCAAGATCCTGAGTTTGTTTTCCACTTGCTTGTTGGGCGCCAGCAGTTAAGGTATGGAAAAAAAACATCGCGGTACACGACATGAGGGGCGCCACCAGGCGTTTCGTATGACACTGTAGTTTGGGGCCCATTTTAAGCCTCCTGCTGCAGTTGCCCCTGCGTGGTTTTTCCAGTCGCCGATTCCAGTTCTGTAAATCTCAAACCCTCGTTTCCGATGCAGGACTGCAACGCCATACCAGGTGAACTGCTTCCCGTGCGGCTACAAGATGCTCCGCTCGTAGACTTGCTCGAACAACTTAGTGTTCTGCCGGTAATCTACATGAACGCCTACAAGCACCGGGCCAGGGGTATCAAACGCCTTCCGCAGAGTGCTGGTGATCTGGTCTGGCCGATCAATTCGTAGGCCCGTGGCGCCGAACGCCTCTGCGTACTTGACCGGGTCGACGGGTCCGAGGTTGACTCCAGAAACGCGCTGATATTTGATGAGTTCTTGCGAGCCCACCATGTTGTAGGTGCCATCGATCCAAATCATGTGGACTAAGTGAGATTTGAGACGAACCGCTGTTTCGAGTTCGTTCGCCGAGAAAAGGAAACCGCCGTCCCCGGAGATGGACAGCACTTTTTCGTTAGGGCGCACGAGGGTGGCCGCGATACCCCAGGGCAACGCAACGCCGAGCGTTTGCTGGCCGTTCGTGATGAGGAGTTGACGCGCGCGGAAGCTGTGGAGATGGCGTGCCAGATACATGCTGAACGAACCCATGTCCGAGCAAACCGTCACATCGGGTGTGAGGATGTCCTGTAAGTCCGCTATAAGACGCAAGGGGTGAATCGGAACGGCAGACAGGTTTGCCGCTTCGGCCATCATCTCCTCTCGATCTTCGGCAATTCGAGAGAGGAGCACTTTGGAAGATGCATCGATCCTGGGGCGATGCAAAAGCGGGGTCAATCCTGCAAGCGTTTCCTCGATACTGCCAATCAGCTCGACCGCAGGGTCATAGTTGTTTTCGAGCCTGGCCGGTACAACATCAACATGAACGATCGTACGCTCTCGATCCTTGTTCCACAGAGACGGCCAGTACTCGACGGCATCGTACCCAATGGTTAGCACGAGATCCGCGGCGCCTAACACCTCGTCCGCGGGCTGGTTTGCTAATTGCCCGACGCGGCCAGCAAAGTAGGGAAAGAGTTGCTGAGAGATCGCTCCTGCCGCTTGAAAAGTTCCCACGACCGGCAGCGAACACTCATTCAGAAATGCACGAATGGCGTCGGCAGCTTTAGGTTTGCTGGCCATAAGCCCAAGAAAGACAACCGGGGCCTTGGCGGAATTGATCAGGCGCGCAGCTTCACTGAGAGACTCCTCTGCAGCACGCCCCTGGTCTGTGAACCTGCCCAAACCGATCGGCTTGCATTGCGCCACTCCTATCATCACATCCGCAGGAAGGCTGACGAATGCGGAGCCGGGCCGAGCCGATTCGGCGGCGCGAAATGCGGCTGCGAGGACTTCGGCAGTGGAGGATGGCGAATCTACCTCTGCGGCGTACTTGGTTACCGGCTTGCACAGACTCACAGAGTCCATGGTTTGGTGCACGGATTTGAGGCGGTCCGCGACGGTGACGGCGCCACCGAGAGCGACGAGCGGGTCTCCCTCCGAGTTCGCAGTGGCCAAGCCTGTCACAAGATTCGAAACCCCGGGCCCCGATGTTGCTATCGCCACGCCTGCTTTGCTCGTCATGCGTCCGATCCCGCCAGCGATGAAGGCCGCATTTTGTTCGTGGCGGCAGACTACCGTCTGGATGCTGGAATCACACAATGTATCGAACACTTTGTCGATCTTTGCCCCTGGCACTCCAAAAACGTATTTCGTTCCGCGCGCCTCGAGCATTTCGACGACGACATCTGCGCCGGCCATTGTTCGTTTTGCTGGCTGTGCTTTCATCCTGGTGCGCCTCTTGGCTAGCTATTCAGCTTTTTGTAGATCTCTTGATGTGTCTACGGTCAGGTCCGTCTTAATAAATGATCCCGTCTGTGGAAAACGCACGTCGTACTCGGAAAGCATCTGGATTCCCACGCGCAACGCCTTCGCAGCGCAATCGAGCACATGACCGCCCTTCGTGCGGTCTTTGGAAATGAAGTGGAAGTGATATCCGGGGATGCTAAAGGAACTTGAGTAGCGGGGAGACCAGATGCAAACGAGGGTACCCTCGATGCCTTTAAAGTAGAATTCCGACTGCATCTGCGTAGCTGCGAGAAGTCGAGCGCCGTCGCTTGCAGCTTTCACTGCGCGCGTATGCAGGTGCTCAAAAAATCCATCCACACGCAGCGCGTAAAAAAGATTGTCGGACTCACGGTGAGGATCACAGACCCGCTCGAGGTCAAGGAGACTGCCAATATCCCGAGCCTCAAAGTTCTCGTCTACCTGAAATTGGCTGACAACAGCGAACGGAACCTGGAAGTCATCCAGCCGGTGCTGCACACTGCCATCGCCGCGCGCCTGATAGATGTTTCCGTCCAGCACAACCATTTCACCGTCGAGATGCTCGAACGTTCCCAGGCCAAAGTTGCCGTTGGCCAGCAGATTTTGTGAAGAGATGGCTCCTTCAGACACTCCCTGCACGAGGGCGGCCGACGTCGAAATCTGGTAAGCCCGGTGGCGATCCTCTTTAAAGTATTGGCTCAGTGCAGCGATAACAAAGCTGTCAACCGAGCTAGTTCGGCGACTGACGGCATCGTTCAAGATCGCCGCGAGGGAGGTTGGAATTGTCACGGTAAGATTCGGCACGACTTCACCCTTGTTCGCTAACTAGATGCGAATCGCTAGTCCCAGGAGGGATCAAACTCGTCTTCTTCCAGAGAATCCGCGCCAACGTCGGAATTGAGCGCCCTGTCCAGTTTGTACATTAGTGCGCCGAAGGCCGGACTCTCTTCGCTTACTTCACTGAGCTGCTTAATCAAGTCTTCCATTTCTGTTGCTCCTCGTTGTGAGTTTCAGAAAGCCTCTGCTCCAGTCTTCAGGAGCTACGCAGCTGCCAGAGGCTCTCCCAGTCCACGACTTTCCGGATGCTCTATTCGTAGAACTCCTGCAAGCTCGGGCTCCGCGTGCTCCGACTCGCGTAAGAACCATTCCCAAGTGCGGCTCAAGCCTTCCTTGAAACCGACACGGGGGTTGTAGCCGAGCACCTGTCTCGCGAGAGAAATGTCCGCCTGGGAATGGCGAATATCTCCCTCACGCGGCGGAGCGTAATTTGCCAGCGCGGGTTGCCCGGTAATCCCTTCGAGCAGCGCGAGCGTCTGGTTCAATGTGTACCGGTTCCCCGTGCCCACGTTGATGGCTAGTCCCGCAGCTCCGCTTGCGCAGCACGCCAGCAAATTCGCCTGAACTACGTTCGCAATGTACGTGAAATCGCGCGACTGCTCTCCGTCGCCGTTCACGGTGGGCCGCGTTCCTCTCATCAATGCGGCGTTAAACAGGGAAAGCACGCCAGAGTAAGGAGACGCGGGATCCTGCCGCGGGCCAAAGACGTTGAAATATCGCAGGGAAACAAATTCGAGGCCATAGACGCGCTGGAACACCTGGCCGTACATTTCGCCCGTCAGCTTCGAGAGGCCGTAGGGAGAAATCGGAAGCGGGGGTATGGTCTCTCGTTTGGGTAACGTCTCAGTTTCGCCATAAACAGAGGACGACCCGGCAAACACAACTCGCTTTACCTTTGCGTCTCGAGCCGCAAGCAGAACCTTTAGTGTGCCATCCACGTTCACCCGATTGGTTTCAAGGGGATCTTTCACGGACCGCGGAACTGAGGGGCGGGCAGCCAGATGAATAACGTAGTCCACACCACGGCACGCTACGCGCACCCTGTCCAAATCCGTGATGCTGTGCTCCATGAATTCAATACGTGCTTTCACGCGGGACAAGTTCTCGATTTTTCCGCTCGACAAATCATCCAGCACCACGACATCGTGGCCGCGGCGCACCAGTTCATCTACCGTGTTGGAGCCGATGAACCCGGCACCTCCTGTCACCAAATAACGCATGGATCGCCTCCTCTCGCGGTGCGACCGAAACCGAACGGCACAGATTGACCGGTCGCCGCACGCGATACATAGAGGCGGACAGCCATCGGGTCGCGAGTATCTCTAGTTGGCTGCATCTTGAACTGGCTCTTCGGTGTTTCTTGCGCCGGATAGCGTGTAGTTCTCGTGGTCGATGATGAGGATCTTTTTTCCGTAGAGCCTCACCTGCACAAATGTTTCGTCTTTTTGTGGAAGCCAAAATCCATCAATTTTTTGATAGTTGCGCACGAAGTCGGCTCGTTCGATCCAGAAAGACAGTTTCTTGGCAGGATGCCCCGCGATTCGAACGACCGCAAAGTCATGAGTGTCGATCCACACTTTCCCTTCAAACAGGTACTTGTCTGCGCGTTTTGGCAGCGCACGTACCACGAAGCATTGATAGGGACCCACCTGTTGTTCGCCCAGCAGTTCAAAGTTGTAGTTCGCAGGCGTGATCGCACTGTCGTGATGCTGTTTTCCGGCGGCTGCCTCGATTTCACTGGCGATCAACGGGTTGAGCGCCAAGCGCCGCACCATGCCGGAGCCTGATTCAAATGTCGTGACAAACGTCTTCTGGTCGGGAGCGCGATATTCCATTTGCCCGCTCTCCTGGGCGCGCACCTTCCCAGTCGTGTCAGTCACTTGATAGGTCCTCAGCTCCGTGTATCCAAGCAGTGCAGCGTTTCGAACCGCGTTGTGCGTGAGCATTTGGGCGAAAATCGTGTTTTCATCAATGGCTGAAGACAGCGGCTCGACGGGCGCCCCTAAATCGGCGCTTGTGTCCTCCCGGTCCGGATGCGCTTTCGCTGCGACTGCGGGTGTCATCACTCCACAGAGAACGAGAGCCGCGAGAAGCGATCTGAATCTCAGAACTGGCATTGCCACTCTTCCTCCAAGTGTGGGATGGCATGTTCCAGGAGGGTTAGCCCCGTAGCTTTGGCGGGCGGCATTTGGCTGGATTTCATCAGCAGAGCTTGGATGGCAACGTCAATGCGGGATTTTGCGGCGGTGGCCATTAACCCTCCTCGACAGTAGAGATTGCACGCCCAATACCACCGCCTCATCGGAGATCCTGTTCGCAGAAATGCCTTAGAAAGATTGAGATAGAGGAGCGACCGCGCAGATTCGAAGTCGAAATGTCGACACGCAGGTGTCAGCTTAGTTGCAACTGTCAGCTAAATAGCACCGCTCCGCATCCTGCAGAAGGCATTGGCACTCCACAGGCCGTTACCGCGACGCGAAGCGCGGAATCTGTTGCAGGATTTTCGAGGCAAGACATCACCCAGGAGTGGAATATCCTCAGTAAGGTCGCGGGATGGCAGGTTGGGAATTGAAAGCTCTCAAGGGCTAACTGAGGGAGGAGCGACGGTCGCAGGCTGCGCCCTAGCCAGCTGGATAGTAGCGAGGCCCCTTGGTACTACTCTTGGTGATCTACGTACTCGGCGAGTAGCGGCCGCTCGACATATGACCGCACCGGGGAAGGCGATCGACGCGCTTGATTTTCAGAATTGTGCCCGCGACCAACTCTTAACCTGCCTGCCACTTCCAGATTAAATCGCGTCTCTGTAGCGGAACTCTTTGTTGCTCTAGTAGCGTAGATCGGTTTTTTTTGCGATTCGTAATAGGTTCGTGCCAGCAGCTCTGACGCCAATCCCAAACAAATGATCTGAACGCCAGCGGCGATCAAAACAATGCCAGCGAAGGTCAGCGAGCCGTTGGAAGCTAATACCTGTGAGTGAGCAATCAGCGTCTGGAAAAGCGCCAGCAGAAGACTCAGGAAGCCAGCTCCAACCGCAGTGAGTCCGAAGAAGCCGAAGAAGTGAAGAGGCCTGGTCGAATAGTCCAGTAGAAACTTTGTGCTCAAGAGATCGAGGAAAACTCGGAATGTTCTGGAAAGCCCGTAGTTCGACTTCCCGTGTTCGCGGGGCAAGTTTGCAATTGGTATCTCTGCGATGCGCGCCCCTGACCATGCCGCGAGGGCAGGAATGAACCTGTGGAGCTCTCCGTACAGCTGGATATTTTTTATGGTCTCTCTACGGTAGGCCTTAAAGGTCGTCCCGAAGTCATGCAAGGCGACGCCGGAAAGTTTAGACATCGCCCAATTTGCCAGGCGGCTCGGCAGGCGGCGGGTGAGCCAGGTGTCTTTCCTTTCGTAGCGCCATCCACTGACGATGTCAAAGCCCTCGTCCAGCTTTTCAATGAAAGCAGGAATCTCTGCAGGATCGTGTTGCAGATCGCCATCCATGGAGATAATGATCTCGCCGTCAGCAGCGTCGAAACCGGCTTTCAGCGCGGCGGTTTGGCCGAAGTTCCTCCGCAGCTCGACGACACGTACGCACGAATCCGCTCTCTGAATGTCCGTAAGGATCGCCATGCTGCCGTCTGTGCTCCCGTCGTCAACGAAGACGATCTCATAGGGCTCATCAAGAGCTCGCATTACATTCGTCAGCAGCACGTAGAGCGTCAGCGCGCTGCCTTCTTCGTTAAACATCGGGACCACGATCGAATATTTTATTCCGCTTTGATTTTCCATCGCTCTTACTCCGATCTTGTGGTGTACGCTTCTGCTCGCTCGGTGATCTCCGCGTGCCTCGATTTCATGCAGCCACGTAAGTTTGCTGAGTCGATGCAACGAAATCGTTGAAGGTCCCAAGCTGGATACCTTCGGAAACTACAAGATTTTTGACCGATACAGCAGTGAGGCCCTGGATTTCAATTTCACGCTGGGTCAGCAGCCGGGTCCGTGTCCTCTCAAGGTCGATGTCGCGATATCCGGGATGACACATCAGTTCCGAGGCTCCTTGTGGCAAGTTCGCCAGGATTCGACGGATGGTGCTCGCGTCCAGGAAACCCGTGTCGCTAATTCCATAGAAGCGAGCAGGACAGAGGAGTCCCGTTTGCTCCAGTTTTCGCCTGAAATTCCTGGCCATAGCGGAGACTGCTCTGCTAACCAGGTATTGTTTGATTCTGGAAATCGCTAAGGGCCCGAGACTTCGTGCCGGCAAGCTTGCGTGAGCGTTCTGCTCCATAGGGCAGCGCACCGCCGGAACGCCGAACTCTCTCGCAAGCCGGATAACAATCTCCGAGATGGCCGGCAGGACATGAATATGCTTGTGACCATCGAAATGCGTTGGCTTGACGCCAGCGCGAATCACCTTCTTGATCTGCGCCCTTAGTTCGAACTCAATGTCCGATAGGCTTACTCGCCCGCTGGCAATCCCCGCCCATAGGCGCGCCGGCGTCATATAGAGTCGGCCTCCCCTGTCAACCAGCGTTCGAATTTGAGATGCATCGGCCACGGGCGTCCCTTGGGTCAGATTGAGGTGTACTCCGATTCCGAGCCGATAAAATCGCTTGCTTGCTGCGGCGGCGGGCTCAAACGCAATTCCATTTGCCATTAGAGTCGCACTGGTCACAATGCCGTCGTGATGAGCGTCCAGAATTCCTCGATTCACGCTTTCTGTGAGCCCGAAGTCGTCTGCGTTTACAATGAGTTGCTTCAAGATATCCTCTCGACTGCGGCAATCTCTAGATTCGGAGGTAGATCGGCCGTTTGGTTCAGCTCCAGCGAAGTCCCTCTTCTTTCCACGCGCCTCGCGATCATGAAATGCGCCGCCAAACCCAAGCCCACAAAATCCCAGAAAAGCGATCGGATCTTTCGAATGGTCGCCACGGAAACGCCCTCGCTCAATGTGCGTCCAAGAGAGTGCAGGACAGCAGTCGTTGTACCTTCGTCCACGCCAAGCCCGAAAGGCACGAATGAAGCAACAAGCTGGGCGCCCCGGTTCGCCGACTCAACCAAATAGGCATTCAAGAGTGAAGCATGCGCCGTGACGCCATGGAGGATCAGGTAAGTCTCGGCGAAGCTGATCAAATTCACCGCGACTTCAATCGAGACGACAGCGAGGAGGAGCTTCCTTCGGGTTCGAAAGAAATCACGTATTTGTGTTCGCCAGCTCTGCGCAGCCTGCCCGTACCGGGCAATGAAAGATTGCCCGCGGGAGGTATTTCGAATTCGGTGGAGGATCCGGTCGAATAGATGTCTTTGCTTACTGGCGATTGCGAAGATGATTGTCGCCAAAACCAAAAGGACCATCACTCCACTGGGCTTCACGAAATGGTATTTGCGCGCCGTTGAGGCAAGTAGGATTAAGAATCCTGCCATGACAAACAGGCCAGTTCCGAGACTGTAGATCAGATCCTCGATTAGCACGGACGTGACGCCAAATCTGGCGGGAATGTTTTTTGACACGCCCCAAGCCTTGACCGTCTCTCCCAGGATCGGTCCGGCTGGAGACAAGTCTGTCAGTGATTCTCCGATGAGCCTCAGGGTAAACAAATCCACGAGTCGCTGAGAAGGCGCTCCAGGATCAACACAGCAGCGCCATGCCACAGCCCTGAGGAGGTGGCGGATACCAGACAGCATTACCAAGATGAGGAATCCAGCGCCAACCAACCGAATCGCTTGAACGACCGTGCTCACTCCAACACGGCGTAGCAGATAGGCGAGCAAGGCCGCGCCCGCGGCCGCTGCAAGTACACTAACGAAGCGTGACGTTCGAATCATGCCCGTTTCTCAATTCCGCTAATTCCGGGTTCCGGTAAACTGTGGCGACCGGAACTCCATCGATTGCAACGGTCCAAGCGGGAACTTCTTCAGATTCAATCGTGCGAATCAAGGAAATATTATCGAAATACTTCCTGCCCTCCTCGACCACTAGGTATGTGGACGGAGCCGGCGCTTTACGGTGCGGGTCAGAAAGGCTGAAGTAACGCAAATCGCTGCGGCCACATTGGTGAAAATAGTAGGCGAACACGGGCGGCGCCTCGCCACCCACGGCAGAGCCGAGCGGGGCTTCCTTACAGATTTTGAAAATTGCCGGCCGCAGGCCGGCATCTTCGAGTTCATCATGCGGGAAGTAGTACCCGGCGCGGCCAAGGCCAATCAGGTTTGCATAGAGAGAGTAAAAGGGGCCTGCTTTAATCGCGGCCGACAGGGGCTGCGCCACAAACACAAGGACAATCGCTACGCTCATGGCGGGAGCCAAAAGACGACTTCGGCTCTCCGTCATGCGGTTTCGCGTCCAAGAGAATATCTTTACCAAACCAATTGCCGCGATGATGTAGATCGCCGGCATCCATGACAACATCCAGCGCAGCCACTTCGCGCTCAGTAGCGAGAAAGGAACGATCCACAAAAGCGACATAAGAATTATGAAGGATGTCCCCGGCTCTCTCCGGCGTCTGGCGACTTCAACCATTCCAACGGAAAGGGCAAAGAGGACAGGTAGCGGAGTCTTGATTGCGAGCAATAGCAGATAGAAAAACCAAGGCATCCCGCCACGGAGGTGTGCGGGATCGTCAAAATAGAAGTGGCCCATCATCAAATAGCCGTGATGGGTCATCGTTCCCTCTGCGGCGTAGTGCAGCATGTATTTGATCGTGCTGGGAAAGAGAACGATTGGGTTGGCTGCCAAAAATACGATTGCGAACGTGCCAAACAGAAGGAAGTAGTCGCGCCTCCGAAGCGCGGGGTACGCTCCCCTGTTCAAAGGGAGAAGGTAATAGAGAAAGATTAGACCGAGATAATGTGGAAAATATTTTGACGCCAACATCAGACCAAAGCTGGCCCCAGCGGCGGCGTACCACTTCCCTGACGACTCTGAATTCCCTCGAGTACTAATCACGCTTGCCTTTTTCGCTTTAATATAAAAGTAATAGCCAAGCCAGGCAAAAAAGACGAGCAGGGTGTCCTCCTTCGCAATTCGGTTATCCATGATTGCGATCGTTCCGAAGGACCAAAGGAGGGAGCTGAGCAACGCGACCTGCAAACTGAAAAATTCCCTTGCGAGCGCAAAAATCACAACAGACGTAAGCGCCCCGAAGATCACATTCGGCAACCGCACGGCAAATTCGTCAGACAAGGGATGGAGACGCCCAAACCCATGGTTCCAGTGGTCCGTTGCGGCCAAGGAAACCGCGATCAACGACTTCATGAACATCGGATGTTCCAGGTTGCTCGAGAAATCTCCACGAAGGTACGCGCGAGCCGCGTTTACCTTTTGGACTTCGTCCTCGTTGAACCCGGCGCGATCGAGCCCACGGATACGTAGAGCAAAACCCAGCATCACGACCAAGACAACTGCAGCAACGGCATGACGTTCAAGTGATAAAGCGCTCTGCCGCTGTCGAATGCCGGGCGCCACAGTTGAGGCCGCGCAGTTCACCGCGAATTCCTTTGGATCCGCTGTTGTCACTCCGGCTGTCATCGCGATTTATCCTTGCTCCTACCTCTAAAGGTCAGCCGCCCGCCCGTGTTGACCCCGGCCAAGCATGCTCAATCCACAATGTCGATCACAAATCCATCGGTGCGGTGTAGAAAACCCGCAAATTGCCCAAACAGAGGCGACGCAACGTTGCTGAAAACGTCGTGCGGATTCCGGTGATTCGTCAGATTGTTTGTGTAGACTCCGAGTCGAATTTTTCTTTTTGTCGACCGCTCCATGAAGGGCAGCCGCAATGGAAACTCGCGATAGATTCTCCCGTCCAGCGAGAAGAAGGTCGGGAACCGCATGCTGTTAGGCACTCCAACATAATTTTGGAGCGCGTCTACATTGGAGTAGGGCAGACCCGAGCGCACATCGACCACGGGGCTGAACGTCAATTTCCAGGGGAGGCTGAAAATCCCCCAAGTCACGACGCGGTGGGGCACATCGGACGCCAGGATTCCTGATACGTTCGGGCGAATCACCGGCTCCTCGAAAGGCATATACGTGTCCGCCAGCGTGTTCAGGTCGCCTCGCGAACGACTCCAAACATAGGAGACGTTCAAATCGCCGTGTTCGAATGGCCGCGCGTGGATGGTGGCTTCGATACGGCGGTAGCGTGCCGTCCCATTGTTCGCCAGAGCGAGCACCGAACCGCTTTCGGTCGCGCCAACGAGTGGATCCACCACAAAAAGATTTCGAGTTTGGCTATCGAGATAGCCCACCTTGAGGCTGACATTTCTGCGAATTTCGCGCTCGACTTCGACGCTCCATGTGAAGGTGCGCGGGCTGGTCCGCGGCATTGCGGAAACAAATTGCGGGCCGGATCCACCATCCGATTGCAGATAAGCATTCTGAAGGGAGATAGGTCCTCCGATGATATTTCCGGCGGGGTCAAAGAAACTGATCACGCGCGTTGGGTCGTCCAGGAAAGTCTCGGCTAATAACGGCACGTGTCCATAAACGGTGCCGGCGCTCGCTCGAATGATGGTCCTTCCGTTTTGTCTGGGCGAGTATGCCAAGCCGATGTGAGGCCCGAGAGCTGCGCCGCGACCAATCGATTGGCTCGACAGGCGCGCTCCCATATCGATCGCCATGTGGGAATCGAGGACCCAATGGTCCTCGATGAATTCTCCGACCTCAGTCGACGCCCCATTCTGCAAACCTGGCCCTTGAAAGCTAATTTGCTCGGCTACCGAGTTATCCTGCCTGAGCACTTGGATGGGTCGAGAAATGTCGGTCCCCACAAAAGACCGACGCGTGATGTCCAGTCCAATCTTGAACTCGTGGCGGCCGTGCCAGGACTTGTCGGGAAACTGGAACGCGGGGCGGATCTCCAACTCGTTGGCATTCCTGGACCACGCATTGAAGAAATTGCCACCCCAACCGTCAGGGGTGACCAGCATATCTTCCGCCCCTTGACCGTGCGCATGGCTGTCGAACCTGGTGTAACGAACGACGGTATTTAGCAGGCCGCCAGAACTCAACTGGTAGCTGTCCGAGATTCCTAACGAGACTCCGTTCTGCCCGTAGGTGTTGGACGCACTCTGAGGCACCAGCGCATTGATGTCCGCGAATTGCCTTCGCAGGGGAAAGACATTGAAATTCACGTCCAGGAGGTGGCGCGGGGACAGAATGAACTGAAATTGTGTGAACGAGGTGACGCTTCTTGTTTCTGTTTGATTGAACGGCCAGGATAGCCCGCGCACCGACTTGTTTCTTACTTCGTAGGTCAGTTCCTCGGTGAAATTAAGCTTCCCCTTGACCAATGGGCCGCCGAGCACCATCCGTGGGGTAAACGCACCTAATCCGGTGAGGTGGCCGTTCTCCGCTCGAAAGCTGGGACTCATGTCGTGCAGCTTGAAGTTCCAGGTGTCGAATGCCGGTCTGATTTCGATTTCCGTCAATCCCCCGGAAAAGCCGCCGAATTCGGCGGTGTCCGGAGAGCTGTGCACGCTCATCGACTGGATAACATCGACAGGCACCGGAATTGCGAAACTTCCCGTCACGGGATCGACGTTCTCGGTTGAGTTGACCAGCAGGATTCCTTGGTTTTCCGCCTGGCCGTTAAAACTCAGCCTTCCTTCCGGAGTGTGAATCACCCCTGGCGAGAGCGGCAGCGCTTCCGTGAATTTCTGCTGTGCAAGGGGCAGGGTCTCCAACTGACTGTTGGTGACGGTCCCCGTGGTTTCCGCGCTGTGCGTGGAAACATCGAGGTCCTCCGCTTGAACTTCAATCTTTTCGTCAACCGTGCTTATCTCCAGCGTGGCGTCTTCCACCGCAGCCTGGCTCTGCCCCAGTGCGACCATCTTGGTCCACGGCTTGAAACCCTCCACGTTGACTTCGAGCGTGTAAGCTCCGGCCCCCAACTGCACAAATCGAAAACCGCCGCTTTCGTCAGTGAGTGCAGATTGCGATATAGATTCCGCACTCGGACCGTTTAATTTTACGGCAACGCCCGCAATGTTGTTTACTTGGCCCTGGCCCGTGATCACACATACGGTTCCGGTGATCGAAGATGTGGGCCCCGGTGCGTCGCTGGCTCCCGCTATGCGTGGAAATCCAAATGTCACGGATGTTAAAGACACGAATGACCAGAGGCCGACCAGAAGGTACGAACTGATCTTCCGTCGTCGGTCGCCAGTAAACCCCAGGTCACTCAAGAACGTGAGGCGAAGATTGGAAAGGCTTTTCTTATTCGCCTTCCGAGGATCAGGATTGATTCGCGTCGCCTTGTTACACATATCGCTCTCCGGCAAGGATTAAAGAATTCCTTGTTCTCTGACTCGCTCCGTTCCGGAATTCCCTCCATCACTGGGTGGCTCCGTCCCGGGCCGCACAATTCCTAGCTTCTTCATGCGGAAATACAGGGTTGCCCGATTCAATCCCAAGCGCGTCGCAGCGCCCCTTGGCCCGGAGAGAACCCAGCGGGTCTCCTTCAGGGTCGTCAATATGTGCGTCCGCTCGACCTCTTCGAGAGTTTGGGTTCGCTCATGATTGTTCCCGACCGCAATTCGGGTGCGAAGGTCTCGTATCGGGACACGTAGGACGGAACCGGGAGACAGAATCACGGCGCGTTCGATCACGTTTTCCAGCTCGCGAATATTTCCTGGCCACGGATATTCCGTTAGTGCGTCGACGATTTCGCTGGGGATCCTATCGATCGCCTTGTTCATCCTTTCGGCTGCACGCTGAACGAAATGCCGCACGAGCAGCGGTATATCTCCTGGACGTTCGCGCAAAGGCGGGATAGTGATGGGGAAAACGTTCAGCCGGTAGTAGAGATCGCTGCGAAACTGTTTTGCGGCGATCATCCCTTCCAAGTCGCGATGCGTCGCGGCGATAACTCGGACGTCAACTTTTGTGGTCCGGGTGCTGCCCAACCGTTCGAATTCTCGCTCCTGCAGGACTCGGAGGAGCTTTGGTTGCAGCTCCAGGGGAATGTCGCCGATTTCGTCGAGAAAGAGCGAACCGCGGTCTGCCAGTTCCACGCGGCCGACTTTCTGCGCAATCGCGCCGGTGAAGGCTCCTCGCTCATGCCCGAACAGTTCGCTTTCCAACAGTCCGGTCGGAATTGCTGCGCAGTTGAGTTTGACGAAGTTCCGGTCCTTGCGGCGGCTCCGATTGTGGATGGCGCGCGCGATGAGTTCCTTCCCGGTTCCGGTCTCGCCCAGCAGGAGCACGGTCGAATCGCCTGTGGCGACGGTCTCGATAAGTCGGAGTACCTGGCGTAGAACGGAACTGTGACCTACGATCCCTTCAAAGCCTGCCTCGCTGGGCGCCTCTCCGTCGAAATGGACATCGCTACGGACGCCACTCGACCGCTGCGCACTAAGTTTTGTGTCGGAAGAGATGATTTTTTCAGCGGAGAGCCGCTCGTCGTCCAACGGCCATGCCGGTGGGCGCCCTTCCAGGTCGAGTTCGTGATCACCCATGAAGCGCGGATCAGCGCCATTGGAATTTGGAAAAGCGAAACTTATTAAGCCCATTAGCGACCCTCCACGTGCTACCCGTTCGTGCCTACTGGCGACTGCTCTTGACAGGCGCACTATGAGGGATTCCCGTACTGCAAAACATCACGAATTCGAATGGTTTTTGGGTACCACAGAGGCGAGGGGTGCCTAATAACACCATTGTGTTACGCCCCTATTAGGCCAAGTTGGTATGGCTCCTTTTGAACCGCAGGGCGGGCCGAACGACCAACAGTTCACTACGTTGCGACGCAGGTGTCACGAAGTTGGAAACTTCATTCTTGACCCTGCATGAGCGGAAGCCGAGAAGTAAGGTGGATGTCGACCGTCATACCGAGTTGTCGGTCCAGCTGAAAAAATGTTGCAGCTTTCTTTGCCGGTAAGACCTTTCGGAGGATAGGCACGTACTTCCGCCGAAGCTGGTCGACGGCGCTGTCGGTATCGAGCCACCGGCTAACAAGGCTGTCTGCTTCCTCGTCGGTCAGAGTTCCGTACTCCTCGGCGTACTCCGCAATGAGCGCTAGTTTCATGTCGGTGATCTTTTCGAGTTCCTCCGAATATTGCTCGTACACCGGCCAGAACTTAGGAGCTTCATCGTCGGTCAGAGTCAAATTCACGGCGATGGTTTGCTTCCTGGCTGAGCGAATATCTTTCCTTAGTACCAGGAACTGCTGATCCACAATCGCGTCGGAATTGATGACATCCGCAGCTGTCGCCTTTGAACTGTTGTTTTGAGCGTACATCGCGGAATTCCCAAATCCGTAAATCCCCATAAATAAGAATGCGATAAGTGTGATTTTCTTCACAGTAGCCTCTCTGCTTTTGGCGCCGAGAACACGCCCACTCGGAACGACCTGACCCTACTCAAAGATTCCAACTCTGCGTGAGTGCAATCGAGTCACCAAACGTCTGCGGAACGCCTGGACCTTACAGTTCCCGAGCCCACAGCAACATAGCAGCTATGCCAGATCCGTGGCGCTGGTCCGGGCAGCGCTTTTCTGTCAGCGGAGCGTCACTTGCAAGCGCCCTGCGCACAGTTGAATTGAGGTTTGTCTTCTTCGCTGCCGAGATCCGCTATGTTTGGGGAACATCCTCACCGCCTCATTTGTGGCGGTTCACAACCGCACCTTTTGATCGAAGCCGTTCATCTTAACAATGTGAGCCAACGGTTGAGCAGTGACACTATTTTGGCACCTGCCAGTATGTTGGCACGGAATGCTCGGCCCGGAAACGCGTCGTGCCGGCAAGGCATTGTTGCGCAGAGACTTCGGCGCTCGCTGTTCCGGCCATTGAAATGCACTCTTTGCGTTTGAATACGCCCAACCGGTGCTCGCAGAAAAATGCCCGGAGGAGAATTGAAATGACCCAGACGAGATTTTTTAAGCAAGTGGCTGTTTTTGCTCTGCCTATCCTGCTGATTGGGACCGCCACGGCTTCGGCCCAAAGCAAAGCGACCAATGGAATTCTGAAAGTTCATGTGAGTCCGAAGCAAGCCTATGTATCTGTTGACGACAATCCGATTCGAGACGGGAGTCAGACGATCGCACTGGCTGCCGGGAAGCACACTGTCGAAGTGCGCAATTATGGCTACGCTCCTAAGACACAGGACGTCGAAATCAGCAGTGGAAAAAAGACCGAGCTGAGCGTCACGCTTGAAGCTTCGGGAGATAAGGTCGCCGGTCCTTTCGGCGATATCGAACTGAAGGGCCATCCCCGGGCGGCCGTTTTGCTGAACGGCAACACGCCGGGGTTTTTTGTCGGCCACGTAGATGAGTTCGACAACAACTGGCTCTGGCATCAGTGGTTGCTCGTAAAGCCGGGCAGCTATCAGGTGACGGTCTTGCAAAAAGGGCAAACTTTTTGGTCGGGACCCGTAACCGTAGACGCCGGCAAACGGGTGATTGTGGATGTCAATCACAATGGCGCGATGAAGACCAAGAACTTCAAGCCGGGATTCAATCTCGGACCACAGCAGCGGTTTCAAGCCGGCATAGCCAGCGCGGAAGTTCCCATCGCCCCAGTGACAGCGCAAATCTCGGCGTCGCAGACGCAAACGACCTGCGGCCAGTCGGCCGAATTGAACTGGAAGAGCGCTGATGCTGCCCAGACCTCCATCACAAACATAGGGGACGTCGACGCGAATGGAAATCGGACGGTCACTCCAACCCAGACGACAGAATACGAGCTGGTAGCAAAAGGGCCGGGAGGGGAAGTCACCCAGACCGCGACTATAAACGTCGACACGCAACCAACGGCAACCCTTGAATTGAGCCAGCCGGATGTCCGCTACCACAAGATCGGAGACAAAGTTGTTGAGCAGACCTCGGCAACACTGTCGTGGTCGGCCTCCAACGCCAACGCAGTCAGCATCCAACCGCTCGGCGACGTCGGGTCAACAGGAACTCGGAATATCGAAGCGACGCCCGAACAAGCTAACCCAGGTCCCATCAATCGGGACGTGACCTACGCACTCACCGCGTCCAACGCATGTGGAGGCACCGCCACTCGAACTGCTACCCTGCACTTCACTGGTTCCATTGACCCCGCTCCGCCCGTAACGCTCGCTAGCATCTTTTACCCCACCGATTACCCCAAGCGGCAGCGCCCGAATGTAGGTCTGGTCTCCAGCGAAGCACAGGTTCTTACGGAAGCGACGAACACGTTTAAAAATAACGAGCAATACGATCAGCACAACAAGCTCGTGGTCGTGGGCCACGCCGACGCACGGGGCCCCGAGAAATACAACCGGGCGCTGAGCGAAAGACGAGCGGAGCTTGTAAAGGACTATTTGGTTTCCCAGGGAATCGCGGCCGAAAAAGTTGAAACTCGCGCGGAAGGTAAAGCCAGTGAACTCGATCAGCAACGCGTAGAGGAACTTCAGTCGCAAAACGCACAAACTCCACAAAAATGGATGATCAAGAGGAAAAAGTCGACCTGGCTCGCCTATAACCGCCGGGTTGACATCATTCTCGAGCCAGCGGGCCAGGAATCGACCGAAGCCTATCCCAACGACTCCCCCGACGCGCATGTCCTGTGGCAGCGCCCGGCGCCATCTTTGAAAACCGTCGAAACAGCAGCGCGCGCCCAAAATGCCGCCGTTGCCTCAAATCAATGAGCGAATCCTGCGGGCGCTACGATGAAGGCACGCTGCTGAAGGGGATACTCCAATGACTCATCACATTGTACGGGCGAAAGTCTTTAGATGGACGGTTCTTGTGACCGGGGCACTGCTCGCGATGCGCTTGTTTTTCGTGCAACAGCTGCTTGCTGCGCTCCTCATTTTCTCGGCGCTGTTCGCGTGCCTGGCTGTCGTGGCGCTGATCCTTTTTGGCCTAGATCTTGCCTGGCAGACCGCACTGGGCGGGGCCGAGTCATTCGTGATGGTGCTTGCGCGCTCGCGCCGTGGGCCGGCGTCCGTCAACCATTCCACGGTTGTCAACATGTTGGCACCGGTTCTTGTGCGCAGGGCGACGTCGCACAAATAACACATCTTTTTTCAATGAGCTAAGCAATCGCGTATTGGGCCGACAAAATGCGTTCACTAACGTCGGAATCCCCAGCTCGCGGCACACAGTCAAGTCACCTTCTGTGAGTGTGGATGCAAAGCATAGGGCGCCAGAACAATTTGCGCAAAATTGCCGGACCGGTTGCCGGAATATTGGTGCTACTGGCTGCAGTGTTTCTAGCCGCGAGCCTGTGCTCGGCGGCGAGCAGTCCCCGTATCTCTCGCATTTTCAAACCTCGGGTCGCAAAACTCGGCAGCAGCTTACCCGGTCAAACCAGGACGGGCACATTTCAGCCGCGCTTGTCCAGCTGGCGAACGCCTCATACCGCCTCGGCCGGGCGCTCCGATTTGATCTCCAAACCGAGCAGGTAATCGGGGACGACGAGGCGAATAATTTGTTGCGCGACGGTGACCGGGGATATATCGGACGCGGTTCGTAGTGCCTGAAGAAGTCTTAAGAGGAGATCTCATGACAAATTGCAAGCTCAAGTGTGGATTGGCAATTGCGCTGTGCCTGGTGGTGTCGGCTGCATGGGCGGATACTTTGGAGCTCAAGAATGGCAGCCGGATTGAGGGCACATTCAGAGGCGGCACGGATACTGAGATTAGCTTTCAGGTCGCTTCGTCCATACAGAAATATAACGTCGCCGATATCGCCTCGGTGAATTTTGATTCGGACAGGGCCGCAAGTGACTTGCCAGCTCGCCCGGACAGTTCGCTCTCCAGTGAATCGGGGACGACTGAGCGCTCTGGCGCGAGGACGACTGAGCGCGTCACGATCCCTGCAGGAACCCGTATTTCTGTTCGTACGATCGACAGCATCGATTCCAGTCACAACCAGGTTGGAGATCGCTTCAAGGCATCGCTGGAAGAAGCACTCGTGGTCGACGGCAACGTAGTGGTTCCTAAGGGGGCCGACGTCTACGGCCGGCTCGCGGAATCAAAAAAGTCAGGAACGTTTACCGGTAAATCCGAGCTGCAGCTCGAGCTGACAGGGATTGTGGTGAACGAGCAGACGATACCGCTGGTGACAGGTGACTATGAACTGACCGGCAAGTCGAAGGGAGCGAGCACCGCAAAGAGAACGCTCGGCGGCGCGGCGCTGGGAGGGATCATCGGCGCCCTCGCTGGCGGCGGCAAGGGAGCAGCCATTGGCGCAGGAGTCGGCGGCGGTGTCGGCGCAGGGTCCGAGATCATCACCAAGGGAGACCAGGTGAAGGTGCCGAGTGAGACCTTGCTCGATTTTACTCTGCAGCAGGAAGTGTCGATACCGGCGCGCAGGAGCTAATTTTTTTCCATAGTCAGACGCCAGCGCCTTGGGGTCCGGATCGGGCTCCGTGGTCATCAGGCTGAGACACATCCAGTTCGGACCCGCCGCAGCGGCCAGAGCTTAGCACGGGTGCTTGCTTGGAGCCCTTCACAACAATGAACAACACGTACGACCGGGCTCTTCACCGATACGCTGTCTTCACAGCGGCTTGCACGTTCGTACTACTGAACGCCGGGGCATTAGTTACTTCGAACGATGCTGGCCTCTCGATTCCCGATTGGCCTCTTGCGTATGGGTCTTTTCTGCCTCCGTTCGTCGGTGGAATTCGATACGAATACACGCATCGCGTGATTGCCACCTGCGTGGGCCTTCTGACGATCGGACTCGCCGTCTGGCTCTGGAGAGCCGAAAAGCGGGGCTGGATGCGCTGGCTGGGCGTTGCGGCCCTTGGCGGGGTCATCGCGCAAGGAATCCTCGGCGGCTTGACCGTCCGAATGTACCAGCCGCCTGCCGTCTCCGCTGCGCACGCGACTCTGGCACAGCTGTTTTTTTCCACCGCCGTGGCCATCGCTGCGTTCACGAGTTCCTGGTGGAGCGGGGATCTCGGGGAAGTCGAAGACCCAAGGTCGCCTCGCGTTCGAACGCTGGTCGTCTGGACGTTCGCAGCAGTATTCCTGCAGCTCATTCTAGGAGCGGCGTTCCGGCACAAAGCCTTCGGAATCATTCCGCACCTAGTTGGAGCCGCGGTTGTTGCAGTATTAATCTTCGTAACGGCGGGTGCGCTGAAACGGCGATTCGCGAACGTACCCGCGCTCCGCAGTTGCGCGCGCCGTCTCTACATTTTGATTGGCATCCAGCTCCTGCTGGGTGCCGGAGCGTATTGGTCGCGGCTGTACGCGGAGCACTTCCCTCAGCCCATCCCAGTGATGGTGGCGCTGACGGTCGTGCACACGGTGACGGGAGCCTTGGTCCTCGCGACCACGCTCGTAACGGCCTTGGTCACCCACCGCATGATCCGGCAAGAGCGGGCGATCGAGGATTCAGCGCCAGTTTCGGCGCAAGCAGCGTGATGAAACCATCGGTCGAAATCCCTGGAATTGCTGTGTCTTTAAGAAGAAAAGAGGGCTTATGAAAACGTTGCGTAATGTGTTGTCAGAATCGGAAAAAAGCAGAACCGCCGTCGGCCACTTCAACATTTCGGACCTGGTGGCATTGAAGGCGGTTGCAGAAGCGGCTCGGGGACTTAAAGTACCTGTGATAGTCGGAGTTTCAGAGGGTGAGAGAGAATTCGTCGGTGTCCGCCAGGCTGCAGCGCTGGTTCGGAGCATCCGCGATGAATTCGATTTGCCGATTTTTCTCAATGCCGACCATACACACTCGCTCGCCAAAGCCGTCGAAGCCGCAAAGGCCGGCTTTGACTCGGTTGTCTTCGATCGCTCGACGCTGCCTTTCGCTGAGAATGTTTCCGAAACGAAGAAAGCAGTTGAAGCGCTCAAGGCGATCAACCCGTCGATCATCGTCGAAGGAGAAATCGGCGACATCGGGAGCGGCTCCGAAATTCACGACAGCACCCCTGAAAGCTCGCGAATTCTGACAAAGCCGGACGAGGCAAAGCAATTTGTCGCCAGCACCGGCATCGATGTGCTCGCGCCGGCCGTGGGCAACATGCACGGACTACTGCGCAGCATGGTACGCGGAGAAGTGCATAAGCGCCTGGATATCGCGCGAATTTCGGAGATCAAGGCAGCCACAGGAATCTTCATGACGCTGCACGGCGGCTCGGGGACCGATGACAACGACTTGAGAAATGCAATCCAGGCTGGAATGAACGTCGTGCACATCAACACGGAACTACGGCTCGCCTGGCGGCGGGGCCTTGAGAAAGCGCTCGCCGATCAGCCGAACGAAGTTGCGGCTTACAAGATTCTTCCCGTTGCCGTCGAAGCAGTGAAAGGCGTGGTTAGCGGACGGCTTCAGTTGTTCCGCGGCTCAGCCGCCCGCGTCGCAGGTTGAGCCGCCGTCGCATCGGCACGGCGATAAATGTTTATCGCCGATGGGATTCGAATCCTCCAACGATGTGGAAACAAAAGAATCTTGCGGCGCGGCTAGCCTTTTAAGTCATTGAATGGAACACGATGGAATCCTTAGTGCCCCCCCTTGTTGCCCCTAAGAAAACGAGGTCTGAATTTGCCCTATCGCTGGGTCATCGCAGCGAGTACAACGGGCAGTTTTGAAAAGCCCAGGTCGAAAGGAAGGTGAAATTATGAAAATTGTAGTGATCGGTGGCAGTGGACTCATCGGATCAAAGCTCGTTCCCAAGTTGCGCGAGCACGGGCACGAGGCGGTAGCGGCATCACCCAATTCGGGGGTCAACACTCTCACGGGCGAGGGACTGGCCGAAGTGCTGAAAGGTGCCTCGGTAGTCGTTGACGTATCAAACTCACCCTCCTGGGAGGACGCAGCGGTGCTGAAGTTCTTCGAAACATCAACTCGTAACCTCCTCACCTATGAAGCGGCCGCAGGGGTAGGACATCACGTCGCGTTATCGGTTGTGGGAACCGACCGGCTGTCCGAAAGCGGTTACTTCCGCGCTAAGATCGCTCAGGAAAAACTGATCAACGAATCCTCATTGCCCTATTCCATCGTGCGCGCGACGCAGTTCTTCGAGTTCCTCAAGGGGCTTGCCGACGTTTCCTTCGAAGGCGACAAGGTTCATTTGCCGCCTGTGCTTTTCCAGCCGATGGCTGCCGACGATGTTGCGAGTGGGGTAGGCAGGATCGCTGTCGGCCCGCCGGTAAATGGCATCGTCGAGATAGGGGGGCCGGAACAGTTTCGCGTGGATGAACTGGTCCGGCGGCGCTTGGCCACCCTCAAAGATCCCCGCGAGGTCATCGCCGACCCAAATGCGCTTTACTCTGGGGCGAAACTCAGCGAGAGAACACTGGTTCCGGGCAATAACGCACGACTCGGCGAGACCCGTTTCGAAACTTGGCTGACTCAGTCCGCAGCAAAAGCGGCGGGCCGCTAGCTTGACTCGAAGCACTAGCACTCGACGGGTCGAATCGTAGCAGTTCAAACGAACGGTTGTTTGTGTCGATCACAAAACTGGTCTTGATGTTGGTGTGTCTAATGTCCGCCACGCGGGCCGTGGGGAGGAGCAAACGCGAGGTCACGGCAAGGTTGTTCGCCTCGTTTTGGCCTCTCAGGTGGCCTTAGTGCCCGGTCCCTACCGAAAATTCCATGTACCCTATGGCGGATGCCATTCTCCCACCCGGGCCGCCAAGGGCAAGCAATTGGGAATGCTTGAGTCTGGTGAACGAAATTCGCCGATCCGTCACTTTGCGAGGCCGAACAGTCTCACGGCATTTTCCTTGAGAATCAGAGGACGAACCTCGTCGCGGATGGGGATCTTTTCGAAGTCGGCCAGCCAGCGGTCCGGAGTAATCAAAGGATAGTCCGACCCAAACAAAACCTTATTCTTGAGCAGAGTGTTCGCGTATTGAACGAGCGTGGGCGAGAAATATTTGGGCGACCAGCCCGAAAGGTCGATGTAAACATTGGGCTTATGAAGGCAGATGGAGATAGCCTCATCCTGCCACGGGAAGGAAGGGTGGGCCATAATGATCGGCAAGCTCGGAAAATCAACGGCAACGTCGTCGATAGGCATAGGGTTGCCGTACTTCAGGCGGATTCCGCCGCCGGCCGGCATTCCCGTACCGATGCCGCTGTGGCCGGTGTGAAACACAACCGGCAAGCGGGCTTCGGCAAAGACTTCATATAAAGGATAGACGATCGGGTCGTTAGGCGTGAATTGTTGCACGGGCGGATGGAGCTTGAGTCCGCGGACGACGCCTTCGGACACCAAGTGCTTCGCCTCTCGCACGCCTTCCGGGCCGCGGTGGGGGTCGATACTGGCAAAAGGGATAGCGACGTCCGCGTTGTCCTGAGCAAAGCGGATGACCTCGTCGTTGCTGACGGGCATCCTGCCGGTCAGCCGCTCGTCCACGGCAAAAATGACGAACGCAATTTTTCGCGAGCGGTAATAGTCCGCCAAGGCTTTGTGGTCGCGGGAAGCGCCGCTATCGCCGAAGTATTTCCTGGCTGCCGCATCGGTGGGTGAAGCATCGTTGAGAGGTTCGAGATGGACGTGCACATCGATGGCTGCAAGCGAGTCCACGTCGATCTGCGAAAAAGCGTTCATCGGTGATTCTCCAAACCTGTGAGAATACGTGCGGAAGCTGGATCACGATACAGCTCATCGACTACCTTTGCCCGGTTTTTCAAAACAGCCTTCTGATTGATTGAACCCTTATTGGTGATTTCCTGCATTTCGATGGACGGCGGCGTGTCGATCAGGATCGCGCGTTCGATGCGGGTCGAGCTTCCCGTGCTTGCCGCGGCAAAGGATTGGAGCCGTTGCTGGAACACGGCGCGAACCTCCGTACGTGAAACTACCTCGAGCGCGGCTGCGTTTTCGCGCAACCCGGCGCAGAGCTTCCGGCAAGCCTCCAGTGCTGGAAAGAAGAGTGCGCCCGTGAAGTCACGATCGGGTCCGGCGAGCACCACGTCCTGGAGCAGATTCCCGAAATGTGCCAGAAGCCGCATGCGCAATGGACCAACCCGCACCCAGGTGCCGCTCGAGAGCTTGAAATCCTCGTTCAATCGCCCGTCGAAGAGAAATCCCTTCAATGGATTTTCGGGATCCAGAAATTTGATGGCATCTCCCAAGCAATAGTAATTCTCCTCGTCAAAGGCGGCCGCGTTCAGTTCCGGGCGCCGCCAAAAGCCTGGAGTGATGGATGGCCCGCGCAACCGCGCTTCGAGCTTTTCCTCCACCGGAACGAGTTTCAATTCAACGCCAGGCACGGGCAAGCCGAGATGGCCGGCCGCGGCTCCTTCAATGCCGGTGGAGAGCGCGAAGGGCGAGCTTTCCGTGGCGCCCAATCCCGTAACGACCAAGATCTCTTCCCCGCAAGTCTCGAAAGCGATGTCCTGCAAATCGTCCCAGATGTGCTGGCTGAGCCCGGCTGCAGCGAAAAACAGGCATTTGAGGCGGCTAAAGAAATTTTGCCGCAGAGGAGGATCGGAACGAAGATGCTCGACGAGCATTTCGAATGCCTTCGGTACGTTGAAGTATGCAGTTGTGGCGACTTCCCGGAGGTTGCGAATCGTTTCGCCGAACAATTCCTTGGTCGGCTTGCCCGCGTCGATGTAGAGCGAGCCGCCATTGTACAGCGCGATTCCAAAATTGTGGCTTCCGCCAAAGGTGTGGTTCCACGGCAGCCAATCGCACAAAACGGGCGGCTCGTCGGCAAGAAATTGCAGGACCTCGCACAGCATCTGCTGATTCGAACACAACATGCGATGGGTGGTTATGACTCCCTTGGGGAGGCCCGTGGAACCGGAGGTGTACAGAATCTTGGCGATCGAGCCCGGCTGAATGCGGCGGTGTGCGTCATCGACTGCCGGCGACGAAGCCGCGTCCTCCAGCTCAGCAAGCGGGATGGAAGGTATTCCCTCTGGGCTGGAGCCCAGGAAAACGACCTTCGTCTTTCCGTTCTGCAATACTGCCGTGAGCGCCGGCGTGAACTTTGCGCCATCGTCGACGAAAACAATGGCCGGGGCGAAGTTCTGCCACAGGTAAGAGAGCGCCGTGAACTCTTTCACGGCCAGGGAGTACGCAGGCGCAATCGGCGCGTAGGGGATGCCCGCATACATGGCCGCCAGCGCGAGCAATCCGTGCTCGACACTATTCCCAGAAAGAATCATCAACGGCTTTTCTGGGGAGAGCCCTTGCTCCAGCAAACCGCGCGCGAGTCTGCGCACACGCGCCAGCGCCTGGGCGTAGGTGACGGTCTGCCAATCGCCATTCGGTCCGCGCTGCGCAAGGAAAATGCGATCGGGAGTGCGGACAGCCCAATGTTCCAGCCGATCCGTGACGCGTGCAGGATATTCACCCAGCCGCTGCGGCGATCGCACGTAGATCACGCCGTTAGGCCGGCGTTCCACAATTGCGTCGAGCGAGGCAACACGCACCGGACGCACACGCCGCTTCGTCCGCAATTTCATTGCTTCTCGGCTGCTACTGTTTGTGGCGCTCGGCATCGTTGACGAAGCCTTCCGCGTCCTTGGACGGAGATAACGTAAGTTAATTCGGCGTGCAGATATTTTGCAACTCTGTCTTCCGCAAGAATTTGCCGATTAGCGAGTGCGCCGGATGCTTGGCCCTGAGCAGTGCAGTGGCACACACACCCGCAGCGATGAGAATTCGCATCAGGTGAAGCTTGCTTAACCCGGCACCGGCGATAGGTTCTGAAACTGGCGCGAGCGCAGAAATCGCGCTCTTTCAGAAGGACAATTTCAGACCAAACTGCAACTGCCGCGCATTGAGCATGGTCCTCGGCAAACCGAAGGTTTGGTTCGGCTTGAAGGGAATGAATAGAGCAGAGCCGGGACCGAGAGGTATGGGTGTCGGGGCGATAGTTCCGGCCTGAGGGACGCCAGGAACCGCTTGGACTGGACCTACCGGACAAAGCGTAGACGCGTCCTCAAGCTGGATGGCCCGGCTCGTAGCGTCGTTGTAATGGAGCGGAATCGTTGGAGTTGTGCCGCAAAAGACGGGCGAACCGTAGACCGACGTGACTTCGTCCACGTTAGGCCGGTTGAGCACGTTAAACGCATCGAAGCTCAGATCCAGCTTCATTTTCTCGCGAACTTGGAAGTATCGCGAAACACGAAGATCCCATGAATACACGGGATCGCCAACGTAAGTATTCCTGGGGACCATCGTTGCGCAGTCGCTCGTAGACGGGCAGTGAGGGACGACTGGCGCGCCGCCAACGCGGTCCGTTGCGCCGCCGGCGACGTCATTCAAGGTGCTGGCTCCATAGAAAAGCGTGAAGGGGCGCCCGGACTGCGCCGTGACGATGCTGCTGAAACCGAAGTGACGGACGAAAGTGTTCTCCGGTCCTGTTGCGCTGAAGTTCGCTACTAGGCGGTGGCGGCCGTCCTGATTTGAGTTGGCGCGTTCCGCTTTGTAATCAAACTGATTCACGGGGAGGTTGATGAACGTAGTGAAATTACCGTTGTCGATTGCGTGCGAGTAGGTGTAGTTGGCCGTCAGGCTGAGGAATTTTCCTCTCTCTGTCACGGTCAACGTTCCGCCATGGTAATTGGCATTGGCAACGCCGTTGTTGTAGTCGATCAGACCCGCGCTCATCGTCTGTAGGCCACTGTCGGCGCCGGCGCCAGCGAAAAAGGGACCCAGACCAGCAAGTGCGCCTGTCGCGAGCGTGGGCGTGCCGCCGCTACAAGTGGAGAATGTGCCGTCGGCATTGAGCTTCCCTGGAACCCAATCCGGAAATACCGGAACAATGGGCCACGGATTTGGGTCCGTTGGGTTCGCGGCTTGATTGGCGTCCGTCGTTCCGACCGGACAGGGGACATTGATGTTATTGCCGCGAACGAGCCTGTGCGCGGACACGAATAGATACCCCAAGTCGACCCCCAGTCCCTTTCCGAATTGCCGGTCAATTTCCAGGCTGGCTTGCTCGGCATAAGGAATCTTGCTGACATTGTGATCCATCCCTCCGGACCCAACGCCGCAGGCGCCGGCGGGGAAACCAGCAGGGATAACGGAGCAGGCACCGGCCATTTGAACAGGATTGATTGGGGGAAAGGCGCCATAGCCACCCGTCTGGATGATACCTGCCGCGTAGGCCGCAGCGCCCGCCGCGCCAGGAAATGCAAACAGCTGGTAGCCCTGGCTGGCCTGCCCGAGATCGGACTGGATCATAGGGAGGTTTTGAGGCTTGACGTTTGCCGACGCACAAGCCGCAGCAGTGGCAGCCGATGGATGATTGGCGCAGAGGTAGCCTGGCGCAACCTTCTGCGTGTTCGGCACATAGAAGAACGTCATGTTATAGCGATCATCGAACATTCCGAACCCAGCGCGAATCACGGTCTTGCTGTCAGGGGAGTAAGCCAAGCCCACACGGGGTTGCCATCCGGCGTAGTCCGGGTTCACATAAGATGCCAAGCCCGTCTCGTAATCCCAACGTACGCCCGCATTCAGCGTAAGTTTGCGGGTGATCCTCCACTGATCCTGAACGAAGAGGCCCCAGTATCCGTGGTTAATCTTGCGGTCATATCCGGGAGCTAGTGACGGCGGATATGCATTTGCCCAGGTGGACGTGTTCAGGGCTAACGGATTGCCGCCGATGACAAGCGAGGGACCGCTCACAAAGTTGGGATCCGTTGGGAGGGGGATACCCGCGTAGGTAAATACAACGCCGTTGTCAACAGAGACGGGGCAGTTCTTGGCTGCTTGAACAACGGGATCATTAGCCCCAAGCGTTACCGGAGTCTTGCTAAAGTTTGCATTGTAAAATTGCGCGAAGTCCGCGAAGCAGCTGAGACCCGGCACAAGCATCCTGACCGGAGTGAAGCCGGGGAAATTGAACAATGACCAAATGTAGTTGCCGTCGAATCCGAATTTCAGGACGTGATTTCCCTTGATCCAGGACACGGCGTCTGAGAATTCCGCACGGCTCTCCGCAGTACGGTCCTGAGTTCCGAAGTTGTGGCCCAATTCAAGATCATTGAGGATGCTGAAATCGGGTTGGCCGGTCGCTCCCAAAAATCCGTAGTGCCGCCGGGCATACTGGGCTAAAAAAGTGTTTAGCAAATTACTTCTTAGGGTTGAGTCTACCGTTCCAACAAGCGATTGATCCCGAATGTAGAGGTTGCGGCCCCCACTCGGGGCGCCGATGCCGCCTCCGTCGAGCGTCTGCCCTACCAACTCGCCGAGAGCGCGCTCGTCCTCCGCGTTGTAGCGGACGGTCACATGGTGGTTGGTACTGATTTGATGGTCGAACCGTACAAAACCATGATCGTCATCCGCCGTCTTTAGGTAGCCGTTGAGGTAGCTAATGTTGTTGTTCGTACAACTGCTAAGGCCTGTCGAGCAACCTTCAGGAGCGAGTCCCATTAAAGCCTTCGCTTCGTCAATCAGATTCAAGTTGTTGATCAAGTCTGGTGGGTAGACGGGAGATTCGGCACGCCGCTTGCCCTCGTAGTTCAGGAAGAAGAAAGTCTTGTCCTTGCGGATCGGGCCGCCCAGCGTTCCGCCAAATTGATTTTGTCTCAACTCATGGGGAAGGGGCGCGGGCTGAAGCATCGAGCGCGCGTCGGTGGCGCTGTTTTGGAAGTAGTCGTAGATCGAGCCGTGCAGCTCGTTGGTGCCGCCCTTGGTCACGATGTTCACGATGCCGCCGACCGCGCGTCCATATTCGGAGCCAAAACTGTTGTTGACTACGCGGAATTCCTGGACGGATTCCTGCGGTGGCGTCGCGCGCTGCACACCACTACTCGCATTCACGAAGTCCGCACCATCCACTGTGATTTCGTTGCTAAAGGAGCGCATGCCGGCAAAAGAGATTTGCGTAGTTTCAAAATCGGTGAAGGTGGTTCCCAGGCTGGTCCGGCTGGTGGCGACGCCAGGAGTGAGCAGAGCGAAATCCGTGAATAGGCGACCGCTAATTGGCAACGAGCCAATCTGCTGGGTCTCAATGACTTGGCTCACTTCGGTTCTGGTTGGCTCGATTTGTTGCGCCTCCGTAGTCACCACCACGCTCTCGCCGCTGGACTGCACTTTCAGGGTGACGTTGATGGTGGCCGTTTGGCCGACCCGGAGTTCAATCCCCGTCTGCGTGTAGGGTGCAAATCCGGTGAACGCGACCTTGAGTTGGTATTGTCCCGGCGGAAGATTTGGAATGACGTAGTTGCCGCTTTCGGACGTAGTCGTGGAGTAGCTGCGATTCGTATCCACCTCGAGTAAAGTGACGTTCGCCTTAGAGACCACTCCGCCTGAGGCGTCGACGATCGTGCCGTTGAGCTGGGCCAAGTTCGTGGCGGCCTGTCCAAAAGCATTTTGTACCCGGACAGCAAACACCAATCCAATCACGCCGACCAATGCCAGCAACCCTCGTCCCCGCATAGGACCTCCTCTCAAGACGCTTATGTCCCCAACCCTGTCGTTACAAAAGGCTTGTCTGATCCGAGAAATACCCAATTATGTACGAAAGGTCTAAGCGCGTGGCGTTCTAATGTCAAGGCCGCCAGCCATGGGGATGTGCGAATATCGCGCAGGATTGTTCGAACGTCTTGCGTCCACGCTGGAAGGTGACTACTGTTTTGCCCGCTTTGGAATACCGCTAGAGGCGGAGATGCCGAATTCGAGTCCATTGTCCCGCCTGTTGCGCGGGAAGGTGCTGTCTTGGTTGGGTGTATGGCTGGCCGCTATTTCATTGGCTGGCTGCGGCAATCGCTCCTTTCCGCCCGCGGGACGAGCCAGCAACACGGGACCGGGCATTGCGAGCCTGGACGCAGGGCGCATCACCGCGGCGGATCGAGAGCCGGGCAACTGGCTGACCTATGGTCGAACCTACAGTGAACAGCGCTTCAGCCCTCTCAAACAGATCAATGAACAGAACGTTCAGCGGCTTGGGCTTGCGTGGTATTTCGATCTGGATACGCGGCGCGGGCAGGAATCGACGCCCTTAGTGGTGGATGGCGTGATGTATTTCACGACGGCGTGGAGCAAGGTGATCGCGCTTGACGCGGCGACCGGAAAACTGCTTTGGTCCTATGATCCCAAAGTACCGCCGAGTTGGGCAGTGAACGCATGCTGCGATGTGGTGAATCGAGGCGTTGCCGCGTGGAAGGGAAAGGCTTTTGTCGGGACGCTGGACGGCAGATTGATCGCGCTGGATGCGGTGAAGGGACAACCCGTTTGGGAGGCGCTGACCATTGACCGCAGCTCCCGCTACACGATTACGGGCGCGCCGCGCGTTGTGAAAGGAAAAGTGCTGATCGGCAATGGCGGCGCGGAGATGGGCGTGCGCGGATATGTATCAGCCTACGATGCGGAAACGGGAAAGCTCGCCTGGCGCTTCTACACCGTCCCAGGCGATCCCGCAAAGCCGTTCGAAAGCCCGATCCTGAAAGAGGCTGCAAAAACCTGGAGTGGCAATTGGTGGAAGAACGGCGGAGGCGGCACGGTATGGGACGCCATGGCGTACGATCCGCAACTCGACTTGTTGTACATCGGGACTGGGAACGCTGACCCCTGGGCCCGCAAGATTCGCGGCGGCAAAGCAGGCGATGGTCTCTTTACTTCGTCGCTCATCGCGCTGAGGCCGGATACGGGCAAGTACGTTTGGCATTACCAAGAAAACCCCGCCGACGAATGGGATTACGATTCGGCGGAACAGATCATCCTCGCGGATCTTTCCATTGCTGGCCAAGTTCGCAGGGTGCTGTTACATGCGCCGAAGAATGGTTTCTTCTACGTTTTGGACCGCGCTACGGGGAAACTCATTTCGGCGAAACCCTTTACTCAAGTCACGTGGGCCACGGCCATCGATATGCAAACGGGGCGCCCCATCGAGTCCCCTGCAGCGCAATACGAGAACAGCAACAAGCCTGCTATCGTTTCCCCAGGACCGGGCGGAGCGCATACCTGGAATCCCGCATCGTTCAGCCCGGAAACCGGTCTTGTCTACTTCCCAGTGCTGGAGTCCGGATTCCCCTACAAATCGGCCGATCATTTCCGGCACAGTCCGCTCGCCTGGAACACCGGCATCGACGCCGTCGCGGCAGGAATGCCCCAGGTGCCGGAGGTGAAAAAGGCGATTCTGAGCAGCATTAAGGGTCACCTCACCGCATGGAATCCTATAAGCCAGAAAGAGGTCTGGCGGGCGGAGCGTTCGGGGCCTTTGAACGGCGGCGCACTCTCGACCGCGGGCAATCTAGTGTTTGAAGGCACTGGCCTTGGCCAGTTCGAAGCTCTCCGCGCCACGACCGGAGAGAAGCTTTGGTCTGCCTCGACGGAAAGCGGCGTGACGGCAGGGCCAATCTCCTACAGCGTGAACGGCGAACAATACGTCGCGGTTCTCGTGGGTTGGGGTGGAGTCTTGCCACTTGCTGCGGGTGAAGTGGGCCTACAGTCTCCACGCATGGCCAATGTTCCGCGTCTGTTAGCGTTCAAATTGGGAGGGAAAGCAAATCTACCTGCGGCGCCGGAGATGAAGTCTCCGCTATTGTCTCCGCCGAGGTCCACTGCTAGCGCGGCCGAAGTCAAAAACGGCGAGGAGCTGTACCAGCGGTACTGCAGTGGATGCCACGGCGATGTAGCGGTGAGCGGCGGGGTGCTGCCTGATCTGCGGTACTCTGGCACATTGGCCAGCGACCAATGGTTTCAGATTGTTCTGGATGGAATGCTGGAAGCGTACGGAATGGTCTCCTTCTCAAAAGAAATCACGAGGCAGAACGCTACAGCGATTCGTCAATACGTTATCTTCCGTGCAAACCAAAGCCTCGACGCGGAAGCGCCCGCTCACAAGTAATCCCAGCGCCTTTTTCCTTCGATTGCTTGCTAGATTGCCGAAATCCGTATCGCGTCAGATTTGACCCGTCTTCATTTCCTGGCTGATGTACTCGGCCTGACGCAGCGCCAGCGCCACAATCGTCAACGTAGGATTCGCCGCTCCCGGAGTAGTCAAGGCGCTCCCATCGGAGACGAACAGGTTCTTGACATCGTGAGTTTGGCCCCAGGCGTTGGTCACGCCATCGCGCGGATCGGCGCTCATCCGCGCAGTACACATATTGTGCGTCGCGGGCGGAGTCGGCCCGATGACAGTGCGTTTCGCCCCGATCGCATCGTACATTTTGGACATTTGACCCTGCGAGTGCTTGCGCATCGCTTGATCGTTCGAATGCTCGTCGACGTGAACATTGGGCACGGGCAATCCGTAGGCGTCCTTGACGTTCGCATTCAGCGTGATGCGGTTGTCCGCGCGGGGCAGGTCTTCACCGTTGATGAACATTCCCGCCATGTTTCTGTAGCCTTCGATGATGGACGAGAAATCGCGGCCCCATCCGTACGGCAGGCCCACTAACGGGAAAGTTGGCAGATCAAGCGCGACCAACTCCATGCGATAGCCGCCTACGAAGCCGCGCTTCGGCTCATTGATTACTTCATCTTCGATGACCCCGGCCAGTGTCGCCCCACGCCAAGAATAGACCGGCTTGTCGAAGATTCCCCAGACAAAGCCTGTAATGTGGTGACAATAGTTGCGGCCCACTTGCCCGGAAGAATTTGCTAGGCCGTGCGGAAACTTGGCTGAATCCGAGAGCAGGAGCAGTCGCGCCGTTTCGATGGCATTGCCGGCTACGCAGACGATTCGCGCCTTTTGTCTTTGTTCTTTTCCCCGTGCGTCACGATAGACCACGCCGTTTGCAAGGCCATCCGCGCCATGCTCTATTTTCGTAGCAGTGCATTCCGCGCGCAGGTCCAGGTTGCCGGTGGATTCAGCGCGTGGGATTTCCGTGTACAGCGTGCTCCACTTCGCGCGCGTCTTGCAGCCTTGGACACAGAAGCCCTGCTGAATGCAAAACCCCCGTCCATCCGCCGGGCGCGGATTGATGGCCATGTAGCCTGTGTGCACCTGCTTGTACCCGAGCTTTTTCGCTACCGCGTACATCACTTTGAAATTATTCGAAGCGGGCAGCCCTGGGACTCCGTTGCGGCGGGTCACGCCGAGCCGCTGCTCGGCTATCTCGTAATATTTAAAGAGTTCATCGTATTGGATGGGCCAGTCGATCAGGGAAGTGCCGGGGACATCGCCATACACTGTTTTCGCGCGCAGCTCCCACGGTTGTAGCCTTGGCGTTGCGGCCGTCCAGTGCACTGTAGTACCGCCGACCGTCTTGCAATGCCATGCAGGGAGCGTGGGGAAATCGCGGGCCACGCCCCAGTTGCCGCTCTGTGTGCGCGGGTCCAGCCAGGTCAACTGAGCGAAGGCGTCTCCGGGAACCTGTGAAAACGAAGCGTTTGACTGACGTTTCCCGGCTTCGAGCAGAACCACTTTGACGCCGCGACGCGTCAATTCGTGTGCGAGCGTTCCTCCGCCCGCGCCGCTGCCGATGATCACGACTGCGTTCGAGTCATTGAAATCGATGCTGCTCATCGTGTCTCTGTCCGCCTGGTCCGGGCTACGTAGGCATCGGACCGCTATCCTCCGCTGGGACTTCAGGAAGCCACCGCAAATCGTTGAATCCGCGGCTCAAATAGCCTCCCTTGGAAAACGCTTCGCCCTCATAACCGAAATACGCATACGCGATGGGATTGGAGTAAAGAACCTGCAGTGTCTTCAGCCTCATCGCCTGAAAAAAGCCGGATGACTCGATTTTCTTCAGCGCTGCGACGCGATCGCTTTCAGAACTGGCTGCAAAACGCGGTCCCAGCTTCGCAAGCCCTTCTTTGAGCATGGCGCGGTTTTTTTTGTCTTTCGCGGCATCAGCGTCGAGCGCCTGAACCACCAGCGCGTACGCGGCTTCATCGAGCTTGTCGTGCGGCGCAATCGTGCGCGCGACCGCCATCAACGTGGAGCCCTCGGGAGTGGTGAGAGCCGAAAGATCAACAGCCCACGCAGGCCCGCGCGCAATGAGCGACAGAGGACTGCCTGCGACGACCAGGCCGGTCAAAAGGCCCGTCGCGGCCTTGAGCGCCTCCCGGCGATTTATAGATACGAGTTCATCCATAAAGTTGACTCACCCTCAAGCGACATTTAACTCGGCAACGATACGCCGACCCTTTCTAGTGCACCATACGGTCGACTCCCTCCCAGTACGGAGCGCGGAGTTTTTTTCGATCGATCTTCCCTGCCGGAGTTTTTGGAATTTCTGGGCAGAACTCTACAGATTTGGGAGCTTTCACGCTGCCGAGTTTGGCCTTGCAATGAGCAACGATTTCCTCTTCGGTGACCTTTTGGCCCTCGTGAAGGACGACAAAAGCCTTTACCGCTTCTCCCCAGGTCTCGTGCGGAACTCCGACGACGGCGCATTCAAAAATCCCGGGAATGGCCATAAGGCATGCCTCTACCTCCACCGAAAATACGTTGAAGCCGCCCGTGATGATCATGTCCTTTTTTCGGTCAACGATGTAGAAGAAGCGATGCTCATCGTAATAGCCCACATCCCCTGTGTGGTGCCAACCGAAGGCGTGGACCTCTGCAGTGGCCTCGGGCAGGTTGTGATAACCGGGGGTGACCAAGGCCCCGCGCGCGACGATCTCTCCTGGTTGATTTGGCGCCAAGAGGCGCCCCTGATCGTCCATGATTCCGAGGCGGACGCCATACGTGACCTTCCCACAGCTTCGCAGGCGTTCCGGATGATCACCTGCCGCCGCCGCTGCTACCGTTTCCCTGTCCAGCCAGGTCATTAACAGGGGAACTTCAGTCTGTCCGTAACACTGGCAGACGCAAGGGCCGAAGACCTCCACTCCCTGTTTGAGCCGGTCAGGTGACACAGGGGAAGCAGCCAGCAGAAGCATTCGGAGGCTGGAATGGTCGCGCCGCCGCACGTCCGGGTGGGCAAGCAACGCGTAAAACGCCGTCGGGGGCAAGAAAATGTGGGTTACGCGGTGAAGTTCGATACTTTCCAGGACTGCTCCCGCATCGAATCGCGGCAAAATCACGTTGGTGGCGCCCATGGCGAATAAAGCGAAGGCGATCGGTCCCGCCGCGTGAGAAAGCGGCGCTGTTGTAAGGCACACCGGAGGAACATCTACACACTGCCCCCAGTAATGGCCGGCCATCTCTACGAACGCGCTCCATGAATCGCTCGTTACCCGGACGCCTTTAGCCGGCCCGGTTGTCCCGCCGGTGGCCACGAGTCCCACGAGGCGGCCAGGGTTCCCCCGCGGATCGGCCCAGTCCGGCTCTTCGCTCTTGGCGCCTTGGCCTTGCTCCATAAAACGCGCGAGAGAGGGGTGACCTTGGTCATCGATATCGATACAAACGAGGTGGCGCAACGACGGTACCCTGGCTTGAAGCTCTATTACCTGCTCGCTGAAGCTGCTGTGGTAGAAAAGCCAGCGCGTTTCGGCATAGTTCATGAAATCCGCGTTGGCATCGATGGCGTTGCGGTGGTTGATGGGCACCCACGTCCCACCGGCGCGCATGAAGCCGAGCATGCACACCATCACACGAGCATCGTTGGGAGAGTAGATCGCGGCGCGTTCTTCGTCTTCCAAGCCGGCGGCACGCATCGCGCGGGCCAGCCGCTCGCTGTCCGCGCGCAATTCGCGGTAGGTGCAACGAGTGTCGCTGTCAATCAGGGCAACTCGATCGGGAAAACTCTCAACAGCTTTGTCGAAGTAATCGATCGCGCGCACGGTGGTTTCGCCGCCTCTGCAGATTTTTACCGCGACGCGGCGGCCTTTTGTCCCCACACCTCGTTTGCGACTTCCACGACCAACCGCAGCTTCACCATTTGCTCCTCTTCCGTCAGGCGGTTGCCTTCTGTCGAGCTGGCAAACCCGCACTGGGGACTAAGCGAGAGCTGGTCGAGATCGACGTACCGCGCGGCCTCTTCGATGCGACGTTTCAGGAGGTCCTTGGGTTCGAGCTGAGGAAGCTTGCTCGATACAAGGCCGAGAACGACGGCCTTGTGCTTCGGCACGAATCGCAGCGGCGTGAACGTGCCAGCGCGGTCCGTTTCGTACTCCAGGAAGTACGAATCGACATTAATTTTGTTGAAGAGAACGTCCGCAATGGGATCGTACCCGCCCTCCGTGAACCAGCCACTTTGGTTATTGCCGCGGCAGAGGTGCATGGCGAGGTGCAATGATGCCGGACGGTTGGCAAAGGCGCGGTTTATGATTTCAGGATACAGATCGTTCAGCAGATAACGCGGATCGTCTCCGCGGGCCTTGACCATGTTTTGAAATTTTTCGTTGCACAACGTGGCCATAGGCGGGTCGTCCACCTGCAGATACCGGCAGCCGGCCTCGTAGAGCGACTTCATTTCCTTCTGATAGGCATCAACAATATCAGCCCAGAAAACATCTAAGTCAGGATAGGCGCCTTTCTGTATCGCGGCACTCCCGGATGTGAAATGCAAAATGATGGGCGAAGGGACGGTTACTTTTGGCGCTCGCCTGGTGACGGACTGAAGAAAGCGGAAGTGATCAGTGTAAATCGGCTCCCGCCACTGCATGCGCGATACGACTTGCGCCCACGGAACGGGAATCTTTCGTCCCTCATGGTCGACGAAGTAGGCCGCCGAGCTTTCCATGCGCACTTCGACGCCACCCAGCCCGCGCACGAAGAAGTCTGTATAAAAGTCTTCGCGACGAAACTCCCCGTCCGTGATGGACTGCAAGCCGACCTGTTCTTGCTGGGCGACGACCCTGCGAATCGCTGCATCCTCGACAGCTAGCAATTCTTGGGCCGAGATTTTTCCCGAGGCGCGATCCTGGCGGGCCTTCTTGAGCTCCGGAGGCCGCAGCAGGCTGCCTACATGGTCAGCACGGAATGGCGGATTATGTGGAGCAACGGTTGGCACGGGAGCCTCCGTGTTACTTGCATTTCGTTTTTGGCCGCGAGGATGTTTGATGATTCGCCCGTTCTCGGCCGAAAGCAACCGCTTTCTATTCGCACGCGAGCATTTTCATTTTTGAGAGTTCGTGTCGTTCCAATGTCTCCAGGAGTTCGCGCGGGCCGAAGGCCTCCGCAATCGAGGCGAAGCCGGACTTACACGGGCTTGATTGGACCAGACGGTGCGCCGCGTACGCCTGGATCAGCCCCGTTTGCTTGTAGCAGCAGTTCCCAAAGAGCGCGCAGTGCGTAAAGGCTGTTGCGCCCCGTCCCACAATTACGTCAATCGTCCGATTTTCTCGGGGATTTTCTCGCGGAGGCGTGCCGGCTTGGACCGAATTCGCCATCTCGGCGAGGCGGCGCTCGCGTTCCGCTTTGGGCAATGGCGCTATCTGCTCGAAATAAAGTTTTTCCGTGGCGAAAACATTTTCCATGATCTGCCGGTCGAGCAACCCGCCGAACGATTTGACGTTGGCGACTTGGCGATGATCCTTGAACCATACTGGGTGAGGGAAGCCACCCCAGGCTAACGCCAACTGCGTTTGAATCTGTCCGGGCGCCACAACCTCCAGCGCCGTTGCCGGCGGCCATCGCTTGTACCGGTTCTGCTCCAGAAAATACGCCTCGGTCTGCAGCACCGCAAATATGGTTTGCGTCGACCCGTACGTCGGAGCGCCGCGAAACATGGTCAGAATTTCGAACGTGTCGAGCTCGCTGTTCTCGGCACAAATTCGCACCACTGCGTCGCTTGGCGCTGACATGAATGCCGTCGCAGGCGCGGCGAGCAAGCCCTTCTCGGCAAATTGCGGACCCCAATTCTCCGCGACCTGCCTGATCCACGCCTGTTCGCCGCTGATGTCGAGATAGTGACAGCCGGATTTCAAACAGGCCTCGATCACCGCCGGGCCGTTGTAAATGAACGGTCCAACTGTGTTGGAAACAACTTTCGCGCCGGAGAAAAGCTTGGCGAGTTCGTTCGCCGAGTTCTCAACCTCGGCGATTTCGTAGTCCGCGCCCTCGATGCCGGGAACGCTCTGCATCACCTCGACGATCTTGGCCCGGCTTCGCCCTGCGGCGACAAAGGGAATCTTGTACTCACATAGGTATTCGGCGACCAACCGGCCGGAAAAGCCGCTGGCCCCATAAATGATGACGGGTTTGATTGCCGGCATTTTCTCTCTCGCGGTTGATCCTAAACCCCGTCATGGGCGGAGAAAGAAAAATGCTGAACAAACTTGGCGATAATCGGCCGGAACGCCGGATCAGGATTGAAATTGCCGGATGGTGGTCCGGAAGGCGTGCGCGGTTACTTTTTCCAACGGCCAGCTTCGAATATCCTCGGACAAGACCTCTATTCCCCAGGGGCCGCGATACCCAAGCTCCTGGAAAATCTTCACGAAGCTTTTCACATCGAACTCGCCCTCGCCGCAAAACCTTCGATGATTGACGGTGTCTTCGTGCACGCTCCACGGCGCTTGAAAAGTTCCGTCGTTCAATTCGACGCTTACGAGAAATTCCGGCGGAAACTTTCGCAGCTCGTCGCAGGGCACGCGCATTTTGGCCAGGTGCCACACGTCGAACGCGATGCCGCCATTCTTCGCTCCGGCGCCTCGCACCATGGTCAGAGAATCCTTGAGCGTATCAACCATGGCAAATGGCATGACCTCGAAGCCGACTTTCATGCCGTGCTTTGCGGCGTCAGCGCAAAGCGCCGCGAAGCTCTCGATGAGCCGAGACATGGAAAATTTCTCGTGATAGAAATCTCCGACTTTCACGTGATGGGCGTGAAGCGCTTCGGCCGCATCCAGCAACTTACGTTTTTGAAGGTCAGACCTTTCTTTCCTCTCACCATCGAGGAACCAGTCGGTCAAGAACTCGATTTTCACGTGTCTGATTCCGTGGTCGTCCAGGATTCGCTTCATTTCTGGAAGACTTCTCTGCTTCAGTACGCGATCCAGGTCGGCGTGCCAAATGCCGATGCCGGTAAATCCCGCCTTGGCCATGGCTTGGACACGGTCCTTGAAATCGAACGTGCTGTATTCTCGGTCGGTGTGGGGTAATGCTCCGCCCGCGAACGTCCAGTAGGAAGCTAGAAGGTCCACTTGTGTTTTCATCGCGCCACCAAACTGCGCTTGCGGCCTGGTTTAAACAGCGGTGGCATGTCTCGAAAGCACGGACTTGACCGCCTGAACGATCTTTTCCTCGTTGGGCAAGACAAATTTTTCGAGAGGCTCGCTGAACGGCACGGGTGTGTCGGCGGCGGTCACCAACCGAACCGGAGCCTTCAAGTACGAAAAGCCGTGTTCGGCAACCTCGCCTGCAATTTGAATCGCAACGGACGCATGCCGCGGCGCCTGGTCGACAAGAACCAGCCGCCCCGTTTTTTTCACCGAGCGGACAATCGTGTCGACGTCGAGCGGCGCGAGTGTACGAGGATCGATCACTTCGGCGTTGATTCCCTCGTTCGCGAGCCGCTCCGCGGCATTCAGCGATTTCTGCACCATCCATCCCGTAGCAACGATCGTGACGTCCGTTCCAGTGCGCTTCACGTCCCCCACGCCAAATGGAATCACGTGGTCTCCGTCCGGCACTACTCCTTTTTCCAGCGTGAGCAAAAAGTGCTGCAGAAAAACAACCGGATTGTCATCGCGAATGGCTGCTTTCATCAGCCCTTTGGCGTCCGCCGGCGTGGACGGCAAGGCGACCTTAAGTCCCGGAGTGCCCATGAACAAATGGTATGTACAATTCGAATGCTGCCCCGCCCAGCCCGCCGCAAAGCCGTAGCCCGCCTTGAACACAACTGGAACTTTCACTTGCCCCCCAGACATATAGCGGAGGCGCGGCGCTTCGTTCAGCACTTGATCGAACGCGACCAGCATGAACTCGCTCATCCACAATTCAACAATGGGCCGGAGTCCGGTCATGGCCGCGCCCACTGCAACGCCCAACTCCGCCGTTTCAGAAATGGGCGTGATCCGGATGCGGTCTTTACCGAACATCTTCAGCATCGGATCCCGTTCCGTCATTCCCATGTTTTGCCCGTAGAAGACAACGCTCGGGTCGCGTTGCATCTCTTCGATGATGGCCGTAGCGATGGCTTCACCGTACATCATTTCCTTGGCCATGGCCGAGTCCTCCTAGGCAAACACGTACTTGAGCGCATCTTCCGGCTGCGGCGGCGGGCTGGCCAACGCGAAGCGCACCGCGTCGTCCATTTCCGCACGCGCTCGATTGTCAATCTCAGTCGCCTGCGCCTCCGCCAGCACACCCTCGCCGATCAATTTGTTTCGAAACTTCGTAATGGGATCATTGTTGCGCGCCGCCTCGTACTCTGCTTTCCTGCCGTAGACCTCGATTGACTCGTGTTTGGGGAATTGCGTCGGCACGGGCGGGACGGTGATCGCATTGCCATGAGCGCTGAAGCGGTAGAATTTCGACTCAATCAAACTGGGTCCTTGGCCTTCTCGGGCGCGGTCCACTGCCTTCTTAACTTCATCGTAAACGGCCAGCGGATCCGTTCCGTCCACCGTGGCGCCGGGAATGCTGTACGCCTGCGCCTTCTTCGAGAGAGGTTCGCCGGCCGCACAATTGGCGTCTTCCAAGCTCACGTGCGTGTACGCCTGATACTCGTTGTTCTCCAGAATGAAGACGACCGGCAGCTTCCACACTGCGGCGATGTTCAGTGATTCGTGGAAAGCTCCCTGCTTCGAAGCTCCGTCACCAAAGAAGCTGTAGACGACTTGGCCGGTTCGCTTCACCTGCGCGGTGAGCGCCGCTCCAGCCGCGTGCGCGATGCCCGCGCCGATGATCCCGGTAGCGCCCGGAAAATCGCGTGCAGGATCGGCCAGATGCATCGATCCGCCGAAGCCTTTGCAGATTCCGTCTCGTCGCCCGTACAACTCCGCCATCAAATTTTGCGGTGGAGTCCCGAGTACAATGGGATAGCCGTGACACCGGTAGCTCGGCATGACAGGGTCGCCGTCGGTCCTCGTAGCCAGCGCTCCTACAATCGAAGCTTCTGCGCCGTCGCCGAGGTGCGTGTGGCCGCGTATCACGCCGGGATGCTCGACGAAGGTGCGCTTCACGCGTTCCTCAAACTCGCGGACCCGGACCATTTGCGTCCACATCCAAGTCAATCGCTCCTTGCCAAGCTGTTGTGAAGCTTTCATGCTGGATATCTCCTCCGGCGCAACCTAAGGAATTGTTTCCCCAGGCTGTCCAATCTCGCAGACGGCGTCTCCGACGGGCACTTCGGCGCCTTCCTTCGCGAGAATCTTCAGCAGCACACCGTCCGCCGTGGACTCCAATTCGTACGTTACTTTCTCTGTTTCCAGTTCCACGACGGCTTCCCTGCTCCTCACGGGCTCCGCCTCTCGCTTGAGCCAATGGACAACGCGAACGCTAGTCGTTGGCAGCCCGCCGGTCTTCGGCACTCTCAGTGTCGTCACGATGGCTGTGTCTCCTGCTTGGGGGGCAAGCCAGACTGACCGGGTTCGCCGGAGTTTAATCCTGCAGCGCGAGAATCTCGATGCAGAGACGTGTCAACGCGTTCGATAAACGCCCAAAGATACGAATGCGCCAACAACCAGCGGGTTCGATTCGGTGACCGGCCACTGCCGATTCTCTTCCGGGTTAGGACAACAAAAGGCAAAGTTCCTGCGCGGCAGCACGCAGGTACGGCAGAAATCTGGTTTGCATATGCTGTACCGAGACGCGCTGCCCGTGTGCACCGACACTAATTGCCGCAACGACATGCCCCGACGGATTCCGAACAGGCACTGCCATCGAACGCAGTCCCGTTTCCAATTCCTGATCGATTACGGCGTACCCTTCGGTCTTTACGGCGATCAGTATTTGCCTAAGTTTTTCAACGGATGCCACGGTGCGATCCGTGTAATGAGTGAATTCCACCGCAGGCAGGACGCTTCCCAATTCTTCCGGCGAAAGATTCGCCAACAGCACGCGGCCTTTTGAAGTGCAAAAAGCCGGCAAACGAGTCCCCACACCCAACCCGATGGCCATTATGCGCGTCGCGTTTGCGTAGGCCACAATGACAATATCCGTGCCATCCAGGAGGGCAATGGAGCAGGACTCATTCAGGATCTGGCTCAGCTGATCCAGGATCGGCTGGGCAGCCGTTGCGAGCGGCATGGAGGACAGATAGGAATAGCCCAAGGTCAAAATTCGGGGACGCAGATAGAAATTTCGCCCATCGTCCGACCCGGCGAGACCCAATTTTGAGAGTGTGTGCAAACATCGGCGCACCGAAGCGCGTGACAGCCCAGTTCGTTTGCTGAGATGCGAAATAGACAATCGCGGCGGCCGCTGCGAAAACGCCCGAATTACCAGCAGTCCTCGCGCCAGCGAAGTCATGAAATCAGGGTCGCCCCTGAATTCATCGAGCTGCGACGCGAGCGGGACGCCGTTTTCAGGATGGGACGCGTGCCCGCCCACCTGTTCGCGCAAGCTTAACGCCGACGAAACCGCTTTTCTGCCCACGGAGCCAAAAGTTGTGACGGCCATGGGTCCTCCGCCAAATCCGAACTTCCGGCTGTACGCCGAACCTGCAAATTTTCGCGTCTGCCCACGCAGGCAGCCTTGAAGGCGGCACCTGCGGCCTACTCCCCGCCCGAACTAACCCGGACGTCGCCCGTAGAATTTGCGTGTGTCGCGTTCGCGTGGTTCCCATCGAGCCGGCCGAATCCCATCGCCAGCCTTGCTCCGATTTCGGTCACCAGTGAGACCTTCTCGGCCAACTCTTTCCCACGGAACCTCAACGTGGGCCCGGCAATTCCTACGGCGCCGATTACGCGCTTGTGGACGCTTAGTACGGGCGCCGCCACACCACTCAAACCCCGCTCCAGTTCCTGGTGATCCACAGCGTAGCCGCGCAGGCGGATCAATCGCAGGTTTTCCCTGAGGTTCGCTATCCGGGTGATCGTAAATGGTGTGTACTGCCGGAGACCATTTCTCCTGACAACTTCCTGGATCTCATCGTTGGTCAGGTACGCCAGAATTGCCTTGCCCGCGGCAGTGCAGTGGGCTGGGAACATCGAACCAATCGGCGTACAGACTGTAATGATCGTGTGAGGCGACTCGAGACGGTCCAGGCACACAACGCCGCCTGGCGCAGGGGTTGCGAGGCTCACCGTTTCTCGCGAGCGGCGAGACATTTCCACGAGCAGCCCGTGCGCCTCGGTTCGCAGCGTTCGCGACTCGACCGCCCTGCTGCCCAACTGGTATAAGCGCAATCCCAAACGGTACCGTTCGCTCTCAGCATCTCTCTCGATCAGATTGAATCGCTCCATCGCGTTTAGCAGACGATGGACCGTGGCCTTGGTCAGGCCCAGGTCCGAGGCAAGTTCCGTAACCCCCGCTTCCGGCGCCTGTTCACCCATGTACACGAGAATTCGCAGTGCTTTTTGGAGGGACTTGCTGGACCCTTCCTCTCGCGCAAACCTCTGGGCCGCATGCTGACGAAGCAGTCGGGCAGCTATCGGCACACCTTCCCCCAAGTTGAGGACTCTTTCCGTTCGATTGACGACCGACCCCGCGATCTCTTCCTTGCTCTTCAGCGGATTCTAGTGAAAATTTCGTGTGTGTCAATATGAAATGGTGTTTCACAAGCTGGAACGACGAAGGTCGCCCTCGCGTTCCTCAGACAAATGCGTCCCGCCTTAAGCCCTGCGCCAGGTGGTTGGTAACCCCGAATCCTCTTTGCCGCGACTTGGTGGCACTGGCTCGGCTACGTCTAGGTCGAGCATGCGGCTGTCTGCACTCCAGGCACTTGTCGGGAGACTCGCAATCTGTTAAGAATCCCATTATTCCAGGGCGCTTCTCGCAGCGGGCACCAAATGAGAAATTGGCTCAGAGGTTCGATGGCTTGGATGGCGATGCTATTTGTCCTTTCGCCGGCCGCTGCGCCCTCTCTGGCGCAGGTTTCCTCTTACCGGGCGCCCCGCACTTCGGATGGTAAACCCGACTTGAACGGGATCTGGCAAGCCCTCAACACAGCGGATTGGGATTTGGAAGGCCACGCGGCAGCGGCGAGTCCGGTGGCCTCGTTGGGAGCGGTGTTTGCAAAGCCGCCCGGACTAGGCGTCGTGGACGGCGACGAGATTCCGTACTTGCCGGCGATGGCCGCGAAGAAAAAGGAGAATAAAGCGAATTGGACAAAGCTGGACCCAGAGGTCAAATGTTATTTGCCCGGTGTGCCGCGCGCCACGTATCTGCCTTACCCGTTTCAAATTGTCCAGTCTCAGAACAGCGTTTTGATTTCCTATGAATATGCGGGGGCCGTTCGCGTCATCAATATGGGCGCGCCCACCAAGGCGCCGGCCGATAGCTGGATGGGATGGTCCAACGGACACTGGGAGGGCGAGACTTTGGTGGTTGACGTGACCAGCCAAGTTGAAGATACCTGGTTCGACCGTTCGGGGAATTTCCATAGTGACGCCTTGCATGTGGTGGAGCGCTACACTCCCCGCAGCGCAGATACTCTCAACTATGAGGCCACCATCGAGGACCCGAAGGTTTTTTTGCGGCCCTGGAAGATCAGCATGCCGCTGTATCGCCGTGTGGAAAAGAACGCGCGGCTGCTGGAATACAAGTGCCCGGAATTCGCGGAGGAATTGCTGTATGGACCTCTTCGCAAAAAAGACCAGTGACTAGATTCGCCAACAGGAGGGCTCCCATGGTGCATCGCTCTCTCGCTTCGACAGTCGCTTTTGCGGCCATGATCGCCACGTCGCTGATTGCGCAAACACTTGCCGCCGGACAGACTCAGTCATCTGCAACAAAGGCAGCAGCCGCGAAGACGGCGCCCGAGACAAAGGCTTGGGCGCAACCGCTCACGCCGGACGGCAAGCCCGACCTCCAAGGTGTATGGACCAATAATACCGTAACGCCTTTGGAACGACCGAAGGGGCTTGCCGGGAAAGAGTTCTATACGGAAGCGGAATTGAAGGACCTTCAGAAGCAGGAACGCGAACGCCTTATGGTCACTGAAACGGAGGGCCAGCCGCCTGCTAACCATTCAGGGATAGAAGGCGCAGACGCAGACGACGTGCATTACGATTTCTCACAGTTCGGGCTAGACCGTGCCCAGGCGAAGCTCGCTTGGAATCGGCGGACTTCCATCATTGTGGGGCTGGAGGGGACGATTCCTTCGCTGACTCCGGACGCTCGCAAGAGACTGGGTGAAATACGCGCCAAAGCTAAGGGACACGAGTTCGATGGCCCGGAGAACCTTCCCTTGGGCGCAAGGTGTATCGCCCGGATAAACGTGGTGCCGCTGATCCCCTCGGCCTACAACAGCAACTTGCAGATTGTGCAGGGTGCTGGATACGTGGCCATTGAAACCGAAATGATTCATGATGTCCGTATCATTCCCACCGACGGCCGTGCCCATTTGCCTGCAAGCATCCGCCAATGGTATGGCGACCCGGTGGGCCATTGGGAGGGAAATACGCTGGTGATCGACAGCACTAATTTCACCGACTTAAGTCCATTCAGAGGCACCCAGAACCTGCATGTAATCGAACGGCTCACGCGAGTCGACCGAGACACCATCCTGTACCAGTTCACGGTGGAAGATCCGGGAATGTGGGCCAAACCGTGGTCCGGGGAATTGCCTATCACCAAGATTGACGGACAAATCTACGAGTATGCGTGTCATGAGGGGAATTATGGATTGGCCGATACCCTCCGGGGTGCGCGCGTGACTGAAGCGGCAGCGGCGAACAAATCAGCGAAGTAGTGCGAGGAATTTGAGCGAAAGGAGTAACGATGACGACGAAGCTATTTTTAGCAGTCGGTCTGCTTCTCGCGGCTGCGCCAGCGTGGTCGCACCATGGGTTTGCGGCGGAATTCGATCAGACCAGGCCGCTCAAGCTGAAAGGGACGGTCACGAAGTGGGAGGTAAGCAATCCGCACTCCTGGATCCACATAGATGTAAAGGGCGAGGACGGCAAGGTGGTCAGCTGGATGATCGAGGGCGGCAGCCCCAACAATCTGTACAGACTCGGCCTAACAAAGGATTCCCTACCACTCGGTTCCGAGATCGTGGTCGATGGCTATCAAGCCAAGGACCGCTCCAATCGGGCAGTCGGCAAGAGCGTCACGTTTGCCGACGGCAGAAGGCTTTTCCTCGGCCTGCAGGGACCCGAGGCTGAGCCTGACAAGAAATGAGCAGATCCACTTCGGCATTCGGGCCCGCGATCCCAGGATGCAATTCCGGCGGCGCGTTAGATCGCAGCCGCAACGTCGCGATGAATCTCAAGTAGCTTTTTCAGCGACTGATCGGCCGGCCGACGGCCGAGGCCGCATTCCGTAGCCACCCCCGTCGGCCCCGAAAAATGGCGCTTGAAGGTCGCGAGCCGCCTCAAGCTTCCTTCCACTCCATCCGTGTAGTGAACCAAGCCAGCGTAGATCGTGCCATTGCCGAACCGCAGATTCTTCAAAGGCGCAAAGTATGCGTCATCGCTTCTATGGCGCGGTATGGACATCTGTACGTGACTGATCGGCTGCGGCGAAGCCTCCTGGGCCTTGTTGGCCATCGACACGCTGGTCGCCAAGTCGGCTGGATCCTTGAAATGCTTGTGGTGAAGATCGCCATAGCACAGGTGCATCCCGACGGGGACCGCTTTGGGGATCGGAGCATTCAGCTCGCGCACGTAGCGGAGGAAGCGGTCCATCGGGTCGCCATTGGGCTTGAACTGCATCGGTGCCGCATCCGGCAAGTGGTCGCCATGCTCGAGGGCCACCGTTTCCCAGTTGATGTCCCACTGGATGACCAGATCATTGTGGGGAATGGTTTCGCACAGGCGGGCGACATCGCGCTTCATCACGTCCACGTAGGCATCAACCATCAGGTCCATATTCTGCGCGTTATTTGCGAAAAGTCGGCAAGCATCGTCTGGAAACGGGAGGGATTGCTGAAAACGCACACCCTGCGGGATCACGCCCTGGTCGCGCAGGCGGCAGAACACCTTGTACGACGTAGCCGCCTCGCTGGGGTAACCCAGAGTCTCAATGCGCGAGAGTTTCTTCACGCCGGGCTTCGGGCCGTACCATTGCAAGGTGTCATAATCCTTGGGCACAAAATCGGGCAGTCCCCTTCCCGCTGGAACCACAGGACGGATCAACTCCAGGTCCGGGTGCTTCGCCCACGTGTTTACGACCACGTAGTAGATCCAGAAGCGCCGCACGCCAAATTCGCCGTCGGTGAAGCCAATCGCCAGATCCCCGAGAATCGGGGCGACTGTACGGAAGATCTCCTCAGCGCTGTTTCCGGGAACCCCGCCGATCAGCATGACAGGCCTGGCAGCTCTAGACATTAATCACACCTTGAATCGCACCGCGCGAGACCAGCGCGGCAGCATTTTGTTTTCCCTGGAGGGCCCTCAACTTTTGCGCATGATACTCCCGATGCGGAAATCCTGCCAGCCGATCGCCGGATTTGCCTGGGGGCGGTAGAGGTGATTTACTAACCTCACCTTCGAACGGGCACTCACCGATGCCAGACGTTGAAGTTCCGGTTTTGATCGTTGGCGGAAGCTTGGTCGGCATGTCCACGGCGCTGCTGCTTGGCCATCACGGCATCCGTGCACTCGCTGTGGAGCAGCATCGTGGCACTGCGATTCATCCCCGAGCCGCGCAGATCAGCCAACGCACGATGGAAATTTTTCGCACGGTTGGCGTTGAGCAGATTGTCCGGCAGAAGTCCGACGACCAGTTCGTTCAGGACGGCGCAATCCTCGCTGTCGAGAGCCTCGCAGGCAAGGAAATCGAGCGCTACATCTCGAACCTAAACGAGGGCGTGACCGACGTCAGCCCTTGTCGGCGCTGCTTCATCTCGCAGAGCCTGCTTGAACCGCTCCTCAAGGCGCGCGCGCAAGAACTCGGAGCGGAGCTCCTCTTCGGGACAGAGATGGTGTCATTCGAGCAGGACGCTGACGGGGTGACCGTCATGATCCGCGATCGAGAGACCGGCAAGAACACGACCGTACGCGCGCGATACATGGTTGCAGCCGACGGGGTCCGCAGCAGCGTCCGCGAACGCCTGGGAATCCGCATCGCGGGCCACGGCACGTTTTCCAAGAGCATCACGATCTATTTCCGCGCCAACGTCGAACCGCTGATGCGCGGCCGGAATATGACCGTCATTTACGTCTTCAACCCTGTAATGCGCGGATTCTTTCGAATCGAAAAGCCGTTCCAGTCCGGCTTCCTTGCTGTCAACATCGCCAACGATCGCGGCGTTCCATTGACAGACGTATCGACGGGCTTGACGGAGCAGCGCAGCCTGGAATTTGTTCGTGCGGGCCTCGGCAGGGACGATATCCCCATCACGATCGAAAACGTGATGCACTGGGACGCCATCGCCGACGTGGCTGAGCGATTCCGCGCGGGCCGCGTCCTGATTGCGGGAGACGCCGCACACGTGATGCCGCCAAACGGCGGCTTCGGCGGGAATACGGGCGTACAGGACGCGCACAACCTAGCATGGAAACTTGCCATGGTACTGAAGGGCCTCGCCGGTCCGGAACTGCTTGCCACATACGAGCAGGAGCGGCGGCCGGCCTCGGCATTCACAGTTGAGCAAGCGTATACGCGTTACGTTGTGCGCGTCGCGCCGGACCTGCCAACTGATCCGCACCAGGCCCTCGCGAATGACCTGAACATCGAACTGGGATACGTCTATCATTCGTCTGCGGTGATTCGCGAGAACGCGCAAGATGGCCGCCTGCATGAAAACCCCAGGGAATCAAAGGGCCGGCCGGGAACACGCGCTCCGCACGTTTGGCTCAAACGCGCCGGTCAACAAATCTCTACACTCGACCTATTCGGCAGGAACTTCACTCTACTCGCGGGCACAGAATCAAATGCCTGGGGCGAGAGCGCCTGGGCGGCAGCGAAGCATGCGGGAATTGATCTCGATATACATCGTGTGGGCGCGGATGAGCTGACGGATCTTTCGAATGGGTTTGCGGCAGCGTATGGGATCGCTACGAGCGGCGCGCTACTTGTCCGGCCCGATGGCTTCGTAGCATGGCGTGCGAGAAACGGTGACTGCGCGTCCGCCGAGCAAATCGAAAGTGTACTTGCGGCACTGCTGTCGAGGTAGGTGGGAATCCGCTTGGCAATCCCGCGACTTCGAATCGAACTCTCCGCCTCAGGGATACTCTTTACAATAGGGTGTTGTTGCGATACGTTGCGCCCACACAAAGCATTCCGACGGAAAAAACCCGCATAACCTCTCGGTCAAGGAGGACGCGGAACATGGATCTGATCAGACGCAAAATACTGGCAACGGGCGCCACGGCGACGGCGATGGCCGCCGTGCGGCGCATGTTTGGGAAGCAGACAGGAGAAGGAGTAAGTGCCATGTCCTTCTACGAAAAGGGTTCCGTTCGCATCCACTATGAGGAGGCCGGTTCCGGCTTCCCGTTGTTGCTCATTGCCGGCGGGGGATTGAACTCGACGATCTCCGGCTTGAAGCGCGGCGATCCCTTCAATCCGATCGAGAAGTTCCAGGGAGAGTACCGCTGCATCGCATCGGACCTGCGCAATGCCAATGACGGCCAGTCGTCCGGCCCGCTCGAGATCGACCGGCCGTGGGATGCATATACCGATGACCATCTCGACCTGATGGATCACCTCGGCATCGAGAAGTTCATGGTGTTGGCCTTCTGCATCGGCGGCCCATTCACGTGGAACCTCTTGAAGCGGGCGCCCGATCGTGTTGTCGCGGCCGTGCTGGCGCAGCCTAGCGGGTCGCGGCCGGAAATGCGCGACCTTTTCTACGAAAACAATATGAAGGGGTGGGGTCCCGACTTGGTCAAGCGCCGACCAGACATCACCATGGAGATGGTGGACAAATTTCTGACCAAGATGTACCGCACCAACGCCGACTTCGTCTTCACCGTGACACGTGATTTCGTGCGTCATTGCCAGACGCCCGTACTGATCCTGCCCGACGATATCCCGGCGCATCCGTACGCCGTCGCCATGGAGGCCGCGATGCTCGCGCCAAACGCGGAAGTGAGCATATTCCCGTGGAAGGAGCCCAAGGAACGGATTCCCCTGGCGGTTCGCCAGATACGTTCCTTCCTTCAGGCACATCGCCCTAGTTCTGTTTAGACCCTACGATAGGCCGGCAGGACACCGGCGTTACGAAACGGAGCGGTCTCATCAGGCCTGCGGACACAAGGCTGGTGATGGTCGGAATTCAGGAGCTTGTGGCCATCGTCTTCGGCATATGATCGTAGAGAATTTTGACGGCTGCACAACGATTGCCGCTGGACCCGTTGAGCTCTCTGTGGATGAGGTGTCGATCACACGAGCACGGCTGGGGCAACTATTTCGGCGGTGCCGCCACCGACGATGAGCTGGTGGTACTCGCTGGCAGCGCGAAAACGAGCACCGCGTTGCCAGACTTTGGCTGGCGAATCTCGGGAGCCAACTCCGACGGAATCAGCGTGGACCAACTTCCGCCGCCAGTTCCCGCAGGCATAGCTATGTACTGCTTCCCTCTCGCTAGATACGTAATCGGGAACCCCTGTGCCGAAGTAAGCAGACGCGTCTGCCAAAGAATCTTGCCAGTGGTGGCATCGTAGGCGTACATGTGACGATCCCAATCGCCGCCGATGACCAGTCCCCCGGCAGTAGCGAGCGCGGCGGTATTGGACGGTGAAGGCGTACGATGCCGCCACAAGACTTTGCCGGTTCGGATATCCATGGCTAGGAATTGACCAAGGTTGCCATCTGACTTTGGATATTTGTAATCGCGGCGCTGGACCGGACCAACGCCACCTCCACCGATTACCTTCTCCACCGGGTCGAAGGTGGCCCTCTCACAATTCAGGGACATGGGGATGTACAACGCGTTGGTTTGCGGGCTGAAGGCCATCGCACGCCAGTCTTTGAATCCCGCTGTGCTCGGACACATTTCGAGCTCCACGCCGAGTTGCGGGACCTTTAGATAGGTGACTTTGCCATTCTCTGGATCCACGTTCACAATGTTCTGGTAGCCAAGATCAGTGGCGCGGATGAACTTGCCGTTGGTCCGGTCGAGCTGCCACAAGATACCAAGCTTGCCCATTTCGAACACTGACTTGCGGCCGCCGGAGTCGATCAAAATGCGCTCGAACACCTCATCCATGTCTTGCGTTTCGCCCGGAAGATGTTGGTAGAACCACTTTATTTTTCCAGTGTCGGGATCGAGCGCCAGCGTCGAGTTGGTATAGAGGGCGTCTCCGTCGGTTCCGCGGGCCGCTCTAGCCCACGGTTTGGCCTGCGCCGTGCCCCAATAGACAGTGTTCGTTTCCGAATCGTAGCTGCCGGGGATCCACGCGTCACCACCCGCGCGGAACTCCAGTGGCAGGTCGCCCCAAGTGTCGCCGCCTGGCTCACCAGGACGGGCAACAGTCGATGTTCGCCAGACCTCCTTTCCGGTTTCCGCATCGTGCCCGGTGATGAAGCAGACGTCTTCTTTGTAGTGGGTGCACCCCGTCATACCCGCGATCACCTTGCCGCGAATGACGATTGGGCCGGAAGTGTATTCGTATCCCGCTTCGTGATCGGCGACCTGCGTGTCCCACGCTAGCTTCCCGGACCGGGCGTCCACCGCGATGATATGAGCATTGCTCGTCGTTCCGAATATTTTGTCTCCGTAGATCGCGATGTTTCTTTGGACCCCGTTGCCCTCGCCGCCAGCACCTGCAGGGCGGTATTCCCAAAGCAAGTCTCCCGTCGCGGCGTCCAACGCCTGGATGACGCCGTGCGGGTTCGGCAGGTACATGACCCCGTCGTGGACAAGTGGCGTAGCCTCCTGAGCGCCTGTGTTATCCATCGCCCACGACCAAGCGAGTTGAAGTCGCTGTACGTTCCGTGTGTTGATCTGATCGAGCGGGCTGTACCCCCACGCGTTGTCGGTACGCCTCCAGTTGAGCCAATCGCCAGGAGCGGGATTACGCAGCATGGACTCGGTGACCGGGCGGAAATCTTTCACCTGCGCCTTGAGCCACAGGCTCGCCAGCAGAACGCTGATCGAAATCGAGAAAAGGAATCGCCGTGACATGGAGCTAACCTCCTTACGGGTGCGGTACTCGCTTAGCGCACGTCAGATTCTGATCGTCATGGGTTTCCCGCGATGTGGGACGGGCAGAGTATACCGCCAAGACGCAGTCTCAGGAGAGTGAGACATGATCCACTATCGCCGGCGACGGTAAGGCAGCGGGAAAGCTACCTCCGAACCCACATCCTGCGGCCTTCGGAAAGGAAGCTCCGCGCGCTCTGGACGTCCGAGCCTTGCAACGATTCGCTACCACGTTGCCAACGGTGGGGATCAAACACGATCAAACCAGCAACGTCTTCGCTTCCCTCGCCCGTTGGGGGATGACAAAGAACATAGGCATTTGTCTGCCCACACAGGGTTCCCGGTGCTTCTGCCTTCACATCGAGAATGAGGCGCGTATATCGTGCCGGACATCCCTGATTTTCGCAGCGAGACTAACGGCTATTGAGCGCACTGTTTCATGTGCGAGCTGAGGGCTTGTTCGCGGTGACTGTAAATAGGCAGGAATATGTCAGGGTCTCAGGATTACCCAGGTACGCGAGGAAACGATCAGAGAAATCTTGCGCCGCTTTGTTGCTGCCGAGAGCCACCTTGATCTGAGCCTGCGCAATTTCAAGTTTGGCCTTCCAATTGGCGAGTTCCTTTTCGTTGATGCTTCCCGCATAGAGGTGGTACGGGTCCACGTGGACGCGGACTCCCTTGAGCGAAGCGCCTAAGCAGAAGCTGAACAGTTTCCGGCCAACGAGAGGGTCGAAACCGCCGGCTGCTAGATGGCTCAGAACGTGTTCCGTATCTGCTTGAAGCTTCGGATCCTCGGGAAAGTGCCATATTAGCTGCCCATCGAGATCCTGAAGCATGACCAGCCCGCCCGGAGCGCAGACGCGCGCCATTTCTCTCACCGCGCCCTGCTTGTCAGGAAGGTATTCGAGAAGAAACCGGCTGAACACAACGTCGAAGGAATTGGCCTCAAATGGAAGCGACATGGCATCGCCCACGCACACATGGGCATTCGAAAGGCCGCTCAGGCGTTGATCGGCCTCGTGGATTCGCGACGGGCTGATGTCCACCCCCGTCACGTTCATCTTGGGATGCGCATTTGCCAATTCTCGTAGAAACACGCCTGGCCCACATCCAACCGACAGAAACCTTCCTACTCCAGCCAAATGCGGTTCGAGAAATTTCGCGATCCAAGCTTCAGGATCCACTTTGTCGAGAAGGCGCTGAGCCTCTCGCGGGTGTTCCATAATGTACGTACTCGTTGAGGTGTTCATATCGCCATCGAAGATCTACCGTTCAATATGTTCAATCAGCAAGGAGCCGGCGTCGTCAGCCGACAGGGGCGCAGAAAAGTAGTACCCTTGCGCGTATTTGCACTCCAGCTTGCGGAGTTCTTGAACCTGCTCAGCCGTTTCGACGCCTTCAGCAACCACGTCGAGGTGAAGATTTTTGGCCAAGGGCATGACCGTGCGAGCGATTTCGATCCCATTCAGGCCTTTCAGTTCACCGCTAATGAAGGAGCGGTCTATTTTCAGTGTGTCGAGCGGGAAGCGATGCAAATAGCTGAGTGAAGAGTAGCCCGTTCCGAAGTCATCGATGGCGAGCCGGATCCCCATTTCTTTCATTTTCTGCAGCATTAGCACGGCTGCCGAAGGATCCTCCATGACGGTACTCTCGGTGATCTCCAACTTCAGAACATTGGAAGGAAGGCCGAGATCGCTCAGAAGAGTTCCTATGTTTTGCACCAAATTTGGCTGCATGAATTGCTTGATCGAGAGATTTACGCTCATGATCAATTCCCGATCGGGGCCCACCTGGCTCCTCCATTCCTTGAGTCGCTGGCAGGCCTCGCCCAAACTCCACCAGCCCAGGTCACGAATCAAGCCCGTTTCTTCCGCAACAGGAATGAATTTCTCCGGTCCGATCAGACCACGGGTCGGATGCTGCCAGCGCATTAAAGCCTCGAATCCGACGACTTCGCCAGTGGCCAAAGCGACAATGGGCTGGTAAAAGTTCCGAAATTCTCCGCGTTCCAGGGCGCGCCGTAGATCGGTTTCGAGTTCGAGCCGCGCGGTTACGGTCGCCCGCATGTGCGCATCAAAAACCTCATAGCGGGATTTACCGAGCGATTTCGCATGGTACATAGCGGTGTCAGCGTCTCTCATGATCTCTTCCGGTTGCTGATAAGAGGGACTACTCAAAGCGATCCCAATACTCGCGGAAGTGAAGATCTCTTTTCCGTTTATGACGAAAGGAGCCGACAACTCCTTCAAGATTCGCTCGGCTGCCTGATTTGCTCCACCCGGCTCTTTGATCTCGTCCAGCAGAACTGTGAATTCATCGCCTCCCATGCGCGCCAGAGTGAACGTCTGCTCCCCAAGGCGCGCAACGGTATCTGTATCCCGAAGGCTCCTCTCCAAACGTTTGGCGACCGCCAGCAGAAGCTGATCCCCCACGACGTGACCCAGGGAATCATTGACCATTTTGAAGCTATCCAGATCCAGGAAGAGCACCGCAAACGTCCGCTCCGGATGCCTTTTCGAATGGCGCATGAGACGGCTCAGGCGATCCAGAAAAAGGAGCCGGTTGGGTAGGCTCGTCAACGGGTCCGAGACCTTTCCTTCGGTGATATCGGTTTGTGAACCCGCCATTCGAACCAGTTTTCCCGACTGATCTCGGACAGCCAGCGCCCGGCTCAGCATCCACCGGTAGGTGCCGTCCTTGTGCCTCACCCGATGTTCACTTTCAAAATGAGGAGTAAATCCTTGTTGATGAGCGGCAATTTCTTCTTTCACGCGCTCAAGGTCCGCGCTATGGATTCGCTCGAACCATTCATCCGGCCTTGCAGCGATTTCGTCGTCCTGACAGCCGACCATCGCCTTCCAACGGGGCGAAAAATAGATGACGTCCGTCGCTAGATTCCAGTCCCAAAGGCCGTCGTTGGCGCCGCGAGCGGCTAGCGCATAACGTTCTTCGCTTTCTTTTAATCCTTCCTGGGCGCGCTTGTGCGAAAGTTGTGTTCCAATCCTGGCCAAGGCAACCGCGAAATCCACGGGCTTCGTCACATAATCGTTAGCGCCCATATTCAGGGCCTTGACGACGTCTTCGCTCTGATTTCTCGCGGTTACCATGATGATTGGGAGCTCGTTCGCTGAGTGCAATTCGCGGATCATCTTCAGCGCCTCGAGACCACTGACGTCAGGCATTTCGATGTCGAGCAGCACTAGGTCAGGTTTTTCTTCTTGGACGAGCCTGATTGCCTCGCGCGCGTTGGCCGAAACGATTACCTCGTATCCTTTACGTTCCAAGCGACGTGCGAGCATGTCTCGGTTCAGCTCGTTGTCGTCGACGATCAATACTCTATCGGTGCCCAGGTTCATGATGGTTTCTTTTCCAAAATCAATTTTTCGATTTTTATTTGCAGTCTAACGAAGTCGACAGGTTTCGTGTCGTAGTCGTCACAACCAACTTCAAAAGCCTTGGCTCGGTCCGTCGCCAGCGCGTGGGCAGTGAGAGCGATGATGGGGATGTGACTTGTCGCGCGATCTGATTTGAGCCGTCGCGTGACTTCCCAACCATTCATCACCGGTAAACTGATGTCCATCAAGATGATGTCGGGAGACTGAGAACGCGCGAGATAGTAGCCTTCCGCCCCATCTTTGGCGGCAATGACACGATATCCCTTGCGTTCCAGCCGCCGCGAGAGCATGTCGCGATTCATCTCGTTATCTTCCACAAGCAAAATCGTCGGCACGACCTTCTCTCCTGCTTGAAGATTCTGAGATCAGCGTTCCGCTGGGGCAGCCGTCCGACGAGCGCTACACATTAACCGGAACTCCTCCACCACTCGTGGAGGGCTGAAGCTCACTGTATTTTTCGATCAGTTTCACTAAAAGATCCCGATTCACCGGCTTGATGAGATAGCTTGAAGCGCCACAATCAGCTCGTTTCAGTTCGTTATCAACAATCGTAACCACGATCACGGGTATGTGAGCCAACTCGGAATCTGCTTTCAATCGGCTCAGGACTTCCCACCCATCGATCCCAGGCAACAGAACGTCCAACGTAATGACGACGGGTTGGATGCGCCTGGCCAGTCTCAACCCTTCTTCCCCGTCGGCTACGGCGACAACATGGAAACCGGCTTTAGCCAGGGAACGGCACATCAATTCACGCTCTGCCGGGTCGTCGTCGATCATCAGAACCGTATTCGGTTGAAGCTTTGGTTCCGGTTCCGCTGCTGCTCGCCCACTGAGCTGCTTCGGCTTGGCCGTTCCGGCCGCTTCCGTCGTGACATGGGCGGGCAAGTGGACGGTAAAAACCGATCCCTTGCCCATTTCGCTTTCCACACCGATCTGCCCGCCCATCATCTGCGCAAAACGATGACTAATGGCCAGTCCGAGGCCAGTGCCGCCGTATTTGCGAGCGATCGAGACATCCGCTTGGGCAAATTCCTTGAACAGGTTTTCCTGATGTTCCGCGCCGATGCCAATTCCGGTGTCACTGACGCGGAATCGTATCCACTCCTGACCTTCGGCCGTGGCCCGATTGACACTCAAAGAGATGGTGCCGTGTTCGGTGAACTTGCATGCGTTGCTTAGGAGGTTGAACAAGATCTGTCGCACCTTGGTGATGTCGCCGTGCATTTGGCCGAGATCTTCCGAGAGCTGGAGGACCAACCGATTCGCGTTTTTTGCAATCGTCGGCTCCAATGTGGAGACGATGTCCTCGATCATCCCTGCCACCTCGAAGTGCTCGAGGTGAAGGCCCATCTTCCCCGCTTCGATCTTGGACAAATCCAGAACATCATTGATCAGGGCCAAAAGGTGTTTCCCGGCTGAGTGAATCTTCCGGACATCCTCGACCTTTTCGATTCGTCCGGAATCCTGTATTTCTTCCTCCAGCATCTCGCTATAGCCGATGATCGCGTTGAGAGGCGTGCGCAGCTCGTGGCTCATATTGGCCAAGAAGGCGCTCTTAGCGCGGCTTGCGTCCTCGGCAGCCCGTTTAGCTCCAAGCAATTCTTCTTGCGTTTGCTTGCGGCGTGCGACCTCGTCCTCCAATTCATTCGTCTGGCTTTTTAGCTCATAGTTGGCGCCCTGTAAGGCGGTATCCCGTTCCTGGATGTCGGCCAACATCGTATTGAATCCATCAATGAGTCTTCCAATCTCGTCATCGTAGAATTTGAGCGCTCGGACTTCATAATTCTTCCTGCTCGAAACCATGCGCATGGTGTCTTCCAAACGCAAAATCGGCTGGGAAATCAGATTCTGCAGCTTGGAGGAGACCAGGAGCGCAAGAAGGTCCGAGCAGACCATGAAGACCAGCAGGAGCCCGGCATAGCGTTTGGCGCGCGCATTCCATTGGCTCATGTCTGACTGTAAGAAGAGCCTGCCGCACGGCTCTCCGTTTAGCGAAACCACGTGGAATACTTCCAGAAAGCTGCCGCTAAAACGGAAACCATCTGCCGGCGGCAGGCGGTCGGGGAGAGTCATTTTGGCGATATTTGCTCGATTGTAGCGGGCGAAGATCCTCCCCTCCGGGCTGTACAGCACTGCCGCGGTGATATCTTCTTTGGCTTTTAGTGCGGCCAACGTTTCGGTTGCCGCAGCCTGATCTTTAAAAGCCATAGCGGCCGCACTGTTATAGCCGATAATTTCCGCCTGGGTGCTGAGGTCCTCGCTTAGGAAATGGCGAAAAGCGATGAGATCGTATATGAGAAAGCTCACCGAGAACAGCAGCAGCGCCGCGGTGCTAGTCAGCATCGTGATTAAAGTCATTTTCCGCTTGATGGAGAGGTTATGGAATTTCATTGAACCTTGCTCCCATCGGTTTGCGGCACGATTTTGGCCAGGGCGAGCAGCCTGGAACTGATGCTGATATCTGCTTGCTTTGCGGCCTCAACGTTTACCTCGAAGCGCACTTTGTCATCGACGACAATGAAATTGATGATGCCTCCGCGTTGGGCAAAACTAGGCGTCTCCCCGATTGTGAGGATCGGCAAGTTCTTGACCAGGTGGAGGATCTCGTCCAGATGCGCGGTTTCCGAAGCGCTCACAAATACGATGTTGCAGCCCTTTAAATCCATCCCTCGCTTCAAATGTTTCACGGCGAAAGGCCGGCCGGCCACCTTTTTTCCGGCCAGCACTTCATCGAGGATGCCCCCGGACGTGTCTGTGCCGACAATAGCGATGACGATGGGAGAATCCGGGCTGGAGAAAGTATTCGCAGGCCACTGCATCAAATTGGCGAAGTTATAAATAAAACCGGCTTTGATCAAATATTCTGAGGAGTCGGGGGAATCCGCGGTCTGCGCCGGACACGGAAAGGCGAGGGCTGCACAGATGAAGCACACACAAAGGACCCGAGCCCATTGCGCCACCGGTTGAATCAAGCTCTCCTTGTCGATCTGAAATCCCACTGAAAGCCCCCGCGCATAGCAGCTTATCTTTTGCCCGAAGTCCAAGTGACGCTTACATTGAAGCTGCGGCCAACGACGGTCGGCAGAGTGTTCACGAAATCCGGCACGAATTCCGTGTGACGATGATTCAGCCAATTTTCGCCGTTAAATGCAAACTCCCAGCCCGGCACGGGGGTCCATCGAATCCCGCCATCCAGAGAGGAGTATGCTGGCACGTTCAGGCTCGACAGCTGCGTCACGTGGCGCACAATCAGGTTCTGCTGAAGATGTTTCGGGAGCTCCAGGGAAGACCGGAAATAAAATTGATGTTTCGGATTTTCCCCGTTCGGCAAATCAGGAGTTGGATCCGAACTGTCGCTGTTTTTGTGGATATTCATCTGCAGGAAACTATAAGATCCAACGAGCTCCCATCTAGATAGGGCTTTCCAATCAACGAATGGCTCAATGCCGTAGGTTCCTCCACTCATCCTGTTGAAAGCCACCAACGGAACGACGCCATGGGGCGGAGCGGGGCTTCCTTCCACAAAGAACGCGCCGGGTTCCGCAGTTCGAAGATTCGTATAGTTGTTATAGAAAGCCGCAATATCTGCGGAGAAAGAGTTGGACGCCTGCACCCGGTACCCGATTTCGTAAGCCACAAGGTCCTCCGATTGGAACTGGTGGCTGCCGAAAACGGCTTCGATCACAGGCACGGGACTATTGAAAGGAGGCGCGCCGGGTGGGACCACCACGTCATTCAGCCGCAAGCCCTCTTCCGTTAATGCAGGGGTTCTTACAGCCCGAGAAACGGCCACCCACGCCGATTGCGTCTTGCTGATACTGCCAAGGAACCGAATGTTGGGTTCGAACTCCCATCCAGTAAAGTCATTATGCTCGAACTTGGAACCAAACGTGACCCGCAAGCGCGAGTCCAAGAACCGGACTTCATCTTGGAGGAATGCGCTGAACTGGTTGTAATGGGCGTGGTTGGGTTGAACAGAAACGGTAAAGCTGGAGACGTTGCTGTCCTGGATCGATCGGTAGCCGGCCCCCCAGACGATCTCATTCGCGTCGCCTAGATGGAAGTCGTGTTGGAAGTCGATGTCAAAAACGGACTCATGATCAACGAATAAGGAATTATCTGAGTAATTCGTCCTGTCGAAATATCCTTGCAAGGAGTAGGACGAGTTGCCGGTGGAACGCGTCCAGCGGCCCAGTAGATTTCCCCCGCTGTAGTGCCCCACATTTTGAAACGTTTCAGAATATGGGGCGGAGAGAGTGGGAATCGTAAGAGTCTCACCTTCCCGGCTGTTGTATAAGTCGCCCTGAAAAGTCAGCGAATCGGCACGGGAAAGCGTCCAGTCTGACCGAAACCCTCCGCGAACCTGGTGCCAGCCATCGGCTGCATTCTGACCTGCGATGCCATTACCCGATGCCCAATCGAAATATTTTGCGTAGGCGCGGTAATATCCTTTGTCTTGAAACTTGCCGCCGAAACGAACGGTATCCGAATTCATCTGTTCGTTCCCACCCTCGACCTGGACGAGCTGCGATTGGGTCGCTTTCGCCGGCTTGGTGATAATGTTGATTACACCGTCCACCGCGTTTGCTCCCCACAAGGTCGCGCCAGGGCCGCGGATTACCTCGATCCGGTCCACGTCCTCGAGCGGGACATCCTGAACATCCCAATACACTCCGGAAAACAAGGGCGTATAAACGCTTCGCCCGTCAATGAGAACCAGCAACTTATCGGCAAAGCGGCCGTTGAATCCCCGTGAACTGATGGCCCACTTGTTCTCGTCAATCCGAGCGACTTCAATCCCCGGCACCATTCGCAATGTCTCGGGAATGTTTCTGGCTCCCGATCGCTTGATGTCTTCTTGGGTAATTACGAAAACGGCGGCAGCGGCGTCGGCGACTTTTTGGCTCCGCTTCGACACTGAGGTGACCTGCATGTTCATCAAGTCTTCGACGCTCATTGCCGTCACGTCGGGTGCTCCCTGGCCACTATCGCCCCTCGCGCTAGTGACAAGGAACATCGTCGCGAAAACCGCTACGAGTATGCGCTTTGCGGACGCCGATCTGTCACCTGGGACACTCCAAGCGGTGCGCCACCGTTGAGTCCCTGGGGTGCAGGCTCGCGATGGACGACTGTGTTCACCCGCGCGGGCCGATACGCGGTTCTCCTGCACTGACCCTGCCGCGATTTGCGGCCTTCCTTCATGTCTATTCATCGCACACTCTCGAGTAACGAGGATGGTTGTACCGTTTTCTTTCGGGCCCGGTCCAAGACTTTGGAATAGAAACTATCGACGTGACGGTAGGAACGAGGATATCCATCCTTAAGCCAAATACACTGGCAGTAGTGCCGCACAAACTGCGCTCCTAGATTCAGAAGTACAGGCATGGCGGACTCTCCAGCGACTAACGGGATGAAGTCCAATTCGAAGGTGTCATAAGCCGTGACGGCTGCTCCGAGCAGGCCGGCGGCAACTCTTTGCTGTTCTGTTTCAGTCAGATCAGAAGCGAGCAGCAGGTCACAGCGGTTTTCCAAAAAACTGAAGTTGAGACCGAGAGGGCCCCGGTAGGCAATCGCCGCCCCGACGGGCCACTTCTGGCGATAAGCAAGCCAAACATGGCGAGTGCGTCGAAGACCTACGCGGCGATAGAGCAAGTCCAAAGACTTCAGCGGAACGTCCGTCGCCAATTCCTCGGCGGTCACGAAGACACGGCCTCTGGTCATTTCGGCCAACGAACAAAGATCTTTGTTATGAGCCGCGTCATACGGAACAACCCGGATGCCCTGATCTGATGGCAGGGCCACTGTCCGGGGGATGCTGAAATAAGCGTAATTTTGAACGGAGGAGAGGGAACCGCCGATGGCCTCAATCATGGAGCCGAACACGCGGGCCGGAAAACGATTCTCCGGCCGGAACCAATTCTGCGCAGACTCATCGGACCCTTTGAGAATCATCGCAGCTCCCGCCGCCAGCATCACTGATCGCGACCCAAAAGGATTGTCTTCCGAAACAAGATGTTGGTAGGTCCATCCTCGATGAGTGGTTCGAAAGACCGCTAGCGCTGCTCGGCCTTCACGTTGATCTCCGGCGGTAAACACATACAGGAGCGACTCGCCTGCGTCGAACATCCGTCTCCAGTTTTCCTTCACCCGACCCAAGTGGGGGAGCAGGCGCGCGGCCTTGTCGGGATAGAGAAATCCCGTACGCTCATAAAGATCAAAAAGCTCGTCGACTGAGATGCTATTCACCTGCACGCCGTAAGCGTCGTGCAATTCAGAAAGTCGCGGAAGTCGATTCACCGTCTCCTGGTCAACTCCGTCAAATGGCATACTGCCTCCCTACAGATCTACTGAGCGCGCGTAAGTTGTGCTAATCGAACGGGGCCGAAGTTCCCGGCGTTAGTGGCGAAAACCAGAGGATGAGGTGCGACCCCCGCTCATCAAACCATAATCCCTTCAAAACGGGTTTTGGCTTGATAGCCCATTCGTACCGTTTTGACATCTTTGTACCGGGAGGGGTATTAGCAACGTGGTTATAAAGACTTCGACGTATGCTGCGGCCATTGGTTTGAAAGAGGGATGCGAAACTTTTCGATCGCCGGGGCCATCGAAAGGAGGGAAGGACTGAGAAGCTCGCAGGGACGCGAGACTCACACTTTTAGAAGCGTATTGACGGACCTACTCGGGGAATGCGTTAGCTTGAGCACTTGTCGCCTGTGTCGCGGCACGTTCGCGGAGCCAAACCTCGATTCTGTAACGTTGATCGGCAGTCATCTCCCCAAAGAGCACGCCCATACCGCAAATACCAAACCCGAGGCCCGGATGGAAATAAATCACCTTGCCGGGCAGTTCAAATGTGCTTTCTCCGTTGCTAATCCGGAGGAGCAATTCCGAACCGACTGAAACAGGCCGGATTGCGTCGATGTAACATCCATGCGAACTCATTTCGAGGACTTGCGCGAGGACCGAGCTTCCGTCGCGCAGAATAGCTTCAGCCTCCGCGAAAAACGAGTAACGTGGATGGCAGCGCTTTACGGCGAAGGCTGCTTCAGGCATGACCTCACTCCCAATGTATCTGCTTTGGGCTAACTTCCAATAAATTGTACCAGGAAGAAGTGGAACGGCTGGATTCCAGTTAGCTTCCTGTTGCCTAAAGTGCTACCTCTCCTTCCTGGTAGGGGCTCGCGGACTAAGCTCGAAAACAGCTAGGCCTGCGAATTTATCAGCGGAGCAATTTGAATTCGCGAGGCCTAATCCGGGTGCGGTTCGCGATAAGAAAACAGTCGTCTGCAATGGCAAGTAGTGGCGTTATTTTGAAACACCACTGCCGCCTCCAGAAACACCTTAGTACGGATGATTCATGCAATAAGACCATCGAAGCAGTACGAGTGGACCATTTTGGCCCACAACTCCGAGACCTATAATGATCCAAGAGACAAGGGTCCCCGATCCAGGAGAATAAGGCCGTGCCCACGATCTTGCTGGTCGAAGACAACGAAATGAACCGTGACATGCTGGCCCAGCGTCTCGTCCGAAAAGGATACGAGGTGATTTCCGCCCAAGATGGCGCGGAGGGATACTATCTCGCGCGCTCCAAGTCTCCCGATATCATCCTGATGGATATCAGCCTGCCGGTCATGAATGGTTGGGAAGTGACGCAACGGCTTAAATCGGACGCAGCCACGCGTCGCATACCCATAATCGCTCTGACGGGACACGCACTGGCGACAGATCGGGCGAGGGCTTTTGAAGTCGGTTGTGACGACTACGATACGAAGCCTGTCGATTTCTTCAGACTGCAAACAAAAATCCATGACTTGCTGCTGGGCGATCCCAAGAATTGCCCTTAATCCTCTGACAATCTGACATCTCTCGTGGTGATCCCGCTACAGACTTGGACAACCGTCTGCAAATCTCCATCCCTTCGCCGGAGAGGTCATCGACAGGGATGTTGATAGTTGGAGTTGTATTCCCAACGGGGTCGGACGGACGCTCCCCGGCCTCCGATATTTAACCGGTGCAATGATGTTAAACCGATTAATTCTAACTGCTTGCGCGCGCCCTTCTATGCCCGTGCCCGTATGTCAAGGAAGAGTTCAACCGGCGCGGATAGGAATGATTGAAGGCGTTGGAACGCTTCACACCGATGTGGTCTCCAGAGTCTTGCTCTCACTTGTCAGCACTCGGCGCAACATCCTTAAGTCGCCTAGAATTCTTCGACTAGTGGACAGATAGGAAGCGAGTTGGGTTAATTTGTGGACGACGAGTTGAAGGCCCTGCCTACGGCGCTGGTGTTCGGGCTCTATCGCGAGGAGGAGGTCACCTTCGACCTGCCTCTGCGCGTCCTGGGCCGCATCGAGTAGCAGGTTGATATACTCTATTGCGCTTTCGATTTCGTGAAACGGAGTCTCAGAAGCCTCACTCATCGCAACCCTCGCAATTGAAGCTAAAGGTCTTGCTTACGTCGGCTGTCTCACTACCTCATTTTTATAAGAGATGGAGTGTGGGTCAATCAAACGCGGGTACTCGTCTTCTAGTACTTAGCGCCGGCGAGATCGAACTATGGGACTTTCGACTTCGCTCCCGAACTTATCTCGACGACCAAATCACTCCGTCCGGGTCGGTTCCAATTGGCATCGCGCTCAGCACTTTCCGCGCCTGCGCGTCGATGATCGTCAGCAGATTTGCGGCCGAGTTCGTAACGTATGCGCGGCGCCCGTCGGAAGAGAAGTAAACGCCGCTCGGGTCTTTGTCCACCGTCAGGCTGGAAAGCAGTTCACGTGAGCGCGCGTCAAACACCGTGACCTGATTGCCGCCGGAGTTCGTGACCCACACCTCTGCTCCGTCTGGCGTAAATGCCATCCGCTTCGGGCTTTTACCGCTGCTCGAAAACGACGCGACAATCGCATCCGTAGCTGTTGAGATGACGGAAATTTTGGCATCCGAACGGCTCACCGCCCAAGCCTCTTTGCCATCCGGCGCAATCGCGATCCCCTCCGTGCCGGGCCCGGTTGTCAGGATCTTCACTCCTCCGGTGGATCGCTCCACCACGCTCACACTTCCTGACACCGTGTTGGTCACATAGAATTTGGACTCGTTCGGCGTGGTCACGATCATGTGACTGCGAACCTGATTCGTATTCCACACATGCAGAATTTTTCCCGTGGCGGTATCGATTTCCAGAATGGCTTGCGGCGTTTCCGATGTCGCCCACAGGAATTTCCCGTCATGGCTCGCGACCATGCCGTGCGGCCCGGTGTGGGTGTCGAGATCGAAGGTGGCCTTCACTGTGCGGTCCACGAGATCGACAACGGTGATCGTGTTGCCGGCCTTGTCGTGAAGCGTGTCACCGGCGGGATACACGCTGTAGCGGCCGAAATTGGAAACGTAGGCCGTGCGGCCATCCGGCGAAACAGCAACTTCATGGGGCCCGCGGCCGGTCGGTAGTTCCGCGAGCACTTTCTCGGTTGCCGGGTCGAGCAAAGTCAGATTGAAATCCGATTTGCAGGCGACGGCCAGCGTATCCGGCCAAGCGAGCGGCGTGTACGCGCATGCCGCTAGCACGGTGCCGAACAAAAACGTCTTCCGAAAGCTGCGCATGGAGCGCCTCCCGCGGACGAAACGAAATGTGTTTTGGCCATGTACTGCCCGTGACCGTACTCCTGCTCCGGACTGCTGTCAACGATGACCAGGCTGGTTTTCTACTGCCAGTGAATCTAAAGAGGGAGCTTCACACACTTGCAAAACGGATTTTAGACCCCTAGCTGGCCGCATCGTACGCTTCTCGCCATGTTGAGGCAACGAATTTGCCGGGCCAACGGCAACAGAAGGACCTCAGGCTCAACTCAGGAGAAACGACAATCTTGCGTTAGCATCCCTAACAGGCGGATGATGATTCCCAAGTTATCCTCTCCAAGGGAGACACGGATGGAGACCAAGCGAATCTTGCCAGTCGCGGTTGGCGTTCTTGTTGCCGTCCTTGTTCAAACCGAGTTCGCTCGACTTCTCGCGCAGGCTGAGGCTCCATCAGCGCTAAGCGGGCAGGTGACCTCCGCTGAGGAAGGTCCGATGGAAGGTGTGGTCGTCAGCGCGAAGAGGGACGGCTTCACAATCAGCATCAGCGTGGTCAGCAACGCCGCGGGCCGCTTCGCTTTCCCGGCAGCGAGACTCGAGCCAGGGCACTACGAATTGAAGGCGCGCGCGGCTGGCTACGAGCTAGACGGGACCAAGGAAGCAAATGTCGCCACAGGCCAGGAGGCCAAGGCTGACATCAAGCTCAAAAGAGTAAAGAACTTGTCCGCCCATCTCACCAACGCCGAATGGTTGATCAGCATTCCGGGCACGGACGAGCAGAAACGCTTCCTGCTCAATTGTACGGGCTGCCACACGCTCGAACGCATCATGAAGTCAACGCATGACGCCGATGGCTTCCTGGAAGTTTTCCATCGAATGAGCCTCTATTATCCCGGCAGCACTCCCCTAAAGCCGCAGCGCCTGGTCGGCACTGCAACTCGCGATGTTGAACGCGGCGGCAACGGCAGGAAGACTGCGGAATGGCTCGCCGGCATCAACCTGAGCGAACAGCCGACCTGGGCTTTCCCTCTTAAGACCCAGCCGCGGCTGACGGGCAGGTCCACGCGTGTGATCATCACCGAATACGATTTGCCAAATCCCTTGATTCAGCCGCACGATGTGGTGCTCGATCGCGCGGGCAACGTCTGGTACTCCGACTTCGGTCAAATGTTCCTTGGCAAGATGGATCCGAAGAGCGGCAAGGTGACGCAATATCCGATCCCAGTAGTCAAGCCGGGATGGCCGGAAGGCACGCTCGATCTCGAATTCGACAAGGACGACAACCCCTGGGTCGGCGTGATGTACCAGAGTGCTATCGCGAAGTTCGACAAGAAAACCGAGAAGTTCCAGATGTGGACCACTCCCAAGGAATGGGACACGGATGCAGGCCAACTCGGCCATCTCGCAATCGAAGGCACTCCCACCGACAATAAGGTGTGGATCAAGAACTCTGATGGAGGCAACATCTATCGGCTCGATCTGTTCTCCAACAAAATGGAAAACCTCGGCACGTTCACGGATCCTCGGACGGGCAAGCGCATCGGAACCTACGGCATCGACTCGGACGCACAGAACAACGCTTATCTCCTCGATTTTTCCGCCGGGAATATCGTCAAGATCGATGCCAAGACGAAGAATGCGAAAGTCTACCAGACTCCGACCCCGGACTCCCGCCCGCGGCGCGGTCGCGTCGATCGCGAAGGCCGGTTGTGGTTTGCCGAATACCAGGGCGACGCGATCGGCATGTTCGATCCCGAGACAGAACGCATAAGCGAGTGGAAGGTGCCGACGCCGTGGAGTGCGCCTTACGACGCAGTGGCCGACCGTAACGGAGAGGCATGGACCGGGTCCATGTTGACCGACCGCGTGGCGCGCCTCGATATCAAGAGCGGTCGGTACACGGAATACATGCTGCCGCGCCCGACCAACATCCGCCGGGTCTACGTCGACGATTCCAAGAACCCCAGCACGCTATGGATCGGCAGCAACCACGGCGCATCGATTGTTAAGGTCGAGCCGCTGGACTAGAGTTTGCTGCCGGGGCTGGGTTTTGGACGCTTTCGGCAAGAATGAGCTGACGTCGGATAGATTACGTTCACCTCGTGTTAGCCTCACAAGCGGCTTAGTGCCCCTTATTGACCCCAGGACTTTTTATCTCCTTGAATTCAAAGGGAATCTGATAGGGTTGGTGGGGATCGAACACAACCCCCGAACCACAAAGTCCCGTGGATTGAGGGCGTTGCAGCCTCCAATACGAACGGGGAATTGTTCGGAGAGGACAACCCTGATCTGTATCGGGCAGGAAAATCCAGGTTCCAGCGCCGAGGACTTGATGCACCCGTTGATACCAGCCGCATCGCGATATAGCGGCGAGCATTTTCGGGACGACGTCAGTCTCATTGTGTTAAAGGCAGTCGCCTCCCAACAACGGGCTGACACCGAGCACTAACTGGGCTCACGAGAACTTGGTCTTTGGTCGCGCCTGGCGTTCGCTGTCCACGATGAGGTCGGCCCGCTCGTTGTAGAACGCGACGAGCCCGGCGATCTTGACGTTCTCCGGGAGCGGTGTCTTGTACGACCAGGCCAGGTCCTTGACCGTCTCGCCGCCGGCATCGACGGACCAGTATTCGGCGAAGCCCTTGTAGGCGCAGCCGGTGACGGTGTCGGTGTGAATGAGCAGGTCCATGCGCACGTCGAGCTTCGGGATGTAGTAGCGAGTCGGCAACCTCGTCTCGAACAGCAGCGTCGGCCGGTGCGTGTCGGCGATCTTCACGCCGTTCACCTCGACCTCGACACGCCGGGAGCTATGCAAGATGTCGATGCGCGTGTACGGGTCGTGTGGGTGGACGAAGACCTCCTCGTCCTCCTCGAACCATCCGTCCATGGCGTTCCAGTCGAAGCGGACCAAGTCGCGCAGCTCCTCGACCGGTGACTCCGGGTAGTGCCAGGCGGCGTCCTCGACCTCGCGGTGGCCACCCTTGACTGTGAATTTGTGGGCATCGCCCCGGCTCGGCCAGCGCTGGGTGTGCCCGTTCGGAGTCAGCAGCTCCATGCGCACGTCCTGTCGCGGGAAGTAATACGCGGGGTAGTAGGGGACCTCCCACACGAGCTTGAGGCGCTTCGTGTCGGCTATGAGCTCTCCGCCGAGGTACGTGCGCACCCGTTTGGGCCCGTCCTCGATATGAACACGCTCTCGGGTCTCAAACATCGCACTCTCCCGCCGTCGACGGGTCTTATTCGGGCGACGATAGGAAACACTAGGGCCGTTTCGCGGTTTACCATAACGCTCCTTCTCGATCCCTGGTCAGCCCGTTTCCCTTCGACAGCTTTCCAACCGGCATTACTGCACGTGCAAAGCCAACGTCAACGCACGCGTTCGTCGCGAAATGCCTCGAGGAACGAGCAGGTTGATCGACCGGGTCGCCCGCCGTCAAATGCACGTGTCGAATAGGGTCTTCCTGTCGTAATGGCGTCTCTCTGACGGTCGAGCCCGTAACCATGAGTCGTTATTTTAATTGAAGGCGCAATGCGCCCGGCCGCACACAGATGAAGGATCTCACGTCGATCACGGCGGCTTCGGAAACTGCTGTAAATGTCTCAAGCGGCCGTTGAGAGGTCCAGAGGTCGACCCAGCGCCGGTAGTTCCTCAGGGACGCTCGCGGTTTTGGAAGGGTTCGTCCTCGTCGTTCAGATACTCACCGGGCACATCGTCTTCCGGAACTTGGCGCGTACGGACCTCAGAGACACTGGGATCTTTCGCGATTTCTACCCCGTACACAGCGTCAGCTTCGAAAGCGTTCCCTTCTTCAACCAATTCTTCGACACTCTCCGCGTCGGCGGTGGGGACATCCGGCAGCTCCTGATCGGCTCCTGACTGTCCCGCAGAGAAGGGGTTCGGTTCCAGGTGCTTCTGGTTGTTCTTTCGTCCCATAAGTCCCTCAACCTTCCTCACTTTTGATCTTCGGCGTCCTGGGCGAAAGTTCCACCCAGAAGAGCAAAGGAAGCTCGACCACGCCGTAAGTTCTAACGATGAACCCGACGCGGAATTCCCGCTCTCGCCCAGGTGACCCATGGATAGGTGTGAAGGCACAGCGTCGTGGGTTCGATCCCTACCAATCTCATTCATTCCAAAGCTTTTGTTTTGTCATTTGACACCACTTTGGCATATTCCGAAGCGAATAGCGCATTTCCCGGATATTGCTCGCTCAATTCGCGCAATAATCTTTCTGCCAAAGCATTCTGTTTTTCGCGGCGCGCTGCGAGGGCAAGAATAATTTTTGCGAATGGTCGCAGATAGCGGCCGTTTTCCGCGGTCCTGGCGACTTGCTCCATGCCGAGCTTTTTGTCGCCGTGAATTCCATCAAACCAGAGCGCGAAGCGGGAACCGGCGCCTTGCGACCCGATAATGTAGTTTGCGATACCAGGTGCGATGTAGGCGTCTGCCACGTCCGGGTGCTGGGCAAGCAACTGCTTCGCAGACGCATTGGCTTCTTTCATTCGCTTCAAGCCATTCATACGCTTCTTCTGAAGAATCGCTTCCGCGTCCGATTCCATTCCGGCGGCCAGCGTCAGCGCAAAAAGGGCCTCCCCATCATCGGGATTCTCCTTCTGGCGGACTTTGGCAAGTTGGCGAGCTCGCGCCAGCGCTTCGTGGAAATGCCTCATGCGCTCTGGGTCCGGCTCGCCGTCAATCCCGTGCAAGAATTTCTTTTCATTCAGGAAAAACTCGCTGCTCAGTACACCTTGGAAGTCGAGCTCTTCAAAAAGATAGCAGGCGGCGACGGCTGCCTCCCCAAAGGGATCGCCGGGATTGAGGGATTCCCAGTTTACGAACGCTTGGCGTGCTTCGTCGAATTTCTGCTGGTAGAGGAGCTCGAATCCGGCGCTAAGCTCCGGCACGGTTGTGAAGGCCGGGGTGTCGATGTCTGGTGCTTCCCTCGCAAAACCGACGATTGGGCTCAACAGTAGTGCCAACGCGAGAAAATAAGAATAATTGACCATTTATATGTTCCCGTGTGTTCCATGTTTGCGGCTGATTGCCGGATACGGCCAGTCGCAAAGCAAGTCGAACGAATCGATATAGTTCACGTTCCTCGATCTTCGCGTCCGGCCTGGCCGGGCGTCATCGAAACCGACCTTATACTCTGTGCCTCGGGGTCCTGGCATCGAGAGTCGCGATCAGCTGTTTGGCTGCCTTGGGCGCGGCGACTCCCCCGGAAAGGACAATTTCTCTTGCAGGAATCTTCCTGCCGTAAACACGCCGGTTGTCGCCATTGTCCGGACGGATCGTGGAGCCTTCAAGTGAGACTCCGGCGAAGAGGCCACGCGCTCTTGAGTAGCTTAAGATCTCGGCTCGCAGAGTTGCGTCCGTGTCGGCCTCGGTATCACGGCCAACGGGGCCCGCAGCCGCGGAAGCATCGGCTCCCAGCTTGACCTTGCTAGTGAGGATGGCGCTCGCGCCGCGCTCATTCATCACGAGCAACACAAAATCCGTAGCTTGTCCACCTATCTGAAAGCCAAAACTTCCACCCTCTAAGGCCATCATCGTAGGAGCCCCCCAAGGCCCCCTGAAGTCTTCGCCCCTGCGGCACGACATGGCGCCACGCCCATAGCTTCCCCCAACGATGAATGCGGCCTTTAGTACCGAGGGAAAGACAACGACGCAATCTGCTTTGTCCAGCAAGTCCTGCGGAACGTCGTCAGGAACGTCGAGAATCTCTTTCAAGACCGTCCCGCAATTTCTCAATCGGTCATCATCTTTAGTTTGGTCCGATGCGTTCGCCACTTCGGCGAAGAGTGGTACAGCCACCAATAGAATGCTACTCACGCAGGACAATAGCTTTCTCATGTGATTTTCCCCCTTGGCTTCTCTTTCCTCATAGCCTAGACAATGCATCCGGCATGCCATCGTGAAGAGTGAGCGAGAGTTTTGGAAGGGGTTGAAAACAGGCGCGATTAAGAAGAGGTGACGGAAATCAAGTGCGTGGGCTTACGTGAGAACCGTCCACCGAATGGATGGCTGTCCGTATTTTAGACATTTGGGCAAGGACAGAGGCCCGGAGTGCAAAGTCTGCCGCGGCCAGGGTGATTTTGACACCATTTGACACCAATTGCAGCCGGGCGGTGGTGCTACGCCGTTAACAACTCAGGACTTATTTTTTGGAGATGCAAATTTCGATCCCCGCCGCCCCTACCAACCATCTTACTGAACGCCTTCGCCTTGCCCGTGTGTGGAGCACGTCACGTCCCATTGTCCTGGCGCGCGATCCAGCATCTGTAGAGTAACGGCCCGCCTTGTCGAGGCTCGGCCTACTCGCTGGGATCGTTCGCTGATGATTAGCAAAGGGGGGAGAAGCGGCTCGGAACAAGTTCTGGGAACAGTCTACATCAGTCACGCCGAGCACGCTTCTCTGGTGGTGGGCATCGTTGGGGAGCTCTTAACTACCTTGCAAGTGGTGTTCCATCAAGGACCCAAGTTATCCCTCGACGGCATGATGTGCGCTTTTCATTTAGCTCCGCAAATAAGACACATCTTCACTTGCTTGTGTTCTTGCCGATGTCTGTCCTGGCTTGTTCGTCGCCCAACGCAAAAGCGTACTTCTTGCCACCGAAATGAATTTCCAAAAGTGAGCGGCTGCCGTCTTGGTTCTTTCTTTCGACGACCGAATCCCGCGAATCCGACCGCTGCAAACCGATCATGCGCGCCGGCATGGTCGCGACGACTATGTTCCCGCGCAGAATGCTCAGGTTCACATCGAGACCGCTATCTCCCAACTTTATGGTGTACGTTTCGGCTACCCACTTCACTGTGTAGGTTCCGGCAGGAAGGGCTTGTCCGTTAACGGATACTTGCTCTGTGATCTGCAGTGAGCCTTTATTCTTGTTCGCCGCAAATGCAGAAGTGGCTAGCAGTAATGCCACTCCCAGCATGAGGCTCTTGGAAATCATCGATCGCTTCATGCTCTCCCCTTCCGAAACGCCCGTTTATCGGCGGGCCTAGCGGGTTTCCGCTGTGTCGAGGCTCAAGTACGTCATTCCACGCATATCAAGTAGTACGCGCTGGCGGACGTTTACGAGACGAAGGAGGACGCGCTCGCAAACAGCGCAGCGGGCCACGACGCCGGGACCACCTATGTATAAATGCGCTTCGGCGAAGCGCCTTTTCGCGCCGCAGTGTGCACACTGTCCCTCTGCAGTCGTAACGTCCATAGCGAATATTCTGCTCAATTCACCCGCGGCTGCATTTCCGTCAAGGTAGTTCATGGGTGCACTCATTTCCGTTCTCCTGTAGCGCCGAAGCGCTCTGTCCTGATGTTTTCGCGACCGTGGCCGGTGGCGATCAGGAGGTCGGTCGCATTTTCGACGAATGATGTCGGGCCGCAAACGTAGCTGGTTGGGCCAAGGCTCGAGGGCCACGTACCGGTCGCGATTAGCGTTGCGTCGATGCGACCAGGCGGTCGCGGCCAATCCTTCGGTGTGGCTCGTGTGTATGCGTAGGTAATGCTCAGAGAATGGCTTCGATCTGATAGAGCCTGCAGTTCATCGCGGTAGAAAACCGCTCCTGGTTCGCGCACGGAATACAACAATTGAAACCGTGCGGCGCAGCCCGTCGAAGCACGCGTGCGAATCATGGACATGAGCGGGACGATACCCGACCCGCCTGCTATGAGCTGGATCGGCTCAGTTTGTTGAGTGCGCCACACGAACCAGCCACCGATCGGACCTCGCAACTCCAAGCGATCGCCGAGTGCGAGTTCTTGTGTGAGATAGGGCGAGACTTCGCCGTTAGGCAGTCGTTCGACGGTTAGTTCAACACGCCCGTCGGAGTTCGGGGCAGAGGCGATCGAGTACGATCTAACCGTGGAGTATCCATCAGGGGCCATTACCCGCACGTCAACGTGCTGGCCAGCGACATGACCCGGCCAATCTGGAACTTCGAACGTGATCGTTCGCGCCGTTGCCGTTTCGTCGTGAAGAGCAACGACCGTTCCGACGCGCCACACTACTCGTCACCCGAGTAACGCTGCTCCCGCCATGGGTCCCCATAAATGTGGTAGCCGAGGCCTTCCCAAAAGCCAGGTTTATTCTCAGGCATCAGGGTCATGCCCCGCACCCATTTTGCGCTCTTCCACAAATAAAGATGGGGGACAAGAAGTCGTGCAGGGCCGCCATGTTCGGGCGCAAGATCTTTGCCGTCAAATCGGAACGCAATCCACGCCTGTTTGTTCCTGAGATCATCCAGAGGCAAATTCGTGGTGTAGTCACCGTACGAACGCATCATCGCATATGAGGAATTGGTTTTTACGCCTGCAAGCATCGTATCGAGGGGTACGCCTTCCCAGGACGTTCCGAGTTTCGACCATCGCGTAACGCAGTGCAGATCAGTGGCGAAGGTCTCGGTGGGCAAGTCGCGAAACGACTTCCAATCCCATTTCCGCAGAACATTAGTACCGTCGTCGATCACAAATTCCCAACGGTCGAGCGGCACGTGTGGGGTCGGCCCCGCGGACAAGACGGGGAAGTCAGTAGTGAGGTATTGCCCTGGCGGTAGTTTTACATCTGCCGGGCTGCGCCGGCCGGTAAAGCCTCGTGAGATAGCTCCCATCAGCACTCCTTCCTGCGGAGTCACGTATCGAACCGCGCGTGGCAAATCAAAATTGCCGATCGAGCAAAATGGCCTGCCCGCCAACGATCGACTTGGCACGCACGGATGATGGAAGCACGACGATAACCAAAAGGAGAACCGAATTGAGGCGGTTGAAACAGGCTTTATTCTAGGGTGAATGCTCGATGGACATGCGTTATGTCCTTGGCTTCGATCGTCGGTGTCGTAATAACAACAGCGAGACGTCTGTTCGACACAGACGTTCGGGCGGGAACTCGACACAGCCAGCTGGGTGAGAGTTGCGGTGACGTAGCACAAGAATTACGCCTCGGTATTGGCTAGATTCGTGCTCTCGTTTGGCTAGAGCATCTAGCTTCGCGCGAAGGGAGTTTTCCTTGGGTCAAATGCACCACGTTCCTCACTCAGAGTCGATTCAACCGTACGCCGGGCACACCATGGCCGGCTGGGGTCCGGGGCATGGCCGCCACGAGGGACATTCTGTCGCCATGTTTCGCGACAAATTCTGGTGGACCCTCGTTCTGACGATTCCGGTGATTGTCTGGTCAGCCGACGTCCAGCATTGGCTTAGGTACACCGCACCTTCGTTCCCGGGGGCCAAATGGATTCCCGCAATTTTTGGGACTGCCGTCTTCGCCTACGCAGGAATTGTTTTCCTCCGCGGGGCAGGTAGAGAACTGGCCGAACGCAAACCCGGCATGATGACGCTCATCAGCCTTGGGATCCTCGTCTCCTTCAGCGCGTCGCTCGCCGCCACATTCGGCCTGTTCGAGGTGGAGGTCTGGTGGGAGGTCGCCACACTGATCACCATCATGATTCTTGGCCACTGGCTCGAAATGCGCGCGGTCATACAAGCGCACGGAGCGCTCAATGCTCTTGCCGCCCTGCTGCCTGACACTGCGGAGCGCGTGGACGGTTCCGAAATCCGAACCGTTCCCCTCGGTGAGCTGCGCGCAGGGGATATCGTGCTCATCCGTCCCGGTGAGCGTGTCCCGGCGGATGGAGAAGTTGTCGAGGGCACAGCGGACATCGACGAGTCTCTGATCACCGGAGAGTCCAAACCGGTCGGGAAGGGGCCGGGAACCAAAGTGATTGCAGGAACGGTTACGGGCGGAGGAAGCCTTCGCGTTTCCGTGACAGCGGTCGGAGATGCGACAGCCCTGTCGGGGATTATGCGTCTTGTGAGCGCGGCCCAAGCTTCCGGGTCGCGTGCCCAAGCACTCGCCGACCGTGCAGCGGCGCTCCTTTTTTATGTAGCAGTCGTTGCAGGCGCGACGACATTCATCTACTGGTGGCTGGCAGGGGACAAAGGACATGGTCTAATCCGCGCCGCGACGGTTCTCATCATCGCCTGCCCGCACGCCCTCGGCCTGGCGATTCCACTCGTAATCGCCATCTCAACTTCGGTCGGTGCGCAGAACGGCCTTCTCGTCAAAGACAGGCTCGCCCTTGAAAGGGCGCGCAACCTGGATGTAATCGTTTTCGACAAGACCGGAACGCTCACACGCGGCACCCCGGCACTTGCGGACGTAGTTGTTGCGCCGGGCGTCAGCGAGGACGATCTGTTCGCTCGAGCTGCAGCCGTCGAAATGGATTCTGAACACCCCTTGGCCAAAGTCATTGTTGCCGAAGCGAAGCGGCGCGGGGTTACTGGGCTCCGAGCAAGCGGCTTTGAAGCAATGCCTGGTCGTGGCGCGCAGGCTCTCGTCGATGGCGTAACAGTCGCGGTCGGCGGATCGCGTCTTGTGGAATCACGCAGCATGCTGCCTTCCGCGGAAATAGTGAAGGCCGCTGCGGCCTGGGACCGCGAGGGGCAGACGGTGCTCTATGTGATCGCAGACAGAAGTGTAGTTGGCGCACTGGCCGTTGAGGACGAAATTCGTCACGAATCGAGGGAAGCCATCGAGGAATTGCATCGACTCGGACTGCGCGTGGCCATGATCACGGGGGATTCCAAGGCGGTCGCCGAATCGGTCGCGCTGCGCATCGGCATCGATGATGTCGCGGCGGAAGTTCTTCCCGTCGACAAAGCGGCCGCCATCAGACGCTTTCAATCCGGAGGCAAGCGCGTCGCGATGGTTGGTGATGGCGTGAACGATGCGCCAGCACTCGCCACTGCAGACGTCGGCATCGCAATCGGCGCCGGGACCGACGTCGCGGTGGAATCAGCCGGCATCGTACTTGTACGCAGCGACCCTCGCGATGTTGTGAGTGCCATTAAGCTGTCACGCGCTGCTTACCGGAAGATGGTCGAGAACCTCGTCTGGGCCACCGCTTACAATCTAGTGGCGATTCCGGTCGCTGCGGGACTATTTCTCCGCTGGGGAGTGGAGCTGCCCATGAGCGTGGGTGCCATCGCGATGAGTTTGTCCACGCTCATTGTCGCCGCAAACGCGCAACTGCTTCGCGGAGTGAAATTCACCCACATCGAATCTGCTGGGTTTCCTGGGACGACAACCCGATGCTGGCAACGCTGATCGGATGGCTACGCAGCTGACCTTGCCAATCCGCCTTTCTCGATGAAAAAGCTTGCGACTCGCTATGTTACTTATCTGTTTGCGATAGGAATGACCAACAGGTGGTAGACTGCGCGTATTGCTCCCAAGAAAGAAAACCAAGAACAAAATTAGGCGAAGGTGAAGAGGACTGCGAGCTGTGGAGGGTGACTCCGATGAAGAAGGCAATTAAGAAGAAGAAATCTGCTAAGAAGATATTAAATCCCAAGAAGAAGTTGGCGAAGAGAAAGACGCCTCCGAAAACGGCGTCGATGAAAACGCGGTCTGGCGGCAAGAAGGGTATTAGCCGGGAAAGGGAGGCCTTAGTCTTGGAAGAGGTTCGGGAGAAAAGCGGAGGGCTAGATACGGTGGCATTCGCGCCGGAGGAATTGGGGAGGGAGCGGCGGGCGGGCGAGCTATCGGGAGATTTGCAGGGATTATCCAATATCGAAGATGCGGATTCGGAGAGTGTGGCCGAGTTGCTGGAGGAAGGAAACGCGTTCGAGGCCGATATAGTAAAGGGCGTGGAAGACGCCCCGGGCCCTGACACAGGGCCAGTTCGGACGCATGAGGTGCCGGAGGATGACGTCCCCGACGAATACAGACATAAAGAGTAATGAATGAGTGAGCGGAGCAGGGCGGTGCTTTTGGAAAACTGTTGCATCCGCCGACTCATCTATTAGGACCTGTTGGAACGACGAACGGCGTTATCGGAAATGCGGCCCTATAAACGCAACGTCGCAGCGAAAATTATGCTTTCATTTTACTTTGTTTGCCAACACCACTGGCCTGCTTGACGGGTTCGATGCGCACCGTCTTTTCTGCTTTGCTTAGGGAGCTTTTTGATTTCTCATGAGCTTCTTGTGAGTACTGGTGAGCCTTTGCTGAGTATTCCATGGCCTGTCTCGAAAGCTCGCGTCCGGTCTGGTGATCTTCTTGGCCGTGACGCATTGCGGCAACACGGTGGGCGTGCGCGGCTAGATCGTGGAACTCGGCGGCTCTTTGGTGCCAGTCGTTTCGGCCTAGCCTGCTTTGGTTGCCTCTGTTGCGCATGAGTCGCTCCTCCATGAAATCAAGCTGAATGGTACCATGCGATTTCTTCTTACCAGTGTTCCACATTCCGACGAGAGGACATATCAGGCATGCGGAGTGGAACTCAGCCTCACCGAAATTGCGGTTTCCTGGGACGACAACCCAGTGCAGGGAACGCTGATCGGATAGCTATGCAGCTGACCTTGCCAAACCGCCCTTCTCAATGATGAAAGTTGCGACTCGATCGACACCTTCGCCGCTCTTCAGGTTGGTAAAAACGAAAGGTCGCTGGACACGCATTCTCAGCGTATCCGCTTTCATCACCTCGAGGTTAGCTCCTACGAGAGGAGCCAAATCTATCTTGTTGATAACGAGGAGATCGGAGCGCGTAATACCGGGGCCGCCCTTGCGCGGAATTTTTTCGCCTTCAGCGACATCGATCACATAGATGGTCAAGTCGGCCAGCTCGGGGCTGAAGGTTGCCGCAAGGTTATCGCCCCCTGACTCGACGAAGCATAATTCCGCGTGAGGGAATTTCCGGTTCATGTCGTCAATGGCGGCGAGGTTCATAGAAGCATCTTCGCGGATCGCCGTGTGAGGACAGCCGCCTGTTTCAACCCCCATGATGCGCTCTGCAGGCAAGGCTTCGGCGCGAGTAAGAATGAGCTGGTCTTCTTTCGTGTAGATGTCGTTGGTAATTACGTAGATGTCGTAGCTGTGCCGGAGCCGCTTGCAAAGCGCTTCCACGAGGGCGGTTTTGCCTGAGCCAACCGGACCGCCGATCCCGACGCGCAAAGGGTGAGTTTGGGAGTTCGTCCCAGCGAGAAAAGTCATGAGCGAAATAACCTCGTATATTGAGTTTCATGCGCCATTGAGGCGAGATCCACCATGAACGCGGCAGACCCAAGATCGTCAATTGTAGCGTTTCTGGCCTGTGCGCTGGCGGCGAGTACCGCTGCCTCGAGCGCCGCGATCGCACGTTGCCCGTCCGTTTGACCGAGAGGAATAAGTCGCACTCCAGCGGTCACCAAATTGGCGAGATAACTTTGCAGATATGCGGGCAAGGCGAGGCCAACGGGAATGCCCTCCCTCGCAGAACGAGCTCCAAGCACGACGGATAGAGCGGGCGGGACATGCCGCTCCGAAAGCCATTGCGAAAGTGCGTCCAGAAGACGATCGGGCCACACGCGCCGAAGCATCGAGTGGCATGCGGCCGCCTGCTGCGATGACTCAAGCGCAAATTCCGATGTCCCGCGAAAGGCGGCCGCTAGTTCCGCTATTTCAAATAGTTTCGCGCGATCGTCGTCTCGGGCGCAGCGCCAGGCTTCACTGAAGAAAATGGCTTCATTTCTTCCCGAGCCGTAGCACAGATCGGCTTCCAGCCAGTCGGCTAGACTTTCGGGGTCATTTACGTGCCCCGCTTCGACGGCCCATTCGAGGCCGTGGGAATAGCTGTAAGAACCGGTAGGGAATGCGGGCGAAAGCCAGCTCTGTAGCCTCAAGAGCACGAGCGGCGAGGGGCCATAATGCGCGTTACTCATGGGGATGCCCGCCATCAGCATGGTTGTGATGGTGGCCGTTGCCGCCGTACGCGCCACCCTCAGGTTGGAAGGGGACCTGCACCTTCACGAGATCCGCTCCGAAACCGCGGAGCATATCCTCGATTACATGGTCGGGGCGAATGCGAAGAACGTCGTCCCGAATTTCCGTCGGCAAATGCCGGTTTCCCAGATGCCAAGCAAGCCGCGCGAGCTGATGAGAATCTTTGTGGCGGACCTCGACGATGGGCTCCGTGGCGGCCTGGACCTCCAGCCACCTTCCGTCGTCCAGTTGCAAGCCATCTCCATCCGCCATCGCGATAGCCTTCGGCAGGTCGAGAAGGACATCTTCCCCCTGGTCTGCAGTGAGGCGAATGCGGCGGCGATGGCGCGCTTCAAAATCGAGAGTGAGAGTGCCTGCCGCTTTTTCCTTCGGCCAATGTCCAGCGGGGCAATGAATGAAAGCGTTGTGCATGGTTGTCCTCAGTACAGAAAATAACGTTGTGCCAGGGGCAGCACTTTTGCGGGTTCGCAGGTGAGAAGCCGGCCATCGGCCCGCACTTCGTAGGTTTCCGGGTCAACCTCCATACGAGGTGTGGCGCTATTCAATATCATTGAATGCTTGCCGATTTTGCGCGTGTTCATGACTGGTAGAAGTTTCTTTGCAAGTCCGAGGGTCACGCTCTTTTCCAAAACGGCTTGGCTGACGAACGTAACCGAGCTCTCTGTCATGCATCCGCCGTACGCGCCGAACATTGGCCGATAATATTCCGGCTGGGGGTTAGGAATGGAAGCGTTTGGGTCACCCATGATTGCGGCGGCGATCACACCGCTTTTCAGGACGAAGGCGGGCTTCACGCCGAAAAATGCCGGGTTCCAAATCGACAGATCGGCAAGTTTTCCGACTTCAATCGATCCAACATAGTTGGAAATCCCCTGAGCAATGGCGGGATTAATCGTGTATTTCGACACATAGCGCCGAGCCCGGAAGTTGTCGTTGTTGCCTTTCTCCTCCGGCAGCCGCCCGAATTGTTTCTTCATCTTGTCGGCGGTCTGCCAAGTACGAAGAATCACTTCGCCGACGCGTCCCATGGCCTGACTGTCCGACGAAATAATCGAGATTGCACCCAGATCGTGCAAAATGTCCTCGGCTGCGATGGTCTCTTTGCGAATGCGGCTCTCGGCGAAGGCGACGTCCTCGGGAATACGCCTGTCGAGGTGATGGGTGACCATGACCATATCCAGAGCTTCTTCGAGCGTGTTCACTGTGAAAGGCCTCGTCGGACTTGTCGAAGATGGGATGACATTCGCTTGGCCGCACACTTTGATGATGTCCGGGGCATGCCCGCCACCGGCGCCTTCGGTGTGAAAGGTGTGAATGGTTCTGCCCTTGAAAGCTGCTACCGTATTTTCGACAAAGCCGCTTTCGTTGAGCGTGTCGGTGTGAATCAGAACCTGGATATCCATGTCGTCTGCTACAGAGAGGCAGCGATCGATGGCGGCTGGAGTTGTACCCCAATCTTCATGAAGCTTAAGGCCGCACGCGCCCGCTTCGATCTGCTCCACCAGACCTGCGGCCAGGCTCGCGTTGCCTTTGCCAAAGATACCGAGATTCATGGGAAAGGCGTCGGCAGCCTGGAGCATGCGCTGAATATGCCAGGGTCCCGGCGTGCAGGTCGTAGCAGTCGTCCCAGCCGCCGGGCCTGTTCCGCCTCCCATCATCGTCGTAAGGCCCGAGTAAAGCGCCTCTTCGATTTGCTGCGGACAGATAAAGTGCACGTGCACATCGATACCGCCGGCGGTGACAATCATGCCTTCACCCGCGATCACCTCGGTACCCGGTCCGACAATGATGCTGACGTTCGGCTGCACGTCAGGATTACCAGCTTTCCCGATAGCGGCAATCCGCCCATCCTTAATGCCGATATCCGCCTTGACGATTCCCCAATGATCGAGAATCAGTGCGTTGGTGATTACCGTATCGACGGCGCCTTCGCTGCGGGATCGTTGTGACTGACCCATGCCATCACGGATAACTTTCCCGCCTCCAAACTTCACTTCCTCGCCGTAGGTTGTGAAGTCCTTCTCGACCTCGATGACTAGGTCGGTATCCGCGAGACGTACCTTGTCTCCGACCGTTGGGCCAAACATCTGCGCATAGGCAGCACGGCTCATTGTGTGGGGCATACTCGATTACCTCAATGATTCCAAACGAGTCGCCGGCGCCTGCGACAACGCTCCCATGACCGCCTGGTTGAAGCCATAAACCATGCGGGCGCCCGCGTACGGAACTAACCACACTTCACGAGACTGGCCCGGCTCGAAGCGCACAGCCGTGCCCGCCGGAATGTCTAGGCGATAACCGAGAGCAGCCTTTCGATCAAAAGCGAGAGCCGCATTGGTCTCAGCGAAATGATAATGACTGCCGACTTGGATTGGTCTGTCGCCCGTGTTCGCGACTTTGAGAGCAATCGCAGTTCTATCCTTGTTCAGGACGATCTCGCCAGCTGCTGGAAAAATTTCGCCCGGGATCATGACAGTCCCCCTTTTTCCAATTGGTGCTCCTTAGCTAATTGGATCGTGAATGCTAACGAGTTTCGTGCCATCGGGAAACGTTCCTTCCACCTGCATCTCGTGGATCATTTCAGGGATGCCTTCTATGACCTGATCGCGGGTGAGGACCTTCCCACTTCCCGACATGAGTTCCGCGACTGACTTGCCGTCGCGTGCTCCCTCCAGAACAAAATCTGTGATGAGCGCGATACTTTCGGGATAGTTGAGCTTGACGCCTCTGGCTAGCCGCGCCCGGGCGACCACGGCCGCAAGCGCGATCATCAGCTTGTCTCTTTCACGTGGCGTGAGGTTCATGACCTTCTCCGTTCTGTAGCGCGCTTCAGCATGACCACATCTTCGGTACTCGGAAGGGGCCGGGGCCTAGCTCTCGGCCGAAGAGCTGTAGTACGGTCCGCAAGGCAAGCCTCAAGTCTGAGGACGTCGTCGCGGCAAAGCGAACGACCATTAGCCCAGTGACCAACGTTGCGGCACATTGGCATCCGAGCAAAGGTGTGAGGCCACGCAAAATCTCCAACGTTATTTCGAGATTCGGCCCAAAATAGAGCAGCGTTGCAATGGCCTTGCACTCCGAAAGCAGGGCCTTCCTGCACAGATGCGGAAATATCTCATTCGTGGCGCGAAAAGTGTCCGCCCAGATCAGCCGACCGTCTTTTTTGACGTGCCAGCCATCGGTGATCCGTCCGCCTCTCATCTCTTCGCCGTGGGCGGCACGGCCGAGCACAAGCCACTCCAGGGCCAGGAGCTCCGCTCCAGAAGAGAACTCGATTTCTGTCTCGCGGCTGATGCGGGCCCGATTGAAGACGATTGTTTCCTGCGGCAGCCACGCAAGCTTTGCGCCTTCCGATGCCCTGAGCTTGGTCGCGATGCGCGCAGGTTGGTTCAACGCCCGGTAGACTTTTTCGGCCGCCTGCGACGTTACGGCGATCGAAGCATTAGCCAGCACTGTCACGGAAGATTCGAGTCGGTCCCCTCCCGCGATTCCGCCCGCAGTATTTACGAGAACAGCTTCTTGGATCGCAGCGCCGTTGGCCCTTGGAAACAGGACGCGAATGGGAGATCGTTGAAAGACGTCCATGACGCGGGTACCTCTCTCCGAGCCGCTGAGCACGATGCGGCACGATCCCTCCGCCCGCTGCAGATCCTTGTCGGACGGATTTCCCGCACTCGGTTCAGGCGAAACGAAGGGGTTTGCATCGTGCTTGAGATCAGGCGGCGATGTAACGTCCAACATGGATTTCCACGAACTCATCGCCAGTTCCTGAAACGGCAATTTGGCAACCCCCCTAAGAAAATTGTCGTTGTTACCTAAATCGTGATGCATGCTTTACTGGTGCCGAGAGTTGTCATTACGCGAGATCTCTATAGCCAGCCCGTCATTCCATTGCCGCACTGGCATAACCAGGAATAGCTCGGTGCGATTGGGCAAATGCGTCACATAGGGCATTCCGTTCGTTGCGTCACGATTGAATCCCTGAAATTCGTCTTGATTGGGACCGACAACCATCAGGTGTGGGCCAACGTGGAACTCATGGCCAGGGGATCCAGCTTTCGCCGGTTTCCAGAGGCCGAGATACATGTACGAGATGCCGATGCGATCAATGTGCGGCGTCCGGCCGGCAAGGCTGTCCTGCATCCAGCGCAGAAATACCGGGTCGTAGCATCCTGGCTCTCTCTTGAATGCGGCGTCGATTGCATCGTGCGGATACCCGGGAATAGCCGCGAGACAGGTCCATTCGTTCGACCCTCTACGAAGGAGCCGGTATTCACCTCCAGGCACCGATGGCCAATCGAGCACTGTCGCATCCTTGGTGATGAATGCGGGACCGGCGCGCAATGCGTCTGCGATCTTCTCCGCGTCAGTCACCGGCAATCGATCTGACGACTGAGCGAAGGCGGTAGCTACGGTCAAGAGAACAGTTGTGAGTAGCTTCAGCGCAGCGTTCGTGCGGACCATCGATGCCTCCTTCTTTTTCCTTCTAACAGCGGGCCGTGATTCTCTGCCCCCCCCAATTGAAGTTTCCAGAATCCCGTCACCTGTATGATTCAGACGACTTCACGGTTTCCTTCGCGCCAGCCTTCAGCTCGGACTCTGTCAAATTCACGTGTCCGACGGACTGAGGATGAAGAACTTGACCGCTCGGAACCTTCTCGTCAGAAGACCACAGGTGAAGAATTATTCCGCCAGTGGTAGAGATTACTTCGGCGATTGTTTTTGGCCTCCTCAGCTGGTAGATCGAGAACTTGTACTCGGCCGGTTGAAATCTTCTGTTTGTGGTCGTGCCAGTATTTGTTCCAGTTGGTAAGCGCGACGGATCCGTCGCGGGTTATGGATTTCGCGATGATGTACTCGATTTGTTCTAAGCGGGCGCCGGGATCAGTCGACTCGTAAATGAGACACTCGATGACCGGTTCCTGCGACAGAATCTTCCAGTAATGGTGATACGGTCCCATGATCTTGCCGTTCAACAGATGAGGAGCCACCACATGGATGGTGTGTCCGTCCGCCGGTGTCCCCGGGCTTGCTGCTTGTGCCATGGCTGGGCCCACTGCGACCGAAACGAAAAATACTGCACTAAGCAACAGGTGAGTTTTATGCATGGTCAAGTTTTCCTTCTAATTTTTGGCACTTCGCCGTATCGTCGCACACGCCATGGGGGGCGCAGCACTTGTATTTCACGCCCCTCGATGCCTTGCCGCCAGCGATAGCCCCTTGAGCGGAATCAGAATCCCGCCAAACCCTCCGGACTGTTGTAGGGGATCGTGGCGCTTGTTACCTCCTCAAGCGAACCGTCCGGCTTAGTGGCGTAGCCCACCAGTTTCGAAGCATTCCCGTAGATCTCGTAAAGATATTCCCCATCCGGCGTCAGCCAGCTATCGCTCGGGCCGCTGCTAACCACTCCATCGATTGCTCGGAAAGTGCCATCTCCACGGACCTTCGGGCTCGCGGGATCCTTCGCGATAGAGAGCACGTTGCCGTCGATGCGGTAGCTGCTGATGTCGCTGTAACCGAAGTTCGTCGTGAACACCCATCGGTCATTCGGAGAGACGGCGAGCCAGCATAGTTCAGAGGGCCTGCCGGCGCTCGTGTCGAGCGGCACGGGTGTGCTGACGGTGATTTTGCCGTTAGCGTCGACCTTGCCGATGGATACTCCGTCGCTAACGGCATATCCGACGACGAAGGTATCCGGCCGGTTGTGCAGGAAGGCGATGTAGAAAGGAGAAGCGCCTTTCGCATCGTTGAATGAGGGTTCGCCGAGTGCGCCATCCCCGCCCACGGGGAATATGACGATGCCGTCGGGGTCCGGTGCATTCGAAGCGATGACGTGCAGTGCGCCGTCTTTGTGCGGGATCCAGAGAATCAATGAGCCGTCCGGATTTTTTCTACTGGGCAACTCGTCGAACGTGGTGCCAACAAAGAGGAATTTCCCGTCGGGCGAGAGCACGGCCATCGTTGGCACACGATTGGGCCAGTCCACCGTGTTCACCGAGTATCGCTCCGGGCGCGGCGTAAGCTTGCCTTCGCCGTCGACCGACATCAGCCGGAGATGGTCGGGACCGACCGTGTGCACTACGAAAAGCGTGCGACTCGATGGGGCATAGGCCAGCGATTTAGCGCCACCGTTTTGTGTGTTCCCCGTCGCCTTCACGTCCAGCAGCGTGAGACGGCCTTCCTTATCTACAGCGAAGCTGGAGACGGAATTGTCGCCGGCGTTGGTAGCGAACAGAAAGCGACGATCCGGCGTGAGAATCACACTGCCCGCACCCTCGAAGTCGTTCGGCCGGTTAATGTGGTAGATGGGGCTCAGTTCCCCAGAACCGGCGCCGCCGGTCTCGACACGTTCCACCTCGGCAAGAGCGCCGTTCGCAGACCAATCGTATTGGATGATGGCGTTCTTTACCTCGTTGGTTTGCATGTAGAGATGGCCGCTAGGAGCTTTCTTCGTCGGCGAGGTTGGCGCTTTAGCCGACCCAACAGCCGTGGAAATAACAGTGGCAGCAACGATCGAAGCAGCGATAGCAATCAGTGTCAACGAGAGTCTTAATTTCCGCATCATGGCACCCTTATGTGTATTTGAAAGAGCGACTTTTGGGGCCCCGAACGCCTCCGCCTTCCGCCTGCGTCATCTACTCAAACTGCAAGGCGTAACCAACCGCGGCATGCTCGCAGGCCCCGTTGGGGATCAGAATCCCGCCAAACCCTCCGGGCTGTTGTAGGGGATGGCGACGCTGGTAACCTCCTCCAGCGATCCGTCCGGCTTAGTAGCGTAGCCCACCAGTTTCGAAGCATTACCGTAGATCTGGTAGAGAAAGGCGCCATCCGGCGAAATCCAGTTGTCGCTTGGGCCGCTGCTCACGTCTCCGCAAAGCCCCCGGAAGGTGCCATCGCCCTCGACTTCGGGGCACGCAGGATCCTTCGCGACTCTGATCTCGGGGCCGTCGATATGGAACGTCGTGATGTTGCTGTACCCGAAAACCGTAGCGTATACGACTCGGTCATCGGGGGAGACAGAGAGCCAGCAAAGTTCGGCGATCGCGCCTCGCTTTGTGTTGATCGGTACGACCCTGTCGATGCCAATTCTGCCGTCTTCGTCAATGCGGCCCAAGCTGACTCCGTCGCCGACGGCGTATCCGATGATGAAGGTATCCGGCTGGTTGTGTAGGAAAGCGATGTAGAAAGGAGAACCGCCCCCTCCGTCCTGGAACGAGGGGTCGCTGAGCGTGCCGTTTGCATTCACGCGGAATATAACGATGCCGTCAGGATCTGGCGCATTCGAGGCGACCGACCGTTGTTTGCCATCTGGTCCCGGTACCCAGAGAATGGGTGAACCGTCAGGATAGGTGCCGGAGATCGCAATGGGGAGATCGAACGTGGTGCCGACAAGTAAAAATTTCTCATCGGGTGAGAGCACACCCATAGTTGGAACACGGTGTGGTTTCTCCGGTGTATTCGCCGTGTATCGCTCCATGCGTGGCGTAAGCTTCCCATCGCTCGAGACCGACATGAGCCGGATGTGATCGGGTCCGAAGGAGTGGACGACGTAAAGCATGCACTTGGACGGAGAATATGCCAGCGATTTGGCAGTGCCGCTCTTTCCTTCCACAGCGTTCCCAGTCGGTTTGGTGTCGATTAGTGTGAGCCTGCCCTGTTCGCCCACGGCCAAGCTGGAAACCGAATTGTCCCCGCCGTTCGTGGCAAACAGAAACCTGCGATCTGGTGACAGGATGACGCTGCCGGCGCCCTCAAAGGAATTGGGTGCGCTGCTCTGCCCGCTGATCGGCTTGAAAGTCCCGGAACCGGCACCCCCGGTGGCTACTCGCTCCACCTCGGTAAGCGTCCCGTTCGCAGACCGATGGTAGTGAATGATGTAGTTCCTTACCTCGTTGGTTTGCATGTAGAGATGGCCATCACGACCGTTCATGCTCATCTCTCTCGACATGCCCATTTCTTTCGACATACTCATCTCATTCGCCATGCTTTTCTCTCCTTCAGCTAGATTTGGGATAGATACAACGATCCGTTGACCGTAATCAGGGTTGACCGTAATTAGCATGCCCGTCATTTACACTAGGATTGGGTTCCTTGCTCCGGAGCATCGGATAGAACTGAATCCAGGTCATGTCAGTTTTTGCTACATTGGCTTGGTGGCAGCTTGCACACGTCGCGGCCGGAGCCTCTGCAGCGGGGTTGTCGTATGGCTCCGGATGATGTCCAAAAGTGAAGAATCCCCACCCGTTCGTTGCGGCAAACTTCTTGCTGTCTTTTACGGTCGCGTCTATCCCGTTGAATTCACCGTTGAAGAACCCGCGCCCGGAGGGTTCTGTACGGGAGCCGTCGGGAAAGGTGGGGTCGAGGACGCGGGTCAATTCCTTGATAATGACTGTCCCCTCAGGAAAAACTCCGTTCTTCAAGTACGCGTCTACGTTCTTTTCTTGGATATACACATGGTGGAATTCGGGGAAGCCTGCATTGCCGCCGTTGAGGCCGTTGGGTGTCAACGGCGCTCCCACAAAAACCCATTTGCGATAATCCGTCGGCAGCTTCAATCTCCCCTGAGAATCAAAAACTGCGGTCGGAGTCGACATCTGGGCCGTAACGGGCTCCGTACCGAAACTCAACCAACTCACCGCAACCACTCCGACCCCAAGAACAATCAACGCCAGATACTTTTTCATCGCCTTCTCCTTTGATCGCTTTCCTGAACACTCCATCGGAGCCACGCAGCGCCCCGCTTACTTCGAACTCAGAACCGGATAGCCTTGGATGTAGACGCGATCTGTCGACGCGGCTGGGACGTGGCAGCCCCAGCAATCTTTCCTGTAGTCCGTCGCTATTTGTTTATCGGGGGCATCGGCATTGAATAGCGCCCATCCCCATCCATCAGCCCACAATGGGTTGCCGGGGAAGCGATGTTGTTCGTCCTTGATCATGACGAACCAAACTTTTATCCCCGAAGCCCAATGTGCATCGCCCGTCGTCAATTCGGCGTGATCCGTTCCAAACACTTCTTTAACCAGCACGGTGCCATCAGCAAACTTTCCATTTTTGCGGTAGTACTCAGCCGCGCCAGGCGAAGCGTAGGTGTAGTGCATCTCGCCTCCGCCCTTTGGATCGAGCACGGTATAAGTTCCAAGCGCTTCATAATGGCCTCGATAATCGATTGGTTTGCGGATGTTTCCAGTCTTATCGACCAAATCGAATCCGTCGTAACCACCGCTGCTTTGTGGTCTGACTTCTTCGTAACCCGCCAAAATGATGAGCGTGAGAACGACAATTGAGACGGCCAACTTCATAGCGATTCCTCCTGAGAGCCGATTCGAATGGCTGCCGGCGGAAGGGTTTCTGCTACCTCATCGTTGTGCGCCACCCGTGTCGGATTGCGTGGCAGGTCTTGAGCGATGTTTTCGGGCCGGCAGTTTTGCCCAAGACGGTCAAATTGTCTCGTCGTCTTCATTTCGGACCCATTCGTTGCAAGCTCCGGGCCAATCCCGGAAGCCTTTCTTTTCTCGCGCCGGACCAGCGTTGAATCCGCGGGATGCGTGGGGTATCTGTCAAAAAAATGTCGAGCAAACGTCGCCGTGCCGCTATAACGACACCGTGAATGCAGTGCAAGACCGCCAGCGATCTCACCGTGCCACATCTGCTTCATGTAGAGGCATACGGGATGGCCAAGGCAGGCCCGATTCAGATGACCACTTAGATGACGAGAGCGCTTGCCGTCGAATGGGCCGCAGACGGTATCCGCGCGAACTCGGCAGCGCCCCCTGGTTTACGGCATCGGCGCTGATCAAAGAAAGGCTGGCCGACCCGCGAACAAAAGTTTCGATTGAACAACGCACGCCAATAGGTCGCATCGCGGAACCGGACGAGGTGGCCGCCGCCATAGCTTGCCTGTGCTTTCCTGCTTCTTCCTACATCACCGGTCAACGCTTAGTCGTGGATGGCGGGGCCGAGAGCAAAGCTTTTTGATTCGATGGAAATGCTGTGGTTTCGTTCGGTGCAGTCAACGGAACGACTGGTAGTGTCAAGACCTGTCGGTATAAGAACAGCCAGCCACGGAATTGACCAGTTCGAGATGCGTGTCCTCCAAGCATCCTCTGAGAAATCAAGCATTTGAATGCATCTTGTGGCGAAAGGACATTGGCATCGCAGATGCATTCTGCCTGTGTGCAACAGCAACAAGATGAAGAGCCGTTAAAGAGAACCGGGTGGGAGGTGGTTGATGACAACAAATAACGCACGCCGTACATTTTTGCGGAGCTATTACCTCCCTGCGATCCTAATGCACTACCCACGACTCGTTCGCGGGATGCAGGGAATCGCGATGTTGAGCGGAATCGAAGCTGCCGGATGCATTCGCGACTTCAAGGCGGGCCAACGCTGGAGCAGCGAGGCCGTCAATCGTTACGGAGGAACTCACAAGGTTGCGACCGACGCTTGGAAATATCGCTGAGAAATCAGCCCGCACCTTGGAGACGCAGTATGAGGTGGACCGAGGAACATTTGGGGCAGAAGGGGGCAAAGAAATGACAAGCGAATCGATGAGCGTGTTTCAGGAAAAATCTGACTCGGCACTAGTCGCGGCAATAAAGAACGGGGAGAGTCAGGCTTTCGACTTTCTGGTGAAGCGCCACGAAGCAAAGACTTTCAGGCTCGCCTTCAGGATAACCCGCAATCGAGAGGACGCTCAGGATGTCGTGCAGGAAAGTTTTCACAAGGCGTTCACGCACTTGGACAGATTCCAAGAGAAGTCGTCTTTCTCCACTTGGTTGACGCGAATCGCAATCAACGAAGGGCTTATGAGTCTGCGAAGGACTCGGGCCCGAAGGGAAGTCTCAGTTGATGACATGAAATCGGCGACCGAAGACCTCGTCACGTTGGAGACTCCGGATAGAGGGAAGAACCCTGGTGAGATATACGAACAACTCGAGACCGAACGAATTCTCCGCGAAGCGATGACTCTCTTAACCGCGGAATCGCGAACCGTCGTGCGCCTCCAGTTGGAAGAGCGAACTGTCAGAGAGATGGCCGAGGTTCTTAGCCTAGGGATCGTGGCGCTGAAATCCAGATTGTTTCGAGCGCGACAGAAATTGCGCGTTTTCCTTACATCCGGTGCGCAACTCGGGAGTACTCGGGCAATTACGACGACTCGACGTCATCGTGACAGTGGCCTGAATTCGCATCCTTTGGAGAAGAGAGTGAGGAGCAAGGTCTCCCAAACTGCAGGAGGTAAAGCCCGGTCTGCAGCTGCCGTGACTTGGCCGAAGGTCGCTCGAAAGCGAACTTCGGAAAGCACTGAGTCAAGGATGCTAGACGTAGCATGAGCCTCGGATGTATCTGCAGATCGAATAAAGCTTCTTGGACCGCGCCGCCGACGCGACGTTCAGCCCGATTTCTGGTGGCACTCTATGCCTACGCGTTGATGGTTGTGATTCTCGTAATTTTTTCTCGAAATGTGTTCTCCAGGGCGATCCGCCACATGCTTTTACCATTGCTCAGTTAGGTTAGCACGCATAAACATCTAATCTATTCGTATCGAACAGCCGAGAGAATTGAAGTGAACCACAGGCACGGTCTACCGTGGCCGAATGAGCGTGGTCGTGAGCCAATGCCTCGTCCCTTCACTCATCGGTTAGTCGCGACCATCGCTTGCTCTGCTTGATCTCCGCAGGACCGATTCATCTTGTTTTGGCCCAGGGGTCTTGAGATTCCGAGTTTTTTCATTTTGGCAATCAACGTAGTGCGTTTCAGTCCCAGCCGGGCCGCAGCGCCATCCGGCCCTCCGATGATCCACCCTGCCGTTTGCAATGCCTTCAGAATCAGGGCTCGCGTTGAATCACTAAGCGTGCCCCGTGGAGGTCTCACCGGAGTAGGATTCTTGTCCGACATAGGCAAAGGATTTGGAAGCACCCCATTGGTCGACCGGATCACAGCTCGTTCTATCAGGTTCTGAAGCTCCCGCACGTTTCCTGGCCAAGAGTATAAAGTGAAGGCATTTAGCGTCTCCTCCGGTACGTGATTGATTTGCTTGCCCATGCGCCGCGAAAAGACTTCGACAAAATGCGATACCAGCGGGGCAATATCCTCGCGACGTTCTCTCAATGGTGGCAGCAGGACAGGAAATACGTTTAGCCGATAGTAGAGGTCACTGCGGAATTCATTTCGCTTGACCATCTCTGCTAGATTTCGATGTGTCGCCGCGACCAAGCGGATGCTGATGTGATGGGTCCGGCCACTTCCCAGACGTTCGAACTCCTGCTCTTGCAGCACCCGCAGCAGTTTGGGCTGCAACGCCAACGGAATATCGCCTATCTCATCGAGGAACAGTGTCCCTTTGTCGGCCATTTCGAAACGGCCAATTTTTTGCGCGAAAGCCCCGGTGAAAGCGCCCTTTTCGTGGCCGAATAGTTCGCTTTCGAGCAGGTTAAAGGGAATGGCAGCACAATTCAGCTTGACGAAGGGGCGCCCGCGGCGTGAACCGATATTGTGAATGGCACGAGCAATCAACTCCTTGCCCGTGCCTGTCTCCCCAAGGACCAGGACAGTGGAATCGGTGGAGGCCACGGTGCGCACAAGATTCAGAGCTTCTTGCAGCGGTTCGCTACAGCCGACGACCCCCTCAAATTCGTCGGAACCAGTTCGGATGCGCTCGAGCGAATGAGCCTGCAGGTCGCGCTTGTCTGACTGCAGGCCTTCGCAAGCGCTCTGCGAGGAAGCACTATTTTCGTTGCCGAAGAAATTCATTGGGTAACTATCTTGACTCGAGGGAAAGATACTTTTGAATCCCATGCGTTTTTAACCTCTCAGTTCCTTTAAATTCATCGGCACCGCGCGATTCGTCCCCCTTCGCGCCGCAGAGTCGTAGAACATGAGCACTGCGAACGCGTGTCATCGTAAAACTAATGTCACGGTGCTACGGACCATGCCTCGGGAACAACCCTAAATGGTGGGTTCGTGGGTTCACTCGATCGTGAGATCTGGTGTTACCACTTTGAGGGGAGATAAAAATGCCTCCAGGGTTCCGGAATAACTATTGAGGAGCAAGGGCTCCCAAACTGGCCGAAGTAAAGCCCGGGCCGCAGCTGCCGTGACTTGGCCGAAGGCCGCTCGAAAGCGAACTTCGGAAAGTACTGAGTCCAGGATGCTAGACGTAGCATGAGCCTCGGATATTTCTGCAGATCACCTGAGGCTTTTTTGCCGTGCGGTCGGTGGACGCGACGTTCAATACGATTCCTCGTGGCACTGATACTCACACGATGGTGGTATTGACAACCGGTAAAGACGGGGAGATAGTGAGGCTTCTGCCGACAGGCGAGTTGTGCCGTCTCTGGACGAGGACGAACGTCTTGTCGGTGGGAATTTTTATTTGTTTCGATCCTGCGGTATCCTCTACGGTCTGCGTGCTCGAGCCTCCCTGTGAAGATTCGGAGCCGTGTCGGACATAACTCGAAGTTAGGGGGGGCTATATGAGAGACCCTACTGGCGAGATCACCCTCGGCATTACTAACAATCAAGTCGCGATTGGTAGCCATCTGATCCATTTCTGGCAGAACGAGGAGGAATTCGAGCGTGGAGTTCGCTTTCTCGAGCTTGGGATCGCGAGCGAATCCCAGTATTGCGTTCTGTTCGGACATGACGAAGCGAACCAACGGGTTTTGGAAATCTTGGGGAAGACGTGCGGTGACTTGGATCGTGTGCTCCGGGAAGGACGGCTCGTCATTTTACGCCGCGAGTCCTCCGCATCGGCGACGCTAGCAAATATCGAGGCTGCGTTTGCGGCTGCCGTCCGCAAGGGAGCAACCGCCATTCGTTACCTTGGCAATCTTGGTGTTGGCCAGGCTCCGTTGCCCGGCAGGGGCCCCTACGAGGTCGTTGAACTCGAAAACGGGGCAACGGCTCTGGGGCGCCGATATCCCTGCGTAATTGTGTGCATGTACGACATAAACACAGTGTCCGGCCGGCTTGTGCTGAACGCGGGGTTCGGAACACATCCCCTCGCTGTTTGCGGGCATGCGCTGCGGCAAAACCCCTATTTCACGCGGGAGGAAGACGCTTTGCCTGTCCGTCGGGCCGCCCAATAAACAGAACGAATCCTTTGGATAAGCCGCCGGTGGAAGCTTGAGAGATAGAGGAGCAGGCTCGAACTGGAAACTCGTCTGATCGGAACTATTTTTTGTGAATGCCCTTCTTATCGCTACCGGTGTTTACAAAGATGACTTCTGAAACGCACGGCGCTAGACGGAGTACCGAGCCGCTGGATCTGCGGGATGTGATCGAAAGCATTCCAGCCTTGGTGTTGTGTGCTCTGGCTGACGGCTCCGCGGAGTTTGCGAACCGCGCTTGGCAGGAATATTCGGGCCGCCCATTACAAGAACTGACCGGCGGCGGCTGGCAAACCACGATCCACCCAGACGACATTGCCAAGTTCTTTCACGAATCGACTGTCGCCCTGGTGTCCGGGAAATCCACCGAGACTGAGGCACGCCTGCGCCGTGCCGATGGTCAATATCACTGGTTTTCGATCAGAAAGACCCTGGCCGTTTCGCGAAGCCGGAACAGCGAGCCCTCCTTGCGCACTTTAATCGCTTGCGAGGACATAGAGGAGCGTAAACAAGAGGAATCCGCACGTCGCTACAGCGAAGAGCGGCATCGTCTGGTGGTCGAAACGGCGAGTGATGCCGTGATCAGCCTGGACGAGAGCGGTGCAATCCTGCTTGCCAATCCTGCGACGACGCGAGTCTTTGGTTACGACCCCGCGGAGTTGATTGGGAAACCTTTGACCATACTCATGCCAGAATTCCTGCGGAAGCTGCACGAGGCTGGGTTCAAACGCTACTTGGCTACTCGCGAGCGGCACATCAACTGGCAAGGTACCGAATTGACCGGCCTGCGCAAGAATGGCCAGGAGTTCCCCGTGGAAATCTCGTTCGGCGAACTGAGCAAGGACGGGCACCGCGTGTTTACCGGCTTCATACGCGACATCAGTGAACGGAAGCAAGCCGAGGAAATCCGAAAGCAGGCGCAGAAAGCAATCCAAACCGCGCAAGCGGAGCTTGCGCGCGTGTCTAGGCTCACAACGATGGGCGAATTGGCGGCCTCCATTGCGCACGAAGTCAATCAGCCTCTTACGGCAGTCAACAACAACAGCAGCGCGTGTCTGCGATTGCTCGCCAATCAGAGCCTCCAGCCGGATGTGTTGCGCAGGGCGCTGGAAGAAATCGTCGCGGATGGAACGCGCGCCAGCGCGATCATCGCTCGCATCCGGGCATTCATCAAGAAGGCGCCCGTGGAAAAAAGCAGACTGGACGTTAACGAAGTCATCGGTGAAGTGCTTGCCATGATGGGACACGGGTTCGAGGAGAACGGAATTTCGCTCCAGAGCGATCTGGCACAAGCCCTCCCTCCGGTACTAGGCGATCGGGTGCAGGTACAGCAGGTCCTGCTGAACTTGATCATGAATGGCATCGAAGCCATCACCGCAGTCACCGATCAACCTCGTTCACTCTGGGTGGAATCCCGGATCGACGAATCTGGCGACATACTGGTGGCGGTACGCGACTCGGGCACTGGCCTCGGACTAGAAGCAGATCGCGTCTTCACTCCCTTCTTTACAACAAAAGCGAACGGAATGGGGATGGGTTTGGCCATCAGCCGCTCACTAATTGAAAGTCACGGCGGGCGGCTCTGGGGCACTCCCAATCATCCGCGCGGCGCGGTGTTTTCCTTCACGCTGCCAGTAGACGGTGAGGGTCCCTCATGACTCGCGCTTCCGTCGTCTTTGTTGTCGATGATGATCCGTCAGTACGTTCTTCGCTCAAGTTTCTCCTCAGCAGCGTGGGTCTGCAGGTTGAGAGCTTTGACTCGGCGGAAGCCTTCTTGCAAAGGAAACCGCCAGATGCGCCCAGTTGCCTTGTGCTGGACGTCAGATTACATGGATTAAGTGGACTCGATTTTCAGCGCGAGCTTGCAGCGAGAAACATTCGTATCCCGATAGTCTTTGTCACCGGTCACGGCGATATTCCAATGAGTGTTCGCGCGATGAAGGCTGGGGCGATCGAGTTCCTAACCAAGCCGTATCGCGACCAGGATCTGCTGGATGCCGTTCGCATCGCACTGGAGCGGGATCGTGCCAGACGTGAACAGGAGAGAGACTTAACGGACCTCCAGCAGCGGTTCAACGCGTTGACTCCTCGCGAGCAGGAGGTGATCTCCATGGTCGTTTCGGGCATGCTCAATAAACAGATTGCTGCTGAACTCGGAACTGCGGAGAATACCGTGAAGGTTCATCGCAGCCGGGCAATGGAGAAGATGAACGCGCAATCTTTCGCCGACCTGGTAAGAATGATCGAAAAGCTTAAGGGCCCTGCGGAAAAAGCCTCGTAAACGAAAGCATTACCCCCGTTCCCCTTTCTGGGACTCTAAATCTACCAACGCCCAATAGATTCCTTCTTCATCCGAGAGTACTTTGACCTCATTGGAGAATTCAGAATGGCAAGGAATCTAGTTTCGGTAGTGGACGACGATGAGTCCATCCGCAGGACCACAAGACTGCTCATCGAATCTTTCGGCTTTCGGGCGGCAGCCTTTGAATCTGCCGAGGGTTTCCTGAGGTCCGGCCAATTGCACGATACCGCGTGTCTCATTGTTGACGTACGGATGCCGGGGATGAATGGATTGCAACTCCAAAGCCGCCTCGCTGCCGAGGGCTGCGGCATTCCCATCATTTTCATCACCGCTTATGACGATAAAGAATCCCGTGGGCGGGCAATGCAAGCCGGTGCTGTCGCATTCCTAAGCAAACCTTTTGACGACGAGCAGTTACTCCAAACAATTCGTTCAGCCTTAGACGGGGAATTCGGAGTGGCAAAGAATCTGATCTCGGTAGTTGACGATGATGAGTCCATCCGCAGAACCACAACACTGCTCATCCAATCTTTTGGCTTTCGAGCGGCAGCCTTTGAATCTGCCGAGGGTTTCCTGAGGTCCGGCCAACTGGACGATACCTCGTGTCTCATCGTTGACGTACAGATGCCGGGGATGGATGGATTGCAACTCCAAAGCCGCCTCGCTGCCGAGGGCTGTGGCATTCCCATCATTTTCATCACCGCTTATGACGACAAAGAATCCCGTCGGCGAGCAATGCAAGCCGGCGCTGTCGCGTTCCTAGGCAAGCCGTTTAGCGACGAGCAGTTACTCCAAACCCTTCGTTCAACTTTACGTCCAGACAAAGGCAGTACGAAGACGACGTGATCAGGGAGGCGCACAGATGAACGCATGAAGTATTTTCGGCCGTCAGATGCTCCCGTTCGCGGTTTACAAGGAGCTTCTGTGGAGGGAGTTATGGAAAATGTCAACATAGTTCCGTCAAGTGAACAGGGTTGTGCTGAGAATAGATTTGAAGAAATCATAGGCAACAGTCCTCCTCTGGAATCCGTACTCGCGGAGGTGGAACGAGTGGCACCGACCGATTCCACCGTGCTAGTTCTTGGAGAGACAGGTACGGGCAAGGAGTTGATTGCCCGCGCCATTCACAACATCAGCCCACGCTGCGGGCGCCCTTTCATAACGCTGAATTGCGCGGCCATTCCCTTTGACCTACTGGAAAGCGAACTTTTTGGGCACGAGAAAGGCGCGTTCACTGGGGCTGTCGCCCAGAAAATTGGCCGCTTCGAAATGGCCGATACAGGGACGCTCTTTCTGGATGAAATCGGAGATTTGCCCCTAGCTTTGCAGCCTAAGCTGCTGCGAGTCCTGCAAGAGCAGGAATTCGAGCGTTTGGGAGGCGGCCGGACCCATCGCATCAACACCCGTCTAGTTGCGGCGACGCATCGAGATCTAGGGGAGATGGTGAAGCGAAACGAATTTCGCAGTGATCTGTACTACCGCCTAAACGTGTTCCCTGTCATGCTGCCACCATTGCGAGAGCGTCGGCAGGATATCCCACAGTTGGTCTCGCATTTTGTCGGGTTGTTTGCCCGGCGCATGGGTAAGCACATCAATCATATTCCCAAGGATATTGTGGATGCGTTTACCTCGTATTCTTGGCCGGGGAATGTGCGGGAACTTCAGAACTTGATCGAACGAGCCGTCATTCTGTCGAATGACGGGGTGCTTCCGAACCCGCTCCCGACATCGGACAAGAATGCGGTCACGAACCCTCTTCCTGTATCAGACAGCAATCCGCTGATGGTAACTCCTTCACAGTGCACGTTCAACGACTCCACACGAGCCCTGATCTTACAGGCATTGCGGGAAGCAGATTGGGTTATCGGAGGATCCGGTGGCGCTGCCGCCCGACTGGGGCTGAAGCGGACCACTTTGATCGCCAAGATGAAGAAGCTCGGAATCGCACGACCAGTGCGAAAAGACGACATGAATCGGCTTACCGAGAACCACGAATGCGGGCGGTGGTTGCAACCAACAGCTCAATTGGACTCCGGACTATGAGGCGGCCGATGAGTACACAACCGCAGCGCAGTATTGAGCAAGCGTCAGAACGCGCCAGGTCATAAGCGATTCCCGTGGTGGTGCTGACCTCATCGAAAGAGGAAAAGGACATGGTGGCAAGCTACAAACTCGGAGTGAACGCGTACGTTGTGAAGCCAGTTGACTTTCATGAGTTTGTGAACGCCATCAAGGAATTGGGCGTTTTCTGGGCAGTCATCAACGAGCCGCCACTGGGAAGCGTAAGGAAGTGAGTATTCGTCAGGAAATGAGCATGCGGCATCCATTGCGGATTCTGTCGATCGAAGATGATCCTAAGGACACTCAGCTGATTCAGGATCTGCTTGAGACGGCAGGCATCGTTTGCGAGGTAGCACGGGTCGATACTCAGGCTGCCCTGCAGGCCTCCCTCGAGCAAGGCCGAATTGATCTGATTCTGGCGGATTACACCCTTCCCTCATTCGACGGCATTTCCGCATTGAAGTTCGCAATGAAAGCCTGCCCGGACGTGCCGTTCATCTTTGTTTCCGGAACGCTTGGCGAAGAGGTTGCGATTGAAGCGCTCAAAATTGGCGCAACAGATTACGTGCTGAAGACACGTTTATCGAGGCTTGTGCCGTCGGTGCTGCGTGCGCTGCGTGAAGCCACAGAAAAGGCCGAACGTAAGCGGGCCGAGGAGTCGCTCCGCCACAGCGAGACTTACCTGGCCGAGGCGCAGCGTCTGAGCCGCACTGGCAGTTTTGGCTGGAACGTTTCGAGTGGAGAAATCTACTGGTCGGAGGAAACCTACAAAATCTTTGAGTACGATCGAGCGGCTAAGCCCACGTTGGAGTTAGCATTCCAGCGAATTCATCCCGACGACAGAGATCTCGTGCAGCAAACAATCGACCGCGCGTCCGAGGCAGGAGCAAATCTTGATTTTGAGCATCGTTTGTTGATGTCGGACGGTTCAGTCAAGTACCTCCACGTTTTGGCTCGCGCGTTGGAGACTTCCTCTGGCACCCTGGAATATGTGGGTGCCGTGACGGACGTCACCGAGCGCAAGCGGGCAGAAGAAGCGCTGCGGCGGAGCGAGGCTTATTTAGCGGAAGCGCAGAGGGTGACCCACACGGGCAGTTGGGCCAGCGATGGCACAACCCACGAGGCCCTGTACTGGTCCGAGGAAATGTTCCGAATTTTCGGGTTCGATCCGCGACTGGGCCTTCCAATGCGGGACCAATGGCTGCAGCGAATGCACCCGGAAGATCGCGACAAAGTGAAGCGACAGGCCAGTGATAGGATGTTCCTCCAGAAGGTACATTCCGACGTTGAGTTCAGAATCGTGCTACCCGATGGAACAGTCAAACACATTCATGGCTTGGCCCATCCAGTTTTCAATTCCAATAGAGAGCTTGTTGAAGTGGTCGGCACGGCCGTCGATATCACTGAACAAAAGCGTGCCGAGGAGGCCCTACGGCGCAGCGAGGAACGCTACCGAAGTGTGCTGGAAACCGTAACTGATGCGGTAGTTAGCATCGATGAAAGAAGCCAAATTATTTTCGCAAATCCGGCGACAACTAAAAGTTTCGGATATCAAATTTCAGAAATGATCGGAGAGCCCATAACGATGCTCATGCCTGAGGTTATGCGTGAGCTTCATAAAAAGGGATTTCAGCGTTACCTGGAAACGAACCAACGCCAAGTCGATTGGCGCGGAGTCCAGCTTGTCGGCCTCCGGAAGAACGGAGAGGAATTCCCGATCGAGGTTTCCTTCGGCGAGCTTCTAGAAAGCGGCCACCACATATTTACCGGGTTCATTCGGGATATCACAGAGCGGAAGCAGGCGGAAGACAAAATCCGGCAAAGCGAAAAGGAGCTCCGACAGGTGCTGGATCTCACGCCGCAGCACCTCCGCGTGCTGGCGGCCGACGGGAGTCTTGTCTATGCCAATGAGGTGGCGCTCAAGTATCACGGGCTCACCATGGATCAGTGGAGGCAGCGTCCCCTCGCGCAATGGCGAGCTGATGAGATTCCTCTTAAGCTCTTTCATCCAGACGATAGGGAACGCCTGATGCGCGAACTGAAGGATAAATTCTTAACCGGGGGTGCTCACGAGACAGAAGTGCGGTTGCTGAGGTATGACGGTACGTATCGCTGGTTCCTTGTCCGGCGCAACCCGCTGCGAGACGAACAGGGACGCACCACGCGTTGGTATGTTGCGGCGACCGATATCGAGGACCGCAAGCAGGCTGACCAGCGACTCCAGAACGAGAACGTTGCGCTGCGCGAAGAAATCGACAGGGCATCGATGTTTGAGGAGATCGTGGGGGTTTCTCCTACCCTGCACGCGGTGCTCTCTCGTGTATCCAAGGTCGCTCCCACAGACTCCACTGTTCTGGTCACGGGCGAAACGGGAACTGGTAAGGAACTCGTGGCCCGCGCGATTCACAGGAGATCTCATCGCCGCTCGCGTGCTTTTGTCAGCGTGAACTGCGCCGCAATCCCACGCGATTTGATCGCATCCGAACTGTTCGGCCATGAGAAGGGCGCCTTCACGGGGGCAACGCAGCGACGCTTGGGGCGCTTTGAGTTGGCCGAAGGAGGCACGATCTTCCTCGACGAAGTCGGAGAGCTTCCCACCGAGACTCAGGTCGCGCTGTTGCGTGTTCTGCAGGGACATGAATTCGAACGTGTCGGTGGAACTGGAACTATCCGAACGAATGTTCGCGTGATTGCTGCCACCAATCGTGACTTGCAGGCAGCCATCGCTGTGGGCACGTTCCGGAGTGACCTCTTTTACCGGCTTAACGTTTTCCCGATTGAGGTGCCCCCCCTGCGGGAACGGCAGGAAGACATTCCCGTGCTGGTTGAGTACTTCATCGATCGCTACGCGAGGAATGCAGGAAAGAGCATCCGGGGGGTAAACAAAAAGAGCCTAGACCTTCTTCAGTCGTACCCTTGGCCGGGTAACATTCGCGAATTGCAGAACGTCATCGAGCGATCGGTAATCGTGTGCGACACGGAGAATTTCTCGGTCGATGAGAGTTGGCTTTCGCGGCAGCCTGTTGCAAGCGAGCCGAAAAGCCCGCCGGAGCTATCTCGAAAGCTTGCCGCCCAGGAGAAAGAGATGATTGAGGCCGCCCTGCGTGAAAGCGGAGGACGGGTGTCTGGCCCGTCAGGCGCGGCAGCCAGGCTCGGTATTCCAGGATCTACCCTGGAATCGAAGATCCGGTTACTGAAGATCGACAAGAATCGCTTCAAAACTACAGGTACCTCGACAGATCGCATTTAAGTACCCTGCTCACAAGCCTAGAAGTTACGATTGCGAAACTTCGAAAATTTGCGAAAAATCGAAATTTAGCTCCCATTTAAGTTATGGTTTTTCAATAGCTTAACATTGGAGCTGCGATTGCCCTTACAGTGATTGTTACTGGCGTCGCGGAGGTAAAAATTCTCTGGGAGAGGATGGATGCTGAAGATCACGAGGGCAGGGAACGGAGAGGTGGTCTTTAAGCTGAGCGGTCGAATGGGCGCTGAAAACATAGGCGAGTTGGAAACGCTCATCAAAGCAGAAACGAGCGGTCGCCGCATCGTCTTGGACTTGAAAGACCTAACGCTTGTGGATCAAAACGTTGTCAGTTTTCTTAGGCGCTGCGAAACAGATAGCCTCCAGCTCAGGAATTGCCCAGCCTACATCCGCAAGTGGATCACGGGAGAACGGCGATGAAGTTAGCGGTTCATCAGGGCAGTATTGATCGCAAGAGAAGCGGAGGACGACGTTGGTCGCCCGTTTCGGCGCATTGAAATTGGATGTCGTGCGCAAGCGGATTTCGAATCACGACAGTGAAGGGGACGTCATGGCAACAGCAACACAACGGGCCCACAACAAAGAGTTGGACACGAGACAGCGGAGTTCGACGTCGCGCCATTTTGAGGATGCGCTGCGGCAGAAGATCGTGGGGCAGGACGAGGCCGTGCAAGCGCTAGTGGAGCTCTATCAAGTGTTCTGTGCCGGGCTGCGCTCTCCCGGGCGCCCAGTCGGAAATCTGCTATTTCTGGGGCCGACCGGTTCAGGCAAGACGCGCATTGTCGAGGCCGCCGCTGAGATTCTGTTCGGCGATAGCCGAGCGCTAATCAAAGTGGATTGCGCAGAATTTCAGCACTCGCATGAGATTGCCAAGCTGATTGGCTCACCTCCGGGGTATTTGGGGCACCGGGAGACGCATCCGCTGATCACGCAGGAAGCTTTGGCGGCCTCGCACACGGACAAGCTGAAGCTTTCTTTCCTGCTGTTCGACGAGATTGAGAAGGCGTCGGACGCGCTGTGGCAGTTGCTGCTGGGGATGCTGGACAAGGCGACGCTGACTTTGGGGGACAACCGGCGGGTGGACCTGTCACAGACGGTGATTTTTCTGACGTCGAACCTCGGGGGAGGGGAGATCACGGAGTTGATGACGGGGGGTATGGGATTTATCCAGCCGAAAGACAAGCCGGTAACCGACTTGGACCAGAAGGTGGAGCGGACGGCGGTGGAAGCAGCGCGGCGGAAGTTCTCGCCGGAGTTCATGAACCGGCTCGATACAGTCGTGGTGTTTCGCCCTTTGAAGCGCGAAGAACTTGACGAAGTGCTGGAGATCGAACTCGGGCAAGTGCAGAAGCGCGTATCGGCTTCGATGACTGGCCCCTTCTTGTTTCGAATAACGAGCGAAGGACGGCAGTTCTTGCTCGAAGAGGGAACCGATCAAAGGTATGGAGCGCGCCACCTGAAGCGCGCCATCGAGCGCTATGTGGTCTTCCCGCTGGCCAAGCTGCTGGCCACGGCGCAAGTACGCTCGGGTGATGTGCTTCTGATCGATCGGCATCCCGGCGAAAAAGGGTTGGCCTTCTCAATGGACACGGAACAGCGGTCTTCTTATGCACAGGTGCCGTTTGTGGCGTCGAGTTCGATGCAGCTTGAGACTTCGGAAGTTCGAGGTTGAGGGAATCTTAATTACCCGATTCCGAGAACTTTGCAAGTCCCTGGCTATCAGTCTTCTCGAGCGCGGCGAAGCGGACAGCATCCAGCTGAAGAAATTGCCCAGGATACATGCGCGAAAGGGGTCTGCGGGAACAGAAGAGAAGGCCAGCGACTTGTGAAAGGAGCAGACATGGCTTGGGGAAATGCACTTCCTTTCGAAAATCAAAATGATGTCGAGGCCTGTGTCACGGAGCGAGGATATAAGGCCGAGATTCCCACGTGCGCGACGGCAGAATCCACTTCCTCGGCGTTGTTCTCAACTGTCGCATCCAGAGGAAGTCAGGCAATGAAGGGCAGAGCTGCGAACGACAGCTTTGAGGGCATCGTCGGAACAAGCGGGTTGCTTCGAGAGGCAATCGATCTGGTTCGGACGGTCGCGCCCACTGATTCCACTGCTCTGATCGAAGGCGAGACCGGGACTGGGAAGGAACTCATCGCGCGCGCCATTCACAATATCAGCCCACGCAGCGGACACCCGTTCGTAAGGGTGAACTGTGCCGCCATTCCCTTTGATCTACTGGAAAGCGAACTTTTTGGGCACGAAAAGGGCGCTTTCACCGGGGCTTTCGCGCAAAAAATTGGCCGTTTCGAAATGGCCGACAAAGGGACACTGTTCCTCGATGAGATAGGCGATATTCCGTTGGCGTTACAGCCGAAACTGCTGCGGGTGCTGCAAGAGCAGGAGTTCGAACGTCTGGGGAGTGGCCTCACGCATCGCATCAACGTGCGTGTGATTGCGGCGACTCACCGAGACCTAGCGGAGATGGTCAGCCGGAACGAATTTCGAGGTGATCTTTATTACCGCCTCAACGTGTTTCCTATCGTGCTGCCACCATTGCGGGAGCGCCAGGAAGATATTTCAGAGTTGGTCTCGCATTTTGTTGAGGTTTTTGGCCGTAAGATGGGTAAGCGAATTACCTGCATCCCGCATGAAACCCTGAGTGGGTTGATCGCTTATCCTTGGCCGGGTAACGTCCGGGAACTTCAGAACTTGATCGAACGAGCCGTCATCCTGTCGAATAACGGAGTACTTCCGAACCCGCTTCCGACATCAGACAAGAATGCGGTCACGAACCCTCTTCCTGTATCAGACAACAATCCGCTGACGGTAACTCCTTCACAGGGTACGTTCGACGATTCCACACGAGTCCTGATCTTGCAGGCATTGCGGGAGGCCGGTTGGGTTATCGGAGGATCCGGTGGCGCTGCCGCCCGGCTGGGACTGAAGCGGACCACTTTAATTGCCAAGATGAAGAAGCTCGGAATCGCGCGACCGGGTGCGCAAAGACGACACAAATTTGCCCAGCGAGAGCAGGAAGGGCGAGCGGTAGCGGCAACCAACAGTTGAGTGGGAGTCTGTCCGCTGATTTCGTTATATCGAGAATCGCCTCGTGCGAAGAGTGCTCACCGACGTCGCCCGGGCGACTTCTTGTCAAAGTGTCGACGCATGACGTCACGGGTTACCTGCGCCGACGCCAACTTTTTGTGAACAAAAGCGGCGCGGCAGTCTTCTGCAACGTATTTTGCGGCGAAGGCGCGGCCTAGGGCCGTATCTGGCAAAGCAAATGCAACGAGACATGGCAGGGAGTGCGAGCCGTTTGGTGCAGGGCTGCAAGCAACGCCGGGAATCGAGAGCAACAGCAGGGGGGGCTCATGGACAAGAAACTCAAAAACAAAGTTGCAGTTGTCACCGGCGGCAGCGCCGGCATTGGGCTCGGCGCCGCTAAACGCTTCGCAGCCGAAGGCGCGCAGGTATTTATTACTGGGCGCCGCCAACCAGAACTGGACAAGGCTGCGGCTGCGATCGGTGGCGACATTCACACCGTTCGGGGAGATAGCTCGAAGCTTGCCGACATCGATCGGATCTACGAGATCGTCAAGGAGAAGGCAGGCCGTATCGACATCTTATTCGTCAACGCGGGATTCTACGAACTGGGAAAGTTCGGTGAAATAAGCGAAGAGCATTTCGACAAAACGTTCAACACCAACGTGCGCGGTTTGTTTTTTGCGGTGCAAAAGGCATTGCCGCTGCTCTGCAAGGGTTCGTCGGTGATCCTCGTCGGGTCGATCGCGTCGATCAAGGGTTTCGAAGCGTTCTCAGTCTACGACGCCACGAAGGCGGCGGTGCGTTCTTTCGCACGCAGCTGGATCGTGGACCTTAGGGGCCGCGGAATCCGAGTCAATGTTCTGAGTCCCGGCCATATTGATACCCCGGGCCTATCCGTCCTGATGACCGACGAGCAGAAGGCCGGCGTTCTTGCCAATGTTCCCCTCGGCCGCCTGGGAACGCCAGATGACATGGGCGGAGTTGCGGCATTTCTCGGATCCGACGATAGCGCATACGTGAACGGCGTTGAACTGTTCGCGGATGGCGGGGTTGCGCAGTATTGAGCAAGCGGTGGGCGCGTCGCAGGCGTGTCGAGCGGACGTCTCGGTGTTGTTATTTCGACGCCGACGATTGGGGCAACGGCTGTGATCGATCTCCGTTCCCAAGACTGACGTTCGATTCAGGCCTGTTTTTGAGCGATTTAAGTTCGCTTCTCCTCTTGGTGACTGTCGTGCCTTTGTTCAGGTGGAGCCGATCCCTGTGATTCAGTGGAGTGTGACGTGCAGATGCGACTGAGTCAGCTTACGAATGGAGTGAACCAGCGCCTGAACTTGGAAGGTAGACGACAGTGAACCCGCTCTTTAAGATTCTGATTAGGCTCGGTATCCTCAAAAACGATCTTGACTACCACATGATCCGTGCATCGATGGTGATCATTTTCCTTTTTTTTGGATATTCGAAAATGTTTAGCTATGAGGCTCAGGCCTTGATCCCTCTTATCAGCCACGGACCCCTTATTTTCTGGCTTTACCCTGTTTTCGGCATTCGGGGCGCCGGTCGGTTTCTGGGAACGTCTGAATGGCTGTTTTGCGTGCTCTTATTTTCGGGGTTTTGGAACAAAAAGCTGGGCGTCCTCGGAGCCATCGGCGCTTGTTTTGCCTTCATCTCGACCATCTCAATCATCCCGTTTCTGCCGGACGCCTGGGCAAAATCTGCCGGCGGATTTCCCGCAATGACTGACATGGTTGCTTTCCTTATGAAGGATATCGGCCTTCTGGCGCTGTCTCTATATTTGCTGCGGCAGGACTTAATCAGAGTGCTACGTTCGACCTCAAGTTCAGTCTCATCGTCTGCGGCTCACGTCCAGCAGCAATCTGAGATTTCGCACGGCTATTAGCCAAGCTGTTATTTTAAGACATTCAACCGTTGAAGGAACGCATCGTACGAGAAGTTGGGTATGGACTCTCCCTCGAAGGAGCCTCGGCAGCCGATCTTGTCAAGTCAACGCAAACGAAGGCGGCAGCCGCTGAGAAGACGTAGGTTGCCGCAGCGTCGGCTATGGCGGGCTGGCGAGCAAGACTAATCGACGCTAGTGCCGTGCCAACCATCAAGCGAAACTGAAAAGGAAACGCAGCCTTCGCTGCCAGAACAGTTCCGATACCTAGATGCTTGCCTACGATTTAGGTAGTTGTGGCTCAAGGATTCTGTCTGCTTGTCGAGATCATACGGTCTGCAGGGGAGATTATGCGATTCAAGATGAGCGGCTTGTTCGAGGATGGTCGCGGCAGTCTTAGCCGCAGAGTCTTCGGAATGTATTGTCTCCTGTTTTTGTTTAACGCAGGTTCATGGTTCTGGGCAGTTATGGTTTTCCGTGGACATCCCGTCCTGCTGGGAACGGCGTTCCTCGCGTATAGCCTGGGGCTGCGACATGCGGTGGACGCGGATCATATCGCAGCGATCGATAACGTCACGCGAAAAATGATGCAGGCGGGCAAGCGGCCTGTTGGGGTTGGATTCATGTTTTCGCTCGGCCACTCAACGATTGTGTTAGTCGGCGCCGCAGCAATCGCTGGCACAGCATTGACTCTCCAAGATCGAATAGGTGCCATTAGGACCGTGGGAGGGATAATTGGGACTCTCGTATCAACTGTTTTTCTTTTCGCGATCGCGATGGTCAACCTGATCGTTCTGCGGTCGATTTATCGCGCCTTCGTAGCGGTGCGCTCTGGTGGCGGCTATCGGGACGAAGACTTTGACATGCTCCTTAGCAATCGAGGCTGTCTCTCGAGAATATTTCGCCCGATCTTTCGAATGATCGGCCGCAGCTGGCACATGTATCCGCTCGGTGTCCTTTTTGGCTTGGGTTTTGACACTGCAACGGAGATCGGCTTACTGGGTATATCGGCGGCTGAAGCATCGAAAGGCCTTTCATTCAACTCGATCCTGGTTTTCCCACTACTCTTTGCGGCCGGCATGTCGCTCATTGACACGACAGACAACATCCTCATGTTGGGTGCATATGGATGGGCGTTCGTGAAGCCTGTTCGCAAGCTGTACTACAACATGACGATTACGTGCGTTTCCGTGATTGTTGCATTAGCAGTAGGAGGGATCGAAGCCTTGGGGCTTTTGGCCGGTCAATTCCATCCGAAAGGAGGATTTTGGATCGTGGTGACCCGTCTGAACGACAGCTTTGCCGAACTTGGTTATGCAATTGTAGGCATCTTTGCTCTGAGCTGGCTAGTCTCCATGGCGGTCTACCAGTGGCGGGGCTTCGACAAAATCGAGATCACTCAGAAGGTATCAATTCAAGCTGAAAGGTGATACGTGACAACTGGGGAACATTGATATGCATTCCAAGGACGCGCGTGTGAATGGTGAGACGGAGCAGCGTCTCTACCCCTTGTCTGCATGGCGAGAAACGACCCTTCTTTACCAACCGCGAACGCGCGGCCCTCGCATGGACCGAAGCGCTAACGCTTATCACGGAAGGCCGCGCACCGGACGAAGTCTATGCCGAAGTCCGGAAGGAGTTTGGCGAAGAAGAACTGGTCAACCTCTTATTGGCGATCATCACGATCAACGGTTGGAATCGACTTGCGATAGGTTTCCGCAAGATCCCAGGTGAGTATCAGCCACACAAGATCGCTTAAGCCGCCTATCGCAGCACATCAGCGAAAGGACAGAAACAATGCATAACATGAAGAAGCTGATTCTCTCTGTATTTATCTTTACCTTCGGATTTGCCACGGCAACGCATGCCCAGCACGTGAATACGCTCCTTACGAAACAGCTTCCGGAAGCACCGGGTAAAGAGATTGAAGTCATTACTGTCAATTACGCCCCGGGAGCCGTCGACGCGATCCACCGGCATGATGCGCATGCGGTTGTCTATG
>Ga0307478_10000089_pt1 | contig 109707 bp, 93 predicted proteins | sample atmos_gasesECM4C_2_FD_203713 | JGI IMG/M metagenome (GOLD analysis project Ga0307478, IMG submission 203713) | Hardwood forest soil microbial communities from Morgan-Monroe State Forest, Indiana, United States - atmos_gasesECM4C_05 | ecosystem: Environmental > Terrestrial > Soil > Temperate...
TCCCGCCACTTCCGCGCCGCCTGCCTCCAACTCGGCATCCAGCACCGCTTCACCCGTCCTTACACTCCGCGCACCAACGGCAAGGCGGAACGCTTCATCCAAACCGCCCTGCGCGAGTGGGCCTACGTTCGCCATTACCTCAACTCAGAGGAACGCGATCAGCATCTCTCGCCCTGGCTTGAGCATTACAACTTCCACCGTCCGCATGGTAGTCTCGGTTACGCTCCGCCCATCAGCCGGGCTATTCCGATGGGTACAACGTCTTGATAGATCACAGGTACCCGGCCGAAAAATCTGCAAATCGCATGTCGATTCCCCGCCACCCCGTTCGACGAGTAGGTGGAGCCGCACCGCGCACCGGGCGCCTCGCAACTTTCTGTGCCCAGCGCGGTCCAAGCTCCTATATAAAAGTAGCGGCCCTGATTCGGTGTCCGCACACACACAAGGAGAACACCATGCGCTTCATGATGATCATGTTTCCGAAAGACTACGCAACCGCAAAACCCGGCACGGTACCCGACTTCAAAGACATGGAGGCAATGGGCAAGTACAACGAGGAACTACAGAAAGCCGGCGTGCTGCTCGCGCTCGACGGGCTGACCCCGCCCGCGACGATGAGCGCGCGCGTCACCTTCAAAAACGGAAAATCGAAAGTGACCGACGGTCCGTTTACCGAAGCGAAGGAAGTGGTCGGCGGCTACTGGATCATCCAGGTGAAGTCGCGCGAAGAGGCGCTCGAATGGGCCTCGCGCATCCCCGGAAAGGATATCGAAATGGTCGAAGTTCGCCGGATGTTTGACATGACCGACTTCGATCCCGAGACCCAAAAGGAGATCCAAAAGAAGTTCGGCGACGCCGTGGCCGCTGAGATGCGCCAGTAGTAAAAAAACACTCCGGGAAAAGCTGGGGACAGACGGAACGTTCCTTAATTTTTCGTCAGGAAAAGCGGAAAACGTCCCGTCTGTCCCCAGTTTCGTCCCCCGCCGGGCGCCCCATTTCTCGCGTTCTTTGCCAGAAAGCCTGCCCTGAGCGAAGTCGAAGGGTGGGTTTTTCGCTGACACCCTATCAACGCTCAAGCAGCGCTCCGCCGAATCTTCTCCTCCCACCAAGTCCAATCGTTGATCCGAACCAATCCCGCTTCCCCGTATGAGTAGGATCGGTAGCTGCTCCACCGCCAATCCTCCGGACTCGCCACCAGTCCGCGCACCACCGGATTGAGATGCATGTACTTCAGCTTCTTGCGGCCCCCGGTTTGATAATCTGAAACAAGGAAAAGCCGCCGGCTCGTTGCTAGCCTGGTGGCGAAGAGCCGAGAACTGAAAACCTCCTCCTATCAAACCGCGGTCGCGCGGCTGTTGGCGCTGGGGCACGAATTGGCCCAGACGCCTTCGCGCAAATTCGATCTCGCACACATGCGGGTGCTGTTGCGGGCGCTGGATCATCCGGAGCGCCGCTTTCCCAGCGTGCTCATCGCGGGCACGAATGGCAAGGGGTCGACGGCGGCGACTCTGGCTTCGATCCTGCGGGCTTCGGGATTGAGGACCGGTCTGTACACCTCACCACATCTGGTGCGAATCAACGAGCGGATTCGGGTGAACGGCGAAGAGATCAGCGATGACGATTTTGCGTTCCTGCAGGGCGACGTGGATCGTGTTGCGGAGAAGCTGGTGGAGCGGGCAGAGTTGCCGTGGCATCCGAGTTTTTTTGAAATGGTGACGGCGATTGCGTTTGAACACTTCGCGCGGGAGAAGGTAGAGCTGGCGGTGCTCGAAGTGGGGATGGGCGGGCGACTGGATGCGACGAACGTGGTGGAACCCCGGGTCAGCGTGATCACCGATATATCGCTGGATCATCAGAAATTTCTCGGGAACACCGTGGGGGAGATTGCGCGCGAGAAAGTTGGGATTATTCGTCCTGGCGGAGCGGTGGTTACGCTGCCGCAGCAGCCCGAAGCGAACGATGTGATCGGAAATACGATTTTGGAGATGGGGGCGAAAGCGGTGAACGCAGTTCCTTACGTGCCGCCAGTTTCGCCTCATAGTCCCGAGTACCTTGCGCCGAGTACCGAGCCAGGCAAAGCTAGTTTCGTGTATCGCTACCCCCTGTCGGTGATGGGTGAGGAGATTCTGGTGGAGACGGCACTGGTTGGGCGTCACCAGCTTCGTAACGTGGCGCTTGCGATTGCGGCTGCGGTCGAGTTGAACCAGCAGGGATTCAGCGGCATCACGCCAGCGAGCATGGAGAGCGGCATCCGCGAGACGCGCTGGCCGGGGCGCTTTCAGGTGATCCCGGCGGGTGAGGGCTGGCCGGAGATGGTGATCGATGTGGCGCACAATCCGGCGGGCGCCTGGGCGCTACGTGCCGCGCTTTCGGAGCGCTATGACGACCGTCCGCTGATTTTTGTTTTCGGTGCGATGCGGGACAAGGCAATCTCGGAGATGACGGAAATTTTGTTTCCGCTGGCAGAGCGGGTAATCGCGACTCTGCCGGAGAATCCGCGAGCGGCGTCCCCAGAAGAAATTCAGCAGGCAGCGGCGCGAACCGCGGTTGAGATCGAGGCGGTGGAGGACGTGCAGCAGGCTATGCACCGCGCGCGGGATCTCGCTGGCCCTGCGACCGTGATTGTAGTTACCGGGTCGATTTATCTGGTGGGAGAAGTGATGCGCGCGGCTGGTGTGGAAATCTGAAGCAAGCGTTATCGGGCTGTTTTCCCCTAGAATAGAAGTGTGCAGGAAGCGAACTCATCCGTGGAAGTAGAGCAGAGCCCACAGGTCGCATCGATCACTGCGCAGCGGGGCAGTCCGCACGCGATTCCGGGGAAAGAGCACGGGTGGCTGAGCCGGCTACGTTCGTATTTCATTCTTGATCCGCTGATCTGGCTGTACACACTGGTCCTGGGAGTGATTGCGCTTCCCGGCGGAATGTTCGACAAGAGCGGACGCCGTCTGCACTGGTTTTCGCGGACCTGGTCATGGTTCATCATGAAAACGATCATGTCTCCGGTGAAGGTCACAGGCCTCGACAAGGTCGACACAACCAAGCCCCACGTCTACGCGGTGAATCACGCTTCAGCGATGGACATTCCGGTTCTCTACGTTTATCTCCCGTTTCAATTCCGCATTGTTTTCAAGAAGGAATTGCTCGCGTATCCGATTGTGGGCTGGCAACTGAAGCGTTCGGGGCAGGTGTGCATCGACCAGCAGAAGCCCACCAATTCGATTGCTGCAATCCGTTCTGCCGTGAAGAGTCTGAAGGGTGGTATGCCGCTGGTTATTTATCCCGAGGGCGGACGCACGCCGGATGGCGAGATCAAACCCTTTCTGCCGGGTGCTTTTTTTCTGGCGCTGAAAGCGCAGGTGGATATTGTTCCGGTCGCTTTAATCGGAACCTACGAACTGCTCCCGATGGACACCTACCACATCAAATGCCGGCCGCTTGAGATGCGCGTGGGCGAGCCGATCTCGACCGCTGGGCTGACGATGCGGGACCTGGAGGCGGTGTCAGCCAAGGTGCGGAAGGCGATGGAGGATTTGTACTACTCGAAAAGCCTGGCGCCGGGATAAATAATATTCCTCGTAACTTTTCTCGATCCCAGCCGTTATCCCTGTGTAAGACTACTCCGCGCGGAGAATTCGTTGAAGGCTCTGAAGAGAGAAGCGGACGAGCGGCTTCTGATCGAGGCAGCGCAGAAGGACCCTGCGTGCTTCGCGGAGCTTTACGAGATCAATTTCGAGCGCGTGTATGCCTACGTGGTGCGGCGGGTGGGAGATCGCGCGGAAACCGAGGATCTGACCTCTGAGGTATTTCATCATGCGCTGGCCAACTTGCGGAGGTTTGAGTGGCGTGGGATTCCGTTTGCGGCGTGGCTGTTCCGGATTGCAGCGAACCTGATTTCAGACCGCTGGCAACGCAAGAGCCGCGAGCAGACGATCGACGAGCCGGAAGCGATCGAATCGGCGCAGGCCAGTGGTACAGAGTTCCAAGAAGTGGAACGAAAGGCAACGCTGTTTCGTCTGGTGAATACGCTGCCAGTCGAACAGCGCCGAGTGGTGGTGCTGCGCTTCGTGGAGCAAAAAAGCATTAAAGAAGTCGCGCAGGAAATCCGCAAGACCGAGGGCGCGGTGAAGCAGTTGCAGTTCCGCGCACTCAGCAGTCTGCGGGCGCGCATGGAGGGTGCCGATGCCTAAGCGCTCTCTGAATGCGGGAAATGGCGATAGCAAGAAGATTGAGCAGCTCAACAAGGCTGTGGATGCGATGTTTGCTCGCAGGGACGGCACGGCTCCGAAGGTTGAGCCTGCAATCGAGCCACTGGTGCGCATTGCGGCAGAATTGCGCAATCTGCCGAGCGCAAGCTTCAAGGCACGATTGAAATCCGAATTGCTGGAAGGGAGAAGGACTATGAGTACCATTGCTGAACCGATTGCTGCCGTTCATACGAGTGCAACCCCAAGATTGACCTTCAAAGATGCTGCCAAGGCCATTGAGTTCTACCAGCGGGCATTGGGCGCCAGGGAGATCATGCGCTTCGAAACTGAAGGGGGAATCCCCCATGCTGAGATCAGGATCGGCGACTCGACGATCCTGCTGTCTGAAGAGTGGCCCGAGGGCGGAAGATTCAGCGCGGAGACGCTGGGTTCTTCGCCGGTGCAGTTGTCCCTTCAGGTGGAAGACGTCGATTCTTTCGCGGCGCGGGCCGTGGCGGCCGGGATGCAAACGGTTCGGCCGATCCAAAATCAGTTCTACGGTCGCCGTGAGGGAAGCTTTGTTGATCCCTTCGGCTATACCTGGAACATCTCCACTGTGAAGGAAGAAATGTCGGTCGAAGAGATGCACCGGCGCATGGAGAAGATGACAACCGGGCCTGAGGGCGGGCAAATGTCATCGAAGAGCGAGGGAGTGAATCCGGTTCCGCCAGGCTTCCACATGGTGACGCCGTATCTGGTGGCGGAGAACGGGCCGGCGCTGGTGGAGTTCGCCAAGCAGGCTTTCGGGGCCGAGGAGACGTTCCGCATTGCGACACCGGCGGGCGGGTTGCACGCCGAGGTGCGGATTGGCGACTCGATGCTGATGATGGGCGGCGGGATTCCGGGCAAGCCATTCAACGCCGAGCCGAACACGACGGCGTTGCACATCTACGTGGAAGACGCGGATGCCGTCTGCGAGAACGCGCTGGCGGCAGGAGCAACCCTGATTGACGAGCCGCGGGACCAGGAGTACGGAGAGCGCTCTGGCAGCGTGAAGGATCCGGCTGGGAACATTTGGTACATCGCTACGCACAAGGGAGAGAGTTACATTGCCAAGGGCTTGAACAATGTGAATGTGTACATGCACCCCCTGCGGGCGGAGCCGGTAATCACGTTCCTGAAGCGCGCGTTCGGGGCGCGGGAGCTGGGGAAGTACGCGTCCCCGGACGGAGTGGTACACCATGCGGAGATTCGCGTTGGCGATTCAGTAGTGGAGATGGGCGAGCCTCAGGGCCCACACAGCAAGTATGGGCCGATGCCAGCTATGTTCTATCTCTATGTGCCAGACTGTGATGCCGTGTATCAGCGGGCTTTGGCGGCGGGCGCGAAATCGATCCAGGAGCCCAAGGACCAACCCTACGGCGATCGCTCGGGTGGAGTGACAGATCCGTTCGGCAATACCTGGTACATTGCGACCCACATCAAAGACGTACAGGCTTGAAAGTGAAAGCTGAGTGGGTTCGGAAAGGCGATGGAGGGGGCTGGCCCATCTTTGCGCCGCTACGACCGAGGCTGCCCCACCCTTCGCGATTTTCGAAGGGTGGGCATCACTGTGTTGTCGGTGCCCGCGAAACCGAAACCTGGGCCGCCGCCCGGAGCTATCTCTCAGCCCGCTCTGCCGCCAACTCTTCCGAGCAAGCCTGAATCTCGACACTGCCTCTCGCGAAATCCGGATCGGGATCGAGCAAATGCCACGCCTCGCGATACTTCTCATAATTCCCACGGTTGGTCTCGGTGTGAAGTGAGATATTCTCCATGCCTTCAACCTCTGCCTCAGGAATGATGTACCAGGCATCCTCGAACACAATGTAGGCCGCAAGAAAGTCGAACGATCCGCGCGGATAGGGCTTGTTACCGCTGCGCACCTTGCACACCCATCCCTGCTCCAACTCGAAGACAGTGGATTTCACCTGCACCGCCACAAAGCGCCCCGGCCGTCCCACCACAAAGTCATAACTTCTGGAGTCTGCCCACGGCTTGCTGACCTGCAGCCCAAGCTCAGTAGCACGTGCCAGGAAAACCATCTCGGCCCACTCGCCGCGAAGTTTTTTGTTGGTGATTTTTGGCTTCCGCTTTTCCATTGAACCTGCCCTCAGAATGAAAAGGCGGCATTCGTGGAAAAACTCGCGAATGCCGCCTTATGTTTCCATTGAAGCGAGAAAGGAAGAGGAAAGCAAGGTCATCCCGCCGAAAATTCGCGATGATTTCCACAAGTGGAACCGCCCCGTGTGGCGCGGGCGCCCTCGCCCGCGTAGTGCGGAGCCGGATTGTGGGTGGCGCAGCGCCTCCGGCGGTGCGATTAAAGCTCAAAATGATGCGGGCTTTAGCCCATGAGGGACGTATCGTTACACTATACGGAGCAATCAACACAACTAAGGAGCCATCCATGCACAACCCACCTCACCCGGGCTGGTTCTCCGCGAATATCTGGGAGACCCGGCCGTGACCACAGCAGCGGCCCATCTGCGGATTACGCGCGTGACGCTGTCGCGCGTGCTCGGCAAAGCCGGAATCTCTGCGGCCATGGCGTAAGCCGGAAGGCAAGCGGAGGTGGCTTGACGGCGCTTCTGCGCCGAGGACCGCGACTGGGCCGGAAGATGAGATTCGGCGAGCCCATCCTTTTTTCGCGCCTGCGGCCAAAGGATGGGCCTCGCTTACTTCGCTAACTCAGCCGGGATCCGAAGTCATTTGCAGCGAGGTAGTAACACGCGGACGTCTTGCCCACCTTCTGCGGGTCGTAATTGGCCATCTGGATCATGCCGTAGTACACCTTAAGCGTCTTGGCCAGATTCTTCTTGATGAAGCGAGCTGGGTCGACCCTCCACGTAACCCTCCCGTCCTTGTACTCCATCAGTTCACCCAACGCCCAGACCAGTGGCATGATGAATCCATCCGGAAAATCGTACTTGCACTCCCGCCTGTAAAATTTCGTGCGCGCCGCGTGAGACAGATACTTCGGGTCGCTCGACTCAGCTTTAGTGGGGTCCCAGATGCGGACGCTGCTGACCCTTCCGAACCCTGGAGAGGCCTCGTTGTAGGCTTCTGGAAACTCCTCATAGATGAGGTCGAACAAGGCTGGAATATCCTTAAGCATGGCAATAGCGCTCTTGACGGCCTTGTCCTTTAGCTCGCGGATTTCACCTTTTGCCCTCTCGCTTATGTCGTCGGACGCCATTAGAGTGTTATAGGCAGCCACGCATGCACCTTTGTTACGGTACATAGCGACCGGACTAAACTCATCTTTCCCGGGCACCTTTGGCTCGATTCGAGAAAGCGCGATCCAACTGAGAGCGACAAGTTCTCGGACTTTTATCCGTCCGCCATCGTTGGTCTTCCACTCGATCTGCTCCACGAGTTCACGGTCAATTGATTGTCGAATCGCATCGTAGAACCCCGCTTTGTTCGCCTTCGTTTCTTCCGTCAGCTCAGCGTTGTTGTTCCGGGCGCGTGCAACGTCGAGGACAGCGCTCTCAAAGTCATCTCTCCCCGAGGCGCTTCCTTGCGGGAAGATCACCTCGAGCGGAGTCAGGAAGTCCAGCTTAGACTTGACCTTCTCAATTGCGTCGCGGTTGCTTTTCCAAACGTCAGGTATCATCTCCCACCTCTTCAGTCCCTTGAGGGCCTTGTCGGCATCCTCCCCGATGGCCCTCCGGAGTATATGAAGTGCAATCGCCAACAAATTGTGACCGCCGTCCAGAACGCCCTCAATGTCTTCGTCATCGAAGTGCAATTGAAAGCGCTTTCTCTCGCGCAGTTCGCACTTACCGGCCGCCAGAAGAATACCCTTGGTCTTGAAAGGAAAGAGGTTGGGAGTTTCTTCGAGCGAGTCTTCGATCGCATCCGTCACGTCCCCCACCTTCGCCTCGCGTGGGTTAGCCTGCAGATCAGCCACGTCGATCAACCGGATCATGCTACCGGCGGTCGCCGTGCCCTCGATTCGCCGCAATTCGTATTTGTCGCGCTCGCACACCTCGTCGAAGCGAATAACAACTTTCTGGTTTTTCATTGGATCTCCTTTTTGTTTCACGTGAAAAAACGTGAGGTACGAAAGGAGTCGGAAGGAAGGCAATGCCGTGCAGGGTACTAGCAAGCACTCTCACCAGCCGACTATCCAGTCGAGCTTCACACGTGCGTTCCATCCGGAACGCGCTTTCCTTGCCGCTGGCAAGGACTCCTAACCGGAGTGAGTACAGCTTACCTTGAGCGAATGAAATTGTCAAAAGCAAAGCCTGAGGATCACTCGGGGCTCTTAGATATCGGACGACGTTTGCCAGACGCCTTATGATAGGTCGGTTATGGGGCTTTCAATCACCTCTGGTAAGAATACCTAGACGTTAATTGGAGCGCGTCCACGCTGCTAGGGATCCTTCGACTGCGCAGAACGATTCGCTTTCGCGAATCGCTCTGCTCCGCTCAGGATGACAAAAGCTAGTCTCTAACTCCATCGATGAACGCCCGCAGCTGGCGCGAGCGCGAGAATGCGGCGTTTGCAGGCCGAAAAAGCCAAAGCCCCGAGGATCGCTCGGGGCTCTTAAGTACCGGACGGCGTTTGCCAAACACTTCAATGATAATCCATGAGCGCCCATTGTCAAGGGCGTCCAGAGTTTGTCGAGTGACCCGAGGAGGGCAAGGGAGTCGAACCCTAGTGGCTGAAAAACCACTCGACATTTGGCAAACGCCATCCAGTACCCACTGGCAATACCCTCCTAAACGCTCGCTCACCGCTGATAATTGTATGGGCGGCTGCGCTGGCACAAGACAACAAGCGAACGATATTTTGGGATCGCCCTACCGATTTGGGAATAAGACTGGGTACAAGTAAAAAAAGTATGGCCGAAGCCATGCCTCATCAACGCTGCTAGGGATCCTTCGACTCCGCAGAGCGATTCGCGTTCGCGGAATCGCGCTGCCCCGCTCAGGATGACAGAGCTAGTCCCTAACTCCATCCATGAACGCCCGCAGCTTGCGCGAGCGCGACGGATGGCGCAGTTTGCGAAGGGCTTTGGCTTCGATCTGGCGTATGCGTTCGCGGGTTACGGCGAATGACTGGCCGACTTCTTCCAGAGTGTGCTCGCTGCCGTCCTCGAGGCCGAAGCGCATCTTGATGACTTTTTCTTCGCGCGGGGTCAGCGTGCGCAGGACCTGTCCGGTCTGGTCCTTGAGGTTCACGTTGATCACGGCCTCAGCTGGCGAGACTACGGCACGGTCTTCGATGAAGTCGCCGAGATGCGAATCCTCTTCTTCGCCGATCGGAGTTTCGAGAGAGATCGGCTCCTGTGCGATCTTGAGAACTTTCCGTACTTTCGCGACCGGGATGTCCATTCTCTTCGCGATCTCTTCCGACGTAGGTTCGCGCCCCAGTTCCTGCACCAGCTGCCGCGAGGTGCGGATCAACTTGTTGATGGTCTCGATCATGTGGACGGGGATGCGAATCGTGCGCGCCTGATCAGCAATTGCACGAGTAATCGCCTGCCGAATCCACCACGTGGCATAAGTGGAAAACTTATACCCGCGGCGATATTCAAATTTGTCCACGGCTTTCATCAGGCCGATGTTGCCTTCCTGAATGAGGTCGAGGAACTGCAGGCCGCGGTTGGTATATTTTTTCGCGATCGAAACGACCAAGCGGAGGTTGGCTTCGATCAGCTCGCGCTTGGCCTGTTCGGCGTCCATGTCGCCCTGGATGATTTCGCGCTGGGTACGCTTGATCTCCTGGAACAACAATCCCGCCTCGACTTCGAGCTTCTCAATCTCGCTTCTTACGGCGCGGGCTTGGCGGCGATATTCTTTTTTTTGATCTTCGCTGCGCGTGGCGTCGGCTTTGCGCTCAAGATTGCCAGCCTGCCGATCGAGCGAACGCATGCTATCGACGGTTTTGTTGACGCGGTCAATCAGGCGCTTACGTTCAGCGTTAGTGAAGCCGAGCTTGCGCACCGCGAGCGAAACCCGCACGATGGCGCGCGCCAGATTGCGGCGGGCGCGCCGGTGATCCTTGGGACGTTTTTTTTGCGAGACGGTTGCGTATTTCTCCTGCAGGACGCCGACTTTCTTGTAGAGCTTGGCCATGTCGTCGATCTTGCCGGTGAATTCGTTCAAGCGGTTCTGCAGAATCTCGTCGGTGATTTCCTCCTCGTCGAAGGTGACAACTTCCTTGATGGAGCGCACACCTTTCTTCAGGTCTTCGCCCATGGCAAGAAGGTCGTGAATCACGATGGGCGACCGGGAAAGCGCTTTGAGCACGCGCAACTGGCCGCGCTCGATGCGCTTGGCGATTTCCACTTCGCCTTCGCGAGTCAGCAGCGGAACGGTTCCCATCTCGCGCAAATACATGCGGACGGGATCATTGGTTTTTTCGAGAGCGCCGGGAGTGAGATCGAGTTCGACATCCTCGCCCTCTTCGCTTTCGTCGAACTTTTTATCGAGTGTCGCAGAAGGCAGTTTGGGGCCTTCGAGCACATCAATGCCCTGCGTGCTCATCGTCGTGAGCAGGTCGTCCAGGTCTTCGGGACTGTGCACATCGTGCGGGATCAGGTCATTGGCCTGATCGTAGGTAAGATATCCCTTTTCTTTCCCGGCATCGACCAGCTTTTTAATGTCGTCGTACTTGTCTTCAAGAGCCAAGAGGCGTGTCCTCAAATTCGTCAATTCGCTCGCGCGGAGCGTCGTGGTACAGTCTTAAAGGGTGGGAATATGGGGTAGCGCGGAGTTGTGCACCTAGCACAAACTTACAGAGTTTAGCACATAAGTGCTGCGCCGTCTATTAGTTGCCCCGCGAAATCCCGCCACCCGCCGTTATCCCTAATTCTGCTAAATACTTAGATGGCACCAAGGGCCGTTTTGTTTCACCTGTTTTGGGCGCTTTTCCTGTTTCCAGGGCGTACTCACCGCTCTTCTTCAGCCCGTCTTCTTCCATCCAGTTTCGGCCAGACTTGGATCTCTTAACGCACGGCTCAGCCGCTCTAACTCAAGCAATAACTCTTTCATGCGTACTCTATCGTCGCTGATGCCAGGCTCCTTCAGTTCGCGCTGCACCTGGTCGAGGTGACGGCGTAAATGGATACGGCGCAGTGCGCGCACGGCGCCCTCGAGGCGTTCAGCGCTGAGTTCTTCGTCCTCCTTCAAGAGGATGGAAGCGAGCATACGGCGCTCACCGTCGGAGCATGGCACCTCCATTACATCGGCAATTTCCGTCCCCGCGTTGAGTAGCGCATCCACCAGCGATTCTGTGGCTAAACCGCGATGCAGGTCCTCATTCTCGAGTGCGTAGCGCGCCTGGCGAGCGGGATCGAATTCTTCCTCAGCGCCGTCGCGAGCGGAAAGGTGCTCGGTCCCGGGTTGTATTTGGCGAGATGATGCCAGAGCGCGAATGAGGATGCGCTCAGCGTCGGTAGCCTGCGCTTCTGCGGGTGCTTTCACTGTCGCCGCGGAGCGCTGTGCAGCCACATGCCGCAATTCCTGCCGGAGCACGCCCGAATCAATACTCAGCTTCTGCGCGATCTCCTGCGCCAGTTCGTCGCGCACAATGCGGCTGGGCACGCGTTGAATATGGGGCAGCAGGTAGTTCACAGCATTTTTCTTACCCTCGGCGCTGCGAACTGGAAAATGACTGCGCGCACGCTCAATCAGGTAATCGAAATATTTCTGCGAAGCGCGCAAAGCTGCTCCGTATGCGTCTTTACCTTTGCGGCGAATGTAGAGATCGGGATCGAATCCCTGTTCGAGGGTCAGCACCCGGATGTTGAATTCTTCTTCCACCAGCAAACCCAGCGTACGCTCCGTGGCTTTCGCGCCAGCGGTATCCGGATCGAAGTTGACGATAACGTTTTTGCTGAAGCGGCCGAGGAGCTTGGCTTGCATCTCGGTGAATGCCGTACCCGAGCTGGCGATGATGTTGTGAAATCCGGCGGCATAGGCGGAAATGCAATCCATTTGGCCTTCGACCAGGATCGCGTAATCGAGCTTGCGGATGGCTTCTTTCGCGTGGTCCAGATTAAACAGAACCCGGCCCTTCGAATAAATTCCGGTCTCAGGGGAATTCAAATATTTTGGACCAGCCTTCTCGTCGGAGGCCAAGGTCCGTCCCGTGAAGGCGATGATTTTTCCGGCGTCGTTGGCGATGGGAAACATTACGCGGTTGCGGAATTTGGAGTAGATGCTTCGGACGTCGGACTCTGGACCCTTCGACAAGCTCGGGGCAGGCCCTCGGACTTCGGCCGCAGTTTGCTGAGGTCTGAGGTCCAGGGTCTGACGTCTGTCTTCCTGCTTCCACGAGAACAGCCCACTCTCCCGCAGCACCTCTTCGCTGAACGCGTTCGCGAGCCGGTCGCGCAGGAGGAAGCCGGAATCGGGCGCGTAGCCGATGCGAAAGCGGGCGATCGTTTCTTCGTCCAGCCCGCGCCCCAGCAAATACTCGCGCGCCCGTGCGCCCTCAGGACGCTGCATGCATTCCTGGAAAAATGCCGCGGCGTGCTCCTGGATGTCGAACAACTGAGCGCGCAGCCTGGCTTCCTTGGCCTCGGAGGGACTCGAGTACGTAGCTTTGGGCAGCGGAATTCCCAGCTTCTGCGCGACCAATCGCAAAGCCTCGGGAAAGGTGATGTTCTCGATCTTCTGCACGAACTTGAATACGTCTCCGGATTCATGGCAGCCGAAGCAGTGGTAAAACTGGCGCGTGGCATGCACCGAAAACGACGGCGTCTTCTCGCCATGAAAGGGACAAAGGCCCGAGTAGTTTTGCGCACCTGACTTCTTTAGCTTGATGTAATCGCCGACGATGCGGACGATGTCCGCCTGCTGCTTAACGATTTCTTTGAAGTCGGCAGACTCGGTCATGATGGGAGAGACACTGCTCCGTAAGATTGTGAGGGAGAAAAAGGCTGCTTGAACTATACCGGAAGCTGATTGCTGTGGAGAAGCTGTGGGAATGCGGAACTATTGCGTTGATGCCCTAGGAAAATAAGATTCTATCGACGACTCCCACCATCCGTCATGCTGCGTGGAGGACGATCCTCCGGGTCGCCCGTATAAAGGTCCGTCGCACTGGTCCGCGGGGCGCGCCTCTGTTGCCCGAGGTGCTATGCCCGGCGAGCTGTTTCGGTGGTGCGTTGGTAGTAGGTAGGAAGGTCGGGATCGAGCTTGCGGCCGTTGTCACTAAACCGCGGCAGGTGGATTATCCCCGCCCTCTGCAGGGCAAATTGCAAAGTCGTGGCCAGCACACCGAAACCATATTTCACACTGCGGCGGAAGTTAATCGACGAGGCCTCTGCGAAATATTTCGTGGGGCACGACACTTCTCCGATGCGAAAGCCAAAGTGCACGCACTGCGCCAGCACCTGATTATCGAAGACAAAATCATCCGAGTCCTCCAGCAGTGGCAACTCCGTAAGCACCTTGCGGCTGAAGGCGCGGTATCCGGTGTGGTACTCCGAAAGCTTCACCCGCAGAAAAAGATTTTCGAACGCCGTGAGCGCCCGGTTGGAGATGTATTTGTAGACTGGCATACCGCCGAGTAAGGCCGTCCCGCCGATAATGCGCGAGCCCAGGACGACGTCGTAAACCTCATACGCCACCATGCTTGCCATGGCGGTTACCAGGAGCGGAGTGTATTGGTAATCGGGGTGAAGCATGATCACGACGTCGGCTCCCGCCGCCAGGGCCTCGCGATAGCAGGTCTGCTGATTGCGTCCGTAGCCGTAGTTCCGATCATGCAGGAAGACCTGCAGACCCAGGCGTCGCGCCACCTCCACGGTGCCGTCAGAACTGTTGTCGTCGACGAGTATGCGCAGGTCCACCAGCTCCGGCAGCTCGCCGACGGTGGCCTCAAGCGTCTTCTCCGCATTGTAGGCGGGCATTACGACCGCGATGCGCTTGCCATTGATCATGTTTGAATGTTTCATAATAGCTGAGAGCAGCGGTTGAGGACCACGACGTTCGGATTTGGGCGGCGTCCGGCCACTGACGAAGACGCAGTTGAGCTTCGCTCGACTGCACAGCCGAGGGCAGCTGTGCCCCCATGAGCGCTTTCACGGTGACTGCGCGTGGCTTGCTCCCGTTTGCGCGCTGTGAAAAACTAGAAGCTCACAGTTGCATTTCGTGCCTCGGCGTTGTTGAGCTGAATGGGGTTGAGTCGATCAAGGCCATGCCTGCAAAGCGGACACTTTTCGAAAAGGTTTGGGATGCGCACCTGGTCGTGCAGCCGAGTGGCCGATCTCCCATCCTTTACATCGATCTGCATCTGGTGCATGAAGTAACCTCGCCGCAGGCCTTCGATGGTTTGCGAGCAGCGGGAAGAAAAGTTCGGCAGCCCACTCGCACGGTGGCGACCGTGGACCACAATATCCCCACCGAGCCGCGCGGAACCGTGATCACAGATCTGATTGCGGCGAAGCAGATTGCCGCGCTTCAGAGCAACTGCAAAGAATTTGGCGTGCAGCTGTTCGACATGGATTCGCCCGACCAGGGAATCGTCCACGTGATCGGCCCGGAACTGGGGTTGACGCAGCCCGGAATGACGATCGTCTGCGGCGACAGCCATACCAGCACCCACGGCGCATTCGGCGCGCTCGCCTTTGGAATTGGCACGTCAGAGGTGGAGCATGTGCTTGCGACACAATGCGTGGCCCAGCAGACGCCGAAGACAATGAGGATCGACGTGCGTGGACGCTTGCCGGAAGGCGTGACCGCTAAAGATCTGGCACTGGGAATTATTGGACAAATCGGCACCGATGGTGCTACCGGGCATGTGCTCGAGTATTCCGGAGAGGCGGTGCGGTCGCTCTCGATGGAAGGCCGCATGACGCTGTGCAATATGAGCATCGAAGCCGGCGCTCGGGCAGGCATGGTGGCGCCCGATGAAACCACGTTCGCATATGTGAAGGGGAAGCGATTTGCTCCACGCGACGAGGAATGGAATAAAGCGGTCGACTACTGGCGCAGCTTGCCAACGGATCAAGGGGCGACATTCGACAAAGTGGTCGAGGTGGACGCGGCACGGCTTTCTCCGTTTGTGACCTGGGGCACGAATCCGGGAATGGTGGCCCCGATCACCGGACGCGTGCCCGAGCCTGGCGGCCTGAAGGAATCGGACCGGCGCGCGACCGAATTAGCTCTGCAGTATATGGGACTTGAGCCGGGGAAACGCATTGAAGATATCGGGATCGATCGCGTTTTCATCGGGTCATGCACCAACTCGCGGATTGAGGATTTACGGGCGGCGGCGCGCGTGGCGCGAGGCCACCATGTCAACAAGAAAGTGCGGGCCATGGTCGTGCCTGGATCGCAGGCCATCAAACGAGCAGCAGAGCAGGAAGGGCTCGACCAGATTTTTCTGGAAGCGGGATTCGAGTGGCGCGAGTCAGGATGCTCGATGTGCCTGGGCATGAATCCGGACATTCTGCAGCCCGGCGAGCGCTGCGCCTCTACGAGTAACCGGAATTTTGAAGGGCGGCAGGGGCGCGGAGGGCGCACGCATCTGGTGAGTCCGATGATGGCGGCCGCAGCGGCGATTGAGGGGCACTTCACGGATATTCGCAACTGGAAATTCCAATGAAGCCAAACACCAACAGAAAAGGCGGATGTCAGTGGCAGTTCCCTCAGCGGCTACAGCCACTTTTCCGGATGCATTCCGCAGCGCGGCCCTGGAAGCGCTGCGCTGCCCCAAACCAATTTCTTCCATTCGGAGCCCGGGGTGAGCCTCGATGAGACCGTTTCGCGAGCATCGTGGCCGCGTCGCTCCGCTGGACCGTGTGAACGTCGATACCGACCAGATTATTCCCAAGCAATTCCTGAAGCGGATTGAGCGCACCGGCTTCGGGCAGTTTTTGTTTTACGACTGGCGCTTCTCCGCGGATGGAAAGAAGAACGCTGGATTTGTTTTGGACGAGCCGCGGTATCAGGGCACGAGCATTCTAGTGGCAGGAAAGAATTTTGGGTGCGGCTCCTCCCGCGAGCACGCAGTGTGGGCGCTGGCGGATTTCGGATTCCGCGCCGTTATTGCTTCATCATTCGCTGACATCTTCGCCAACAACAGCACGAAGAATGGCTTTCTCACCGTCCGCCTGAGCGAGGCTGAGGCCGCTGAAATCATGCGGCGCGCCCGAGAGTTCGAGAATTATGAAGTCACCATCGACCTGGAGCGGCGCGAAGTCCGCGATGATCACGGCTTGAGCGCGAAGTTTCCCGTCGATGAATTCGTACGCCACTGCTTGTTGAATGGGTTGGACGACATTGGACTGACCTTGCAACACGAAAGCGAAATCGCCGCCTATGAAGCGCTGCATCCCTTGTCACCGGAGCTGCAATCGGCGAAACGGTAAAGCCAGGGTCAATAGGAGTAAAGATTTGTAAAACTTCCTCGGTAACCTTGACCTATGCAGAGCCACAGTTGATGCTTAGCTAGTACGGTTCTACTATTAATCCTGTGTTCCGGTTCCAACCGATCCGCTCCAGCGGAAACATATTTTCGCAAGACGCTGCTGGCTTTATTCGGGTAGAGGTTCCGCAACCTAGTCAAAGTGAACACGTCTAATAAATGGCTGATTATCGCCTATCTTGTGAAAATATTGATCCCAAGTAAACCGTGATGATGATCGATTCGAATTTTCCTCCAGCAAGAAAGTGCTTCGCTTTTCGTGAAGTACTGCGGCGCCCGATGGCCATTGCACTGGCCCTGGTTTGCGTCTCTTTTTTCGGCTGCGGCGGTGCCGATTCCAAACAGCAAAAGGCGCAGGCCGCGGCCCCGCATGCCGTTTCGGTCGCCGTCGCCCAAGTGCAAAAGCAAGATGTGCCGGTTTATCTCGTCGGCCTGGGCTCAGTGAGTGCGTTCTACACGGCGAACATAAAAAGCCGAGTCGACGGCCAGATCATGCGAGTCAACTTCCAGGAAGGACAGATCGTAAAAGAAGGCGACTTGCTCATCCTGATCGATCCGCGCCCCTATCAGGTGCAGCTGGAGCAAATGCAGGCGCAGTTATTCAAGGATCAAGCGTCGTTGCGGGACGCGAAATTAAACCTGGATCGCTACACCACCCTGATTCCATCGGGAAGCATCGCGCAGCAGCAAGTTGACACGCAGAAGTCAACAGTGGATCAACTGGACGGCCAGGTTCGGACCGATCAGGCGCAGATCGATAACGCCAGGCTGCAAATTGTCTACTGCAACATCACGGCGCCATTCACCGGCCGCGTCGGACTGCGACAGGTGGATCCAGGAAATATTGTGCACGCCGCTGACACCAACCCCATGCTGATCCTGACGCAACTGCAGCCCATCGCCGTGATCTTCACCCTGCCCGAGGATCAGTTGCCGACCGTGGCACAACACATGAAGAACACCACCCTGCTGGTGGAGGCCTACAGCCGGGACAATCAAACCAAGCTTGCAACCGGGAAGCTGCAGACGATTGATAATCAGATCGATCCGACAACCGGAACCGCAAAGCTGAAAGCTGTCTTTGACAACAAAGACAATGAACTTTGGCCCAACCAGTTCGTCAATGCGAACTTGCTTCTGGAAACGCGAAAGAACAGCACGGTTGTCCCAACGGCCGCGATCTTGCGCGGTCCACAAGGTGCGTTTGTTTATGCGGTAAAGCCCGACAAGACGGTGGAGGCGCGCCCGGTAGCTATATCGGTAACGCAAGGAAACTCCACTGTCGTCACCAGCGGACTTAATCCGGGGGACAGGGTGGTGACCGATGGGCAGGACAAACTGCAAACTGGAAGCAAGATTGAGCCTCGCAATAGCGGGTCAGGCAACACGACTGCGGGTCAAAATAGCGGCGCCGCACTTTCCGGCAGCCCAGCCGGCTCCCCGGCATCAGGAAATTCCGCTCCATGAGTCCTTCACGGCTATTCATTCTGCGACCGGTGGCAACTACGCTGTTGATGGTGGGCGTGCTGCTGGTGGGGTGGGTCGCCTTTATGCAATTGCCCGTCTCCGCCCTGCCGGAAGTCGACTACCCCACCATTCAGGTAGTCACTTTTTATCCGGGAGCAGACCCCGACGTAATGGCCTCGTCGGTTACTTCGCCGCTGGAGCGGCAGTTCGGGCAAGTTCCGGGACTGAGCCAGATGACTTCCACGAGTTCATATGGCAGCTCGGTGATCACGCTGCAGTTTGGGCTCGACCAGAACATTGACGTTGAAGAACAGCAGGTGCAGGCTGCAGTGAACGCGGCTGCTACCTACCTGCCGACAGACTTGCCGAATCCCCCCATCTACAACAAGGTCAATCCGGCGGATGCTCCAATTCTTACGCTGGCGATGACGTCAGACTCGTTGCCTCTGTCGAAGGTCGAAGATCTCGCCGACACGGCTTTGGCGCAGAAGGTCTCGCAACTACCTGGCGTAGGGCTGGTCTCGATCAGCGGCGGACAGAAGCCCGCGGTGCGAGTGCAAGTCAATCCTACTGCGCTCGCTTCTTATGGATTGAGTCTTGAAGATGTACGCAGCGCACTCGCCGCCGCGAACGTGGATCAGGCGAAGGGAGTCATCGATGGGGTGCGCCAGTCTTATACCATCGGCGCCAACGACCAACTATTTTCCAGCGAGCAATACAAGCCGATCGTCGTTGCGTATCGCAACGGTGCTCCAGTTCGGCTGAGCGACGTAGCGAACGTGATCGACGGCACGGAAAACACATTGCTTGCCGCGTGGATGAATTCCACTCCCGCGGTTATCGTGAACATTCAGCGCCAGCCGGGCGCAAACATCATCAGCGTGGTCGACCGGATCAAGAAATTGCTGCCGCAATTGCAGGCATCGCTGCCCTCTGCGGTGAAGGTGCAAATTCTCACCGACCGCACCACGACTATCCGCGCATCGGTGAAGGACGTTGAATTCGAACTGGCGCTGACCATCGTGCTGGTGGTCATCGTCATCTTTTTCTTTCTGAGAAACTTGCGGGCCACGTTCATTCCCAGCGTCGCGGTTCCTCTGTCGATCGTAGGGACGTTCGGCGTGATGTACCTGCTCGGATACAGCCTCAACAATCTCACGCTCATGGCGTTGACGATTTCCACCGGTTTCGTGGTGGACGATGCCATCGTGATGATTGAAAATATCGACCGCTATCTGGAAGCCGGAGAATCTCCCCTGGATGCGGCGCTTAAGGGGTCGGGACAGATTGGTTTCACCATCGTCTCGCTAACCGTATCGCTGATTGCTGTGCTGATTCCGTTGTTGTTCATGGGCGATATTGTGGGCCGGCTGTTTCGCGAATTCGCGGTCACGTTGGCAGTGACCATCCTTGTGTCGGCAGGAGTTTCACTGAGCTTGACGCCAATGATGTGCGCCAAGCTGCTCAAGCATCGCAAGGAAGGAGAGAAAGGACGCTTTTACGAAGTCACCGAAGATTACTACAACCGGGTGATCGCATTTTACGGTCGTACGGTGAAATGGGTGTTGAAGCACCAGACCGCAACGCTGTTGGTGACCTTCGGAACGCTGGTTCTGACGCTCGTTCTTTATGTGGTTGTGCCGAAGGGATTTTTTCCGGTGCAGGATACCGGTGTAATTCTGGGAATCTCGGAGGCACCAGATAATATCTCGTTCGGTGCGATGTCCCAACGCCAGCAAGAGCTGGCCAAGGTGATTCTTAAGGATAAAGATGTTGAGAGCCTGTCCTCATTCATCGGAGTTGACGGCACAAACACGACGCCCAACAGCGGCCGCATTCAGATCAACTTGAAGCCCCGCGATGAACGCAGCGATGACGCTTCCGCCATCATACGGCGACTACAGCCCGAACTCGCCCAGGTCAACGGCATTACGCTTTACATGCAGCCGGTGCAGGATTTGACCGTGGAAGATCGCGTGAGCCGCACGCAGTTCCAGTACTCCATTGAAGATGCGGACGCGCAGGAATTGGCCCAATGGACTCCGAAGTTGGTCGAGAAACTGCGCGCCTCGCCGGTGTTGCGCGATGTGGCGACAGATCAGCTCAACGGAGGGCTGAAAACCAACATAACCATCGACCGTGATACCGCATCCCGCATGGGGATTCTGCCGTCGGCAATCGACAATACGCTCTACGACGCGTTCGGGCAGCGACTGGTATCGACCATCTTCACGCAACTGAATCAGTATCACGTGGTACTGGAAGTGTTGCCCAGTTTCGCGCAGACGCCTGATGCGATGAACGGCATCTACGTTCGCCCTGGAAGTATCACTCCTAACTCCGGGGCTCCCACAGCCAATGCTGCTACGGCCGCCACCAGCGGCAACCCGGTTCCGATTACAGCATTCACGAAGATGCAATCCATCGGCACGACCCTCGCGGTCAACCACCAGGGACAGTTTCCCGTCGTAACCCTCTCGTTCAATCTCGCGCCGGGAGCGTCGTTGGGCGAAGCGACGACAGCGATTCAGCAGGCGGAAAAAGAAATCCAATTGCCGCCGAGCATTCACGCGTCGTTTCAAGGCACGGCTGCCGCATTTCAAAATTCGCTTTCGAGTGAACCGTTCCTGATTCTCGCAGCCATCATCACGGTCTACATCGTGCTGGGAGTTTTGTACGAAAGCTACATCCACCCGATTACGATTCTCTCTACGCTGCCCTCCGCAGGCGTGGGCGCGATTCTGGCACTGCAGCTCACGGGGAACGATCTTACTGTAGTCGCTTTGATCGGAATCATTCTGCTGATCGGTATCGTGAAAAAGAACGCCATTATGATGATCGACTTTGCTCTCGAGGCCGAACGCGTGGAACACAAGCCACCTCAGGAAGCGATTTTTCAGGCGTGCCTGCTGCGCTTCCGCCCAATCATGATGACGACGATGGCTGCGCTGCTCGGTGGTTTGCCTCTGGCTCTCGGCTCAGGCACAGGCGCGGAATTGCGCCGTCCACTCGGCATCACGATCGTCGGTGGTTTGATTCTCAGCCAGTTGCTAACGCTCTATACCACTCCTGTGGTTTATTTGTGGTTTGACCGGCTGGCGCACAGGTTTGAGAAATACAAGATCGGGAATCCGATTCCGCAGGAGCTGCCAGGGGATTAGAGCGCGAAGAAGAAACAGCAGGTCCCTCCGCTCCGCATCCAACTCCCTTCGGGAACGGGACGCTCCGGTCGGGATGACAGATCGTAGTTGGGACAGCAACCGCGAACGTTATTAGACGATGAGTATTTCGACTCCATTTATCCGGCGTCCGATTGGCACGTCGCTGCTGGCGGCGGCGCTGCTGCTCTCCGGAATTCTTGCGTTCAATTACCTGCCGGTTTCTTCGCTGCCAAGGGTGGATTTCCCGGTGATCAGCGTGGGTGCCAGCTTGCCGGGGGCAGACCCACAAACCATGGCTTCCGCCGTAGCGACGCCCTTGGAACGCCAGTTCGGGCGCATCGCTGCCGTGAATCAGATGACCTCGACGAGCCAGCTGGGCTCGACCAGTATCGTTTTGCAGTTTGATCTGAACCGGAACATCGACGCGGCCGGCCGCGATGTGCAAGCTGCGATTAATGCCGCGCGCAGTCAACTTCCGGCCAACCTGCCCAGCAACCCAACGTATCGCAAAGCCAACCCTGCGGATGCGCCGATTCTGATTCTGGCCCTTACTTCAGATACGGAGACGGTGCCGCAGATGTACGATGCAGCCGACTCCATTCTGTCGCAGAAGCTGGCTCAGGTGGCGGGCGTGGGCACAGTATTTGTGGGTGGTGCGGCGCAGCCGGGAGTGCGCGCGGAAGTAAATCCAATGCTGCTCAACAAACTGGGCGTTGGGTTGGACACGGTGCGGAACGCGCTCAATCTTGCCAATGCGAATCAGGCCAAAGGGCAGGTGTCGAACGGCACAACGTCCTGGACTTTCAACGACAATGACCAACTCTTTACCGCAGACCAATATCGCCCCCTGATCGTCGCGTACCATAACGGCGGTCCGGTGCGGCTGGGGGACGTCGCCGACGTTAAAGATTCGGTCATCGACGTTCGCAACATCGGACTGCTTGGCAGCTCGGACACCATCTCGCGCGCGGCCGGCGGAAAGCCGAGCGTCCTGATTATTATCTTCCGGCAGCCGGGGGCCAATGTCATCGAGACCGTGGACCGCGTGGTTGCCTTGATGCCGTATTTGCAGTCCGCGATTTCTCCCGCGATCAAGCTCACCATAGCCATGGATCGCACGGTCACGGTCCGGGCGTCAGTAAAAGACATTGAAACCACGCTGATTATCTCGATCATTCTTGTGATCCTCGTGGTGTTCGCATTTCTGCGCACCGTGCGGGCGACAATTATTCCCAGCATCGCGGTGCCGCTTTCGCTGGTGGGTACGTTCGGAGGCATGTACCTGCTGGACTTCAGCCTGGACAATCTATCGCTCACGGCGCTGGCGATTTCCACGGGATTCGTGGTGGATGACGCCATCGTGGTCCTGGAAAACATCACACGTTACGTAGAGCAAGGTATGGACGCGGTGCAGGCCGCGTTCAAGGGGGCGTCCGAGATCGGATTCACCGTGATTTCGATGAGCGTATCCCTGGTTGCAGTGTTCATCCCGTTATTGCTGATGGGTGGAATTGTGGGCCGATTGTTTCGCGAATTCGCGGTTACTTTGAGCATTGCGATCGGCGCCTCGTTGCTGGTTTCTCTCACCACGACGCCTACGATGTGCGCCAAGTTTCTGCGGCCAGCCAAAGATGAGCGCCACAATCTGTTTTATCGCGCCAGCGAATGGTTTTTCGACAAAACGCTGGCGACCTACCGCCATTCCTTGAAAGTGGTGCTGCAGCACCAGTTTGTCACCCTTGTCGTGACCATCCTGGTGGCGTGCCTGAGCATGTACCTCTATATCATCGTGCCGAAGGGATTCTTTCCGCAGCAGGATACGGGTCGCATCGGAGGATCGGTGCAGGCGGCGCAGGATATTTCCTTCCAAGCTATGCGCGACAAGATGGAGCGCTACGTCGGCATTGTGATGACTGACCCGGCCGTGAACACAGTCGTCGGGTTTGCGGGAGGAAACACCGTTTCGAATCAGGGCCGGTTCTTTATCATGTTGAAGCCGCTGGCAGAACGCGGCAAGTGTCCGGCGCATCATTTCTGGCAGTCCTGCCCCAACGTTACCGCGGATGATGTGATCAACCGCCTTCGTGGCAAGCTGGCGGTGGTGCCCGGCGCCACGCTCTATCTGCAATCCTATCAAGATCTCACCATCGGCGGACGCCAGAGCAATGCACAGTACCAGTACACGCTGCAGGGCGAGGATTTGAATGAGCTGAACAACTGGGCGCCGCTTTTGTTAGCGAAAATGCGTCCCCTGAAAGAACTGCGCGACGTGAATACAGACCAGCAGGATAAGGGCTTACAAGCACAACTAGTGATCGACCGCGATACCGCAAGTCGTTTGGGAGTAGCCGCGCAGGATATTGATAATGCGCTCTACGACGCCTTCGGCCAGCGGCAGGTCTCCACCATGTACCGTCCGCTGAACCAATACCACGTGGTCATGGAGGTAGCGCCTCAGCTCCAGCAAACCACCGAAGCTCTGCAGAATATCTACCTGCGCTCCACCAGCGGCGCACCCATACCTCTGGCGGCGTTCACTCACTTCACGCCCTCCAACATACCCCTGGCGGTGAATCACCAGAGCCAGTTTCCGTCGGTCACGATTTCGTTTAACCTTGCTCCTGGGATTTCCCTTGGACAGGCTACCCAGGCCATCCAGAGCGCCCAAAGCTCCATTGGCTTCCCGAGTACGATTCAGGCAAGTTTCCAGGGCACGGCGGCGGCCTTCCAGGATTCGCTCTCCAGCGAACCGGTCCTAATTCTCACTGCGCTGATTACGGTTTACATCGTTCTGGGCATGCTTTACGAGAGCTACATCCACCCCATCACGATTCTCTCGACGATTCCTTCGGCGGGTGTGGGCGCGCTCCTCGCGCTCCTGATCACTCACAACGAGCTCAACGTGATTGGAACGATCGGCATCATTCTGCTGATCGGACTAGTGAAGAAAAACGCAATCATGATGATCGACGTCGCACTCGAAGTGGAACGCACGCAGGGAAAGAAACCTGTGGACGCGATCTACGAGGCCTGCCTTCTGCGTTTCCGTCCGATCATGATGACGACAATGGCAGCGCTGCTGGGAGGTCTGCCGCTGGCACTTGGCACGGGTACCGGGTCGGAACTGCACCGTCCTCTCGGGATTACGATTGTGGGTGGTCTGATTGTCAGCCAGGCGCTCACACTTTTTACCACTCCTGTGGTCTACGTGTATCTCGACCGCCTCAGGATGGCCCTGCGCGGCGGCGAAGACATGTCTCTGGCAAAGGGTTCTCCTGGAGCAGCCACGCCAAGCCCAGCCCACTGAGCAGCCCATCAGCGATTCCGCTAGCCTTGAACCACACGCCAGTTGATTGATGCGCTAGACAAGCAGCGTGCAACCTGCTTTCATATACATCGCATCGCAGGAGTGGGTGAATCGTGCGAGCTCGTAAGCTGGAGCTCATTGCCAAAGCTGCACGGATCACATGGGGATGCTCAAGCTACCCCCTTTCTCCTGGCCGTCACCGTATGATAAAGAACGTTCTGTTTGAACGCCGGATTTACCCGGCAGCCAGTATTATTGTTCTTCGTTTCAAATTCTCTCAGGAGTTAGGAATGCTTCAGAAGGCATTAAGTCTGGTGATTGCTCTGGCAAGCACTGCTGCGTGCATCGGATGTAGTAATTCGAGCCACTTTTTGTTCGCCGCGCTCCCCGCCACGAATCAAGTTGCGGTCTACCGGGAAGATCCCACTGCCGGGGTGCTTACGCAAATTGCTGGAAGTCCTTTCGCGGCGGGTGACGGCGCATTTTCCCTGGTGGTGCATCCATCAGGAAAGTTCTTGTACGTGGCAAATCCGGGTCAGAATGAGAACGACATTTCGCTGTTCACCATTGCCAGCAACGGAGTTCCATCTGAGATATTTCCGCGAACCTCGGTTGCGCCCGACGCCTCTCAGCCCACACTCCTTGTCATGGACCCCGCAGGTAGCTTCCTGTACGTAATGAATGCCGGCTCGAGCAATATTTCGGTTTTCTCGATCAATACCAAGAGTGGTGTCCTCAGTCCGGTTGCCAACTCTCCGTTTAATATCGGACTGCCCCTGCTGAACATGCAGCCGACGCCATCTGGGAATTTTCTCTATGTCACTGCGGTAGGCCAGAATAATGGGTTGATCCTTGGGTTCAGCGTGACTTCGGGATCGCTCACGCTGGCCACCCAAATCGCCAACAGCGATGGCACGAATCCGTTGGGTCTCGCAATTGATCCGACCGGCACTTTTCTGTACGTGGCGAACACCTCGTCGAACTCCATTTCCATCTTTAAGATTTCTTCGTCGGGCGTCTTAAGCGAGGTTTCCGGATCTCCGCTCAATACATATAATGCCCCCATTGCCCTGCTTCTGGATCCCAAAGGACAGTTCCTTTATGTTGCGGATCAAGCCTCCAACAATATTGCGGTATATTCGATTACCGCGGGTACCGGACTACCGGTGGGTCTTACGACTTCGACGAGTCTGTTCGCCTTCGCAACCGAAACGAGTCCGAGTGTGCTGGCTTTGGATTCGAACGGGAACCATTTGTATGTAGGCAATCAGGGCTCCTCGGCGGGGATTCAGTCGTTCCAGGTAAGCAGCGGAAATTTGAACCCTATCTTTACCTACAAGGTCGGGAATACGCCCAGCTCGATTGCCATACTGCAGTGAACCGTACTGCAGTGAAGCAAGCAGCCGTCGGATGCCATTCACCCCAGGGAGGATTCTTTTTTCGCGGGGAACACAAACAAAAAATGCAAACTCTGCGACAATAACAAGGCCGGCGCTGGTCCCCCCGCGTGCAACCCTCACGGGCGCCCAAAACATCGAATCAGTAGAAGACTTTTCGGATTCGGTTGGGTGGGATGGATTCCGTGCCGAGACTTACTTCAGGACACAGAATCCATGAGGATCGCCAGCGCGGCAAGTGCCTTCCCGAAGCATTACTACACTCAGAAGTTTCTTCTCGAACGCCTCCAGGACTATTGGGGAGATGAGTTGAAGAATCCCCTGTTACTGGCGCGGTTGCATCGTAATGTGACTGTCGATGGCCGTTATCTGGCGATCCCCGCGGAACAGTACGTCGATATCAAGACCTGGGGCGAGGCCAATGATATCTGGATCAGGGTCGCACAAGAGTTGGGCGAACGTGCGCTCTGCCTCGCCTTGCATAACGCTGGGATGACGACAGACGACGTGGGGGCTTTGCTGTTCACAACCGTCACAGGAGTTGCCAGCCCATCCATTGATGCTTTGATCATTAATCGCATGGGGCTTCCAACGAATATTCGCCGCACTCCGATTTTTGGCCTGGGATGCGTAGCCGGCGCCGCCGGCGTCGCGCGCGCCGCGGATTACGTCCGGGCCTATCCCACTCAGGCAGCCGCCTTGGTATCGGTCGAGCTCTGTTCGCTTACCCTGCAGCGAGAGGATCTGTCGGTGGCTAATCTGATCTCGTCCGGACTCTTTGCCGATGGCGCTGCCGCGGTCATTGTGACTGGTGCTGAATTCGAAACTTCTCGTTGTGAAAATTCAAAGCCGAAGGATTCCGAAAACGGCGGTGCCGGAGCGGAGCGTTCCCGACCCAAAATTCGTGGACCAAAAATTCTTGCAACCCGCTCGGTCTTCTATCCCAACACGGAAGAAATGATGGGCTGGAATATTTCCGAGAAAGGCTTCCGCATCGTGTTGTCGACGGAGGTCCCCACGCTGGTTCGTGAAAATCTGGGAAGAGACCTGGATGCTTTTCTGGCGGATCTCGGATACAAGCGAAGCGACCTCAAAAGTTTTGTTATGCACACTGGAGGACCAAAGGTGCTCGACGCCACGGCTACGGCTCTGGGGCTGCGCAATGGCGAACTCGATGCCTCGTGGGATTGCCTGCGCAAGGTCGGAAATCTTTCTTCGGCCTCGGTACTAGTGGTGCTCGAAGACGTAATGAAGAACCGGCGTCCTGAACCTGGCACGCTGGGTCTGCTGGCAGCGATGGGGCCGGGCTTTTGTTCCGAGCTCGTACTCCTGGAGTGGTGAGGTCGACAGTTTGAATTCGACGGACGTCTTTGTGATCGGTGGCGGCCCGGCCGGACTTGCGGCGGCGATTGCAGCTCGCCAGCAAGGATTCAACGTGGTGGTTGCCGACGGCGCCAAGCCACCGATTGACAAGGCGTGCGGGGAAGCGCTGATGCCGGACGCGATTTCGGCGCTGGAACGGCTGGGAGTTTCAGTGCCCGCGGCTGAAGCCTTTCCAGTTCGCGGCGTGCGCTTTCTCAGTTCTGACCTGTCTGCGGACGCGCTGTTTCCAACCGGCTGTTTCGGTCTCTCGGTTCGCCGGACCGTCCTGCATCAGATTATGAGTGAACGCGCCGCGGCGCTCGGAATCGAGCTGCTTTGGCAGAGCGCGGTCACGGGAATTTCCGGCGACTCGGTTCATCTCGGAGAGCGCATGATCCGCACCAGATGGATTGTAGGGGCCGACGGAGCGAATTCCCGGGTGAGGCGCTGGGCGAATCTTGACTCTCAATCGCGAACCCCGTTTCGATATTCCTTTCGTCGGCACTATCGCGTGTCCCCCTGGACTGACCACGTGGAAATTTATTGGGGAAAGGACAGTCAGGCTTATGCCGTTGCCGTCAGCGACGAGCAGGTATGTGTAGCTGTTGCCTCGCGGGATCCCAAGCTTCGCCTGGAAGAATCGTTTTGTGCGTTTCCGCAGCTCAATCGCCGGCTTCGCGGGGCGGAGCCGGCTTCTGCAGTACGCGGCGCAACCTCTGCCAACAGCAAACTGAAATGCGTCGCGCGGGGGAACGTGGCGCTGATCGGCGATGCTTCCGGCACGGTCGATGCGATCACAGGGGAAGGCCTCGGGCTTGCCTTCAGTCAGGCTGTGGTGCTCTCGGACTGTCTCAGGTCCGGCGATCTCGCCGGCTACCGGGACGCCCACAGGCGTCTGGCGCAGCGTCCTCTACTCATGGCCCGATTGATGCTCACGCTCGACGGCCGGCCTCGATTCCAGCAACGCACTCTCCAGGTTTTTCGCGAGCGGCCCGCGATTTTTCGGCGATTGCTTGCCCTGCACGTTGGAACTCTCTCGCCCTTTCATCTTGCTCTCGATGGGCTCACCTTGGGATGGGGGCTACTGACTGCGTAGTGCGATCAACCGAGACGCGAGAGCTATTCGCCGCCTGTGGCCTCCTCTCGCCGCGGCTGCAGTATTTCTCTTTCTCATAAACGCCCGCGTTCCGGCCGCCGCGCAGGGCGTGGCCATTCAGCTCGATCCGCAGCGCACGACCATCAATTTCACGCTCGGCGATGCACTTCACACGGTTCGAGGAACTTTTCATTTGAAGAGAGGTTCGTTGCTTCTCGATCCCCCGTTGGGTAAGCTCACCGGCGAAATCGTAGTAGATGCGACCAGCGGCGAAAGTGGAAACGGAATGCGCGACCGAAAGATGCATCGTGAAATACTTGAAAGCGATCGCTACAAGGAGATTGTGTTCCGTCCCGATCACTTCGAGGGAGTGGTGTCACTGCAAGGAAAATCCGCAATCCGCGTGCATGGAATTTTCACCATGCATGGATCAGATCACGAATTAACGATCCCATCCGAGGTTGAGCCCTTCGCCGACCACTGGACCGCGACACTTCACTTCACGGTGCCCTATACAAAATGGGGGATGAAGAATCCTAGCACGCTTTTCTTGCGAGTCAGCGAGTCGGTCGAGATCGATGTAACGGCAGTTGGGGCTACCAGCAAGCCCTGAGGTGACTTCCAGGACCGGCGAAATCAAAAACCATCTAACGGCGAGATGCCTTTCCCTTCGATGCATTCGTAGCATCGTCCCGCGGCCAGGTTCGTAAACTCTTCGATTCTGCCGCTCGGCCAAGTGACTACGGCGCGCTCTACGCGATCACGTTTCTCTAAGCCAAAGGTAACTGGAAATTCAGATTGCGAAAGATAGCTGGAGCCGCTCTTCACCATGCGCGACTGGCTTAAGCCGTTCGAGACAATGCGCAGCGTTGCGGCAATTGCATCGCGATTCGACTTGGTGCCCACGAGTCGAAAGCGAATGCTGTGATTTCCGGCGAGCTGATCATTTCGGTAAAGGTAGGCGGGACCATTGTTGGTGGTCAGCAGAAGATCGAGGTCGCCATCGCGATCGAAGTCGGCATAGGCAAGTCCGCGCCCAACCTTCGGCTGATCGAATCCGCCATTAATCTCCGAGGCAACATCGCGAAAACTTCCTTTACCATTGTTGAGAAACAAGAGCGGGGGTTGGGCATAACCCACGTTGCCGCGAATGTTGCGTACCGTCTCGTCGATGTGGCCATTGGCTAGGGCAAGATCAAGCCAGCCGTCGAGATTCGCGTCAAGAAAAACACATCCAAAACCCAGGCTATTCTTCGAAGCCAGGCCTACTCCGGACTGCGCCGCAACGTCTTGGTAGGCCCTGCCTCCAAACTCGTAGAGGCCAGCCATCTCGTTGTCGAAATTCGTGATGGCCACACCGGAGTGGCCGGAGTTCATGAAGTCTCCCACATCCACGCCCATGCCGGCTCGAGCTTTGCCTTCGCTGCTGAACGCCAATCCAGCCTCGACCGCGGTGTCTTTAAAAGTTCCGTTGCGCTGGTTTCGATACAGCTTGTTAGGCTGAGTATCGTTTGCAACCAGCAGATCGGGCCATCCATCCTGATCGTCATCCAGCATCGCGACACCGAGAGATTTCGAACTGCTGTCAAAAATCCCGCTGGTAGCAGTCACATCTTCGAAGGTCCCGTTGCCCCGATTGTGAAACAGCCAGCAAGTCTCGCCGCGGTATGCTTCTGGCGTGCAGTAAGATTTATGCTTGCCATCCAGGCTGCAGAATACATCGCGCTCGGGCGACCACTTCACGTAGTTGCAAACAAAAAGATCGAGCAGGCCGTCGCGGTCATAGTCGAACCAAAGCGCAGATGTGCTGAACCCAAGGCGCTTTCCCAAGCCGCTCGCGTTGGTTACGTCGACAAAACTTCCTTTGCCCGTATTGTGGAACACACGGTTCTGTCCGACGCAGGTGATCAGTAGGTCGGGAAAACCGTCGTTGTCATAGTCCCCAACAGCCACGCCCATGCCGTACATTTCGACATCCAATCCGGCGGACGAAGTCACGTCGGAAAAAGTGCCGTTCCTGTTGTTGTGATAGAGGCGGAGCGTGGAGCGGCGCTGCTTGTGGCCGGCCCAGTCCATCCCATTGATGAGAAGAATATCTTGCCAGCCGTCACTGTCGTAGTCGAGGAAGGCACAGCCGGAACCCAAAGTTTCGGGCAGGAACTTCCCTCCGAACGCTCCGCTGTTGTGTTGAAATTGAATCCCCGCTGAGGAAGTTACGTCCACAAATCGGAAGCCCGGCGAGATTGTCGTTCCCGGCCCTGCCGCCAAGGCTCGCAACAGCGGCAACTGCGACGTTGATACCAGACCCGCCATGCCCCGCAGAAAGGATCTGCGGTTCACGGAACATTCACCAGCCCTGCGCGGATGGCATACACCACCAGCTCGGCGGTCTTGTGAATGCCGAGTGCGTTCATAATGTTGGCACGATGAACCGCGACCGTGTTGGCGCTGAGGTCGAGCGACGCGGCGATTTCTTTGTTCGACTTGCCATCCACAATCATACGCAGGACTTCGAGTTCCCGCGGCGTAAGCCCGCTGCTGCGCTCTCCCTTGAGCGCCGACGGCTGCTCCACTTGGGGATCAAAAATCGTTTCGCCGCGAGCAACGCGCCTCACGGCTGGACCTAATTCCAGGTTCATCGCGTTCTTCAAAATGTATCCTTTGGCGCCTGCGTCGATGGCCTGCCGCACCCAGGTGCTTTCAGAATGCATGCTGAGCATGAGAATGGCTGTCTCCGGCCTATCCTCAAGAATTTGCCGCGTCGCATCCAGGCCGTTCATCCCCGGTAAAGCGCAATCCATGACCACCACTTGCGGCGCCAATTCATGGGCGAGCTTGACGGCCTCTTCGCCATCTCCGGCTTCGCCGACAACGACCATGTCCGGCTCATCCTCCAGCATGCGCCGAAATCCCCGCCGCACCAGGCTGTGGTCATCCACCAGCAAGACTGTGATTTTCCCAGTCATGTTTCTTTACGTATGTCTTGGTCGTTGTATGTTTGATCTTTGTCGGGGGATTCAATCCTATCCCGAGGTACGACAAGGTGTAACAGTGTGCCGCCAGCGGCGGGAGTTGAGAAAACAATTCGCCCGCCCATCAATTCCGAGCGCTCCCGCATCGCCACCAGTCCTATGCCCTGCTTGGCTGGCCGCGTGCCGAAACCTGATCCATAACCTGATCCATGATCTTCCACTTCCAGCTCGAGCGTCGCGGTCAGGAAACGCAGTCGCACCCAGGCTTGCTTCGCGCCGGAATGCCGAGCTACGTTGTTCAAAGCTTCCTGCAACACGCGATAGATTTGCACAGCCGCACTTCCCGACACATCGAACGGGATGCCCTGCTTTTCATAGGATATGGCAATCCCGGTTTGCCTTTCCACGTTTGGAATATACCAGTCGACCGTGGCTTCCAGTCCCGCTTCATCCAGCATTACCGGATGCAAGGCCTGCGACAGGCTACGCACCCGGTCCAGCGTGTCCTGCGCGATCTGGCGAACTTCCTGCAGGTCATTGCGCAAGGGTGAATTCTCCGGCAATCGAGTTCCCGCCCGTCCAAGCATTGATCCCATGGCAGTGAGAATCTGGCCAAACTCGTCATGCAACTCGCGCGAAATATAACGTAGCGTCGATTCCTGCGTCGCAATCAGTTTCTGTGCCAGTTCGCTGCGCCGCTCCGAAAGCTCAGCCATGCGTGCAAACAGCCGCCGGTTCCATCGGATCATGGAAAATCCAGTCAGCAAGATCGCAGCCAGGGTCCCGGCCAGGAAGACATAAGCCTGGCGCTGCACTCGGTTATAGATTTGAACGACATGCTGCGCCGCCTGCTCTTCATTCTCGCTGTTCTGCACCAGCAATCGAGCCACGGCCGTGCTCAAAGCCGCTTGCCGCGCCTGTAGCGAAATCTGAATTTGCTCTCGCGCATCTTTTTCTTTGCCTGCCCTTGCGAGAACGAACACCCTGTCGACTGCGTCCCAGAACTGCGCGAGTGAAGTGCTCAATGAAGTGCTCTGCTCACTCGTGCGGCTGGTCGGGGCCAATCCGCTTTCGAGACGCATCGCATCGTCGAGATCAGTGTGAATACGCTGAAACTGCGCTGACCATGCGGTGAGGGGATAAGGTTCGTCGTTGTCGATCATATCCCGCATGGCCACGGCGAGCAGGTTCAGATCGTTCTGGATGCGCAGCAACTGCAGGGAATCCTTGCGATTGCGATCGATCAGTTCAGACTGTAGCCTGCGTAAACCCGCAATTTGCCAGGTGATGTAACCGGAATACAAAACGACCGCCGCCAGTGTGGTGATCAGGCCGAGCAATAGGCCCAGGGTCGGAGAACGCTCGGGCGAAGGCGGACGTGGCACGCCCCGAGCATACAACGGCTAGCCCGGCCATGTCACAATGGTAATAATGAAGCGAATCCTGCTCCCGCGGAGTCCAACTAGCCATTGAGTATCGATTCCAAGGCAATTCAGAAAGCTCCAAAAATCGACAGACTTCGAGCGGTTGTGCCGGAAGTCTGGAAGCTGATGCGCCCGCGACGCTGGCTGCTCGCGCTGGGCTTTGTGTTGATGGTCGTCAATCGCATCGCTGCTCTGGTATTGCCCTACTCCACAAAGTTCTTGATCGATACCGTAATCAATAAACATCATTTGGACAAACTGCGGCCGCTGGTTTTGTTCGTGTTGGCCGCTACGCTGGTTCAAGGCATTACTTCGTTTTCGCTGACGCAGTTGCTATCCAAAGCGGCGCAGCGCTTGATCGCGGAGTTGCGCGAACAAGTACAAGTCCATATCTCGCGCTTGCCGGTTGCGTTTTACGACGGCAACAAAACTGGAAATCTGGTGTCGAGAATCATGAGCGACGTGGAGGGAGTGCGCAACCTCCTGGGCACCGGCCTTGTGGACTTCGCCGGCGGAGTGGTGACGTCTGGCATAGCGCTCGTGTTGTTGTTCCGCACCAGCCCTCAGATGACGCTGATTGCGGTTGGCTCGCTCGTCTGTTTTGCGATTGCTCTCAACAAGGCTTTCGCGACGATTCGTCCAATTTTTCGCGAGCGAAGCAAAATCAACGCCGAGGTCACTGGCCGGCTTACCGAATCCCTGGGCGGAGTGCGGGTAATTAAGGGATATCATGCCGAAGAACGAGAAGAAGCCATCTTCTCCAAGGGCGTGCGCCGCCTGCTGGATAACGTGATGCGCACGCTCACTGCCACCTCTGTCATGAGCCTTTCCGCGAGTGTGCTACTTGGGGTTGTGGGTGCGGTAACGATGTATGTGGGCACGCATCAGATTGCCGCCGGTACGCTGACGGTGGGAGGGTTTTTCTCCTACACCTTGTTGCTGGGCTTTCTGGTTGCACCAATCATGCAGATTGTTGCGATCGGAACCCAGCTCACCGAAGCACTCGCGGGTCTCGAGCGAACCCAGGAAATCATGCAGGAGCGGCCGGAGGATCAAGATCCGAATCGCCGGGTAGCACTGCGCGATATTGTGGGGCTGATTGAATTCGACCATGTGACTTTCAGTTATGACGGCATTCACGATGTGCTGCGCGATGTGTCGTTCCGTGCCGAGCCCGGAACAGTAACGGCGTTGGTCGGATCGTCCGGCTCGGGGAAATCCACAACTATCGGCTTGATCTCCGCTTTCTACGTGCCGACCAAAGGCAGAATCCTGGTGGATGGAATCGATTTGAGCACGGTACGCCTGGACTCGTACCGCACGCGCCTGGGAGTCGTTTTGCAGGAATCGTTTTTGTTCGACGGAACGATTCGCGAGAACGTTGCATTTTCCCGTCCCGCCGCGAGTGAAGAAGAAATCCTGCGCGCCTGCCGGATCGCGCGCGTGGACGAGTTCGCCGAATCGTTTGCCGACAAGTATGAAACGGTGGTCGGAGAACGCGGCGTGAAGCTCTCCGGCGGCCAGCGTCAGCGTATTTCGATCGCCCGCGCCATTTTGGCCGAGCCGCGCATTCTAATTCTCGACGAGGCGACCTCCAGTCTCGACTCCGAATCGGAGCAGATGATTCAGCATGGTCTTTCTTATCTCATGCAGGGCCGGACAACGTTTGTAATCGCGCACCGGCTGTCAACCATTCGCCGTGCCGACCAGATTCTTGTGATGGAGCAGGGACAAATCGTGGAGCGCGGCACTCACGAAGAACTTTATGCCGCGCGAGGCCGCTATTACGATCTCTACACCCGGCAGCACGGAGTTGAAGAAAACCTTTTTCTTGCGCCGGGCGAAGGAGACAAGGCTGAGATGGATGGAAACGGGGCTTCTGGCCCGGCGCGCAACGGCGACGTGAAAGCCACCGATGCACTGCGCGTGCTGAAAGGCGAGGTCCGCTAGCGCATGGGTGGCGCGGATAAATCCCCACAGAATGGCTCGGCTGCAATTCATGCCGAGCAGCTTTGCCGCCACTACCGCATGGGCGCCACGCTCATTCGCGCCGTCGACGGCGTAACTCTTACGGTGCGCGCCGGGGAATTTGTCGCTCTCCTCGGCAGTTCTGGCTCGGGGAAATCTTCGGTATTGAATCTGATCGCCGGCCTCGACCGTCCAACCTCGGGCAGCGTGGTTGTGCAGGAACGCGATCTCGCGCAACTTTCCCGTGAGGAGCTTGCCAGGTATCGCTTGCACACTGTGGGCATGGTCTTCCAGTCCTTCAATCTGATCGCCAGCATGACGCTCGCGGAAAACGTGGAGCTGCCGCTGCGTTTTGCCGAGATCGAACGTGGGAAGCGTGACAGTTTGGCGTGCGAGGCGCTCGGACGAGTTGGGCTGCTGGGCCGCATGAATCATCGACCGAGCGAACTCTCAGGCGGGGAACAGCAGCGGGCTGCGTTGGCGCGCGCTTTGATTAACCGTCCTCAATTGCTGCTTGCCGACGAGCCCACGGGTAACCTCGATAGCCGGACCGGAACTGAAATCATGAATATGGTTCGCGAGTTCAATCAGCAGTTGGGAATGACGGTGGTCATGGTGACGCACGAACGGGCTTTGGCCGAGCGTTATGCCGAACGCCTCATCTTTCTGGCGGATGGCAAATTGGTGGGCGATGAATCGAATTCCATTGCAGCCGATGCTGAAGCAGGCCATTCCAGCGCGGATGGAGCGAGGCTATGAAGCTTCCCGATCTGACCGAACTCGCCTTGCGGAACTTGCGCGAATCGTTACTTCGAAATTCCCTGACCACCATTGGCATCTCGGTGGGCGTGGCCTCGCTGGTCGCAATGCTTTCCCTGGGTATCGGTTTGCAACAGCTCGCCTCACGCAGGCTGATGAAATCAGGATTGTTCGACACCGTCGTGGTAACCTCCCGCCGCGATTTGCGCAATTTTGGCCGCGATCGAGAAGAGGAGCGCAACGGGCCGGCTCCCGGCGAAAGCCGCATACTCGACGAGCCCACGCGCATCGAAATCGAGCATCTGCCCGACGTGGTTGAAGCCTATCCCGACATCCGGTTTATCACAGAGTTGCGCTACAACGATAAGCCCCATTTAACGGCGGTTGCGGCATTACCCCCCTCCGCGAAAACGAACGATGCGTTTGAAGGAGTACAGGGGCATTTCTTCTCGTCCGACACGGCGCCGGAGGCAATTCTTCAGAAGACCTTCGCTGAAGAATTGCTGGGAAAGACTCCAAAGCCCGGCCTCGACGAGACCAATGTAGCGGAACTGGCCGCCCCGCTTCTTGGCAAAGAGTTAACCATGCGCTATGCCCAGCGCGAGGCTGCGCAGAATGCGCCTTCGCCGCTTCGGCGCGACGATTCACCCTCTCCCGGCGACGGGGATCTCGCCAGTGCGGCCTATTCCGTGGTCTCTCGCGAACAAAAGTTGAAGATTGTTGGCGTCGCCGATCTCGATCCCGAGAGCATGCGCGGTCCAACCCGGGCGCGAGTTTTTCTTCCTCTCAAGCTGGCCGAGAATCTGCACGCGATGCAGCCCACGGATCTGCGTGAGATTTCCCGCTCAGCCAGCGATCAGCCGGTTTATTCTTCTGTCAGCGTGCGAGTTAAGAGTCCCGCACGGATACGGGCCACGGAAGACGCCATCAAGAAGATGGGCTTCAATACCTTTTCCATCCTCGACGCTACGCGCAGCTTGCAGCAATTTTTCGCGGTGCTGGATTTGTTTCTGGGAATCTTCGGCAGCCTTGCGCTTGCCGTCGCATCCATCGGAATCGTGAACACACTGGTGATGGCCATTCTCGAGCGTCGCCGCGAAATCGGCATCATGAAAGCGATTGGCGCCAGCGACGGAGATGTCAAGAAACTATTCTTCGCGGAAGCGGGCGCAATGGGCATTCTGGGCGGCTTCGTCGGTGTCGCTTTGGGCTGGGCCATTGGCCAAGTCATTAACTTAGGCACGAACGTCTATCTCAAACGTCAGTCCCTGCCGCCAGAGCATTTCTGGTCTGTACCGTGGTGGCTTGTGGGCGCGGCGATTCTGTTTGCCTTCATCGTGAGCCTTGCAGCGGGCCTTTACCCTGCCGGACGCGCTGCGCGCCTCGATCCCGTTCAGGCTCTGCGCTACGAGTAAACTGAATCATACGAGTAAACTGAGTCAATGGATCGTTTTTCACGAATCCAATATTTCCATATCGTCCCCTTGCTCGCGGTCTTAATCGTTTCGCTACCACTTCACGCGCAGAGCCGCATCGACTGCAACGCGCTGAGCAGCCGCATCCTGAAATCAACGGTCCACTACTGCGTCTACCTTCCCGCAAGCTATGACGCCAACCCGAAGTCCGCCACGCGCTATCCCGTCCTTTATTTTCTGCACGGACTTGGCGACAACGAGCGCACCCTCTTCAATAGCGGTGGATGGACGCTGCTCGATGATCTACGCCGGCAGCACAAGATTGGAGAATTCCTGATTGCCGCTCCCGAAGGCGGCCGAACCTTCTATATCAATTCCGCCGACGGCTCGGCGCGCTACAGTGATTTTTTTCTGCGGGAATTCATCCCGCTCATTGAAAGCAAATACCGCATTGCCGAGGGAAGAAATAATCGCGCGATCAGCGGGATATCCATGGGTGGATATGGAGCGTTGCGCTTTGCGTTTTCTCATCCCGAAACGTTTTCGGCCGTCAGCGCGCAAAGCGCAGCGTTGATCACCGAAACTCCGCAAGAACTCGACACCGCAGCCCGTTCAGGAGCACCGCTGGGAAAGTTACTGGCGACCGTCTTCGGCAGTCCGATCGATGTACAACATTGGAAGGAAAATAATCCGTTTGTTCTTGCAGCAAAGAATCGAGCGGCCCTGCGGCGGCTGGCTATCTATTTCAACTGCGGAGCAGAGGATAACTACGGCTTTGAAAAAGGCGCGTCCGCGCTGCATGAGCAACTTGAAAAGGAAGGCGTGAGGCATGAGTATCATTCGTACCCCGGCGACCACAGCTTGACCTATTTCCTGACGCACTTCAGCGAGGTTATGGAATTTCATTCACAGGCGTTCGGGCTTAAGTAAACGGCGCGAATGGACCTGTGTCACCCATAAGGTTGGGCTAGCTTTCGGCCCATTAACTGATCCTACGAAGCCTCCGTGATTGTGTGCATATGTGTGAGAGAAAACTGCAAGAGAACTTTCCCAAAGCACTCTTCTATTCGCGCTTATAAACCGCTCGGCGAAGGCGAGGCTTACCCCGCGTTCGGGTCAATGAGTGTAATGGCGATGTTACGTCAACCATCGTTGCCGAGGTGAATTGTTTGCGGGGGGAACAAGAGAGAAACCTGCAGCCAACGAATAAGCCGCTGACCTTCAGCTCACCCAACGAAAGAGATACCAGTTTGGAGACAGCGTCTCGAAGAAAGTTCCATCCGGGGGCACCCTGTCAAGGCTGTTCTTGACCGGTACAACTGGTTTTTCCGAGTAGGCAAGACCCTTGCAATCACCGTCGATTGCCGACCCTTCGCATTGCACGTAAAAAAAGATGGTGGACGGAGTTTCCGTTGAACGTGCGAGACCATCCGTTAGCCCTAGTTTTCGGAAGAGCACACGATATTGCTGCCATCGGTCCTCAGATAATCCCACGTTCTTCCGCGGGCCGGAGTCCGTATTCATAATAGTGAAATCAAAATCTATCCGCATGAGTCGAGGGTCTTGCTGTGACATTTGCACGAGCCTGTTGAAGTCATCCCTGTTTCTATAAAATGTTTCTTTTAGCTTGGCGTCGCGCGGAAGCGTACTGCAACTCCCCAATAGCATGAACGATAACAACGCCGCCAAGCGGCCACCCTTATACATGGCTGGAACTATCGGCTTCGTGGTCATCGGGGTTTTCCCGCAACAGGATAGCATCGCAAAGCGATTCGCACACCCAACGACGGGTGTTGCTAACAGCGTTTACACTCCTTGAGAATCAGCCCGACGGCCTCGGTTTTGACCCACCGGTGCAACTCGCAGAATGCTACTTTAGTACCGCTCACCCCTGCCCCTTAGGGTCTTTCAATCTCCTTCGCGCCGCGCCACAATCAACTTTCGCACTGGAAACGGCCCCGACCACATGGAAAAAGCCTTTGCTACCGCCCTGCCGCCTGCTCGCCCTACCAAGAAGGTCGCGGCGCGTGCTGTCCTGGTTGACCTCAAAGAATCTTCAAGATTACTGCTCACGGAGTGCTTTCGTCAGTTCGGCATTGAAGCTGTGGTTACATCTGCAGCCTCGGCCGAGCGCTTGCGGCAGGAGAAGTTCGAAGCCTGCGTGCTCCCTCTGGCTCCCGGCGCCGAAAAGGTGATGGAGGCTGCTCGCACATCTCCCTCGAATAGCCGCCTTGTGCTCTACGGCCTTGGGGGGACTGCGCAGGATGCCATGCGCTATTCCAAGTACGGCATCAATGCCATGTTCCAGGAGCCTCTGGAACGCCCTGCGGCGCTGAAACTGGTGCGCGCTACCCACATGCTCGTGCTCCATGAATTTCGGCGCTACACGCGCATCCCAATCATGACCGAAGTTACAGTGGTTAGCAACGACGGACGGCGCGTCAGCGCTTCCAGCATCGAACTTAGCTCCGGCGGCATGTCGTTGAAGAGTTCCGAGGAAATGCCCGCAGGAACAAATATCGAGATTTCATTCTCTCTGCTCACTCTGCCGCGCGTCTGCGTGCGCGGGGCTGTGACCTGGCACAAGACGAAATCCTTCGGAGTTCGCTTCGACGCCGCCGACGAACGCCGTCAGAAGATAAAAGAGTGGATCGACGGCTACCTGGAGAACTAAGCCGAATCTGAAGTCCATGAACCGATCACCAGAAGGGGTGTTCTCCACTGCCATCCCGTTACAATAGCCTGGTGACGGAAGTCAGCACACGCGAAGTGTCTTCTCCAGCCGAGAGCGTGTCCGGTCCACGGCGCTTCACTCTCCGCCAGAGAATCGTTCTCCGCATCATCATCGCAGCGGGATACTGGTTCATCCGTCTGATTGGCCCCACGTTGCGCGTGTGTGTCTCCTGCGAAGAAGGCGCGCAGCAAAGCATCGGCGAACGACCGTTGATTGTTTCTTTCTGGCACGCCAGCATGATTCCCGCGACTTACATATGCCGCAATCTCGGCATTCGCGTGATGAGCAGCTACAGCTATGACGGCGAATATATGGGGCGCATCATCCGGAGATTTGGCTTCGTCGCCGTTAAGGGATCCAGCAGCCGCAATGCGGTGCGTGCCCTGCTCGGCCTGCGCCGTGCGCTGCAGGACGGCTGGACGGTCGCCTTTACGCTCGACGGCCCCCGCGGCCCCCGCCGCAAAGTTAAGCCCGGACCGGTGGCCCTGGCGCGTTCCTCTGGTGTTCCCCTGAGCATGTTTCACATGGCCGTCGATCGCGCATGGGTGCTCAACACCTGGGACCGGCTTATGATCCCCAAGCCTTTCTCACGCGTCTTAATGCGCTTCGGCAAGCTCATCCCAGTTCCGTCGGACGCTACTGACGAGGAGGTTGAACGCTATCAGCAGGAGCTGCAGAATTCAATCGACCGCGTCTGCGAATTCGCCGAAGAGAATGTAGGCAAAGTCGGCACGCCGGAGTTTCCTCACTAAACCTGACGGGAGTCGCGGCTTTGGGATTACCCGCTATGGACGCGGAATCCGAAGTCAACTGATCCAGCGAGGAGTGCTTACGCCTGTTTGGAACACTTGTGCGGATTTGGAGCAGATGGGAGGGATCATCTACGAAAATGGGGCGCTGATTCGGTTTTGCACGAAAGGATAAAACAGCCGAAAGGCAGATAGTCGGCGAAACATCGCCATATCACTCCCGCTGACACAACGCCCCTGGGCGGCAATCGCTGCTACTGCTTTTGGTTCCACACGTATAAATAATTCACATCAGCGGCAGTAGCAACATTGCGGGCGCCCTTGTGAGTTGCGCGATTCAAAGCGGCGCGAACCTTTTCCTTGCCCTCCGCCAGGTCCGCCAATGGCACCTTGAGGGCCACGCCCTCTTTTAACTGATCGAGGTCAGATAGGATCTTTGTAACGATCTCTTTGTGCTTTCCATTTCGGCCTCGCGGGACATCGATCTGCGCCATCGTGCGGAAATTCATCGGGGATTTCTGGGATCGAGGGCTCATCGATCGCTCCTTCCACTAATCGTTAACCTAACGTTACATAATCGTAATACAAACACTTCGACTCGTGCAAGTAAAATTATTTCCGCTCAGGGGAACGTGGCGACGCGGTGCCGTGAAAGCCTTTCCAGCCAAGGGCGCGTTATTTTCAACCTGTCAGGTTCCCCAAAAGAAAAAATCGTCGGCCTAACAATGTGACCCGTACGACTTCCAGTTTGCTACTGTTTAGAGCAGCAAAGGGAGCAATCGTAATGCGGGAGTCGAAAACACATTTCGAGCAGATTCCAGTAGAGCTGGTGAAAAAAATTGCCGAAGAGTTTCATGACGACGTAGCCGGAAACGCCGACGGGATCACAAGAACTTCACCGTGCAAGCTGAAGCCTCATCGCCTGGCTTCGCTGGGCAAACAACGGAAAGCGAGTTTAACAATGCAACTCCCGGAGTCGGAAATCAACTGCTCGATCTGCGGCAAGCCAGTCGCGCTTGAAACTGCCAAGACAGATGAAGTCGGGCAAGCCGCACACGACGAATGTTATCTTTTCAAGCTTGGTATTAAGGCCGGCCGCAACTCCGTGCAAGCGTCAAAACAAGTGCAGAACAATTAGCCCATCGTAGCGCTGGCTAAGAAAGCGACATGACCAAAAGCGGCTTTCTAATTGTTGATGACGAAACATCGCCACAACACTCAAAACGCTAGCATCAACGGCCATCCACTGAGCGGTTTGTCGGCATTCGGAATGCTAACTGCACCGCCAAACCAAGCCCGCCATTTTCCCCACGCCGCCTGGTAAATTTCTCTCGCAACGCGGAATTCCCTTATGATGCTTGACAGCTCTCGCAAGAAATGAAAGTGCAGAGATGGAAACCGCGATGGCATCCTATACCGCTCAAAAAATAAGTCCGATGCTCGCGGTCGTCGACATGGAAGAAACTCTCGCCTTCTATCACGATGTTCTCGGATTCACCCCCGTGATGAAGTCTGCGGGATATGCCATCGTCGAACGCGATGGCCAGACCATCCACTTTATGAGGGCCGCATCCGAAGAGGTCATGCAGTGCGTCCGCGGGCATACCGAAATCTACATCGAAGTCTCGGGTATTCACTCGCTGTGGCAGCACGTGAAAACGTTCAGAGACAGGTACAACATTCGCGATTTATTCGACCGAGACTACGGCATGACCGAGTTCCATATCGGCGATCCAAACGGCTGCCTGGTCTTTGTAGGGGAGCGAACGTCTGGACGGAAACAAGCTCCCGGCACTCGCGGTTGATCGGATGAGATTTGACTTACGCTCAATCCTTCCACTAGATTCCTCACACCAGGATTTTCCGTTCTTTGAAATGTCCTTCGGTTTGCGCGTCTTTGCCTTATGGCGAAGACAGGGAAGCGGGTGCAACTCCCGCGCTGCCGCGCAACTGTAAGCGAGAAAATCGCAGGCGGTCACTGGGAGCAATCCCGGGAAGGTTGTCTGCAAGAGCTCGGGTGGTCTGTTCCGTCCAGGAACGCCATCCTCACTCGCAAAGCCAGGAGACCGGCGTAAACCGTCCACCTTAATCCCTTTCGCGTGAAAAGGAGGATTGGTTATGCGTGCAATCTGCGTTTCGCTTCTGCTCTTCATGATCGTCACGGCGGCATCCGCTGCCGAACTCAAGATTAAAGTTATCGACCCTCGGTCCGCCGCTGTTGCCGGCGCTCAGGTTTCGCTCCTGCAAGCGGGAGGCACGGTTGTTCTGGGAACGCAAAACACATCAGCGGAAGGACTGGCCGTTTTGCACACGTCAGGCCCGGGACCCTACCGAGTCGAAGTTCTGGCTCCCGGCTTTGCCGAGGAATTCGCCGATGCTCCGTCGCAAGGGGACGCCATCACTGTGCGGCTACGTTTGGCAGTAGCTTCGGAAACAGTGGTGGTGAGCGCAACCCGCAGTCCGGCGACGGGCGAGGATTCGGGGGCCCATGTAGAGACCCTGAATGGCGAGCAGTTGCAGGTCATGAACCCGGTTGCTGCGGACGACGCTTTACGCTTTCTCGCCGGAGCCGTGGTCAACACGGCCGGACAGCGAGGTGGACTTTCTTCACTCTTTGTACGTGGCGGCGAATCCAATTACAACAAAGTGATCGTCGACGGCGTAAGCGTAACCGAACCCGGAGGAACGATTGACTTCGGTACGCTCTCCCTCGCTGGAGCCGACCGCCTGGAATTCTTGCGTGGCACGCAGAGCACGCTCTACGGCTCCGACGCGATGACGAGCGTAGTCCAGGTTTGGACGCGCACCGGGAGCAGCCCAGTCCCCGAGCTTCGCTTCGGCGCGGATGCGGGCAACTACGGCACGGAGAACGGCTACGCATCGCTGGCCGGCTCGCACGGCCCGTTCGACTACAACGTCTTCGGCAATCAATTCGTCACGAGCGGGGAAAGCCTCAACGACGACTACTCCAATTCGCTGGAGGGTGCGAATGTCGGCTACTCCGTTAGCGACCGGATTTCCCTCCGCCTGCGCGCCCGCCACGACAACAGTGTGACGGGAACGCCGGGAGCCTGGAACTTTAATGGAACCAACGTGTTCGATATCGGTGGCGTGACCTATGTGCTCTCGCCGGACCTCGGTGGCCGCGCCCGGCAGAACAATAACCTGGCGAGCCTCGATCTAGCAGTCAAGACCGGATCGAAATGGACGCATCACTTCACCGGTTTCGAATACAACCTGAAAACTACCAACCTGGATAGCGGCATTTCCCCGGAAAATACCCCCTTTGGCACGATTAACACGCCTTTTGAAGCCCTGGTAAACATCAACCGCGCGGGTTTCGACTATCAGGGCGACTACGTTGAGAGGACCTGGGCTGAAACTACCGTCGGCTATGAATTCGAAGACGAGAACGGCTCGGTGAACGATCCGATTCCGGCCGATTTTGCGAGCGGCGGCCACGGCTTGCGCCTTAACGAAGCTGCCTACGCACAACAAGCGCTGAACCTGGGACGGCTGAATATAGTTGCCGGTGGCCGATTCGTGCACAACACCACCTTCGGTAACACTGGTGTTCCTCGAGTTGCGCTCGCGTTGCAAGCCCTCCGCGGCGGACGCATCCTTTCGGGCACGCGTTTGAATTTCTCCTATGCCACCGGAATCAAGGAACCCCGCTTTGAGCAGACTTTTGTCAGCAGCCAGTTTCAGCTTCCCAACCTTAACCTGAAGGCCGAGCGCAACCGCGCCTTTGAAGCTGGTTTTCAGCAGAAATTTTTCACAGGCATCGTCTTCGCAGCAAACTATTACAACAACTTGTTTCATGATCAAATTGAGTTCGTGACCGTGAATCCGACTACGTTTGTAGGGCAGTACGTCAATCTCCAGAAATCGCTTGCCCATGGAGCTGAAGTGGAACTGGAGAGCCGGTTAACTTCGCGTCTCTCCTGGAACACGTCGTACACGTACACTTCCACGCAGATTCTGCTGGCTCCCGCTGGCACCGCTCCACCCTTTGCTCAGGGCGATCCGCTTCTCCGTCGGCCCAGGCACTCCGCCACCACGTTGCTCACCTACCTCGGTGCGCATTGGGGTGGAAATCTCGGCGGCAGCTTTGTCGGTCGACGCCCGGACTATGACTTTGACGGCTTCAACATCAATCACACGCCGGGATATTTTCTTCTGGACCTGGGCGGTTGGTACAAAATCAACTCGCGAGTGACGGCGTACGCCAACGTGGAGAACACTCTCGATCACTTCTATGAAGAAGTAACCGGATACCCGGCGTTGCGAGCGAATTTCCGAGCAGGGATCCGCTTCCGCATAGGAGGCGAATAAGAATGGAAAGAAATAAGCGGGACAAAATGTGGGGACAGCCGCCCTCGGCTGTCCGCCTCGCGCAGCGAGGCTCTTATCTTTTTGCCACTGCTGCCGTGTAGGGGAGGGCTCTCAGCTTACCTTCTCGGGAGGCCTTGCCATCGCAAGCGGCATGGACGCCGCCATCTTTCCGGAGAAGTATTTGGTTCGCGCCAACAACAGCTTCTCAATCTCAACTCCGCTCAGGGGCTGCTGGCGGCCTAACAGGTGAGTGACCAAGGCAATCTGCGCAAAGTGCTCGACAGTTTCCATTTTCATGTAGGCGTGCTCAATGGTATCCCCGTAAGTGACGACGCCGTGATTCGACATTAGGATGGCATCATAGTGCGGCACATAAGGCTCAAGAGTCTTCGCCAGCTCCGAGGTCCCCGGCGTGCCATAGCGCGCCAGCGGAATGCATCCCAATCCCACGACCACCTCACAAACCAGAGGCTCTGTTAGCGCCATGCCTGCGGCGGCAAATCCCGTGGCGGTGGGAGGATGGGCGTGCACAATCGCCTGAATTTCGGGACGCATGCGATAAATCAGAAGGTGCATCCCAATCTCGCTGGTTACAGTGCGCCGCCCCGCGACCCGGGTGCCATCGCGATCTACGATAACCATGTCGCCGGCGCGCATTGCGCCCTTGCTCACGCAAGTTGGCGTCACCAGGATACGCTCGGCATCCAGCCGCACGGAAAGATTCCCGTCCATCGCCGCCACGAAGCCACGCTCATGCAACATGCGTCCGTAGCGAACAATTTCTACCCTGTGTTTCCGTTCAGCGGACATGGGTACTCTCTCGGGGGAGTGACGACAAAGCGGCTGCTACGACTTCTCCCGCATAGTACCGCACCCGGCCCAGAACAGACAAATAAATTTACCGAAACCAACGAATAAATTACGCGAATCAACCGGTCCTGCTACGCATCCGCTCCGCTCCTTCTTCCTATAATCTGACAGTGTGCTGGTTTCCGACTTCCATTTTCATCTTCCTGCCGAACTCATAGCCCAGCAACCGCTCGCCGCTCGCGACGGCTCACGAATGCTTCATCTGCAACGGGGAAGCGGCCAATATGCCGATCGCGCCTTCCGCGACTTTCCTGATCTGTTGCGGCCTGGGGATCTTGTGGTCTTCAACAACACACGAGTTTTTCCAGCGCGGCTTTACGGGCGCAGGGCGGGTATCTGTGCTCAAAATGTCGGCCCGCACAATCCGGCCGCCCGCGATTTCCTCCGCGGCCGAATCGAGGTGCTGCTGACGCGCCAGCTTTCCACCCAGCCCAACGACTGGGAATGCCTGGTTCGGCCGGGGCGCAAAATCGGCATTGGAGAACGATTGTTTTTCGGCGACGGCGATGAACTGGAAGCGCAAGTCATTGCCCCCGGGGAGTTTGGGGAACGTCGCATCCGTCTTCAGCAAGTGCAGGGTCAGGAAGATTTCTTTGCAGTCCTGGACCGTATCGGGCACGTCCCCCTGCCCCCTTATATCGAACGCCCGGATTCTGTCTCTGATCGGGAGCGTTATCAAACTGTCTATGCGCAGCAGCGCGGCTCTGTGGCGGCGCCTACAGCCGGCCTTCACTTCACCTCTGAAATCCTTGACCGAATCCGCCAGCGCGGGACCGAAACTGTCCAGATTACTCTGCACGTCGGCCTCGGAACCTTTCAGCCCGTCCGCGTCGATCGCGTCGAGGATCACAAAATCCATTCCGAGTCCTATTCGATCTCGAGTGAGGCTGCTTCGGCCATCAACCGCGCTATTCGCGATTCTCGCCGCGTAATCGCCATAGGCACTACTACGGTTCGAACTCTCGAACACGCCGCTTGCCTCGGTGTAGAGTCGATCGTTCCCGGCGCGGCCGCCGCGGACCTCTTCATTTATCCAGGATTCGACTTAAAAGTGGTATCGGCAATGCTCACCAATTTCCATTTGCCGCAATCTACCCTGCTGATGCTGGTTAGCGCCTTCGGCGGGAAGGAAAATGTTTTACGCGCCTACGAACACGCTGTCTCGGAGCGCTATCGCTTTTATTCCTACGGAGACTGCATGTTTATCGAATAACGCTTATCGAATAAGCATCATTGAACAGCCTCCTGCTCCACTCCCCCACTGCGTTATACTTTTCCCGGAGCATCCTATGGCCACTGCGGTAAAGCAGGTTTCCATCGAGCATTTCGTCGCGGAACTCCGCAAGTTTCCCGAAGTCGCTTTTGATCAAACGGAGCAACTCCGCAGGTTCATGCAAGATTCGCCGTTGAACCCCGAGTCGCTCACGCCCTACCTCATCTGGGACCGGCAACACTACACCCGCAACTTGATCGACAAGACTCCTCTCTACGAGCTGATCGCGATCTGCTGGGAAGTCGGACAGGCGAGTTCGGTCCACAACCACCGCGACCAGAACTGCTGGATGGCCGTCCCCATTGGCCGTTTGCTGGTCGAAAACTATCATGTGGTGGATCAGGACATCGCCTGCGGCAAGTGCACGATCAAGGTCACTGAAACGGTTGAGATGAATGTGTCGCATCCGTGCGCCGTCGACCCGATCGAGCCCGTCCACCGGGTTTTCAATCCCCGGGAATTTAACCAGCGAGCCGTCAGCCTGCACGTATATTCCCGGCCGTTCGACACGTGCGTGGTCTACTCGGCTGAGCGAGGCACCTGCGGCGAAATCCAATTGCACTACACCACCGAGTACGGAAAACCCGTTCACTCATGAATCGACAAACGCCGATCCGCCTTCTTCCGTCCCTACTCATCGCGGCGCTGGTCTTCACCGCCAATGCTTGCGAAAAACCGAAGGTGAAACAAGTCGAAGAAGCACCGGCCTCCGATCGCGTGAATCCATCGCCAGTCGGCACAACTCAGACGGTCTTGCAAAAAACCTTCACGCTGAAAAACTCGGCAACCTTTGCCTTCGAGATCCCTCCACACGCGGTTAGGCCCCACCTGCACGGGATTTTTGAGTCGTACGTTCGCGAGCTGCATGGCGCGTCGGATGACATGGCAAATGTGAACTTCCTGATCTTAAACACTGATCAGTACTCCGATCTTGTGGGCACCCGTCCCAGTGAAGCCCTCTTCTCGGTCGATGCCTCGCACAATCAGTCAGTGAACCTCGACCTGCCCGCATCCACGGATCAACCGGTGAAGTATTATCTGGTTTTCCGCAACATCGTCGGCAGCAGCCCTTCCAAAGTCGTGCAAGCCGATTTCCAGGTGGATTTCTAACGTCCGGCGAAAAGCTGAGGATTCGAAGTAAAGGACAACGCCTCCTCCGCGGAAGGCGCTTTCCGACTGCTAAACTGTTCCCTTGCCCCCGCGGAAGCAATCTTCGAAGCCTGATTCCGTCGGCGCGCCAGCATCGGCCAGTTCGCCGGCCCCTGCTCGTAAACAAAGCGCCTCCGGCCATGAGCGCATCTTTCTGATCGACGCGATGTCGTTCATCTTCCGCGCCTATCACGCCATGGCGCGGCAGCGCTCGGGCATGTCCACCAAAGCCGGGGTTCCGACCGCCGCCGTCCTAGTCTTCGTCAACATGCTGCGCAAACTGCGCGACGATTTCTCACCCTCGCATCTCGCCGCCGTTTTCGATGTCGCCGCCAAGACCTTTCGCTCTACCCAGGCCGAGTCGATCACCACGGTTCGCAAGTTCGACATCAAAACGCAAACCTTCATTGAGATCGAATACAAAGGCTACAAGGCCAATCGCTCCGCCATGCCCGAGGATCTCGCGCAGCAGATTCCTTACATCCGCCGCGCGCTGGAAGCCTATCGCATCCCCATCCTCGAGCTCGCCGGCTTCGAGGCTGACGACGTCATTGGCACTCTCGCCCGCAAAGCCGCCGCCGCGTCGCATCCCGTCTACGTCGTTTCCAGTGACAAGGACATGATGCAGCTCGTCAACGACGATATCCACATCCTGAATCCTCCCAAAGATAATTTGATCTGCGATGCCACTAAAGTGGAAGAAATTCTCGGCGTCCCACCCGAACGCGTCGTTGATGTAATGGCCCTGCGCGGCGATAGTATCGACAACATTCCGGGTGCCCCGGGTATCGGCGACAAAGGCTCAGTTGAAATCATCAAGCGTTTCGGCAGCGTCGAGCAGGCGCTCGACCACGCCGCGGAGGTCGAAAAGAAGACCTATCGCGAATCTCTTTTGAACAATCGCGACATCATTCTGTTCAGCAAGAGCATGGCTACCATCGACACCAATGTTCCGGTCGAACTCAATGTTGAAGCCATGCGCGCCGGGGAGCCCGATCTCGATCTGCTGCGACACCTCTTCACGGAATTGGAATTCACTTCCCTGCTAAGAGAATTGCCATCGAATGTTCAGATTACCGAAACGAATTACGTCGACGCGCAGTCTGCCGGTGACGTGGAAAGGGCCTTCAACTCTCTCGCGGAGGAATGCCCCCTGGCGATTGCTGTGGAATGGGATCGAACTGAAACGCCTTTGGTAAGTGACGGTGATGAAGAAGTGCCCGAAGAAGAGACGCAGGAAGCGATGCTTCCTCTGACAGATGGTTCTTTTTCTCCTTCAGAGGCACCGGAGCCCGCCGCCGGGCGCGTCGCGATCTCCGGCGCGGCAGGATCGGCGGTGGTCGTCAAACTGGATTCTGCCGAGGCTGCCACTAAACTACGCCACATCCTGACCAACGCGGCCACGCCTAAATCAATTCACGACTACAAAGCGGCGATTCACGCGCTCGATTCCGTAGACATTCATCTAGAGGGCGTGAATCACGACCCGATGCTTTATTCTTACCTGCTGGATCCCACTTACTCCTCGCATCGCCTCGCCGACGTTGCTTTACGCCGCTTCAATCTCAAGCTCAGCGGCGATCTTGCCGAAGCCGCAGACGTTACCGGCCGATTGACGACGGCTCTACGCGACGAAGTCAAGCAAGCGGGACTCACCAGACTCTACGAAGAAATCGATTTGCCGCTCGTTCCCGTTCTCGCGCGCATGGAGCAAGCCGGGGTAAAAATCGACACGGCTGCACTGGCTCAAATGTCAGCCGAACTCGAACGCGAGATCGGCGTCAAAGCCAAAGAGATTTACGAAGTTGCCGGAACCGAATTCAACGTCGGTTCTCCACGCCAACTGGGCGACGTTTTATTCAACAAGCTGAGCCTGCCCAAGCCCGTCAAGTACGGAAGGGGCCGCACCATCTCTACCGCCGTCGACGTTCTCGAGACTCTCGCCGAGGATTATCCCATCGCGCGAATGGTTCTCGATTATCGCCAACTCACCAAGCTGAAGTCCACCTACGTGGACACTCTGCCGGCACTCATTAATCCCGCATCTGGGCGCTTGCACACCACCTTCGCTCAGACCGGAACCGCCACCGGACGGCTTTCTTCCGCCAATCCCAACCTGCAGAATATTCCCATCCGCACCGAACTTGGGCGGGGGATTCGTGCCGCCTTTATCGCCGAACCGGGCCATGTTCTGTTGACTGCGGATTACTCGCAGATCGAACTTCGACTGCTGGCTCACTTCTCGCGCGATCCGCTTTTGGTGGAGGCCTACCGCCGGGGTGATGACATCCACACGCTCACGGCATCGCAAGTTTTCGGAGTGCCGCCGCTTATGGTCACACCTGACCATCGCCGCCAGGCCAAAGTTGTCAACTTCGGAATTGTCTACGGCCTCTCGCCTTTCGGACTCTCGCAGAATCTCGGCATCGAGCCCTCCGAAGCGAAACAGTTCATCGCAAACTATTTCGAGAAGTACAATGGCGTCCGCGCCTTCATCGATAAGACTCTCGAAGAAGCGCGCCACGATTTGAAAGTACGAACCCTCTTCGGTCGCATCCGGCCTATCCCTGATATCAACAGCAAGAATGCCAACCAGCGCGGCTTCGCCGAGCGCACTGCAGTGAATACGCCGTTGCAAGGGACTGCCGCGGACCTGATCAAGATCGCGATGATCCGCATCGACGTTGCCCTGCAGGAGCGTGGTCTGAAATCGAGAATGACGCTGCAGGTCCACGACGAACTGGTCTTCGAAGTCCCTGAATCGGAAGTGGAAACCATGCAGCCATTGGTCCGCGAACAGATGGAAAGAGTTCATGCGCTCGTTGTGCCGCTTCTAGTGGAAATTGGGATCGGTCCGAATTGGAGGGATTTGGAGTAAGCTTCTTGGATGCTCCATATGTTATACTAAAATATAACCACGGAGAACCGTTATGCACACCACCAACTTGCGAAAGGTCGGCGGCTCGGTCATGTTGGCCGTCCCGCCCGCGCTGCTCGACATCCTGCAATTGCAGCCTGGCGCCAAAGTCGGCATCGCAATTGAAAGTGGCCGTCTCGTGGTCGAACCGCGCCAGCGACCGCGGTACACCCTCAACGAACTGCTCGCCCAATGCGATCCGAAGGCCCGGCGTTCGAAGCGGGGCGCGACACAGCAACGAGAATGGCTTGATAGCAAACCGGTCGGCGGCGAGTTGATCTGACGGACAGAAGGATGGAACGAGCGGGGAACGAGGAATGAAGCGCGGCGAAATCTGGCTCGTCAGCCTCGATCCATCGTCAGGGCACGAGCAAAGGGGCCTTCGGCCGGTACTGATTGTGTCGCCGGAGGCTTTCAACCGAATCACGAAAGTCCCAATCGTCCTGCCAATCACGAGCGGCGGCAATTTCGCGCGCACAGCTGGTTTCGCCGTGCAGCTGACTGGAGCCGGAACCAAAACAACGGGAATTGTCCGCTGCGACCAGCCTCGCGCTCTCGATCTCACCGCGCGTGGGGGCAGGAAGCTGGAAAGTATTTCAGACGCGATCATGGATGAGGTGCTAGCAAGGATTTTGCCGATATTTGAGTGAACCGGAACAGCGGCTTCATGTCCAGCAAGCGGACGGGCTCGCGTACGGCGTACAATATTTTTTGTGGTCCCTGCTCAACGCCAGGACGATACTCCACACAAACATCAGCGACATGCGATTTATGCCGAGGAAACTTGCGGCCTGCTGCTGATCGCTTTCCTGTTGCTCGTTCTCACTCTCATTCGCTACTGGCACGCCATCCACTGGAGCCTGCGCTGACGTTGGCTTCGGCGCAGCCTGAGACGCTGCTGGTGGTGGTGCTCGGCCCCACAGCTAGTGGTAAGACGGCGCTTTCATTGGCGCTCGCTCAGCGCTTCGGCGGCGAGATCGTGAACTGCGATTCCGTCGCGATGTACCGCGAGTTTGAAATCGGAACGGCCAAGCCCACCGCGGCCGAGCGCGATCGAGCGCCGCATCACCTGCTCGATTGCGTCGATCCCACAAGCCATATCACCGCCGGCGAATACGCGCGGCAGGCGCGCCAGATACTTGAGAAAATCAAAGAACGCGGCAATTTGCCAATTACTGCGGGAGGCACTGGTCTCTACCTGCGCGCCCTGCTCGAAGGACTCTTCCCCGGTCCGCAGCGCTCGGAAGAACTACGCGAACGATTGCGCGAACGGACCGAGAGCCGCGGCTCCGGTTACCTTCATCGCATTCTTCGCCGCTTGGATCGGGCGGCTGCAGAGAAGATTCATCCTAATGACACGCCAAAATTGATTCGTGCGATCGAAGTTTGCCTGGTCTCACGTGCAAAGATGACGAAGCTCTGGCAGCAGCACGGGCGCGACCCCTTGCGCGGCTTCCGCATTCTGCGCATTGGTCTCGATCCGGATCGTCAGGCGCTCTACGAGCGAATCAACCGGCGCGCGCAACAGATGTTCGAAACTGGCTTAGTCGAAGAGACGCAGCGCCTCCTTGAAAGATACGGCGATGCCGCGGGCCCTCTCTCTTCGCTGGGATACAAGCAAGCGGTGCAACTTCTCCGTGGAGAACTAACCCTCGAACAGGCGCTTCAAGCCGCACAGCAAGCACACCGCAACTACGCCAAGCGCCAGATGACCTGGTTTCGCCGAGAGCGCGAGGTTTACTGGCTGCGCGGCTTCGGTGACGATGCGCAAATTCAGAGCGCGGCGGCAGATTGTGTTTCGGGCAACTCAAGACCTAACACCTGACACTCTGCTTTCTGCTATCGTTTCCTGATGCATCGTACGGTTGGCCTCCTATTACTCTGTTTCGTGCTCGCTCCACTAGCGTCCGCCAAGGAAAAATACCAACGCCCAGGACCGATTCGCCAGACGCGCGACGGCGAGAAATGGGCGGAGAAGACTCTGCACAAACTCACCGTTGAGGAGAAAGTCGGCCAGGTGTTTATGATCTGGTGCCGCGCCAGTTTCCTAAACGCCGAGAATCCGGAATACGTGCAATGGCGCGAGTCGATGGAGAAGTACCACGTAGGCTCGTTCGCAATGACTGTTCACGTAGATGGTCCGTATCTGCTGCGCAGCGAGCCCTACGAAGCCGCCGAGCTACTCAATCGTTTGCAGAGCGACTCGAAACTTCCGCTGCTCTTTGCGGCGGATTTTGAACGTGGAGTTCCGATGCGTCTAATGGGAGCCACGATCTTTCCGCATGCGATGGCCTTCGGTGGAGATGGCAAGCCAGAAGATGCCGAAACCTTTGGGCGCATCACCGCCGAAGAAGCGCGTGCGATTGGCATTCACTGGAATTTTTTCCCCGACGCTGATGTGAATTCCAACCCGGCCAATCCCATCATCAACACGCGCTCGTTTGGGGAAGATCCCAAGCTGGTCGGCGATCTGGTTGCGGCCTATATCAAGGGCGCGCATGCGGGCGGGATGCTGACCACGGTCAAGCATTTTCCCGGTCACGGCGATACGGCGACCGATTCACATCTGGGAGTTGCCACCGTTAACGTCGACCGTGCACATCTCGACTCAATCGAACTGCCTCCTTTTCGCCAGGCAATCGCGGCGGGAGTTGATTCGGTCATGGTGGCGCATGTGACCGTACCTGCGCTCGATTCTGATCCCAACCATGTGGCCACGATTTCGCCGATGATCGTTTCGGACCTGCTTGAAAAACAGCTTGGTTTCAACGGAATCATCGTCACCGATGCCCTCGATATGGCCGCACTGACGCACCTCTTCGCCAACAACATCGGCAGGGCTGCCGTCGAGTCTTTCAAGGCGGGGAACGATCTGTTGCTCATCCCGGCCGACTTTCCCGCCTCGTACAATGCCATGCTTCAAGCTGTGCAGTCCGGCGAGATTTCCCAAGAGCGTCTCGATCGCTCCGTGCTTAAAATCCTGAAGACAAAGGCGTCCCTCGATCTGCAAAGGGCCCGCATGGTGGACGTTAGCGCCATTGCAACGAAAGTCGGGAAGCCGGAAAATCTCGCCTTCGGCCAGCAGGTTGCCGATAATGCGGTCACGCTGGTGCGCGACAATGGCAAGATTTTGCCGCTGAAGTCCAAGGGAACCGCGAAGGCCGGGCTTCCGTATACAACACAAGAGGAGACACACAATCAGGTTGTTGCGGTGCTCTTCTCCGACGATGTGCGAACCGACTCCGGACGCGCCTTCGCCCGCGAGTTTCGGGCGCGCCTTCCGGACGCCCGCGTACTGTACGTAGACCCGCGCATCGCTGCCGGGATGAGCGATGAAGTGTTGAAGGCCGTGGACGAGGCCAAAACGGTGGTGGCCGCCGCGTATGTTATCCCGACGGCCGGGAAAATGGCCAAAACCGTGGCGATGACGGACGCGACCGGTGTTTTGATGCAGCAATTGCTTGATCGCGCGGCGCAAAAGACTGCGGTGGTCGCCATGGGGAATCCGTATCTTGCGGCTGACTTTCCGAAGATTGAGAATTATATGTGTACGTATTCCAATGCGTCGGTATCGGAGGTAAGCGCGGTCAAAGCGCTGTTTGGGGAAATCGCCATTCGTGGCCGTCTTCCCGTCAGCATTCCCAACGTCGCGCAGCGTGGCGCGGGCATCGACCGTCCGATCGGAGTGGCGAGTGGAGGAGTTGAACATGCTGAAAAATAAATCTAGCGCATTCGTGATCGCGGTAGCCGTTACAAGTTTTACTGCCTTCCTATTGTCCGGCTGTAGCGTGAATGTAAAGAAAGAGGCCAATGGGCAAGACAAGCAGGTGGATATAAGCACCTTGGTCGGCGGCATCCACGTCAGCAAGCAGGCGGACGTCTCCGACGTCGGCCTGACTGTTTATCCCGGGGCGCGCTTGAAGCAAAAGGATTCCGATGGCGGCGACAAAAGTGCGAACGTGAATATTTCGGGCTTTGGTTTTGGAATCAAAGTCATCGCGCTCGAGTACGAATCCGACGATGCACCCGCAAAAGTCCTATCCTTCTACAAAGACCAGTTGAAAAAGTATGGAGACGTTCTCGAGTGCCACACGTCAGGCCATCTCAACATGGACATGAACATGGGATCGCACGGTTCCAAGGATAGTTCGAACGAGTTGACCTGTGCGGGCTCTCACGGTGATAACATCGAGCTCAAGGTCGGCAAGAAAGACGATCAGCACATTGTGGCCGTGGAGTCGGAGGGTAAGGGATCGAGGTTTTCCCTGGTTTATGTGCGCACCCACGGTAAGGACGCGGACATTTAGGATCGGAGTTCGACTGTTCCCAAAAACGGCGAGGGGTTGTCCTCAGCCTGCCAGGGTTGAGCGGCGAATTTCCGCTGTGGTAGCATCCTAAGGTTTTGGCAAAGGATGTCGGGCTGGCCTGTCTACTGCACTGATACTCTTCTGGGCCTTCTCCCTTTCTACGCCTGCGAAGGAGCCTACTCGTGAAAGTTTATTCCGGCGAAAACATTCGTAATGTAGCGATTGTGGGGCACGGTCATTCGGGAAAGACGTCTCTGCTGGCGGCAATGCTGTACACCGCGGGAGCAACCCCGCGTCTCGGGCGGGTGGACGACGGTACGGCAACCACCGATTACGACGACGAAGAGATCGCCCGCAAGATGTCGATTGCCGCCTCCGCGGCCTACGTGGAGTGGGGCAAAACGAAGATCAATGTAATCGATACGCCGGGGTTCAATATGTTCGTCCACGAAGCCAAAATGGTGCTGCCCGTGGTGGATGCGGCGATTGTGGTGGTCGACGGCGTGGCCGGGGTTGAAGTGGTGACACAACGCGTGTGGAACGATTGCGAGGAGTACAAGACGCCGCGGCTGATCGTGGTGAACCGCATGGACCGCGATCGAGCCAATGCCGAGCGGGTCCTAGAGTCGCTCATCAATGCATTTGGACGTAACGTGATTCCGATTGAGCTGCCCATCGGCAGCGAGAAGAATCTGGCGGGCGTGGTCGACCTCGTGCGCATGAAGGCTTACACCTACGAGCTGGGCGGAAACGGCAAGGGGAAAGAAACGGAGATCCCGGCCAACATGCGAGCGCAGGTGCAGGAGTCTCACGAGCAACTGGTGGAGTTGGTGGCCGAAGGCGACGACAAATTGATGGAGAAGTTTTTCGAGGCAGGAACACTCGCAGAGGAAGACCTGATTCCTGCGCTGCACAATGCCATTCGCGAGGACAAACTCTTCCCGGTCGTTTTCTCCTCGGGTCTTGGCAACATCGGTGCAGACCGGGTGATGGATTTTATCGTGGACTATACTCCGGCACCTTCCGAACACGAATGGGTGCAGGGCGAGCCAGCTGCGTCTGGCAACGGCGATGCGCCCAAGCGGCATGAGACGGACGCGGAGCCGGTTTCGCTCTATGTGTTCAAGACCGTTTCGGACGCGTTTGCCGGACGAATTTCGTATTTCAAAGTATTCTCCGGAGTTCTGAAGAATGAATCGACAGTCCAGAACTTTTCGCGTGGATCGGCGGAAAAGCTCTCCCACATTTCGATCATGCAGGGCAAAACGGCGGTGCCGGTGACAGAGTTGCACGCCGGGGATATTGGAGCGGTTGCGAAATTGAAAGACACGCTTACCGGCGATACGCTGGGGGATAAAGCCGCACCGATTCAGTATCCGCGAGTAAAGCTGCCGGAGCCGGCGATCACCTTCGCCATCGAACCAAAGAGCCGCGCCGATGAAGACAAGCTGGGGCCGGGGATCCATAAATTGATGGAAGAAGACGCCATGCTGCGCTTCTTCCGCGATGCCCAGACGCAGGAGTTTCTCATCGCCGGCACCGGACAACAGCATATCGAAGTCATCGTTGCGAAGCTGAAGAAGCGTTATCACACCGAAGTAGTTTTGAAAGCACCCAAAGTGCCTTATCGCGAAACCATTCGCGGCAAAGCCGACGTGCAGGGCCGCCACAAGAAGCAGACCGGCGGCCATGGCCAGTATGGCGACTGCAAGATCAAGATGGAGCCTATGCCGCGCGGCGGGCAGTTTGAATTCGTCAATGACATTTTTGGCGGCGCGATTCCAAAGAACTATATTCCTGCGATTGAAAAGGGAATCAAGGATGCGGCGGCACGCGGCTATCTGGCGGGATTTCCAGTGGTCGACTTCCGCGTGATTCTGTATGACGGTTCGTATCACGATGTGGATTCGAACGACATGTCGTTCCAGATGGCGGGGCGCATTGCCTTCAGAAAGGCAATGGAGCAGGCCAAGCCCACGATTCTGGAGCCTGTGATGCATGTCGAGATCACGATCCCAGACGACTTCGCAGGCTCGATCATGGGCGACTTGAACAGTCGCCGGGGACGCATCCAGGGCATGGACAACAAAGGCGGCAACACCGTGGTGAAAGCCGAAGTGCCCATGGCCGAGATGCTGACCTACGGCGTGGACCTGACCTCAATGACGCAAGGCCGCGGCAGCTTCAACATGGAAATGCACCACTACGACACCGTACCTGGGCAACTTCAGGAAAAGATTATTGAGAAGGCCAAAGCCGAGCGGGGCGAGGTGAAGGAAGAGGAGGAGTAAGGAGCGCGCCTTCTATTCGGTATCTTGGATGGGGCCCAGCGGCGTTTCCTTAACTGCAATTGCGTTCCTGAGGCGCGCCTCGTTTTCCCAAAGCCATGATCTGAGGACGTGCATGACAATTTCCTGTCTAGTGGTTCCGAGGCGACCATACAGTTCAAGAGTTTCAAGGATGCGAACCGTGGCTGGATCGAGCTGGATGGTTAGACCCTCCGTCTCCACCTTTCGCTTCGGTCTGCCCCTTATCGGAATTGGCTGTTCTGGTTCCGACATTTTCTCTATTAATAATTGGCTTTTAATTGCCTTATAAATGTATTATATATGTGTATAAAAGGCGGTGCAAAATCGGGAGGTCAATGACTTTCGTATTTCATTCACCTGTGAAAAACTATTGACGGTCTTGATTCCCGCATCTATAACTGTTGCCGCGCTGTGGCGGCTAGCGGAGGTTATATGCTAAGGGCTGAGACAATTCGACCCGAGGACGTGATCGTGGGCCTCTTGGCGGAGGTTAAGCAGAAGATGGGATCAGAGCGTTTCGAGGCCGACCCTGTAAACATGCACAGTCGGTTCTTCGAATGGCGTGACAAGGAGCAGTTCTCGAAGTTTTTTGACCTGTTTGTGTTTGACAATCGCGATTACTTTCCGTACTCGGAAACGCTAGATCAGGTGCTGGACGGGCTGCAACTGGCGGGTTACCTGGAGAGAACGAACCCCAGAGGGACCTATTATGTGATTACACCCGCCTTGGAGAGCCTATTTGAGAGCAATGTGAAGTCAAGATTTGGGGCCCCGCAACTTCAAGCATTGGAGGCTCTGGCTGCGGAATTTGTCAAGGAAGTAAAGGTTGTAAAACGATCCGCAGCTGCGCGTTGATGTGGGTGATTTACCCGACGCTACAAAAAAGCTAGCATCCGACGTTGCTGCCTTCGCTGAGGAGTATCTTGGCGAACCGCACCTGCCTCGCTCTCCGAAGGTGATTCATGATGCGCTTTGGGGCACTCAGCGACTGCACGTCCACGAGGTCGCCCTCGTCGATTCACCTTTGTTCCAGCGCCTCCGGCGGCTGCACCAGACAGGGTTCTCCTATCTAACTTATCCTTCGACCACCCACACGCGATTCGAACACAGCCTTGGCGTTCTTTATCAAACGGATAGGCTGGCCCATGCGCTGCACGACAAATACCTTGATCAGGAGAGCAACGTCGTCACCCTGGACAAAGTCAGAGAGCTCAGGGTGGCCGCTCTTCTCCACGATTGCTCCCATGGGCCCTTTTCGCACACAAGCGAGGAGGTTTACAGCACCTTTCCCGAAATGCAGGAGCTGATCGGACCTCGGGGGAAGGGGTTCGAGGGCTCCAGCGCAAGCGAGGTGCTCGCATATTTCATCCTGATGAGCGATCCATTCAGAGTGTTTCTTGAGAAATTGAAGGAGCGCGTGGCGTTGGACCTGAAGCCAGAGTGGCTGTCGGGCGTCATTCTCGGCAGTTTAAAAAACGCAGACCCGTTGAATGCGCACTATGCGGAGATTCTCAACGGACCGTTCGACTCGGATAAGCTCGACTACATTTTCCGTGATGGGCACTATAGCGGCCTCCCATTGGGTGTCGACCTGGACCGACTTTGGCTCGCGACCGAGGTGCACACCATCAAGCCTGACGACGTCCCCGGCTTCCCGAGGCCCATGAGGCGGCTTGTCATGGCACGATCCGGGATCAATTCACTGGAGCAGATAGTCTCCGCTCGGATGAATTTAACTGCGAGCCTTTACCACCACCACAAGATCCGCGCTTGCGATTGCATGCTGAAGGCAGTTTTCCTGTACTGCCGTGAAAATGGTGTCGAGCTTTGCGGTAGGAAAATTGAGAGCGCCGCCGATTTTCTGCATTTTACGGATGTTGGAATTCTCAGCGAAGCCGAAAGAGCGACTGACCCTAACGTCAAGGAGATGCTTTCCAATATTCTCCACCGGAGACTCTTCAAGCGAGCCTTAGTTGTCTCCATGAATAGCTTCGAGCGCCCCGGACAGGAGGAGGATGAGGGCGAGGTGAAAGAAAAAATACAACCTTGTCCACAAGCTGATTGGAACCACACTGCAGGAACAGCGAGAGCTTGCTTTCGAAATTTGGCGCGCGGCTGGCAAGCCTGGACGGAAAGAGGAGGTATGGCTCGATTTTCCAAGGGGTGTGAAGTCAAAGGACCTTGCCACGACCTTCGTGAACGTGGGATATATGGATGCGCCAAAATTCCGTACGCTGGAAAAATTTATACCGATTGAACAGTGGACAAAGCAATACCTTCTGCAGAAATGGCGAGGACATGTTTTTTGTAAGCCTGAGGACGTACCAAAGATTTCTCCCGCAGCTAACGACATTCTGGGCGAGAAGTTTCAGATCAGGTTTAACGAGTACGCCTTCACTCCCTGCGACCTCGGCCCACACCGCTAACTCGTTTTCAACCCCTGCGCCTTCGCCAGCTTCGCCTGGCTCTCATCAAACGTCCAGAATCGTTCCGCCTTGAGTTCCAGCGCGCAGGCAATGTGTAGCGTATCTAGTGTTCGCATCCAGACCTTCGGCCCGTATTTGCGCGCGAGCTTGCTGCATACTTCAAGAGCGTCCTCCGGGATTGGTACGGACAGCCAGCGTCCGGCGGCGCGGTGTTCGTCCAGTTTGGCGCTCACACGTTGCGCTTCCGACAACGAGAGCTCTCCGCGAAAAACGTGCTGGCCAACCACGTGTTCCCACTCCGCACTGTGAAGGGGAGTAAACCACAAGGCAGGGGCAGAAGCGATTCGCGCCCGCGCCTCTCGCGAGTGATCGTCATTTACGTACAACGAAACGAGAAAACTGGTGTCGAGATATATGCTCAATAACGTCCACGCTCCCTAATTACCAGATCGGAGCCGGACAGCTTGCGGTCACCAAAAATCTCCTTCCCGATCGCCTCAAAGTCCGGCCAATTCCCGTGAGACTCTAGCGCATTCTCAGGAACAATACGGGCAATGACTCGATCCCGCTCGCGCAGCTCGACCGTCTTTCCGGCCCGAAGCCAGGCTTTGAGTTTCTTGGTATCGCGTAGTTGGCGCATGTTCACTGATGGCATGAATACAATGTGATACATAATGTGTCACATGTCAAGGATCGTGGTCGCGCCGACATAATTTGAGCATTTACACTACGCTTGGTTGACAGCGCGCCGGACCTCTCAAAACCGTCCGTGTTAATATCCGGCGAAGATTGACGCGAGGTCGAGAATGAAACTCACACCGATACTTATCTGCCTTATCGCGATAGCACCGCATACACGGGCAGCCGAAACTCAAACATTTCCTACATCTGCCGGGCCGGTCAAGATCACGCCCCTGTATCACGCCAGCACGCTGATCGAGGCAGGAGGAAAAACAATCTACCTGGATCCCGCCAAGCCTGCGAAACTATCGGATCTTCCAAAAGCCGACCTTATTCTGATCACCGATATTCATGGCGACCACATGGATCCCGATTCGATTAAGGAGATCAGCAAGGCGGAGACGGAAATTCTGGCAGCCCCGGCGGTAGTCGCAACGGTCACAACCGCCGAACCCATCGCGAATGGAGAAACGAAGACCTGGCAGGCATGGACGATTGAGGCCATCCCTGCCTACAACCTGAAGCGCGGCCCCGCGCCAGGAAAGCTCTATCACGACAAGGGACGAGGTAACGGCTACGTCCTCACCTACGGCGGAAAGCGCTTCTACTTTTCAGGCGACACCGAAGGCGTGCCCGAGATGCGCGCGCTTAAGAATATTGATGTGGCGTTTGTTTGCATGAATCTTCCCTACACGATGCCGCCGGCGGAAGCCGCAGACGCGGTGAAAGCCTTCCATCCAAAGATCGTGATTCCCTACCACTATCAAGGATCGGATCTCGCAGTGTTCCAAAAAGGATTGGAAGGGACTGGCATCGAAGTGAGATTGCTCGACTGGTATCCGAAGTAAGACGAGGCTTTGGTTTTCGCATTCAGCTCACTGCTTTTCTTTCGAACTGTCGCATACCAATGAAGAGCAAGAGAACGTCAAAGAAAAGTAGAGCAGCTACTACGGCAATCGTGGAGAGGTGCGGGAATTTCGGCACCAGGGTGCCGCGCAGGCCCTCGCTGGCATAAACCAGAGGGTTGATGAGCACAATCTTCTGCAGCACGGGAAAGGTGTTCAGCGCACTCCACGGATAATATGTGCAGCCGAAAAAGATCATCGGCGTCAGCACCATGCTGAACATCAGTCCTATGTGTTGCTGGTTCACGCTGCAGCCCAGGGCAAGGCCTCCACTGGCTGAAAATAATGCAACCAAGAGTGTGACCGCAGCGAAGCCGAGCGGGTTAACGCTGATCTCCACTGGGCGCAGCAGCAGCCATGCCAGCGGAATCACTACCAGTCCGGCTACTAACGCCTGCACCATTCCGGCGAAGACCTTTTCCACGGCCAGCCAGTGATTCTCAATCGGTGCGAGCAGGCGGTCTTCGATTTCCCGGGTGAACTGAAACTCGGAAATCACTGGCATGGCCACCGCCCAGACTCCCGTGAATACCATGCTGATAGCCATGATTCCCGGCAGCAGCAGACTCTTGTATTGGGGCGGCATGTAGCCGCTCTGCACCATGACCCGCCCAAAAATAAACACGAACATAAGGGGCTGCAGGAAGGTCTGCAACACCAACTGAATCGCGTTTCGCCGGGCCACATGAGCGTCTCGCGCCAGCAGCGCACCAAAAGTCTTCCAGTTCAATCGCGCAGGCTCCTTCCGGTATGGTGTAAGAACAGATTTTCGAGGCTGGGCTCGGAGATGTGGACGTCGCAGAGTTCAGCGCCCGAAGAGGCCGCCAGGGTGGCGATCTCCGGCACCAGCGAACCGCCGCGGTCGGCATAGATATCAGCGGCCGTATTGTCCACGGGACGCACTTCCCGCACGCCGGCGAGCGACTGCAGGCGTTGCAGCAGGTCGGAGGTTCGTTGTCCAAAGCGAAGCCTTAGCAGGAAGCCGCCCGGAATCGATGCCTTCAACTCCTGCGGCGTGCCGATTGCAATCACGCGGCCGTGATCGATAATGGCCAGCCGCCGGCAAAGCGCGTCGGCTTCCTCCATATTGTGCGTGGTCAACAGAACCGTTTTTCCCGCCTGGTTGTACTCCCGAATTATCTCCCAGAGAAGAATTCGCGTCTGCGGATCAAGCCCGGCGCTGGGCTCATCGAGGAAGAGCACCTGCGGATCGTGCATCATGGCGCGGGCAATCGAAAGCCGTTGCATCATTCCGCCGGAGAATCCTCGCACCATTTGATCAGCGCGATCGGTAAGTTTGAATTTTTCCAGCAGCGCGGCGGCGCGTTCGTTTCGTTCCTTTGAGCCAAGCCCGAAGTATGCGCCGTGAAACGCCAGTATCTCGTGCGCTGTCAAAGCGAAGTCCAGATTCGGGCGCTGTGGCACTACCCCAATCAGGCGCTTGACCAACACTTGCTGCTTCCAGACCTCATGATCGCCAATCCACGCCTGTCCACTCGTCGGCCGCACACGGGTGGTGAGAACGCCCACGGTCGTCGACTTCCCCGCGCCGTTGGGGCCGAGCAGTCCGAAAATTTCTCCGGGAGCAACTTCGAGAAACAGTCCGTCAAGTGCGGTGATCTGGCTCTTGGCTTGCTTGGATCCTCTGGCGTCAGCGCGGGAAATAAATCCTCCCCCGGCGGCCATCGGAGGGGGAGAATTGTAGACCTTGCGGAGTTCCACGGTACGAATGCCTACGGCCATGAAAGTGTCACGCCAATGCTGAACGGGTTTCCAAGCTTGCAGTCAGGGAAGTATAAACTACGAACTCATGATCCGCCCAAGCCGGTGCGACCATGAATCCCCATTTTTCTGTACAAGGCTCTCTTTACTCCGAGTGGCCGTATTTAGGTAGTGGTGCACTTTGATAAGGAAGCGATCCAAACGCCCGATTATTGCGTCGCAAAGAACGCGACCCTTCGGCAAGCTCAGGGCAGGCAGCTTCGCGCCGATCGCCCAGATCCTTCGCCGCGCAAAGGACGCTTGCGCAGGATGACAGTCGAAGTGCACGACTACCGTATTCACAGAACATTGCGCGAGTTCGCATTTCGTTCTACCATCCGAAGCAGTGGCTACGCTGCGAAACAACCCCAACCTGAATGACAACCCCGAGCGTCTGGTTTCGGCGGCGGCGGCGGAAGATGATTCATCGTTTGAACTGAAGCTGCGGCCGCAGCGGCTGGGCGAGTTCATCGGGCAGGCTAAAGTCAAAGAAAATCTGGCAGTCGCGATTGAGGCGGCGCGGTCCCGCGGCGAGGCCATGGATCACGTGCTGCTCTATGGGCCGCCCGGTTTGGGCAAGACGACGCTGGCCAATATTATCGCCAACGAACTGGGAGTTCGCTTCCAGCCGACGGCAGCGCCGCTGCTGCAGATCAAAGGCGACCTGACGGCGATTATTACCAACATGCAGGACAAGCAGGTCCTGTTCATCGATGAGATTCACCGCTTGCAGCCGGTTCTCGAAGAGCTGTTGTACTCGGCGCTGGAAGATTACAAGCTCGACATTATCATCGGCCAGGGCCCTTCGGCGCGCACCCACACGCTGGAAGTAAAGCCGTTTACATTTGTGGGCGCGACCACACGGGCGGGATTAATTTCAGCGCCGCTGCGCGCTCGCTTCGGGATCGTCCTGCGGCTGGAGTTTTACACTCCGGAGGATTTGCGGGTGATCGTGGAACGGTCGGCAGAGATTCTGGGAGTTGCAATCGACGATGCAGGCGCGATTGAGATTGCAAGCCGTTCGCGCGGAACGCCGCGAATTGCGAATCGACTGCTGCGCCGCGTGCGCGACTATGCCCAAGTTCGCGGAGCGGGGAAGATCGATTTGCCTACAGCCCATGCAGCGCTACAAATGCTCGAAGTCGATAAGTACGGCTTCGATGAAGTCGATCGGCGCCTGTTGCTGACAATTATCGAAAAGTATCAGGGCGGGCCGGTGGGTGTGAATACACTCGCAGCGGTCCTCGCCGAAGAACCGGATGCAATTGAAGAGATCTACGAGCCGTTCTTGATGCAGATCGGGTTTCTGAACCGCACTCCACGCGGGCGCGTGGCGACGCAACTCGCATACGAATACTTTGGGATCACGCCGAGCCGAAGGCAGAGTTCGCTGTTCTGAAACCAGGTTCTGAAACCAGGTTCTGAAACCTGCAGATCCCTATCCAAAAGCCTTCCATCCCGTGACCCTCTATCAGTGACCCTCTGTTTCGGCATTCCGAACAAAACATGTTTTTTCTGTTTCATGAAGCGCGAATGGTGTATCTTGCTGGTTCCCCGTCTGGGGGGCCGGGGGAAGGCGAGGGAGTATCCCGTTTGGCCTTTGTGCGCCACCGAGTTCTAAGGCATTTCGTAACATCAGCGAGCTTGACTGTGCTCGCTTTTTCTCCCGCTCAGCGGGCCACGGCTTCCTCCCGGCGAGAGGCTTCGACGTCTCAGAGTGTCAGCGTTTCACCTCAAACTGCGAGTTCCGCGCCGCAAACTTCCACTCCGCAGAATCCGCAGATAACTCCGCAGAACCCTCCTCCTCCGACCGATGCGAATCAAGCACCGCCAGGAGAAGTACCTGCGCCTACGCAGCAGATCCCCGCGCCCTCGGCTCAGTTGCCGGAGCCGGCCATTAAGAATCCGGAGACGAAGCCGGCACCGAAGCCTGCAATGGCGCCTCCGACCTTGACGATCCCACGTTTGGCCCGCGCTCCCGCGCTGGAAGACTTCCTCGGGATGAAGCCCGAGGGCGCGACGGCGCTTCAAATGGCGAAAGTCACCGGCTTTCTGCAGCGCAATCCGCATGATGGCGAAGAAGTCTCCGAAGAGACCGCCGCTTATCTTGGCTATGACCAGAAGAATCTATACGTCGTCTTCGTATGTTTTGATGATCCCGGGAAAGTACGAGCGCGAATGTCGCGCCGCGAGGATATTTACGACGATGACGAAGTCGAGGTCATGCTTGATACGTTTCATGACCGGCGACGGGCTTATGCCTTCCAGACCACTCCGCTTGGAGTGCAATGGGATGCGATTTGGACCGAAGCCACGCGGCAAGAGGTTAATGGAAATTTCGATACGTCATTCGACACGGTGTGGGATTCGAAAGGCAAGGTCACCAGCCGCGGCTTCGTTGCGTGGATGGCGATTCCGTTCAAGAGCCTGCGCTTTCCCTCGACGAAACAGCAGAATTGGGGAATTATTCTTTACCGCGGAATTGTTCGCAAGAACGAGGACGCATTCTGGCCTCAAGTTTCCTATAAAGTGCAGGGCCGGCTGGGCCAAGCGGCCACGTTGGAGGGACTGGAAGGAATTTCGCCGGGGCGCGATATAGAGCTTATCCCCTACGGAATTATGCGGGGCTTCCGAGGGCTGGATCAGCGTGACCCATACAATCCCTATTTTCAGAATGCGGTGGCGCAGGGGCAGACGGGCATGGACGCTAAGTTCGTGATCCACGACCACTTCGTGTTGGACTTAACGGCGAATCCGGATTTCAGCCAGGTTGAATCGGAGGATCCGCAGATCACGGTGAATCAGCGCTTCGAAGTGTATTTTCCCGAGAAGCGCCCCTTCTTTCTTGAGAATGAAGACTATTTCCGTACGCCGATCGACTTGTTTTTCACCCGCAACATTCAAGATCCTTCTGCGGGGATTCGCTTGACCGGCAAGGAAGGGCCGTATTCCGTCGGTTTGATAGCCACTGATGACCGCGCCCCAGGAGTTGCGGTTCCGCCGTTCTGCCCAGCGACCTCGCCGGTTTGCTCGAATAGCCTGTCTGGCGATCGATCCTATTTCACGATTGGACGCGTGAGCCGTGACATTTTCAAGCAAGCGAGCGTCGGTGCGATCTTTAGCGATTGGGAGTGTCCCGCGACCGGCGAATATAACCGTGTGGGCGGAGTCGACACGCGGTTCAAGCTGAATGCCAACTGGGTGTTGGACGCTCAGGCTGTCACGAGTTCGAGCAGCCTGCAAGGACTGAATGTCAGCAATCTCGAGACCACCTGCGAATACAACCTCTTCCCGTTTAGCTCAGGCAATTTTGGAAAAGGAAACCACTACGCGGGCCCTGCCGACAAACTCGAGCTCCGCCGTAACGGACTGCACTTTAATTACATTGGCAGCTACCAGGATGTTAGCCCCGGCTTCGTCACCGTTCCGGGATTCGTGAACCGCGTCGACATCCGCGGACTTTACAATACAATCTACTACCGCTTTCGCCCGAAGAAGGGCTGGGTCCTGAACTGGGGACCATCGATGATCCAGCGCTACGTCTTCGATCATGAAGGCAACCGACTGGATACGTATTATGATCCCTACCTGAAGATTGAGGGGCGTGGGCAGACGCTGATTTATCTCTCTCCTTACGATGAGTTGCGCGAGCGCCTCCGGCCGCAGGATTTCTCTTTTCTGAATTTATCCGTGAACCAGAACTTCGATTACCACGAACATCAAAGTAACTTCTTCCTCCAGAGCGGCTACTTTCAAAAGGTTAAGGCAGGGGTAACCTATTCTTGGGGAGACGGAGTGAACTTTGTGCCTGTGGCGCATGCTCTGCCACAGTCTCTTTTGTCGCGCCTGGATACAGCCACTGGCACGCTGACGTTTCGGCCAGTCAAACCATTGAAGATTGAAAATACATATCTGTTCGAGCGCCTTCGGGCGACCAACCACGAATATCTTCTGGCCCTCACTCAGAATCCTGGCGTTCCTCTGGGCAAAGGAATTTTCGACAACCACATCTTACGCAGCAAGTGGAACTGGCAATTTACTCCACAACTCTCGCTGCGCGTGATTCTGCAGTACAACTCTGTGCTGGCGAATACGCCGGGGAATACGGTCTATCCATATACATTCCTTCCGACGCAGAAGGAGTTTAATGCCGATTTCCTGATCACCTACCTCGTGCATCCCGGCACCGCGATCTACGTCGGCTACAACAGCGACCTGCAGAACCTGGGCCACGAACTCACGCCAGGCCCGGAAGGGCCTGCGGGGCTGTTCACTGCGAAGGGCTACATCAACGACAGCCGGCAGTTTTTCGTGAAGGTGTCGTATCTGTTCCGATTTTAAACGGCTGACGGCGTTCAGCTACCGGCCATCAGCAAGACCACGGACAGGATGCCGTTTTAGCTGGCCGATGACAGCTGGCAGCCGCGCTGCTGACAGCTGGATTGCTGAATCCGGCGCCATTCCGGTAGAATCTAATGACTCGAATTGAGGTTGAACCCATTATGAAAGCAGCCATTCATCCCGCTTATAACGAAGTCCGCGTGCATTGCGCATGCGGCAATGCCTTTGTTACCCGCTCCACTCATAAGGGGGACATCAGCGTTGAAATCTGCTCGAACTGCCATCCCTACTTCACCGGCAAGCAGAAGCTGATGGATACCGCCGGCCGTGTTGAGCGTTTCCGCCGCAAGTACGCGAAAAACGCGCCTGCTCCCGCCAAGCCTGAGTTGGCGAAGAAGTAAGCCACGCATTTGCGCTGAGCGGCACGAATAAGTCGAAAAATCAGCCCTCGCCAAGCGGCGGGGGCTTTCGTTTTGCCACGCCAAGTAGACCACGCCAAGTAGAATAAGAACGGTGAAGAAGTTCTGGGACAATTCGCGTGGGGTGGGCTCGTTTGGGGCGGACCCTCTCGTCCGCGAAGCAGCGCCGCTGCTGCCAGTACCCGAGAGCCTTGCAATCGGCAGGGTCACGATCTCCCCGGCAACGGTCCTCGCTCCCATGGCCGGCGTCACCGACACCGTCTTTCGTCGCTTCATTCGCAACCTCGGCGGATGCGGCCTGATTATGACCGAGTTCACCTCGGCCGACGGCGTGCTTCGCAAGAAAGACCAGAAGGCCAAGCGCTATCTGCATTTCTATGAAGACGAGCATCCGATTTCGGCGCAGCTCTTCGGAAGCCATCCGCAGGTGATGGCGGAGGCGGCGCGCATGGTCGAGGGCCTCGGTTTCGACCTTGTGGATTTGAACCTCGGCTGTCCGGCAAAGAAAGTTGTGAAGTGCAACGGAGGCTCCGGCCTGCTGCGCGATCTGCCGGCCATCGGTCGCATCTTCGAGGCCGTACGAGCCGCGGTGACGATTCCGTTTACGGTGAAATTTCGCGCCGGATGGAGCGACGACGAAATCGTCTGCGTCGAACTGGCGCGGATGGCGGAATCGTGCGGACTGGCGGCCGTCGCCTTACACGCGCGCACTCGTGAACAGGGCTATAGCGGTCAGGCTCGCTGGGAGTGGATTGCCGCGGTGAAAGATGCGGTAAAGATTCCCGTGATCGGCAATGGCGACATCCGCACTCCGGAAGATGCCTCCGCGATGGTCACGCAGACCGGCTGCGACGCGGTGATGATCGGCCGCACAGCGCCGTCGAATCCGTGGATCTTCAGGCAGATTCAGCAGTACTGCGCGGGGATGGAACGGGAAGGGCACGACTTCAGTCGTGCCGAAAAAGGTGCAATTTCTGGGGAGGCTTTAGCCGCTGAGGTGGGTTCCAGCTTGGGTGCGGGCATTCCCCCAGGGGCTGAAGCCCAGTTTTCTCTGAACTCTAACGGCACGACTCAAGTCGTGCCCTTCCCGTTCTCGCCTTCGGGTTACATTTCTCGGCCGGGCAAGCTCTACGACCAACCCAGCGAAGCCGACCGCTATCAGATGATCCGCACCTATTTCCAGATGCTGATCGAGGAAGAACTCCCCGACGCGGTTGGCAAGATGAAGCAGTTCGCTTCCTGGTTTACCCATGGCGTCCCCGGCGGAGCGGGGCTGCGCAAGGCGATCTACGAGTCGAAGAGCGCGGTGGAAATCCTGGGGCGAGTGGAGGAATTTTTCGAGGCAAAATTATGCGGCGCATACGCCCCTTCGACAAGCTCAGGGCAGGCTCTCGCTCGCGAAGGGTGAGCGCAGACCGCTCCACAGCTTATGAGGACTCAATTCCTCAGGGCACTACGGCGACCGCGACCCGCACTCCTGGGTACCGCGGATTAAACAGGAAATACCGGTCTTCAACGAAATCGATATAGCAGTGGTCGGTGTAGGCCCATCGAGCAGGCCAGGGCTGCCCGATTTCGAATCGGTACCCGCCGTACCCAAAGCGCGGATGGCCGGCCACCACAGTCATGTGGCCGACAGCAAAGTAGTGCTCGCGTCCAAAGTGGGCGCGAAAATGTTCATCAGAAATTCTTCGTAACTCGGCGTGTCTCTCTTCATGAGCGACATGCTCTTCGTGGGCCACGTGCCGCTCTTCAGCGCGCCGCTCCTCGTGCACCTCGTGCTTCTGTTCTTGGTGTGCTTCGTGCCGTTCTTCCTTGCCCACCTCTCTTCGTTCCCCATCCCGGTGCTCGTCTTGAGCAGCAGCGGAAATAACGCCTCCCAGCAAGAATAAGGCGGAAATAGCGACGACAGTTGCGAATCGCTTCATGATCCCTCGCGGAAAAAATTGATTTCGACACCAGACGCGGCCGAAGACGCACGGCCCAGTTCAAAGTAACAGGATGAGTTTCAAAAGAAAGTTACCGAAGAACAAGGGATCGCTATACCTTCCGCGCCACCATCTTGTCGATCTCATCTTTTTCTATATAGGCCCACGGAATTGCGGGATCGTGGGTGAAGACTGTTAGCCATTTCTCCGGAATTGCCTTCGCGTAGTACTGCTTTTTGCTCTCGATCGTTTGCAGCGGGTAAAGGTCGAAGCTCATACCCCAGGTCAGGTCGATGTGCGCGGTGGTGGGGATAAGGTCGGAGATGTAGCAGGCGATCGCCCCCTCAGGGGCTAAAGCCCCGTTCTCTTGGCGGGCGGTTGGCGGCGCGGCTGGAAGCCGCGCCCTTTCAGAGCTCATCGCAGGGAGGCCGGGATGGCCGTTCACAATCACGGCTTGCATGTGCGCAGTGTGGCCGGGGAAAGTCTTCAGGGTGATGCCAGGGACGATTTCTTCGCCGCCTTTGAGCAGCGTCATCTGGCCGCTTTGCACCAGCGGGTCGTAATTGTCAGGGATATAACTGATCGCGTCGCGTTCGCTGGGACGCCGCGCATATTGCCACTCACCCTCCGGCGCGTAATATTTCGCGCGCGGAAAAGTTGGAACAATCTTGCCGTTTTTGTCGCGCACGGTATTCCAGCCGCAATGGTCGAAATGAAGGTGAGTATTGATGACAATGTCGATATCGTCCGGGGCGACTCCGACGGCGGCCAGATTAGCCAGCAGCTTCGCGGGCTGGCCATAAATCTTGACCATGCGCTCGGACAATTTGTTGCCCATGCCGGTCTCGACCAGCACAGTCTGCGTCCCGGTGCGGATCACAAGCGAGTTGAGTCCGGCCCGAACGTAGTTTCGTTCGTCGGCCGTCACCTTGCGCGACCACATAATTTTGGGAATTACGCCAAAAAATGCGCCGCCGTCGAGCGGATAGGTTCCGTCAGAAACGATGGTGAGTTCGAAATCGCCGAGAGTGAGGCTGGACATTAAGCTAGTGTGCCACAGAGGCCGACTGCATAGGCTTTGCGATCGGCTTGGCGGATTGCACAGCTTCTTCCAGAAAACATATAGAATGCGCCGACGTAAGCCCAGGTCGCCGCAGAGAATATTTTGCACGCACGATTCGAGGCGATCCCTGCATTCACTGGGGTGAACTACCGCCATTCCCCGACTAATCATAGAGTTAGCTCGCGTGCAGTTGCATGGCTCAAGCTGGCATATCAGTTGCTCCACCACCCCACGGGGCTGCTTAACCCAAAAGGCCTCGCAACCTCCAAGGCGAAAGCGGGTACCAACCTAATGATGAAAACAATCAATATCCGCTTCTGGATTGGAAATCTTGCTTTGGCCGGTGCCGTCGCTTATGCCTTAGCACTGTTCATCGCGACCCCGGGAGCAGCGGCGGGAGGCGGCTCCGAGGAGACTCAGTCAAACTCAGGAGCCCAATCATCGCGCCCGGCGCAATCATCCCCAGCGCAATCAATGGACGTTCAGCCGCAGACTTACGACGGCGTGATTACTGACACTCACTGCGAGGCGAAGCATTCTGCTCCCCTAGCCGAGTCAGCTGCCGAATGTACTCGAGTTTGCGTCCACTCCGGGGAGCGATTTGCTCTGGTGGATGGCGACAAACTGTACGTTCTCGAGGGAGAGCCGGTGGCGCTGAAGCGCGCGGCGGGAGAACGGGTTAGAATTGCCGGCACTTTGAATGGCAATACGATCTCTGTGACATCCGTCGGCGCTCCCAAGTCCTAGGCCTCCCACTCGGGCTGCGTTAGGGTTGAGTGGGCTTAACTTCCGCCAAAGCGGAGGGCACTGGCGTTGGCGCTGTGGTACTCGTGACCACAGGAGGCGCGGTCGGGACTGCAATGGCGGTTCGGGTGAAAGCGCGTTCATCCCACTTGCCGAAAATCATCTTCCCGGCGGTAGTTTGCAGAACGGAAGTGACCGAGACGTCGATCGTCTTGCCAATCATCTTCCGCGCGTTATCCACGACCACCATGGTGCCGTCGTCCAGATAAGCAACGCCCTGGTTGTATTCCTTGCCTTCCTTGAGGATGAATACTTTCATGATCTCGCCGGGGAGCACGATGGGCTTGAGCGAGTTCGCCAGTTCGTTGATGTTCAGCACCTCGACGCCCTGCAATTGCGCGACTTTGTTCAGGTTGAAGTCGTTGGTGATGATTTTGCCCTCGTAGACCTTGGCCAGCTCGATCAGCTTCAAGTCCACCTCGCGGACGGCGGGGAAATCATCTTCCACGATCTGGATCTGCAGCGTAGCCATCTTCTGCAGGCGCTGCAGAACGTCGAGCCCACGGCGTCCGCGGTTGCGTTTCAGAGAATCGGCCGAGTCTGCCACGAGTTGCAGTTCTCGCAACACGAACTGCGGTGTGACGATGACACCATCGAGAAATCCGGTTTCGGCAATGTCAGCGATGCGGCCGTCGATGATGACGCTGGTGTCGAGAATCTTGTAGCTCTTCCGGCCTTGCTTCTCGCCGCCAAAGACTCCGCCAAGGGCCGCCAGATTCAGCAGATCGCCCTTGCTGGCGCCCACGATCAGTCCAACGTAAGCCATCAGCAACATCACCAGAATCTGGAGAAAACTCTGGGTGTTACCGGCAGGCACGCTGCTGCGAATGACCATCGCAAACAGGTAGGCTCCGCAGATGCCGAGGATGCTTCCGATCGCGGCGCCGATTAGCCGCTTCAGGCTCACGGTCCGCAGCTTCCATTCGAATAGCACAATCGCCGCGCCTAGAAGTGCGCCGACCCCGGCATCCACATTTGGGGAGCGCCCAAACGGAGCGATTACATAGCAAGTAACTGAAACTACGATGACAAAAAGAAGACGTACAAGAATCAAGTCCACAGTATGACCTCCCCCGGATGCAGCTTCGCCCATGCTGTAGCGCGATGCACCCGTGCCGCTTCCTCGCCGCCCCTGGCGGGAATCGGCAAATCGTCATGCGGGGCGCGCAAGAATTAGGGGAATGAATGTACGCCCCGTCCCGACCCGTGGAGGCGTGGCCGGAAAGGAATCTGTAATCTAACGCGAAAAGTATATACCCGAAGCTAAATATCAGGAAAAACTAAAGACTGGGCAGCCTTTTGGGTTCCCGCGGGACGAACGTCCTACAGTTCTGTTCCCCTCATTTTACAGTTTCAAACCCAGTCTTGGTTTGCCGGGACCGGCATCTCAAACCAGCAATCCGGAATCTGCTGAATGAACATGCAGATCGAACAGGCATTGAGCCTCGAGGAGTGCCTTGGAGGATGTCCATGCGAACTTTCAGGTTCTTGAATTTAGCGATTCTCACAGTGCTGGTCGGAAGTGCGGCCCTGGTTTATGCGCAAGACGAAAAGCCGCAAGATGATAAACCCGCGCGGCAGGAGGAAGCAAAACCGCAGCCCAAACCGGATGAGGCCAAACCCTCCCGCGCTGAGGATGCTAAGCCATCAAAGCAGGAAGAAAAACAGAACGAAAAGCGCACACAAGAACAGTCTCACGATCAAGCCATGCCGGACCGCCAGGAACATCCTGAGCCGGCAGACCACGCTCGCGAAGGGCAAGATCATCCGGGGCAGCAACAGGCGCATGCTCACCCGGCAGGTAAGGGCGGGCATATTCCCGATGACAAGTTCCGCGCTCATTTCGGCCGTAGCCACACCTTCAGGGCGCAAACCGTAATCGTTTCGGGTCAGCCACAGTTTCAGTATGGTGGCTACAGCTTTGAGCTGGTTGATGTGTGGCCTGTAGGCTGGGCATACACCGACGAGTGCTACATCGATTACATCGATGGAGAGTACTTCCTCTTTGATTTGCTTCACCCCGGCGTTCGCATCGCCGTTTTCGTTGTCATGTAACGTTAGCGGAGACGCCGATTTGTCGGGCGAAGGTGGCCCCTCTGAGTCAGGATCCAGTTCTGCTGGATTCATCCTCAAGAGGGTCCACCTTCATTCATTCTGGGCGAACAAATCCTGTTGAGCGCGACGCCCGTATTGTCGCGTCTCCTGCTAAACTTGCGCGAATGAAAGCCTTAGTCATCACCAGTCTCAAGGGTCCGGACTCGCTCGCCGTCCAGGACACACCTGAACCGAACTTGAAGCAGGGACAGACGCTGGTCCGCGTTGCTGCGGGAGGGCTGAATTTCGCCGACTTCATGACCACCCAGGGAGGCTATCCCGGAACGCCGGATCCGCCTCTAGTTGCCGGACGCGAGTTCGCCGGCGTGGAAGAATCTAACGGACGCCGAGTGATGGGCTACATGCAGTGGGGTGCCTTCGCCGAGAAGGCCGCTGCCTACCAACACATGCTCTGGCCTATTCCCGATCATTGGAGCGAGGAGCAAGCCGCGGCCTTCCCCGTCAATTACTTTACGGCGTATCTGGGCTACTGGCAGGCGGGCATGACTCCCGCAGCTATGTGGGGACAGCCGCCCAAGCCTGCCCTGAGCGGAGCCGAAGGGGCTGTCCGGAGGAGCGGAGCTCCGTTCCGTGTCCTGATTCACGCCGTCGCCGGAGGCGTGGGGACCGCAGCGGTGCAGATCGGGCGCGTTCTCGGAGTTGAAATGTACGGAACTTCTTCCTCGGATGAAAAGCTAGCGAAGGTGAAAGAACTCGGATTGCAGCATGGAATCAATTACAAGCAACACGATTATGAAGAGGTTGTGAAAAATCTCACGCGTGGTGAAGGCGTGGATGCAGTCTTCGAGATGCTCGGGGGCGAGCATACCGCGAAAAGCCTGCGCTGCCTGCGCGACTTTGGACGCGTCATCCAGTACGGCACCGCTTCCGGCAAGCAGCCGCAACTCGATCTGCGGGCGATGTATGCGAAATCCGCGAGCATTCAGGGCTTGTGGCTGACCTACCTCTCGCAGAAGCGCGAAATCATGGAGCCCGCATGGAAGCAGCTTTCCGAATGGATCGGGCTGCGCAAACTCACGCCGGTGATTGGCAAGGTCTTCCGACTCGAAAACGCGATCGAAGGGTACAAGCTCTTGCAGGAAGGCAAGAATTACGGGAAGGTGGTGCTGAAGATTTGAAAATCGCGCTCTGGGAATTAATCTCGCCCCAGGTATCGAATGATTCCCGTGAAGGCACGGCCGTTGGCGTCGATGAAGGTGGGGGCGGGGTGAGTTGAATCGAGGACACCATTGGCGAGATTTGGATTGGCGTGGTTGGTGACGTTGTCGAAGCCGCCGCGGAGCGCCCAATAGCGTCCGAAGAGATGAAAGCGCTTTTCGAATTGCAGATTTATCGTGTAGTAAGTGGGAAGGCGGAACTTTCCGGGAGGATCGCCGGGTGAAATCTCTCCTTGATCGGTGGTCGCCAGGAAAGGCAGGCCGGTGCGCGCTTCCGCGGAGTAGACCAAATCTACTTTGTGTAGGATGGGCAATCTGAAAAATGGCAAAATGCCCCATCCGACAAAGCGGTTGGGGGTGTCCCAGGGATAAGGGCCGGGCAACTGCTGGCTCAACAGCGGAATGTCTAAACTGAAATCGAAGACCTGGTTGGTGGTAGCGCGTGATCGTGTATATGCGCCGAAGATTTCGTAACGGTCGCGAAATCGGTGGCGCATGCTCACCTGAAAAGCGTAGTAGTGATCGTCCCGACGATTCTCAAGGAGAAAGTTTCCGTTCACCTGGCCATTGAGCGTGTTGTAGGCGAAGCCATGGACGCCGCGCTTCTCGAGGAACTCGAGTTTCATAAAGATGGCGGCGGGCAGTTTCTTTTCGAGGCCAACACTCCAGTTTAAGTACCGCGGTGCGGAGAGCGTGTTGCGGTTGATACTGAACGTGGTCAGCACCGGTATTGGAGCCGGTTCTGGCCCCAGGGTCGTTTTGCAACTCACGCTGGTGCCGTTCGCTTCCTGCGGGCATCCGTTCGAATCGAAAAAGTAATCGGCCCTCTGCCCTTCGAAAGGCTGATGGATCAAGCCAAGAGTCGTGTTGTCGTAAATAATCCCGATTCCCGCCGAGAGCTTGGTGTTGCTTTCGTCGTCAAGAATGTAAGTGCCCGCCAGGCGCGGGGAGAAGAGCGAAGTCCGCACGATCTCATCCCAGTCGAAGCGCAAGCCGGGCTCGATGAGCAGACGATTGGTAATCAGCCAGCGATCCTCGGCGTAAGCGCTTGCCTCAGCGTTGTAAATCGTGGAGTAATTGCCCACGGAAAAAATCGAATAGCGCGTGCAAGTCGTCGCCGGCACAATGGGAACGCCATCCGCATTCGTAGGACAAGGCAACGCGAGCTGGCCCTGCGGCGGTTGATTCGGCTGCAGAAAAGAAATCGGGTGCCGCAGAAACTGCGCATCGTAGTTCAACCGGTCGAGGTCAGTGCCGAATTTAATATCGTGACGACCGTGCCACTGATGCGGAGGGAGGTACAGGTTCGACAAGGCTTGCACTCTGCGGGCCAGGGTGTTCTGTTGCTCGAAGTAGTTGCCCGTAGCTCCCTGGTTGCCTGCCGGTCCGGGCGGCAGCACGATGTAAGGATTGTTTCCGTGAGGAGTGAGCGCCACAGTGTACTGATCGACGCCGAATCCAGTTTCGAGCAGCGCTCCGCCGCGAAAGTAGTATTGGTCCTTGAACGAGCCCATGTACGCGGTTTCGACATCCGCTGCGGTGCTCTCCTGAGGCTGCAGAAGCGACAGCCCGTCGTATGGGTCGTGAAAGTAGTTCGACAGGAAGCTAAGCGTGACGATGTTGCGCGTGGTCAGATTGGATTGCAGCTTCGCGAGATTGTCGACGCGCCAAACGTGGTCGCTGTCGGCGCCTGATGGCAGTTGCTTAGTGATGTTGTTGTCGTACTCGCCGTTTAGGGCGTCGATGAACCACATCTTTCCTCTGCGAATCGGCCCTGACATGGTGTAGATGGGTGTCCATTGGCCGAGCGCAATTCCTTTAATGTCCTGCACCCCGGGAATAAAATCGGTTGAAGTAACCCGGAAGTGATCGTTGCCCATGCGTGTGTTCAAGGCGAGGACTCCGCCTGAGCCCTTACCGAATTCTGCCGGCTCACGGCTGGGAGTGACTTCGATCGAGCGGAACGAGTCGACGCTGGTCCGTACCAGCAACTGGCCGCTCGTGGGCTGGGTCACATTGAACCCGTCCAGAAGCACGAGTGTTTGCCACGTCTCGGCGCCGGAGAAATGCGCCTGACCGAAGGCATCGGGCGTAACTCCGGGGATGAAGTTTAGGGCGTTGCGGTAGTCGTGGGTCGCGGGGTAGGGAATGTCGAGAATCTCGGCGCCTGTGAGTTCCTCCTTGCTGGAGATCTGAGTGGGATCGATGGCGGGCGCGGATTCCGTTACGTTCACGACTTCCCTCGCTTCTTGCTGATGGGAGAGCGTTACGTCCACATTGGGGGTGATCTCGGTTCGCACGTTGGATTGGGAGATCGCGTAATAGCCGGTCTCCTCTACCCTCAGTTCGTAGCTCTCGGAAGGCACGACGGAGAATTCGCAGTGACCGGCGAAATCAGTTTCGCAGCGCAACGGGAGGGCAGGCGGCGGTGGTTGCAACAGCACGCGCGCGGACCTGACGGCCACGCCATTTTCGTCGGTCACAGTGACCGTAAGTTTTTGTTCTGTGGCCGGAGGGTGCGAAGAAGAAGCTTGTGACAGACACGGCCGGGGCGAGACCGATGCCAGCGCGAACAACAGAGTCCATTCCGCCGTTGCGCGACGCCTTCGCATGGTTCGAGTATGAAATCATTCGAGCATCACGGCAAGGTGGTTTGCGAAATTCCTCATCTCTCACTATAGGTAGCTATTGCTCGTCTTCATCTGCTGACATTAAATGACCTTTCTCGCACTGAGCAACATCTTCCATATTCGTTTCGAACTCTGTACCAAAGCGATCCTGCTGCACTAAAGTTACTTTGAGGGAGAGTACCGTCGTGGGACAATGCATTGCGCCTCGAGCGCATAAGTCAAGTGCTCGGTTCACGATGCAGTAGCGCATCTTGGATTTGAAGTGGTCGCAGATGATACCTAAGTTCGAACCAACCGTTCGAGCTTGACCACTTCGAGCGTCGCGAAAGAAAGTGGGGGTTCGTGCTCTGGTATTTTACATTCTTTTTTATCTCGGGATTTTGCAGCGTTCTTTATGAGCTCGTCTGGCTGCGCCTGTCCATGGCGCAATTCGGTGTCACCACTGCGATGGTCTCCATTGTGCTGTCAGTCTTCATGGGCGGCCTTGGGTTGGGCTCGTGGGCTAGCGGGAAATGGATTCGACGGCACGGAGATAACATCGGCTTTCCGGCTCTACGGCTCTACGCCGCGATTGAACTTCTGATCGGTGTATCTGGAATCCTCGTCTCGTATGAGTTGGGCTGGGGCCGCAGCATCCTGGAGCGCCTTGGATCGGCTTCTTCTACGGAATACTACGTCGTATCTGGAATCTGGGTAGCACTTTCCTTACTTCCCTGGTGCGCATTCATGGGTGCAACTATTCCAGTCGCTATGCTGGCGATCCAGCGATCGTTTCCTCCGGAATCTTCACGATCTTTCAGTTACCTCTACATGGCGAATGTAGCGGGAGCGGTGTTAGGAACATTTCTTCCTTTGTTCCTGGTTGAACTGCTGGGCTTTCACGGGACTTTGAAAGTAGGCGCCGCCTGCAACGCGCTGATCGCTATTCTCGCGTTGCTGGTATCGAGGAGTACGCAGCCGACGGAAGTGCGCGAAGTGGCACAAGCCGCCAGTCAAGCTGTGCCAACGGGTACGGGAGGAGGATTTCTTTTAGTTTTGCTGTTCGTCAGCGGTTTGACGAGTATGGGCATGGAAGTGGTCTGGGTGCGGCAGTTCACGCCTTACGTGGGGACAGTAGTTTACGCCTTCGCGTCAATCCTGGCGGTCTACCTTGTTGCCACTTTCGTCGGATCGCGCATCTACCGCCGATGGAGTCTCCAGCAGAAAAAGGAAGACGCCCTGCTCTGGACGCTCCTGGGCCTTTTTGCCGTATTACCACTGCTGGCGGCAAGCCCAAAGATTGTTCTCTACTCGGTACTGCGCCTGCTGCTGGGCATCGCGCCCTTTGCCGGCCTGCTGGGGTTTCTAACGCCGATGCTGGTCGACCGTTGGGCGCGAGGCAATCCGGCCAGCGCCGGTAAAGCATATGCTGTGAATGTTGTGGGCTGTATCCTCGGTCCGCTGGTAGCCGGCTTCCTGCTTCTCCCCTGGATCAGCGAACGCTGGGCGCTGCTGTTGCTCGCGTTACCGTGGCTTATCCTTGGTCTCCGGCCACTGGTTCCGTCCGGCCAGGCGTTTGGCTTTGCGCCCCGGGTAGCGTCTTATCTTGTCTTGCCACTCGTGGCTGGGATCTTCTTGACGAGTGAGGGCTATGAAGGGGAATACGGTGATGGCAGCCGCGTGCTGCGTGATTCAACTGCCACCGTGATCGCAACCGGAACTGGCATGCACAAGTTTTTGCTGGTCAACGGCTACACCATGACGTCGCTGACGCCAGTCACCAAAATGATGGCGCACCTTCCACTGGCTTTCCTGGACCGCCCCCCACAAGACGCCCTCGTCATTTGCTTTGGAATGGGGACAACGTTTCGCTCGCTGCGCTCGTGGGGAATACCGGTCACGGTCGTGGATCTCGTACCCAGCGTGCCACGCCTGTTCAGCTTTTTTCATAGCGATGCTTCCCAGGTGCTGAGTTCTCCTTTGGCGCACGTCGTAGTCGACGATGGCCGCCGTTACCTGGAACGAACCACGCGGCAATACGACGTGATCACCATCGACCCTCCACCTCCAGTGGAGGCCGCGGGCTCCAGCTTGCTCTATTCCGAGGATTTCTATTCCGTGGTCCGGGAGCGTCTGCGGCCGGGTGGCATTCTGCAACAGTGGCTGCCGTCTGGCGATCGCGAGGATTTGGCGGCCGTCGCACTCGCTCTGCGCCGATCGTTTCCTCACGTCCGCGTGTTTACGTACGCGGGAAATGCGAAGCAAAATCCGGGATTTCATTTTCTCGCCAGCGACCAGCCCATACCCAGACGGTCGGCGGATGAATTGGCCCGCCGCCTGCCCGCCGCCGCAGCAGCCGATTTGGTGGAATGGGGCCCGGAAACCGCCGCCCAAGATCAATTTGGAGTCCTGCTGTTCGAAATGCCCATCGATCAGTTCATCGCACTGTCACCCACCACCCCCGCCTTGAGCGATGATCGGCCCATCAATGAGTACTACCTCTTGCGTAGCTCGCTGCGACACAGCCCCACGCAGTAATCGACCGACGCAGCCGACGACAGGCGCCAGTGCCCATTGAAGAACAAGCCTGGATTGATTCAACCCTGAATTGATTGCGGCGATAAATTCAACAGCGGGAACCCTGCCTCTGATAGGCTTACGGGGAAATTCACGTTGATCGCATAGATGATAACGAGGCACCGCGTTCTGAACGTAAATCTGCGGCCATGACCAGAATTCTGCGGTTCTTCCGCCCATCCCATCAGCACACTGCCTTCTCCGCCACGCTGCTACTGATGGGGACGGTAATGCTTTCACGAGTGATCGGCTATATCCGCGAGGCCTACATCGCCTATGCCTTCGGTGCCGGCGCGCAGACCGACGCCTACGTCGCCGCCTTCACCCTGCCCGACTGGCTCAACTACATTGTGGCAGGCGGAGCAGCTTCGATTACATTTATATCGATCTATACACGCTTTCTCGCCGAAAAACGCGACGCTGACGCGCAACACACGTTTTCTGTCGTCATCACCGTGATGAGTTCCGTGATGATTGCGGGGACACTCCTCGCTGAAATTTTTACGCCCCAGTTCGTACGCTGGATGTTTCACGGTTTCTCACCGGCGCAAGTCGACCTGACCGTCCACTTAACCCGCATTCTGCTCCCGGCGCAAATCTTCTTTTACGTAGGGGGAGTTGTCTCCGCCGTTCTGCTCTCGCACCGTCTTTTTCTTTTTCCTGCTTTCGGGCCGCTGCTCTACAACGTCTTCATCATTGCTGGCGGTGTCTTCGGCGGCCGCTACCTCGGGATTGCTTCGCTGGCATATGGCGCGCTGGCGGGAGCTGTGGCCGGCCCGTTTCTGGCCAGCGTAATTGGCGCGGCGCGCATCGGCACGGGATATCGTCCTTCGTTCGACATCTTCAATCCAGCGTTCCGCGAGTGGGTAAGGCTTTCGATCCCACTGATGCTCGGCGTCTCCCTGGTCACCGCCGACGACTGGATCCTGCGGCACTACGCCTCCAGCGGCATCGGCGATATTGCCCGCCTGAACTACGCCAAGCGCCTCTTCGCGGTTCCCATCGCCGTGCTGGGCCAGGCCACGGGACAAGCCTCACTGCCGTTTTTCGCGCGATTGTTCAACGAGAAGCGGCTGGAAGAATTCGCCACCACGGTAAACGATTCCGTTTACCGCGTCTCCGCTGCTTCGTTTCTCGCCACGGGATGGATGATGGCTGCGGCCTTTCCCCTCATCGATCTCGTCTATCGTCGAGGGCGCTTTCTGGTTTCCGACACCCAGACCACAGCCGTTTATTTCTTCTGGTTCTCGCTCTCCCTCGCACTCTGGTCGGCTCAGGGACTCTACGCCCGCGCCTTCTATGCCGCCGGCGATACGCTGACTCCCATGGCTGCTGTTACCATCATCACCAGCGCGTCGTTGCCGGTGTATTCGCTGCTCTTTCACAGCTATGGCGTGATCGGATTGGCCTGGGCCTCCGATATCGGCATCGGAGCGAATCTGCTCGCGCTCGCCTTCCTGCTGCACTACCAAAAAATGGTTTCGCTGAAAACGCTGCGCTGGGGTGAGCTAGGAAAGTCTGGCCTAACTGCGTTGGTCGCCGGCGGCATCAGCCTGGAAGTCGCAAACAGTATTACGCCGTTCGTCTCCGGCCACGGCAGCCGGATCGCGGACTTGATGCAACTGGGATTGATTTCGATCACCTGGGCTGCCGCTACCGCCGTAGGACTGTGGCTGCTGAAATCGCAACTACCGAACGACCTTCGCCGGCGAAAAGCAACCGCTTATCCAGCGGTGGCCGAGGGTCAGAGCAAAGAGATTATGGGCGCGGGAACACAACCGTAACTAGACGCGAGCCACTGAGGTCTAATGGCGAGAGCGCACTTTTTTGAAAGTTACTTCTGGAGTCACGATGCTAGCTGGCGGAACAATCTCGAGTGGAGGTGCAATAGGGATACTTCGACTGCTCGGGATGAGGACAGAAAAAACAAAGCGGCGGATGTTCGCATTCCCTGCGAACTTCCGCCGCTAATCTTCAGAACGAACCCCTACCGCCGACGAAACAGCTCCGGCAAACTTACGCGCGCGCGCCGACGGCCGCTGTTTCGGGAACTGCAGCGCTCTCATCCTTGCCGTTGGCCTTTTGCTGAGTCGGCTGGCCGCCCTTGCGGATGTCGATACCGCCTTTAAAGTAGGCGCCGTCTTCGATCGAGATGCGCGCCGCTACCACGTCGCCGGTGAGCGAGCCGTCGCTGCGGATATCCACGCGATCGCTGGCCGTCAGGTTGCCGCGCACTTTCCCGAGGACGACGATTTCACGGGCATTAATGTTGGCCGCAACCACACCGTTACGTCCAATGGTGACGCGGTTACCCGCCAGGCTGATCGAGCCCTCGACCCGGCCATCAATATAAAGCGACTCCGATCCAGTCACCTCGCCCTTGATCACCAGCGATTTGCCGATGGTTGCCTGATCGGCAGTGGTGGTGGTGCCGCTCACCGGACGCGGAGCAACGGCAGGCTCACTCGCCATGGTTGCGGGCGCGCTAGGAGTAGACATAGTTGGACGCTCCGGCTCGGCTGGCCGGCCAGGGGTCGTAGGCTGATTCGTCGGCTTCCACATGGATAAAAGTTCCTTTCCTTGTTGGGATTGGGATCACGTGCCGCACTTGCGTGACCAAATGAAATTGTACTCCGCCGTCTCAAAGTGAGCACTGTGGAAATCCCTTTATTTTCAATCGAGTTTGCTAATTTGGTACGCACTTCCGTAATCTTGCGTCAATCTTGCGTCAACGTCCGGAAGATCGCCAGAACTGCCATTTCGGCACTCTCACCGTGTAAGGATTCCCGCTTAATGCTACCGACTTTACAGTTCCACAGTCTGAGAGAGTATGCTTTTGGGCACAAAGATCTAGAAGTGGATTTGTCGAGCGATTTTTCGAGCAGACGACCAGCCTCGCAGGAGCAAAAACATGTCAGAGCCAGCCGTAATCACGCCTTCAACCTTCACCATTGCCCGGCCCCAGCCCGGCGAATACGCTCCTTATTACGACCGTTATATTTCCCTGATTCAGGGCGAGGAAATTCTCGCCACGCTTGACCATCAGCGCAAGGAGACGATGCTACTGCTCTGCGGCCGCGACGAGGAGGATGGCAACTTCCGCTACGCGCCTGGGAAGTGGACCGCCAAGGAGGTTCTCGGCCACGTCTGTGATACCGAGCGCATCTTCGCCTACCGCGCCCTGCGCATTGCGCGCGCTGACGCCACACCCCTCGAAGGCTTTGAGCAGGACGATTACGTGCGAAATGGTGCATTTGCGAATCTATCGCTCGCGGATCTGATCGAGGAGTTCATCGCAGTCCGCCGCGCCACGCTTTCGCTGTTGCGCACTCTTGACGAAGCGGCATGGGTACGTCGCGGGATCGCCAACAAAAATGAAGTGAGCGTCCGCGCCCTGGCTTACATCATCGCCGGGCACGAGGTGCATCATCGCAGGATTCTGGAAGAAAAATATTTCGCGGCCGCACGGAACTAAGGGCATTGGCTGCGACGGATTTTAGGAATTCCATCCGGAGTAGAATTGCAGGCGGCGGAGGCCTTCGATGGGCAACACAATCGAGCAACAGCGTGCCATTGTGCGAGAGCATATACAACTGGAGAATTCCCACGACTGGGACGGAGTACGGGGTACTTTCGTCCAAGATGACCGGGCTCATTACGACGTGATACCCATAGGTATGAGCTTTAAAGGAATTGACGCGGTGGACCAATTTTATCGCGCGATTGCTACGGCTGTTCCGGACTTGCGTATCGATGTGGTCTCGGAATTTGACGTGCCGGGACGCTCGATACGGGAGGTAGTTCTCTCTGGAACACACCAGGGTGATTATTTCGGCGTGCCGCCACGAGGAAACCGAGTCCGGGTGGAACTGGCCTGCTTCTTTACCTGCGACGCGGAGTCGGGAAAGTTAGTCGGAGAGCGTATCTATTTCGATCAGGCGGGCGTGGTGAAACAGATGCAGGCCGAGGAAGGTACTCCGGTGGTAGCGACGGTGTAGCTGGGCCGCAGTCCCGTTCCTCTTGCTAAGTCCGCTGGAACTGCATCTGCTCAGATTTGTCTCCCGTATGACGTCGCGTGCACTGACAGAGCTTCTCCGCGGCAAAGGCGCTCACGCCAATCCCGTAGCTTGCGTTGAGGATCTCCCTGCCGAACTCGCGGCGCGCCACGTCGCAGGATTTCCTCACTCGATTGGACAACTCGTCTTCCACATGAATTACTGGATGGATTACGAACTGCAACGCATTCGTGGCAACAGGCCGTCGTTTCCCGAACACAGTTCGGAAAGTTTCCCGCCATCGCCCACCCCCGCCGATGCGCAGGAATGGGATCGTCTAAGGAAGCTCTTCGCTGACTTGCTGATGAACTTTAATGCGCTGGCGAATTGTTCTCCGCAAGAGATGCAGCGGCAGATCGTAAGTGTGCATAAAGGAGATACGAAGCTCGCGGGAACGCTTGAGGCAGTGCTCTGGCAGATGGTCACGCACAACAGCTATCACACTGGGCAGATCGCGATGATCCGGCGCATGCTCAACGCTTGGCCGCCACGCGGGGGCGGAGATACTTGGTAGGGAGAGGATTTCGCGCGGTGGGTTATGCTGAAAGCTGACAGCTGATAGCTGGCAGCTCCCCATGCTCTCCGACTCCACCATCCTGAAACACATTGCCCACCAACCCAAGCGCGCGGCGGGATTCAAGCAATTAGTGCGCGAGCTCGGTTTGCACGGAGACGCGCGCGGAGAGCTAGACACGCATCTTCAAAAGCTGGTCGCCGCCGGCGAATTAGTACAGCTCAACTCTGATCGCTACGCTCTGCCTCACGCCGCGCCAAACAAGCATGACAAGAATTTAGTAGCCGGGCGCCTGATGATGCACCGCGACGGCTTCGGATTTGTCATCCCGGATGCCAGTTCGCTTAGCCCGCAGATGATGGCGCGTTTGGCCGGCGATATCTTCGTTCCACCGAACGCCATCGGCAATGCGATGCATGGCGACCGTGTGCTGGTCGATGTCACTGCGGTTCGTCCTGATGGCCGCGCAGAGGGGCGCATCGTGCGTCCGGTGATGCGCGCGCATCCGACCGTGGTCGGAATTTTTCACTACGGCAGCCGCTTCAACTCAGTGAAGCCGATCGACAGCAAGATCACCATGGATATCGTGATCCCAGCCGGTGCGGAGTATCCGGAAACCTCTGTATCCCCTGTGGTCAAAACCCTTGAACCGCAGAGGGCACATAGCGCACACAGGAAGGCAACTTCCGTGGACCGCGTGCTCGGGGACGAGGCAGCGCGCCGCCTGGAGTGGAACGATCTGGAAGGTGTGGTCGTCGACGTCGAAATCACTGACTGGCCCACACCCACAACGAATCCGCGCGGCCGTGTCATTGAGATCCTTGGACGCCCGGACGACTTCGGAGTCGATGTCGAAATCACGATCCGCAAGTTTCACCTGCCGCACCACTTTCCCGCGGCGACGCTGGAAGAGGCGCAGAAAGTTCCTGCCGTGCTTCCCGCGCGGGAACTTCACCAGCGGCGCGACTTCCGCGCCCTGCCCATCGTCACCATCGATGGTGAGACGGCGCGCGACTTCGATGACGCTGTCACGGTCCGCAAGCTGGACAACGAGAATTTCGAGCTGCAGGTACATATCGCCGATGTGGCCAAGTACGTTACGCCCGACTCTGCGCTCGACCAGGAGGCACGGCTGCGCGGCACCAGCGTCTATTTCCCCGACCGCGCCGTGCCCATGCTGCCGCTTGAACTGTCGACCGACATTTGCAGCTTGCGACCGCATCTCGATCGCCTCGTATTGTCATGCGTGATGCATATCGATCCCCGCGGCGAAATCGTGAGCTACGAGCTGTCTGAAGGCGTGATCCGTTCTGCTGAACGCATGACCTACACTGCCGTCAATGCCGTGCTAGAAAGCGATCCCGCCGCGCGCGAACGGTACGCGGATCTCGTTCGCACATTCGAACTGATGCGCGACCTGGCAATGATCCTCAACCGCAAACGACAGCGCCGCGGCTCGATCGACTTCGATCTGCCAGAGCCAGTCATCGAGTTCGACGAATTCGGATTGATGAAAAGCATCACGCGCTCCGAGCGCAACATCGCTCATCGTCTGATTGAAGAATTCATGCTGTCGGCCAACGAGTGCGTGGCACAGTATCTGGAATCGAAACACGTGGCATCGTTATATCGTGTTCACGAAAAGCCAGACGCCAAGCGTGTCTACGACTTCGAAGTGATTGCCGCGACCTTCGGATATTCGCTGGGAGTTGGGCCGCTGCCCATTCATCGGGTGCAGCTCAAGACCGACCGCCGTGCCGCTCGCGGCACTGGCAAGCAAGCAAGAACGATCGAAATTCCCAAGGATGTTCACATCACGCCGCGCATGTATCAGAAGCTCGCTGCGAAGATTGCGGGCAAGCCGGAAGAGCGCATCCTGAGCTACCTCATGCTGCGCTCCTTGAAACAGGCGCGTTATTCGGAAGAGAACCTTGGCCACTTCGCGCTGGCGGCCACCAGCTACACGCACTTCACCTCGCCGATCCGGCGCTATCCTGATTTGATCGTGCACCGTATCTTGAAAGACGTATTGCGGGATTCCGCGGAGCGGCAAGAAGGTGCAATCGCAATCGGAGTTTCTCCAACCACTACGGCGACACATCTGGCAGGGCAGCGTGACGATGAAGCTGCGCCTTCCCCCTGGTCGAAGCGGCGGTCATTGCATGAGAAAACGCGGGCGGGGGCGCCCGCGCCACACGAGTTAGGCGGCCCTATTTCGCTCGAAGAGCTGCACAACATCGCCGAGGAATCCAGCCAATCCGAGCGCCGTGCCGATGATGCAGAGCGCGAGCTGATGGAGTGGAAAAAAGTTAAATTCATGCAAGACCGCGTGGGCGAGGACTTCGACGGTCTCATCACCAGCGTCACCAAGTTCGGCTTCTTCGTCGAGCTCACCGATTTATTCGTCGAAGGCCTGGTTCCGCTGAACACGCTTACCGACGACTTCTACACCTACCACGAGAACACACGCCAGATCGTCGGCCAGCGCTCGCGCAAAACCTACAGCCTGGGACAGAGGATTCGTGTTCTGGTGGACCGCATCGATCCGGTGGAGAAGAAAATTCAGTTCGCTATTTTGGAAGATCGGCCAGTTCCCAACCGCAAACGGAAGAAAGGCTAAGGCGTATGTTCATCTTGCGTGCAGGTCTGATACCGCGTGCCGTTTTATTGCCGCTGTGTCTACTGGCCACGACAGGAGTCCGGCCACAATCGTCCTTTGCGTGCCGTTCCGTCTTCTTCAAGGTAGCTCTCAATGCTCATGACGACTTTGAGCGCGAGCTGGGCGGAGGTTTGTTGTTTCGAGTGAAAAGCGGAAAAGAGTCCGGGTGGTTCATCGACATCGTTCCGGCGGAAGAGAACAAGAAAGATTACGTTTATCCTGTAAATCTGCCCTTGAGGCGGAATCCCAACCAAACCCTAGGACCTGGAAACGGCGAGAGTGTCGATTCTTCTTTAGGTCATCCGCACGTGATGAATTTCCTGCTGAACCGGTCCGACTATGATCGGGTTTCCGGCTTGATCGGCAACGTCCTGCGGCCTTATCAGACCCCTGACCCGGACAAGGCAGTCTCCGACTACACCAACGCGGTTGACGAAGCGAAAAAGGGACAGGTCAAGGTTACTGTCTCTTCTCACAAAACCGATCCAAAGACCGGCGCACTGGCTCACATAAAACTGCGAGTGCAGATTACGATTCCGATGGACTTCCAGCTTGCTCCGGGATTCAACCCGCTTCCTTCTTCCTGTCAGGACTAGGCGTCATGCTGAACGGAGCCGTCCTTCAGGCGGAGTGAAGCATCTCCGGCTCAATCATCCTGGAGAGCAAGCCAAACTGCACGACGAAAATCTCATTCAAGCCGGACCAAATCTCTCGGCGGGTGGTAAAATCCTTGAGTTGAACCCCATCCGCCGCGAATGCATTGCGGCGGGTTCCTTCCTTGTCGGGACGTGGCTCAGCCTGGTAGAGCACTCGCTTGGGGTGCGAGGGGTCGGCAGTTCAAATCTGCCCGTCCCGACCATTCTTTTCATGCCCAACTTTCATGAACTTTTGGGCGTACCCATCCTTCACTATTGAACTGCGCTCAAGGTCAACGAGTGTGAACGCCTGGGAGGACAGTTTGAGAAGCTACAGTTCCAAGAATTTCGTGTTAGTCTCTGACGCATGTGGCGTCGCGTGATTTTCGTTTTTCTGTTTGGTGCCTGGCTTGCGCTCTGCTCTGCAGCCGTATCAGCGCAACAACCCGAGAACGGGACATTGATGGTTCTTCCCTCCCAAGAGCTTCCCAAAGCCTGTTCGCGAGAGGATGTCGCGAAGTACGGACGACCAGTACTGTTTACTCGCCGTGACGGTCTAGCCTTCGGGGTTTCGGCTCCCCGCGACCACTTCAAAACGAATGAAGAGGCTCGCGTCTACATTTGGCTGTCAAACGAGTCCACCGCCGCGACCGGCCTAATGTATACGTGTTGTGAAAAGACGTTTCTCGACGGAATCCAAGTAGTCGATCCGCACGGACGCCGCCTTGAAAGTAGCCCGGAGATCTTCGAACGCGTAACACGCCAACAGGGACGCGAGCCAGTCACGGTATGTACTTGTTCTGGCCCGCTGAGGCAGTACCAACCCGGTTTTTGCGGAATAATCGACAGCGGAGCTCTCAACCGGCCCGATACCGCATACCACCTGCCACCAGGTGCGTACATGGTTGAGGAAAAGACGCCGAAATCGCGTGCAAATCCCTCCAGCTCTCTTCTCCGCTCCGAGAGCGCAGAAAAGGTCGCGGGACTTAGCATCTCAATTGAAAAGCCCTAGGAACGATTCTCCTTCGCGACGCTCGCCAGGCCGCACGCTTTCAGAGCCTGCCTGCACCTATTTTGGTTTTTCCGAAGGCGCGATCTGTACCTGAACGGCCTGACTCTTCGTCGTTTGCGAAGTATCCACGGAGACGATCCCAAGAGTGTCGTTTGCGTCCAGCGCTTCGATGCTTCGCGTGGCGTGCGATCCGGAAGAACCTGGGCTTACCATGTCGATGGTGATTGTGGTCACTCGCATACCCGCGCCCGGATCGCCGGGATCGGGCCTTTCCACTTGCTGATCGCTGGTTTGCTGGCCCGATGAAGTAGTTTTTTGGATCGTGGTTGTAACCTCAACCGGGTGCAGATTGCCGTCCCGAGTCACTCCTGGAACGTCGAGGGAATCAGTTTCAACGGATTTCACCGTTTGTCCGGGGGCGCTCTCAGATTCCTTGCTTACGGTTCGCGATACCTCGTCTAGATGGCCATCAAGGTCGGGGCGCGAGACGGTCTGCTCGCTGCTGCGATTCTTGCCTTCTTGATGGATCGTAGTTTGCTTCGTTTCTCCGACTTGCCAGTTGCCGTTGCCATCGGGAAGCAGCGTGGTTTTTCGAGAGTCAATCGTGCCGTCAGCTCCCTCTTGACGGCGTTCTTGCGTCTTCATCGCTGGAGCCAAGTCTCCATTGCCGCCCGGGAGCATTACTGTGGTCTTGGTCTCCTCTATACCTTTGCTGATCTCTTTCGTCTCTTCGATTTCGCGCTGCACCAACTGGAGATTGCCGTTGGCGTCGGGATTCGAAGTGGAGCGCACCACGCTGGAATCTCCTCCCCGGAGAGAACGTCTTTCTTCCTCCGTTACCTGCACCAGGGTTTTTGCGCCATCGGAATCCCGGCCGAAGGTGCGCGTAGTGGTTCGAACCGTAGTGGCATTGACTTGTACAGTTGTGGTTTCGATGTCCTGGTAAGGTTGGAAGTTTCCGTCGGTTCCGAGGGCCTGCACCGATCGGTTGTCCTGCGTGCGGTTGCCACTGTGGGTATGGCTTTCGGTGGTGCGGGTGGGATTTACGTTACTGTATTGTGGCTCGATTGTGTCCGTGCTGGAAGTGTTGACATCCTCGCTCGCCGAACCCGGTGCTTGCGCGCAAAGCAGACTGGGACAAAGCAAAATGGGACAAAGCAGAATTGCACAAAAAACGAGACTGGAACCAGTGTAAGTCACGATCGCGAGCTGCACGAATCCAGAACGCTTGCTGCGCGACCTGCCAGGGCAGCCATCACTGCATCGGTGCCCCACCTTCGCAGATCGGCTCTCGTCATCCTGCTGCCAACTGTTTGCGGTCCCCATATCTTAATTCTCCCTCTGCAGCGTGCCCGTGTCCAGGACAGTTAAGATTAGATTCCGAATCTCATCTCGGAACAACATTTATCATTGCGTACCGTGACTGAGAGGATGCGATTTCAAACCATGCCCCGAAGTGGGACTCAACTGGAAAGTTCAAGGAAGAGTCCAATTGACCACGTGCCAAGGTCCGGCCAAAGGAGATATGTGACCACCCGCGAGGAACGCGTCCGGCAGAGCTTTTCCATGCAGGCCTTCATGTGCACCTTGGGCGCCGAGCTCACTGCAGTGGTTCAAGGCAGTGTGGAAATTCGGCTGCCATTTTCGCCAAGTCTTACGCAACAGAACGGCTACCTGCACGCTGGTGCTATCACTGCGGTGCTGGATTCTGCCTGCGGTTATGCCGCTTTAAGCGTGGCAGCAGACGACAAGGATGTCCTCACGGTGGAGTTCAAGGTAAACCTCCTGGCACCTGCTACCGGCGAGGCCTTCGCAGCCAGAGCGCAAGTGAAGAAAGCAGGACGGACGCTGACAGTTTGTACAGCCGATGCCTTTGCCATCAGTGACGGCAGAGAGAAGGTGGTTGCAACCATGCTGGCCACAATCATGGCTGTGCCGATAAATCCTGCGAAATAGCACGAGGGCAAGGCCAATGCACAACGAAGCGAGCCAACGAGTCCCGAACAATTTTTTTCTTTGACTACTTCAGGTCGTTCACCAGGTACAAATCGGAGAGAGTGCGGCCGTATTCGTAGACGTAATTGTTGCCGTCGGGCGTGATGAGAACCGAGCTGATGTCGGTGACGCCGGAGACGTCGGGCGGCACCAGTTTTTTCCAAAGTTCTTTTCGGCCAGTGGCCAGGTCCAGCCGGTTGACTGTAGCTGGAACTTCGCCGAGCCGGTATACGAATAGTGAGCGGCCGTCGCTGGTCCAGGCGATGGGTGCTTCTCCGGCATCGAAGCCAGGAATGGGATGTATTTCGCCGCTCTCTACCGTGAGAAGAGCGGGCTTCTGATCGGCACCAACCATTGCCACTTGCTTGCCGTCCGGAGAGATAGCGATCAAACTTCCATTCACGCCTTCTCCTGTAATCGCCTTTGGCGGAGCACCGCTCACGTCTTGCACGTAGAGCCGCACACCCTTGCCAGCCTCGTCCGCGGAGAACAAAATTCGCTTGCCATCAGGAAACCAGCGTGCCCACAGACGATTGATCTCATCATGAGTGAGCTGTCGCGACTCTCCCGCGCCGGTAGGGGCGAGATTGAATTGGACGGGCGGCTTCGGCAAACCTGTCAACACCCATTTTTGATCGGGAGACAACGCGAAGCTCAGCCCGTCACCGAGACGAACCGCAGGCGAGCCATCAGTCCCGCGGATGTAAGTGGAATAGTTTTCTCCCCCGGCCTCGCCGGATTCAGTAAACAAAAGGTTCTTGCCGTCCAGGGACAAATCCTTGGGCGCCGACCAGTCGAGCCAGGAAAGGTCGCGCTCCTTGGTGGTGCCGGCAGTCATGCCTACCATGCCTACGCGAGGTACATCGCGCGTGATCAGAACGCGCCCATCTTTCGCCACGTCTTGCAGCGTCAGGGTGCCGGGCTCACGGGCCAGTAACCGCTCCTTCCCGGACAGCGTGACTGCTGAAAGATATCGTCCATAGCCGAGACGCGTGCTTGAAAACCATATCTCGCTTCCACTTGGAGACCACCCCAAACCCCAGGCGGTCTCCCATCCGGTGGATAGCGTTTTCTTTTTACCTGCGAGATCGACGACTGCGATGGACCCGGCATCATCGCGGCGGACGGGATGCTCGATGAAAGCGACCACGTCTCCTTTGGGGCTGACGCGCGGATGGCTGAGCCAACCTCCGGTTTGATACAAAACTTTTCCGATGGGATATTCAAGACGGCTCAAACCAGCAAATTCACGCACCACGGCGAAATTGGTGCCATCCGGCGACCAGTCCGCCCATTGCACATTCTCGAGCACCTCGCGCGGCGCGCCGCCGCCGAGGGGCACTCTGCCCAGCGTCCCGACGTTGATATAAGGATCGACGTTGTGGCTATTCAAAAGAACAGCCATCTCGCCTTCAGAAGAGATCGACAGCACCTCCGACTTCGACAAGCCAAACGGACGCGATTCAGGGCTATCAGGGCGGGTAACCAGCAGCTCGATCGGGTTACCCTCCCACGCTGCGCTGTACACAATGTTCTTGCCGTCTGGGGCAAAACGCGCCATGCGGATCGTACCGCCGCGAAAAGTCAATTGATGATAGGTCGGCGGCATGATGCTGTTAGCCTGCCCGGCGCGTTTTCCCTGAATGTAGGCTGCAACGATCAGGCCTATCGCAAGAACCGCCGCAGCGAGAGCGATGAATGGTTGTCGCCTGGAGCCGGCGGCCGAAGGAAGTGATGGCGCATCGGTTCGTACGGCGCTCACCGACGATGAGCTGCCATGCGTCTCCGACTCGCGCCTTAAGCGCTGCAGGTCCACGCGGAAGTCCGAGGCGGTCTGGTAGCGCAACTTAAGATCTTTTTCCAGCGCCTTGTCTAGAATCTCAGCAATCTTCGGCGGCAGTTGAGGGTTCAGTTGCAGCGGCGGAATGGGACGGCGATTGAGAATGCCGTCAAATACCGCGGCGCTCGTGTTCCCAGGAAAAGCCTGCTTCCCGGTTACCATCTCGTATAGGACGATGCCCAGCGAAAACAGGTCGGTGCGCCGGTCGAGTTCCTCGCCCATGGCCTGCTCTGGCGACATGTAGGCGATGGTTCCGATGGTCGAGCCGGGACTCGTCAGCAGATTGGCATCCGCAGTGGGCATGGAGCTGGTTGCCGCGGCTCCGTGCCCCGGTTGCGCCTCAGCAGTATATTTCGCCAAACCAAAATCCAGCACTTTCGCCTGGCCGGCGCGGGTGATGAAAATATTGGCCGGTTTGATGTCGCGATGGACAATGCCCTGGGCATGCGCCGCTTCCAGAGCGTCAGCGATTTGCACTCCAATATCCAAAACTTCGTTCAGCCGCATCGGCTTCCCCTCGATGCGGTGCTTCAGCGTCTGCCCGTCGATGTACTCCATGACGATGTAGGCGACGCCGCCTTCTTCGCCAATGTCATAGATCGTGCAGATGTTCGGGTGATTGAGTCCGGATGCCGCCTGCGCCTCGCGGCGGAATCGTTCGAGGGCCGCCGGGTCTTTGGCGGAATCATCCGCCAAAAACTTCAGAGCCACCGTGCGGTGCAGGCGCGTGTCTTCGGCCTTGTAGACAACGCCCATGCCCCCGCCACCAAGTTTGGCTGTGATCTGGTAGTGGGAGATGGTTCGACCGATCATTGAAGCGCAATCTTAGGCCGGGTCGCATATTCCGTCAATCGGCAATCCGGATGGTAACGGAATCGTCCCAATGTAAAACACAGTCGGAAATTGCCAAGATGGCCGTGTACCTCTGAGCCGGACGAACCAAGAAAAGCACTTTGACCGGAAGTGTCCTTCCCTCACAATCATAGGAAGCTCGACCTGAATCACGCTAGTCGACGCGCCATCGTCAAAGTTCTTTCCAGACGGCAGTTTGCAAGTAGTTCAAACTCGAGGGAATTTCTATGTCCGGGCAAGTCATTTTATATTTCGAGGATCAGGCCGACGCGCTGCGCTTCGCTTTAGCCGCAGGATCGGTAATGGCGGGCGATGGGGCTCGCGTCACGGACGATTTGGTTCAGGAAACGGCACGCGTCAGCCGCATTCGCATCGACGCCGCCAATGCGGGTAAGATCAAGAAGTCGGCTTCGGAGAGCGTATCGTGAAGATATTCGAACCGATGTGACGATTGCGAGACCGCGTAAATCTTAAGCCCCGTAGATGTTAAGAGCCGCGGATTAATGAGAGAAGACCCGCTTTATCCCGTCCGCCGTGTTGAGAGTAAATTTAGAATCTCCCGAAGGCCCTGGCGGATGCGCCGCATTTCTACTGGCGATTGCACCGGGAATGGAATCGCAGCCTGACCTTTATCCGTTTTCGCCTCGGAGCGCAGCTGCTGGCGCGCGCCTACTATCGTGAATCCCTGATCATAGAGCAGTTGCTTGATGCGCAGGACGCTTTCCACGTCGCGCCTGCGGTACATGCGCTGTCCCGTGCTGCTTTTCACCGGCTTCAGTTGCGGAAACTCGCTCTCCCAGAAGCGCAGCACATAGGCGGGAAGGCGGCACAGCGTAGCCACTTCGCCGATGCGGAAGTAGAGTTTGTCTGGGATGAAAACTTCATCCGCCTTATTCTTGTCTGCGCTCTTCTTCCTGGGGCTCATATTATGGGGCTCATATTTTGTGCGTTCACTGGCGCTCTCGCTTCGAGGTCAATATTGTGACACACCCCGCGATTTCTTATGGAAAATTTTAAGCAGAGAATCATCTTGAAACCTAGATAGGATCGTTGCCCGCAAAAGGAAACGCCTCTCAAGAAACATTCTCCTGAGAGGCTGGTTGAAATTCTCGGCCCACCGCGAAGTATCGTTTCGCCGACGGTTAGTGTTTCTTCTTTTTTGCCTTCTTCTTCGTTGCCATGAAGGTTCCTCCGTGAACGATTTTCCCTTGCAAAGGTTCTGTACTGGGCCCGAATGCATGATGCCACCCAACTTGTGGTACGGGCAGCATCCTTAGCACAAGATATTGAGCCAGTGTAAACAAAGTGTCAACAGAATTTTACAATTGGCTCAAGAATTCTTACTCTTCCGGTACACTGCCCCTCATGCGGCGCGATCCAGTCGAGCTGGAAATCTTCAAAAATGTTTTCCACTCTATTGCCGAGGAGATGGGCGCTGCGCTCCGCCGAACGGCTTTTTCTCCCAATATTAAGGAGCGCCGCGATTACTCCTGCGCTGTGTTCGACGGAACGGGTGAGGTGATCGCCATGGGCGACCACATGCCGGTGCATCTGGGGTCGATGCCAATGTCGGTGAGAGCGGCAATTGCGTCGTGCCAATTGGGTCCCGGAGACGTCGCGATGTTGAACGATCCCTTCCGCGGCGGAACTCATCTTCCCGATATCACCTTGGTAGCGCCTGTTTATGCGGGCCGCAGTCCCTTCGCCAGGCTCAGGGCAGGCTCTCACCGGAGAGAAACTCGGAATCGTCCTGATTTCTACGTTGCTTCGCGAGCCCACCATGCAGATGTAGGCGGCACCTATGCCGGATCAATGGGACTATGCCGTGAGATTTATCAGGAAGGATTTCGGATTCCTCCGGTGCGGCTCGTGCGGGCAGGCGTAATGGAACGAGATGTGCTATCGCTCTTGCTCAACAACGTGCGTACGCCCGAGGAACGGGAAGGCGACCTGGGAGCACAACTCGCTGCCTGCCACACCGGGGACGAGCGGCTTCGCGAGGTGTGCGCCCGCTACGGAATCGACCGCATCAAACACGCGGCCCAGGAGTTGCTGGACTACTCTGAAGAGCTGATGCGCGCATTTCTGCAGAAGCTTCCGGCGGGCACGCATCGCGCCGAGGATTTTCTGGACGGCGATGGCATCAGAAACAAGCCGGTAAAGATCACCGTAACCGTAAAGGTCGCGAGCCGGAGATTCGCATCTTCATCTTTATCTTTGCAGCCGATGGTCACTCTGGATTTCACCGGAAGCGATCCGCAGGTGGAAGGCAGCGTGAACGCAGTCGAAGCGATTACCTATTCCGCATGCTTCTACGTCTTCCGTTGCCTGCTGGCGGATGATGTTCCCGCGACCGCCGGTCTGATGCGCCCCATCCGGGTGATCGCTCCGGAAGGGACAGTTGTAAATGCGCGTCCTCCAGCAGCTGTCGCGGGCGGCAACGTGGAAACTTCTCAGCGCATCGTTGATGTGCTGCTGCGTGCCCTCGCCCAGGCCATTCCAAACCGCGTTCCGGCCGCCGCTTCGGGAACGATGAACAATCTCACCATCGGTGGAATCGATCCTCGCACGGGCAACCCATTCGCTTACTACGAGACGATCGCCGGTGGCATGGGCGCGCGGCCCACCAAGTCTGGCGTCTCGGGTGTTCACACCCACATGACAAATTCGCTGAACACACCCGCGGAGGCTTTAGAGTATGCGTATCCCCTGCGAGTTCGACGCTACTCTCTTCGGCCGGGTAGCGGCGGAAACGGAGAGCACAGGGGTGGCGACGGTATTATCCGTGAGATTGAAGTACTCACCGATTGTGAGGTTACGCTTCTCGCAGAACGCCGCACGCATGGACCATGGGGACTGGCCGGCGGCAATCCAGGTGCGCAAGGACGGGCAAGCGTAATCCGCAACGGCGGAGTGATCGAAGAGATGCCCGGAAAGTTCAGTACGCGGTTGCAAGCTGGGGAACGAATCAGAATCGAATCTCCCGGCGGCGGAGGCTGGGGCCCCGTGGGTGGGAAGTAAAGTTTTCGTGCGGCTCTCTTTTATTTCGCCTCAAGAATTTGAGGTCAGCATTCGGTTTTCAATAGGAAACGAGGACGACCCATGCACATTGTCAAATCGGTTGGAGTGCTCTCGATTGCTAAAATCCTGGGATTGGTTCAGGCTTGCCTGGGACTGATCTTCGCTCCTTTCTTCCTGCTCGTCGGAGTACTGGGGTCTTTGGCCGGCCAACAAAGAAGTCCATTTGCCGGCATGTTTGGCGTATTTTTCGCCCTATTCATGCCGGTACTCTACGGAGTAATTGGATTTCTCACTGGCGCGATCGGCGGCTTGCTCTATAACTTCTTTGCCAAAATGGTGGGCGGCTTTGAACTCGAGATCGAACTGCAGCCGCAAACTCCGGTGGCGCCTTATCCCATCATTCCTTCCGTCAGCCAGCCATCTACTCCCTAGGGACACAATCTAATGATAGATATTGCATCTCATTATCTCGAGGAAGCGCGGCGGCAGTTCCGCGGCCACAAGCGCATGGCGGAGAGCGCGATGACGCAACTTCGCGACGAAGACTTCTTCGTCACCCTCGATCCGGAGGCGAATTCAGTCGCAATTCTGGTCAAACATCTTGCCGGGAACATGCACTCTCGCTTCACTGATTTCCTTACCAGCGACGGGGAAAAGCCTGACCGTTTCCGCGACCGCGAATTTGAACTCAACCCGGCAACCAGTCGCGCCGATGTGATGAAGTGGTGGGAAGAAGGGTGGAGCTGTGTCTTTGCCGCTATCGAAGCGCTGAGGCCTGAAGACGTGATGCGCACTGTCACCGTGCGCGGCGAGCCGCATACAGTAATGCAGGCGGTCAACCGGCAGATCGCGCACTACGCGCAGCACACAGGGCAGATTGTATTTTTATCCAAGCATTTGCGCTCCGGCGATTGGAAGACGTTGAGCATTCCGCGTGGCAAGTCGGAGGAGTACAAGAGCGTCGCGCCGAAATCGGATAAAGGATTGCCGCAGCGATCGTGAGTTTGGCCTCCCTGCACTTCAAAGCGCAGTAGAATCCTCACGGTGCTAGAATCATACGTTTGCGTCTCAGCCTCAATTCGTATAGGTAGCCTTCATGCCCCCGACAATGCTCGCCGTAGTCAAGCCGGAACCGGCGCCGGGTGCGGAAATCCGGGAAGTCAAGGTTCCCGCTTATGGCCCTTCCGACGTGCTGGTCAAAGTGAAAGTCGCATCCATCTGCGGCACCGATCTGCACATCTACAACTGGGACCGCTGGGCGCAAAACCGCATCCATCCTCCACTGATTCCGGGACACGAATTTTGCGGCGAAGTGGCCGCCTTAGGTAATGAGGTCACCAGCGTGAAGGAAGGTGACTTCGTTTCCGCCGAAATGCACGTGGCTTGCGGCCACTGCCTGCAATGCCGAACCGGCGAAGCGCACATCTGCCAGAACGTAAAGATCATCGGCGTTGATGCAGACGGTGCCTTCGCGGAGTACGTAGTCATCCCGGAGACGAATATCTGGAAGCTCGATCCGGCCATCCCGCAGGAGTATGCATCGATCCTCGACCCGCTCGGCAACGCCGTGCACACGGTGCTCGCCGGGGAAATCGCCGCCAAAACCGTGGCCATCACGGGATGCGGGCCGATCGGACTGTTTGCAATCGCGGTGGCGAGAGCGGTGGGAGCGACCAGCGTGTTCGCCATCGAAGTGAACGAGCACCGGCGCAAGATCGCGCGTGAGATGAAGGCTGATTATGTGATTGATCCGTCGAAAGAAAAAGCCACCGCCTTTGTGATGGAAAAAACCGACGGGCTGGGCGTGGACGTAGTGCTCGAGATGGCCGGCCATCCTGACTCGATTCGAACCGCATTCGATATCGTGCGGCGCGGGGGAAGAATTTCCCTCCTCGGCCTGACCTCCAAGCCCATCTCGTTGAACTTCTCCGAAGACATTATTTTCAAAGGCATCACAGTGCAAGGCATCAATGGCCGCCGCATGTACCAGACCTGGTATCAGATGAGTGCGCTGCTCAAAGCCGGCAAGCTCGACCTGCATCCGGTGATCACCGACCGCATCTCCATGAGAGACTTCTCGAAGGCGATGGAGCGGCTGAAGACGGGCGAAGCCAGTAAAATATTGGTATACCCGAACGGCGTAAAGTAACGGACCGTGTGGCGCGGGCGCCTCGCCCGCGAGGTTTGATCACGCGCCAGTGGGAACATAGACGGGAGGAAACCCGTGGCCCTTGATGCATTCGTACGTTGCACCTGCATTCGCGATGGCAAGGCCAAGCCCCATCCGTTCCCCGACCGGCTGACGTTTGACGAGGCTGGCGACCCGATGCTTAGTGGCGATCCTTCCGACGACGAGTGGGATGCCCACGACCGATGGCTTACTGATTCGTGTGAGCACGAGGGATACATTCTCTCCATGTTTCTGGGAAATATTACGCGGGTCAAGAATCTGCGAAGCTTTCTGCGCGCGTTGCAGGGAAGTCCGGGGCCGCGATTCCCTATTCTGCTGGAAAAGGTTATATACGACGGCACCCACACCGGCGATTGGGTCCCCGTGAAAGAATCGCCGGCGCTGCTGAAGGAAGTCGAAACAGTCCTGCACTCCAGCGATATTCTGGCGGAATCGGAAAAGGAGTTTTTCAACAATATGAAGCAGCTTTGCGAGGCGAGTATTCAAACTGGAAATCCAATTATGTTTTAACGGAGCTTCTCTTTTTCATGGACTGTTTTTCTCGCCGGCTGCACCGTACTAGACTCATGTTCGGTTTCGATCCGTGTGAATCCACGTTAATCCGTGGCGAGGTTTTCCGATGACCACCGCGACCCGCACCAACCCGCTCTCTTATCTCACCGATCAGCTCAACGAACTTAAGGCTAAAGGCACACACTTCAAGCTGCGCGTGCTCGAGGACGAGCAGGCGCCGGTCTGCACATTCGACGGCAAGAAGGTCATCAACCTGGCATCGAACAATTACCTGGGGCTGACTACACATCCGAAGCTGCGCGAGGCTACGCTCGAGGCCACGCGAAAATATGGCGTGGGATCAGGCGCAGTGCGCACGATTGCCGGAACCATGAAGATTCACATGGAGCTGGAAGAAAAGATCGCGCGCTTCAAGAACGTGGAGGCTTGCGTCGTCTTCCAGTCCGGCTTCGCCGCGAATGCGGGCACGGTATCGGCGGTACTCGGCAAGGATGATTTCATCATCTCCGATGCCTTGAACCACGCCTCGATCATCGATGGCGCCAGGCTTTCGAAAGCAAAGATTCTGGTCTTCCGCCACAAAGATGTCGCCCACGCAGATGAGCAACTCGCCAGCGTGAAGGGCGAGCCCGGCAAGAAGGTGCTTATCAGCGATGGCGTCTTCTCGATGGATGGCGACATCGGGCCGCTGCCCGGACTGTGCGATCTGGCGGAGAAATACGGAGCGATCATGATGGTCGACGACGCGCACGCCTCCGGCGTTTTAGGACGCAACGGCCGCGGCACCGTCGATCATTTCAACATGCACGGGCGCGTCGATATTCAGGTCGGAACTTTGTCGAAGGCCATCGGCGCGCTGGGCGGATACGTCTGCGGCACGCGCGATCTGATTGATTTTCTCTACCACCGGGCGCGGCCGTTCCTGTTTTCGACTTCGCATCCGCCGTCAGTCGCGGCGACATGCATTGCCGCTTTCGAGGTTCTAGAAAACGAGCCAGAGCGTATCGAAAAGCTCTGGGAGAACACGCGCTTCTGGAAAAAGGAACTCGGCCTGCTCGGCTTCGACATCGGTGGCCGCGCCACTCCCGCCAGTGAGACGCCGATCACACCGATCATCATCGGCGACGGCAAGCTCACCATGGACTTCTCCCGTGAGCTCTTCAAAGAAGGCGTGCTCGGCACCGGCATCGCCTTCCCCACAGTGCCCGAAGGCAAAGCCCGCATACGCACCATCATGACGGCCACGCATACGCAGGAAGAGTTGCAGCAGGCGCTGGGAGTGCTGGGGCGGGTGGGGAAGCGGATGGGGATTGTAATGTGATTCCCTTTTTGAGTTCCAATTTGTTGAGAGTTCCCAAGAGTGTAATTCTCTGTGGAAAAATAATGATAAAATAGGCGAAGAGAAGGCGTATTATAAATCCTCCTTGAGGGAGGGTGAACACGAGATGGCTGACCGTCAACAGTTTCTCCGCACCATACAACCCGACCCAGAATTGGCAAAGATCCTGGCCGAATCAAAGGCAACCCCGGTTACCGAAGAGGAATTGCGGGAACAAAGAATTAGCTTTGCATTCGGCAATGCTCCACACGGTTCCGAAAACCGAATAACTAAGGATAGCGTCAAGGCAGCCTCAGAGCACATCAAGCTGCTGCCTTAAGGCAGCTTTCCCACTTTGATGTCAGTCAGAGAAAAGGACGACCCTGCTCTTTACACGAAAATTCAAGAGCAAAACCTTCTCCGACAGTATGACCTACTGTCAAACTGCATTGAAATCGGGCTAAAGAAGGGCATTGAGGCCTTCGACAAGTACACGCTATGGGCCCTCAACTATGCAGCAGTTTCTAACATCTGCCAGTTGGGAGGACGATTTAGGGAAGGGCCAATAAGAGTTGGCAGTCACGTACCTCCTCATTTCCATGACGTACCGCGGCTCATGGACGCATTCTTCTCGCTCATCCACGAGAATTGGACCATATTGGAGCATCCAACTGCTCTAGCTGCTTTTGCGCTTTGGAACCTGAATTGGATACATCCGTTTATAGAGGGAAACGGCAGAACCGCTAGAGCTGCTTGCTACTACCTGATCTGCATAAAGCAGGGAAGGATTCTTGGGGGCAAGAAAACAGTCCCAGAGCGCATCCGCGAGAACAGGTCCCCTTATATTGCCGGATTGCAGGCGGCTGATCGTGCATATGAGAAGGGTCAATACGACATAACTGAATTGGCGAAATACCTAGAGGAGTTACTGAAGGGGCAGCTATCGGAGGGCTGATAGTTCGCAAGAATCCTCGCAAACTCAATCCGCCCGGTAGACAACCTTCCCACCTACAATGGTCGCCACAACTTTGCCCGTAAACTGCCAGCCATCAAATGGTGTGTTGTGCGACAACGACCGCGATTTGGCGGCTTCGAACGTCCAGCGCTTCTTGGGATCAAAGATGGTTACGTCGGCGAAGTTGCCGCGCTGCAACGATCCGCGGCCGCGAAGGTCGAAGACGCGCGCCGGGCCGGTGGTGAAGAGTTCAACGATGCGTGTAAGCGGAATCTTGTGGTCGCGGTGAAGCTTGGTGATGGCCAATGCCAATGCAGTTTCGAGGCCCGTGATGCCGAAAGCGGCACGCTCGAACTCGACCTGCTTTTCGTGCGTGGCGTGTGGCGCGTGGTCGGTGGCGATGGCATCAACGGTGCCGTCCGCCAGAGCGACCAGAATGGCCTCCCGGTCCGTGGCCGAGCGCAGCGGCGGATTCATTTTAAAATTGGTGTTGTACTCGCCTACGTTTTCGTCGAGCAGGGTGAAATGGTGCGGCGTCACTTCGCAAGTCACGCGAGCTTTTGCGCGCTTGCCGCGCCGAACGGCCTTGAGTGCATCCGACGTGGAAAGATGCGCCACGTGCAGGCGCGATTCGCGAATCTGCTGCGCGAAGTTCACATCGCGATCCACGATGTTCGCTTCGGCGGTAGCGGGCATCCCGCGCAGTCCGAGACGAAAGCTGGTAGGGCCTTCGTGCATCGAGCAGGTCTCGGTCAGGCGCGTATCTTCGGCATGCTGAACTACCGGCAAGTTCAGTTCGGCGCCGAGCCGCAGGGCCGCGCGCATCACCTCGTCGTCCAGTATCGGTTTGCCGTCGTCGGTAACGGCCACCGCTCCCGCCCGCTGCAGGGCGGCAAAATCGGTGAGCGCCGCTCCTCGTGAGCTGCGCGTTGCGGCGGCAATGGGGAAGACATTAACCATGGCGCCTCGCTCGGGGTCCCGCAACCATTCAACCCACTCCTCCGTGTCGACGACGGGCAAAGTGTTGGGCATGGTGCAGACTGAGGTGAAACCTCCGGCGGCAGCGGCTGCGGTGCCGGTGGCGATCGTTTCCTTGTATCTCTGCCCCGGCTCGCGCAAGTGAACGTGCAGGTCGATGAAGCCCGGGGCAACGATCAATCCACGCGCATCGAATTTCTCTTCGGCGCTGGCGCGAACTTTGTCGGGCGGCGCGATCTCCGCCACACGTCCGTCACGCAGAAGAACGTCCATAGGCGCATTGATCTTCGCCGCAGGATCGATCACATGCCCGCCTTTGATCAGGAGGCTTGCTGCTTCGCGTCTTTGGCTCTTGGCATTCACCATTTAGTGCTCGGCAGTGCTACCCGCAGATCAGCAGGAACAGCAGGTCCCTCCACTCCGCTTCCCCTTCCTCCGGAAGGTAAAACTCCGGTCGGGATGACAAAATTGTGTTCGGATGCGGCATTCCTACATTTCCTCTAAAGCACGAATCCGTGTTAATCCGTGCAAATCCGTGGCTCATTTCGCCTTGCCCAGTGCCCTTGCCAGAATCGCCATTCGCACGGGCACACCGTTGTGGACCTCATCCACGATGACGGATTGCGGGCCATCGACGACTTCAGACGTCAGTTCCAGCCCGCGAATGATCGGCCCGGGATGCATGACGATGGCGTCGCGCTTGGCCAACTTTTGGCGCGACGTGGTCATCTGGTAGCGCGCCATATAGTCTTGCAGGTTGATCTTCATCCCCGCGAGGCGTTCTTGCTGCACTCGCAATAGCATGATTACATCGGTAGCGCGCAACGCCTCCTCGATGTGGCGGGTGATGTGCAGACCGGGAGCGAGGCTGGTCGCGAATTCCGGTACCAGTTCGGGCGGGCCACAGAGTGTAACCTTTACGCCAAACCTGCTCAGCAGATGACACGCGGAACGGGCCACGCGGCTGTGGTAGATGTCACCGATGATCGCGACCCGCAAGCCCTTGAGGGACTTCTTGTGCTTCAAAATGGTGAAAGCGTCGAGCAAGGCTTGGGAAGGGTGCTCGTGCATGCCGTCTCCGGCATTGATCACGGGAATGTCGAGATGCTTCGCCATCAGGTGAGGCGCTCCGGCTGCGGGATGGCGAATGACGATGGCGTCCGCCCCCACTGCGCGCAGCGTGTAGGCGGTGTCCAGCAGAGATTCGCCTTTTTCGATGCTTGACCCTGAAGACTCGACCAGCGTTGTAATCGCACCCATCGACTTGGCGGCAATCTCGAAAGAGGATCGCGTGCGGGTGGAAGCTTCGTAAAACAGCAGCATGATGCGCTTGTTGCGCAACTGAGGAGGAGCTTTGAGGGGATTCATGCGGCGCGCCAGCTTCAGCAGCCCGAGGATTTCCTTATCCTCCAGATGCTCAATGCTGAGTAGTGATCCGCGTGCCGGTTTGTTCATCGCGTAAGAATATAAACGGTGCATCATACGCGCCAAACGTTTTCGGGGCAAGACCGACACGAGAAAGCAGCCGAGAGATGTTTATTCCAGCCCGGCGGCTCAGTTAGGTTCGACCTCGCCGACCCATAAAGCGCGCGCCGAGTGCTCCTCCGAGACTGCCCAGAGCAATGAACGCCAGCAGACCGAAAATCACCGAGGCTACCATCATGAAGGCGAAGCCTCCGGGGGATTTTGCAAAGTCCAGGAAGGGCTGGACTTCAGGACCGGGATAGCGTGCGGCCGCCTGCTGAATCTTGCCCATCATTTCGTTTCGCAGCTCACCCCCTTTGTGAAGGACGGCGACGGCCAGCGTCTCGAAAATAGTCGACATACCGAAAAGCAGCAGGCCGCTGATGGCGCCGAGCCTGGCTCCGGCAGCGGGCCGGATAACAATCCCTAAGCTGCGGCGGCGAGAAAACACGACTGCCAGCAGCCCTGTGCCAAGGGCAGCCACAAATGGATTAAGACCGAGAAATGTGAGTGCAAGAGCAATTGCAGCCGCCAGGGTGCACGGCTTCATGTCGCGAGACCATGTTTCGGGCAAGGCGTTCGCGGTAATTCCGGGAAGGACCGCCTCGACTTCAGCATCTCGTGCCGCGACTGCTCCATCGGCAGCGAGCGCGAGTGTAGGCGGAGGTTCCGGACGCGTCACTCGAATTTGCGGCGCGCCACACTGCAAGCAGAATGGCTTGCCTTCCTCGATGCTGTGCCCGCACTTGTGGCAGGAGTGGTCCATTGGAGATTCAGGTGGGACAGACTTGAAGGTATCGCACGGTGCGCCGCAGATGCAAGGAAGTCGCGGCGCTGATCCTGGAATCAAGAGCCGCTACCACTCCAGGCCCACTGCGGTGTATTATGCTTCCGCGATGTTAGGCAACCGAAGCAACGAGCAATGGATCTCGCAATACGCGAGCAGCCATCAGCATCCTGTAAACCGCGCCTGCCACACGCTGGGCATTCCAACAATTCTACTTTCGGTCCCGCTTTTTTTTGCGAGCATCCTTTTCCACCGGCTCTGGCCGTATGCGTTGGGATTATTTGTCCTGGGATGGATTTTTCAATTCGTCGGTCATGCGTTCGAAGGCAAGCCTCCGGAATTTTTCCAGGACTGGCGGTTTCTGTTCGTCGGCGTCCGCTGGTGGTGGGCTAAGATTCACGGCAAGGCATGAATCGCCCGAGCATCCGTGTCTTCTTCCTCGTGGCCTTCGTGGTTAAAAATTTTACAAATGCCCTTGCTTGCCCTCGTCGCATTTCTGTTTTATGCTGTCAGCACCTTGGGGTTCCCGATTCAAAGGAAGTATGCAGCGCCTGACCGCCAGATTGCTGTTGCTCTTCGCCCTCGCGGGAAACCTGGTTCCCCTCGCGCTGGCGGTAACTGCCGCGCCGCCGCATGCCTGCTGCGTCCGTAAAGCTGCGCATCACTGCCACGAACCAGCCGACGGGGATTACTCCCACCTTTTCATTCGCGATACCGACTGTTGTAATCACGATTGCTGTCGCGCTGTCACCACGGCTCAGTGGGCCCACCCGCAGCCCAAACTGACGGCGTTCTTCTTGCACCCTATTGATGTTCACCTCGCCGTGTCCCAATCGGACTCCCCGGCTGCCGCTTCTGCCGAGTTTCAATCCTCACGCGCCCCGCCAATTTACTGAAGTTTCTCCAAGCCTGACTGCGCTTCATTTGCCCAACGCATCGCTGCGCGTTCCGCCGGAACGCACCAGCGCTATCCAAGCTCGAATCGGCACGGCTGTGCTACGCCTCTAGCCCGATTCACATGGAGGAGAAATGAATTTCAAGAGGATCCTCATCGCTCTGGCGATATTCCTCCCCAGCATCTCAGCCTTCGCGAACGTCTACGGCGCCATTCGTGGCGTGGTCCACGATCCGCAACATCGTCCCGTGCAGAATGCAATGGTGATGCTGAGAGCGAAATCGTCGGACTGGGCCAAGACGGCCTCCACTGACGCGAACGGAGAATTTCAGATCAATGCCGTACCCTTGGGCGACTATACGGTGAGCGTTGCGGGCGTGGGTTTTGAACAGACCGCACAAGACGTCACAGTCATCTCTGGGACTGTACCCGTTGCTCACTTTCAGTTACGAGTAGCTTCGGCTCACGAAAAAGTCACGGTCTCCGCAGCCCAGGCCCTCGTGCCCACTGACAGCTACACTCCCATCACTCTGGTGGACAGCCTGGACATCGCACGTACTCCTGGCGCCGATCGCACGAACAGCCTGGCCATGATCACCGACTACACTCCGGGCGCTTACGTCACGCACGACATGCTCCACATTCGCGGCGGGCACCAGACTACTTGGCTGTTGGACGGTATTCCCATCATCAATACCGCGATCGCACAAAATGTTGCCCCCCAATTCGATCCTAAAGACCTGGAGTACGTTGAGGTCAATCGCGGCAGTTACGGAGCGGAATTCGGCGACCGGACCTACGGCGTTTTCAACGTGGTTCCGCGCACTGGCTTTGAGCGCAACAATGAAGCCGAACTCGTCCTGAGCGCCGGCAATTTCTACCAGACCAACGACGCGCTCAGTTTTGGCAGCCACACGAAAGACTTCGCCTACTACGCCAGCATCAACGGCAATCGCAGTAATCTCGGCTTGCAACCGCCGGTGCCACAGGTCGTACATGACGCCGTCAATGGCGTGGGCGGCTTCGGGTCTTTTATCTTTAACGTCGATCCCTCGGACCAGCTCCGCTTGATCACGTCGCTTCGGCGGGACTATTTCCAGATCCCTTACGATCCTTTTGCTAACGACATTGAAAACAATCCCGCAAGCGGCCAATACACTCCCAGCATTGGCCTGCGTGATGGCGAACACGAGGCCGACGCCGGCGTACTCTTCACCTGGCTGCACACTTTCAAGTCTCACCTCCTGACCACGGTTTCGCCTTTCTACCACTACAACCGCGGAAACTATGACAGCAATCCCAATGACGTTCCTATCGCCACCACCGAAGACCGCGGATCTACGTACGTTGGAGGTCAGGCCAACTTCGCCGCCAACTACAAGAAGAACGATCTGCAAGTTGGATTCATCAGCTTCTACCAGAGCGATAATCAGCTCTTCGGCGCGATCTTCAATAGCGGCAGCGGAATCCCGGCCATCAACGACAGCGAGCACCCCACTGCCAACTTCGAAGCCTTCTACATCGACGACAAATTCACACCCTTTCCCTGGCTGACGCTCTCCGCCGGGATCCGACCCACCCGTTTTTCCGAAGGGAATTTCGCTGTCACCTCGGCCGCTCGACCGGTCGACGAGACCGCCATCCAGCCGCGCTTCGGCGCAACCGTCACTATCCCTCGTCTTCGTTGGACATTTCGCGCCTTCTACGGGCACTACTATCAAGCACCGCCGATCGAGACCGTCTCCGGGCCGGCTCTGATCAACTTCACCGGGCAGCAAGGTCTCGGATTCGGCACACTTCCCGGCGAGCGCGACGAAGAACATCAATTTGGAGTAACGATTCCTTATCGAGGATGGGTCATCGACGCCGATAACTTCCAAACCAACGTTGTCAATTTTCTCGACCACAACAATATCGGCGCTTCCAGCATCTTTTTTCCCGTTGCGGTTTCCCAGGCCTTAATTCGCGGATGGGAACTCACGCTCCGTTCTCCGCGCTTCGCCCACCGCGGACAAGTGCACCTTGCCTACTCCAACCAGATCGCCGAGGGCGCCGGCACAATAGTTGGTGGTCTCACTGTACCGGGAGCGATTTCTCCCCAACTGACTCCGCTCGATCATGACCAGCGCAACACGCTCAACGTGGGCGGTGACGTCACTCTTCCCCGCCGCGCCTATGTTTCCACCAACGTTTACTACGGCTCCGGCTTCCACAACGCTTTCCCCGGCGCGCCCTATCCGGGTGATTACCTTCCGCAGCACACCAGCTTCGATCTCTCGCTCGGAAAGGACTTCGGCGAGCGTTTCACCGCGTCCCTGACTGCGCTCAACGTAGCCAACCGCCGCGTCGAGTATGACAACAGCCTTACATTCGGCGGATATCACTGGAACAATCCGCGCGAGATTTTTGTTGAGCTTCGTTATCGCTTCCACTACTGAAGGTGAGCGCCGGTTTTGGAAAAACGATCCGCAACTATGATCGATTAATATCGGAGATAATAAAGCGAAACTGAATATGACTGACAATTTCAAACCGTCGTCGTCGCAACTTGCGGTGTTCTGCGTGTGTGCTCTTCTCGCATTCTCCGCCGCCTGCAACCGTGGACCATCCCAGTCGGGTGCAAACGCTACCAAGCGTTACGCACTCAAAGGAAAAATTATTTCGATCGACAAGCAGGCTGGCACTGCCAACATCGACAACGAGCCGATCGCTGGTTTTATGGACGCAATGGTAATGCCGTACACCATGAAACCTGCCGACGTGCTCAATCAGCTGCAGCCCGGGGACTCTATCACGGCCGATGTCGTCGTCGCACCAGACAAGTACTGGCTTGAGAATGTGAAAGTGACCGCACATTCGCCGGCCACTGAGACGAAACCCACAGCAAACCTGCACATTCCTGCTCGCGGCGACGAAGTGCCGGACTTCAAGCTGATTAACCAAAACGGTAAAGAGATTTCGCTCCATCAATATCGCGGGCAGACGGTGGTCCTCACGCTCATCTACACGCGCTGCCCCTTCCCCGATTTCTGTCCGCGAGTCAGCCACGAATTCGACGCAATCGATAGCAAGGTCTTGGCTGATCCGGCTCTCTACGGCAAGACTCACCTGCTCAGTATCAGTTTCGACCCCACCCATGACACGCCCAAGGTTTTGCGCACCTATGGCTTTTCTTGCGCTGGAAGGAAAGACTCTGCACTCTTCACCCACTGGGAGTTCGCCGCGATTCCGCAAACTGAGTTACCTGAATTTGCCAATTATTTCGCTCTAACCTACAACGAAGAGGGCGGACTGATTACACATTCGCTCAGCACCGCGATCATTGCTCCCGATGGAAAGATTTCCAAGTGGTACCATGGCGCCGACTGGCAGGCCTCCGATTTGCTGCAGGATATCGCAGCAGTGCATGCTGCCAGTTAACATGGGAGGTATGCAAGTGAATGGGAGCGTGCTGATAAATGGATTTGAAAGGGCACGGCTTAAGCCGTGCCGTTAAAGACCGCGTCAACAATTCAGGGCTTTAGCTGTGAAGTTTCAATAGGTTGTTGTCCATTCGGTCGAGAACTGGGAAGCTGATGGTGACGAAACCGCAGCGACCGAGGAGACCGAATGGACTATCACCATCATGCTCGACTTACGATCTATCGTCGAG